>Ga0265294_10000317_pt1 | contig 63712 bp, 69 predicted proteins | sample MunlanPumphouse3_FD_192504 | JGI IMG/M metagenome (GOLD analysis project Ga0265294, IMG submission 192504) | Groundwater microbial communities from a municipal landfill in Southern Ontario, Canada - Pumphouse #3 | ecosystem: Environmental > Aquatic > Deep subsurface > Groundwater | place... | reverse complement strand
CAGTGAGGGCAGGGTTCGCCTTCTTCCACCATGCGAATATCACCATAAGCTAACACAGCAAAATCCTGATTCGGCTGGACGTTAATTAAATGATAACCTTCTTCATTAGCTCCGCAGACAGCATCAACCATTGCCTTAATCTCTTCATCTGCATATATTTTAACCTTCTTTAAACCTACCGGCCCGATATAGCCCGGCTCACATCCGGTTATTTCTTTAATCGTTTCCGCTGTGGCCATTTCATAGGTAAGAGCAGGGTGCATCTTCTGTAATTTTATTTCATTGATCATGCGGTCGCCTCTCACCAGTGCTACCACAATTTCCTGATCAGCTTGATAAAATAAGGTTTTGATTAGTTTTTGCGCAGGAACATTTAAATAGTCGGATACCTCTTCAATCGTTGTTTTACCGGGAGTGGCAATCTTTTCTTTGACTTTCCCCTGCTCTGTTACCTGATTAGCTTGGGGATAATTATGAGCAGGGCTACATTTAGCTATTTCTACATTAGCCGCATATTCACACTCCGGACAATAAACAATCTGGGCTTCACCTGATTCGGCGATAACCATGAACTCATGAGTAACACTACCACCAATAGCACCGGAATCAGCTTCTACCGGACGGAAATCCAAACCGCAACGTTTAAAAATAACACTATACGCATCATACATTTTTTGATAGCTTAGATCTAAACCTGCTTCATCACGATCAAAAGAATATAAATCCTTCATAATAAACTCCCGTCCACGCATTAAACCAAAACGAGGACGACGTTCATCGCGATATTTATTTTGAATCTGATATAAAAATAAGGGAAGTTGACGATATGATGAAACATTGGCTCTAACCAAGTCTGTGACCAATTCCTCATGGGTTGGACTTAGACAGAAATCTCGCTCATGCCGATCTTTTAAGCGAAATAATTCATCACCATAAACCTGCCATCTTCCTGATTCAAACCAAATCTCTGCCGGTTGCATGATGGGCATGGCAATCTCCTGCCCACCAGCATTATTCATTTCTTCTCGGACAATGTCCGAGATCTTTTTAATAACGCGCCAAGCTAGGGGTAAATAAGTATATACTCCCGAGGAGGATTTACGAATAAAACCAGCTCTTAATAAAAGCTGATGACTAACTATTTCTGCTTCTGCAGGGACTTCTCGTAAGGTAGGTGCAAAAAGATTACTAAAATACATAAACAAACCTCTTTTCTATTATTTCCTATTAATTATTCTTCTTGAATAATTTTCTCTATTTCTTCCCATAAAGCATCTACTAATTGATCTTCCGGGAGTTTTTTTATAATTTTTCCTTTGACAAATAAAAGGCCTTCTCCCATGCCTCCTGCAATACCCAGGTCAGCTTCACGCGCTTCCCCCGGACCGTTAACAGCACATCCCATCACGGCTACTTTTAAAGGTTTTTGTACATTTTGTAGTTTTTGTTCAATCTCTTCAGCTAAGGAAGCTAAATCAATTTTACAGCGGCCACAAGTAGGGCAAGAGATTATTTCCACTCCTTTTTCGGTTAAGGCCAAGGTGCGTAATATTTCTTTGGCTACTTTTATTTCCTGACAGGGATCACCGGTCAAAGAAACCCGGATAGTATCACCAATCCCTTCTGCTAACAGAGTACCAATTCCGACAGCTGATTTAATTATACCTCTTTCTGGCAGACCAGCTTCTGTTACCCCTAAATGCAAGGGATAGGGTGTTTTTTCCGCAATCAAGCGATAGGCAGCAAGCATTAACGGTACCTGGGAAGCTTTTAACGAAATCTTAATTAAATCAAAATCTAACTTTTCCAAGATAGCGACATGCTCTAAGGCACTTTCCACCATAGCAGCAGCCGTTAGCTTGCCATGTTTCTCCAAAATTCTTTGATCTATTGAGCCACTGTTTACGCCAATACGAAGAGGAATCTCTTTTTCCTTAGCCGCTTTAACAATCTCTTTTACCTTCCATTCTGCCCCAATATTACCTGGGTTTAAACGAAGTCCCTGAACTTGGTTTTTTAGAGCCAATAAGGCTAGTTTATAGTCAAAATGGATATCCGCAATCAGCGGCAATGGAGATTGCGCAACTATTTTCTGTAAAGCTTCTCCAGCTTCCTGATCCGGTACAGCTACCCGAACTATCTCACAGCCCGCTTTAGCTAATTTTTGAATCTGCACAATTGTAGCAGAAATATTTCGGGTGTCTGTATTGGTCATTGACTGGATTGAAACCGGATGTAAATGACCACAGCCAACTGATCCGATTAAAAAATTTTTAGTTTCTCTGCGATTAATCATCTTCATCATTCATCTCATCAAATATTTAGGTATCATTATTAAAAACCTGAAAGCCAACGAATTATATCCTTATAAGTGATAAAAACCATCAACCCCATCAGTAAAGCAAAGCCGATAAAATGAACTAAATTTTCCTTTTCCGGCTCTACCTTTCTTCCACCCCGCACTGCTTCGATAATTAAAAAGAACAATCTACCACCGTCTAAAGCAGGGATGGGTAAAAGATTAATCAGACCTAAGTTTATGGAAATTAAAGCTGTTAAATTCGCCACGTTAATCCACCCAACACGTGCTGTTTCACCGATTATTTGAATAATCCCTACCGGCCCTGCCACTCCATCGGAAGCTATTTGACCAGTAATCAACATACCTAATTGACGAAGCATTTCCACCGTCAGATAATATGTCTGAGAAAAACCTTGACCGATACCTGCCAGAAGACCAATTTTCTCCCAGATGGGATCTCTTGGTGTAATCCCAATTAAACTAAACTCTCTCTCCGGATCATATTCCGGGATAACAGAAACAACAAACGTATTTTCGTTTCTCTTTAATTCTATCTCTAAACTTTTATCCGAACTGTTACGAATAATCTCAGTTACTCCACTCCAGCTCTTTAACTTTTGGCCGTTGATGCTTATTATTTCATCGTTTGCTTGGAGGCCTGCTTTTTCGGCTACACTGTCCTTCATAACCTCGCCAATAATATTGGTATAATCTGTGGGAACTCCAATAAAGGAAAACATTACGGCAAAAATTAATGCGCCTAGTAAAAAATTCATCAGCGAACCGGAAATTATTACTGATATCCTAGCCAAAATTGATTTTTCGTTAAAGCTTTTCGGGTCGCGTGGTGCATCTGGATCAACATCCATTTCTCCAGTCATCTTACAGAAACCTCCTAAGGGTAAGGCCCGAATACTATAAAGAGTTTCTCCTTTTTTATGTCCTACAATCTGCGGACCCATTCCTAAACTAAATTCTTCGACGCGAATGCCTGAAAGTTTTGCCAGAATAAAATGACCAAATTCATGAACGAAGATAATAATCCCAAATACTATTAACGAGATAAGAAAAGTTTGCAAAATAAATACACTCCTTTATCGATGAGCCATAACTTCTTCCGCTTTTCGCCGAGACCATTGATCAATTTCCAAAATATCCTCAACCTGAAAATCCTTCACGGAATTATGTTGGAGCATTACCTTTTCAATAATTTGAGGTATCTCCATAAATCTTATGCGGCCTTTCAGAAAAAATTCAACAGCTGCTTCATTGGCGCCATTGAAAACAGTAGTCATTGTCCCCCCCGTTTTTCCGGCATTTATGGCCAAAGATAATCCGGGAAATTTAGCTAAATCAGGTTTAGTAAAAGAGATTTCCCCTAACTCATAAAAATTGAGTCTGGGAAAACTATTTAAAAGACGCTGAGGATAGGTAAAGGCATATTGAATGGGAATTCTCATATCCGGACAGCCCAGTTGGGCCAAGACAGAACCATCTTGATACTGCACCATCGAATGTATCACACTCTGAGGGTGAATTACAACTTCTATCTTCTCATAAGGGACACCGAAAAGCCAATGAGCTTCAATAATTTCTAAACCTTTATTAATTAGCCCCGCACTATCTATGGTGATTTTGGCCCCCATTTTCCAGTTGGGATGACTCAAGGCCATTTGCGGCGTTACCCCGGCAAGTTCTTCCTGGTTAGCTTTTAAAAAAGGTCCTCCCGACGCAGTTAAAATTAACTTTTCTACCGCAGCGATATTTTCTGTCTCTAAACACTGAAACACGGCTGAATGTTCGCTATCTACCGGTATTATTCTGACCCCAAATTTTTTAGCCTTTTCCAGCACCAGTGAACCGGCCGTAACAATTGTTTCTTTATTAGCTAAGGCCACTGTTGTTTTATTCTCCAAAGCGGTAAGTGTGGGTAACAAGCCGTTGATCCCACTAACGGCAACCAATATTAGATCTATCTCTTTTAGTTTAGCCAATTCTATTAGTCCTTTTTCCTCGGAAAGTATCTCTACCCTACTTTTTATTAAAGATTTTAAGGTAAGGGCATCACTTTCAGATCCTATGGAAATATATTGTGGCTGATATTTTTCTACTTGTTCGGCTAAAAGACTTATATTCGAACCTGCGGCTAACCCCACAATCTGATACATTTCCGGAAAGGCATCTACGACCTCTAACGCTTGTCTTCCTATTGACCCAGTTGAGCCAAGAATAACGATTTTCTTCATAAGATATTATGCTTCCTTCCTGATTGTCTCAATAATCTGTACGCATACTATTAATTATTCCTTTAACGAGAATAAAGAGGATCGGACCGATAAAAATTCCGGCCACTCCGAAAAAATGCAAGCCAAGATAGAGTGCTACTAAAACAGCTAGAGGATTTAAACCGATATTTTGCGAAAGAATCTTTGGCTCAACACCCTGACGGACAACACTAACTATGCCATAAAGAATTAAGAGTGCAATCCCTAGTCTGATATTTCCGGAGAATAAGACAATTATCGCCCAAGGAAGATATAAAGCTCCGGGACCGATAATAGGAAGTAAATCCAGTAAACCCACAACAATACCCACCGTAAAGGCATATTTTACTCCTAAGATATATAGTCCGATCGTGGTTAAAACAGCAGTAATACTAATTAAGATTAACTCTGCCCTGAAAAAACCAACTAAGACACTGCCCAGATGGTTAAATAATTTATTGGTAGATTGAACGTATCTCTCCGGAATTACTTTATAGAAAAGCTCAATTAAACGAACCTTATCTCGGCTAATGAAAAATGTAGCCAAAGTCGAGATAATTAAAATCGTAAATAAACCAGGTAAACCTGTGATTAAATTAAAGAGGAAATTAATGACCTTAGAAATAATATTGGCAGTTTGATCTATTACTGTATTCATGCTATTAGAAATAGCTTTTTCAGCTTCTGCAGGTATAGGGTTACTGGATAGGAAGTTTCTAATAATTTCTATATAATCTAAGACAAAACTATAAATACTCTGGGTATAAAAGGGGATCTGTTGATAGAGATCTGAAAGTTCAATTACCAAACGAGAGATTACCACAACTAAAATAAGAGAAATCACAATAGTAAGTAAAAAAAGGCTAATCAGGACAGCAAAACCTCTTTTGATTTTACGACTCTCCAACCAGTTTACCAGCGGATCAATTAAAATTGCTATTACTAAGGCTAAAATAAAGGGTAAAAAGCCTAATAAGATAAAAGAAAGAACATTTAAGCCAATCGGGATAAAATAAGCCACTGCAAAATAAAAGGTGATTAAAGCCACTAATAACAAGGTAATTTTAATTAGTTTTTTGGTATAGCGTTCTATTTCCGGATTCACCTTCACATCAACCTTTCTAAAATTAATAAAGCATAATACGTTAGCGGAGCAGCCCATAAGGTACTGTCAAATCTGTCTAAAACCCCTCCGTGTCCGGGAATAAGTTGCCCAGAATCCTTAATCTTAGCGAATCTCTTTAAAGAGCTTTCAAAAAGATCCCCAAATTGTCCGGCAACGGAAACTAAGGGGGCAATATAGATTAAAAACTTACCCTGTGTAAGGGGAACATAAATACTATATATATATGCAGCCAAAACACCAATCATTAGACCACCTAGAAAACCTTCCCATGTTTTATTAGGACTAATCAGGGGGGCTAATTTATGTTTACCTAAGGTCATCCCGGTAAAATACGCTCCCGTATCAGTGGTCCAAACAACAACAAAAACATAGATTACTAACCAAAAACCGCCTGCCATATTACGTAAGAGCAGTAAGTGCAAAAACCCCATAAAGATATAAATTACCCCTAGCAAAGTAAAAGATAAATCCAGAGGTGAATAATTAGCGGAATTAAAAAGATAAAAGCAAAAACAAAAGAGAAGATAAAACATCAAGATTGCCGTAATATAATTATATTCTACCAGAAAAATAAGTGGAAATAAAAGGGCACTTAGCCATAAAAAGAGCACTATGGCTTTACACTGTGAATTATTAATAAAATTTTTAAACTCTAAAAGAGCGATTAAAGCAAGCAAAAAAACAGCTAGGATAAAATAGGGATCGCCTAAAAAAATAATAAAAACTAATAGCGGTATCCCAATTAAGGCACTAATCACCCTGAATAACAGCATTCCTGTCACCAACTCTTTTCACATAATGATTACTTTAGTCCTCCAAAACGACGTTGCCGTTTCTGATAAGCTAAAATTGCCTGATATAAATGTTCAGGCTTAAAATCTGGCCAAAATACCTCTGTAAACCAGAATTCAGTATAGGCAGACTGCCATAGTAAGAAATTACTAAGACGCAATTCCCCGGCAGTTCGGATCAGTAAATCCGGATCGGGCACACCGACGGTATAAAGATGTTCTTCCAAGTTTTCCATACTAATCTTTTCGGCTGACAGATTACCCTCTATAACTTCCTTAGTAAGGCTTTTTACAGCATCTAATATCTCTGCTCTTCCGCCATAATTCATGGCTATTTGCAATAAAAGTTTCTGATTTTGGACCGTTTCTTTTTCTGCTTTTTCGATTTGCTTGATGGCCGAAGAGGGGAATTTAGAATTATCACCAATAGTTTTAATTTTAACGCCATTTTCTTTTAGACTTTTCAGTTCCTTATCAACATACTCGATTAATAGTTCTATTAACGCATTTACTTCATCCTGTGGTCTTTTCCAATTTTCCGTTGAAAAAGCATACACAGTTAAATAGGGAATCCCTAATTCAACACATGTTTCCACAATGGTTTTTAAAGTTTCGGCTCCTGCTCTATGACCAAGAACTCGCGGTAATCTTTTACTCTTGGCCCAACGTCCGTTTCCATCCATGATGATGGCCAGATGATTAGGTAATGATACTTTTAAAATTTCCTGCTGTGTAATCCTCATAAATACTAAATCAGACCCTCCTTTATGATGAAAACCCCCTCAGCAAAAACATCGAGGGGGTTATTTATCAATGCTCACAAGATGAACGTTCGAAATATCCTATCAGAATATCTAAAAACCCATCTTTGTTTTGTACACGGATAACCCTTTTTTCTATTCGTCTGTCTTTTTCCCTGTTTTTGCTCAAAGGATCACAAGTATAAATAAAACGATACTTGCCAGTTAAATCATTCTGGGACAATAAAGAACATACCTCTTCTTCCGATAACCCGATCAATTTATACTCAGCAAATACCACTTTAAACCTCTGTAATCTCCGTTTCTTTGTTCTCTAAAACACGCTCAACTTCTTTGATATACTTATCTGTTAGTTTTTGTATTTCGTCCTGTTCTTTTTTAGACTCATCTTCGTTAAGTTCCTTATCTTTTTCCAGCTGTTTAATTTTATCATTAGCATCACGTCGAATATTTCTAATACTTACTTTGGACTCTTCCGCTTTCTTTTTAGCTGTTTTAACCAGTTCTTGTCTTCTTTCTTCTGTTAACTGCGGAATAACAATACGCAGAATATTCCCATCGTTAGTAGGGTTTAGCCCTAAATCCGATTTCAAAATAGCTTTTTCCACTGTAGAAAGAAGGCTTTTATCCCAAGGTTGAACTGTTAAAAGACGCGGTTCCGGGACTGCTATATTAGCAAGTTGATTCAAGGGAGTTAAAGCCCCATAATACTCCACCTTTACCTTTTCTAGAATAGCGGGATTAGCTCGCCCTGCTCGCATTGTGGAAAAATCCTTGCGCAATGCTTCAATAGTTTTGCTCATCCTATCTTCTGAATCATTCATAATCTCTGTTAACATCTTTCTACCTCCCTATATATGTACCTATTTTCTCACCCATAATGGCTTTTTTAATATTTCCTTCTTCCAAAATACTAAAAACGATCAGTGGAATATTATTGTCCATACAAAGAGTGGTTGCAGTAGAATCAATTACACCAAGACCTTTATTCAAAACATCAATATAATTAAGTGAAGTAAATTTATTAGCCAAAGGATTCTTCATGGGATCACAGTCATAAACACCATCAACTTTTTTAGCCATGAGGATAGCTTCTGCTTCAATTTCTGCAGCTCTTAGAGCCGCCGTTGTATCTGTGGAAAAAAACGGATTTCCTGTACCAGCTGCGAAGATAACCACACGTCCCTTTTCTAAATGACGTATTGCCCTCCTTCTGATATAAGTTTCGGCAATTTGTCTCATTTCAATAGCAGATAATACTCTTGTATCAACATTAACATTTTCTAACGCATCTTGTAAAGCAAGAGCATTAATTACAGTTGCCAGCATACCCATATAATCAGCAGTAGCCCGATCCATCCCTCTAGCGCTGCCAGAAACACCTCGCCAAATATTGCCTCCACCAACAACAATAGCCGTTTCTACACCAGCCTCAACTATATCTTTAACCTGATGAGAAATAGAATCCAAGATTTTATGTTCTAGCCCAAAACACAGCTCTCCTGCAAGTGCTTCGCCACTAAGCTTTATAATAACTCTTTTATATTTTGATTGAATCATACTTTATGGTAATCCTCCAATCTTAAAATTCTACATCATTAATTAAAAACCTTCTTTAATCTATAGTGATAATTGCATTTTAATAAGAGAACACAACAAGGTGTTCTCTTATTAAGATAAATACTACTTATTAATCTGAGACATAACCTCAGCAGCAAAATCCTCTTCTCTTTTCTGCAATCCCTCTCCTACTTCAAAACGAGCAAAACGTCTAACCTTAATGTTCTCTCCAATTTTAGAGATTTGAGCCACAATAAGATCATGCACAGAGATCTCTGGATCTTTGATATACGGCTGTTCCAATAAGCAAACTTCTTTATAAAACTTACTTATTCTACCTTCAACCATTTTATCCACAATCTTTTCTGGTTTACCTTCATTTAAAGCCTGCACCCTTAAAATCTGTCTCTCTTTTTCCAGAACAGCTTCCGGGACATCTTCCTTCTGTACATATTCAGGCCGTGAGGCAGCAATCTGCATCGCGATATTCTTGGCTAGTTCTTTAAATGCAGGGGTTTTGGCTACAAAATCCGTTTCACAATTTATTTCTAACAAAACACCAATTCTTCCGCCACCATGGATATATGCTTCCACAATACCTTCTGCAGAAATTCTACTTGCCTTTTTCGCCGCAGCTGCTAATCCTTTTTCCCGTAAAAACTCTATTGCCTTTTCCATATCTCCATTTTGTTCCGTTAAGGCCTTTTTGCAATCTAGCATACCTGCTCCGGTTCTTTCACGTAATTCCTTAATCATTTCCTTTGTAATCATGGAACCGCCCCCTTTACTCAATTACTTTATTATTATTCCTAAAAATTCTTGAAGTAATATCACTTAGAATAAAAAAGGGTGACAAGGGTTCATGTCCCCCAGTCACCCTTTATCCTGATTATTTTTCATCCTCAGATATAACTTCAGATATATCTTCTTGTTCTTGAACCAAATTATGTTTTTCTGCTACAACAGTTTGCTCTTCATCAACGATTTCTGCGGTTTCATTACCAACCTGTCCTTGATTAGCTTCCAAAACAGCCTCCGCCATTTTATTGGCAATAAGCTTAACCGCTCTAATTGCATCATCATTTCCGGGGATAACATAATCAATTTCGTCAGGATCACAGTTGGTATCTACAATTGCCACAATAGGAATCCCTAACCGCTTTGCTTCTGCAACTGCAATATGTTCTTTACGAGGATCAATAACGAATAAGGCACCGGGTAAACCGGGCATATCCTTAATTCCTCCAAGAAATCTTTGCAACTTTTCTCTTTCTGCTAATAGATTAGCTACTTCCTTTTTAGGCAAAACAGCAAACGTACCATTTTCCTCCATTGCTTCAAGCTCTTTTAAACGTTGAATTCTTTTTTGAATAGTATCATAATTTGTTAATGTACCACCTAACCAACGTACATTAACAAAATACATGCCACAACGTTCGGCTTCTTCTTTAATTGTTTCTTGAGCTTGTTTTTTAGTGCCAACAAATAAAACATGTTGACCTTCAGAAACTATACTTCTCACAAACTCATAAGCTTCTTCTACTTTTTTTACTGTTTTTTGTAAGTCAATAATGTAAATCCCGTTTCTCTCCGTAAAAATATAAGGAGCCATTTTAGGATTCCATCTTCTCGTCTGATGCCCAAAATGTACACCAGCTTCTAATAATTGCTTCATGGAAATAACAGACATTACTACACCTCCCTCCAGTGGTTTTACCTCCGTTATTTTCATTTCTACTTCACACCTAATAGGCACCATGAAGTAAATCAAATAACGTGTGTTTTTACACCTTTTGATAGTATAACATAAAGATATAGCATCAAACAAACATTTTTATAATTTTTTTTTAATGTTTACCAATTTTTAAAGAAGTATCACTAAGATTAAGAGGATTTTCCGGTTTATTAATGATTTTTTCACCTAAATTTAATCTGAGTACTAGCTCTCCTTTAGTAGTATTAAGTTTTTCGGCAATTTCATTGATAGACATTCCTTGTTCTAATAAACTGGTAATTTCCGTAGGAATTGGATTGTATTTTTCCCCTTTTTCCTCAACGGGCGAACTGCTTTTCTTTAAATCTTTTTCCTTTTCTTTTAAAAGATGCAGTATTGTTTTCCCTTCTGATATTTTCGCTTCCAAATCATCTAAAAACTGAGAAGACAAAAAAGAGTTCTCATATAATAATTCATCTAAATCATTTTTTAAAGAATTATAATCGTTTTTTTGTTTTACTAGTTGCCGATATTTAAGAAAAAATAAGATTAAAAGAAAAACATTGATGAGAATGGTAGTAATGTTCAAAATTAAAATTTCCAAAGAATTCCCTCCTGTAAGCACTCTAGCTCTATATCTTTACATCAAGATATCTCCCGGAATTACTAATCTGCCTACTTTGTAGTTCAGCTTGATCTTTATTTTCATTAATTTCTTCTGTATTTGTTGTCTCAAGATTGTTTTTATCCTTTTGCTTTTTTTCTTTCTTTTGTTCCTGTTCTTCATTATCAATTTTCTTTTGCTCTAAAGCTTCCAAATTATTAACACTTTGTTCTTTTTGTTTTAAACTCTCCTGAATTGACTGATTCACAATTTGTTGATCGGTTTGCTGTTGTCCCTGAACAGTCCGATTGATTCTTTCTACTTCACCAGTACGTGGAACTACAACTTGCATATCAATGGGTTTAATCGTCATAAATTAATCCCCCTGATCTCATAATCCTCAATCCGAAACATCATCCGATACTTATCTTCATAAATTTCGTAATTATATTTACCGATATTAATTATCACCCCACTATACATTGTATCGGTTGCTTTAACAAAAACATCCCTGATCTCATCAGAATAGTTTTCAAATTCATTTCTTTGTTGAGATAGTTCATCAAGTTCTATTTCTATTTGATTTAACGCTTGTTTTACTCTTAAAAACAAATCCTTTTTAGTAGAAGAGAGTTTGCCTTGTTCCTCCATGCTTTGTAATATCTCAAACGTTTTTTGATGATCAATTAAATTTTTCTGGAGAGCTTTAATCTTGGAACAAACTAAATTATAACTAGCTGTATCATGAAGATTGCCAACCTCAAGTATCGTTTTCGTCCCCATAAGTGTGCCAATATTCTTGGCGGTAATCTCCTTCCCCGCCGAGATATTTCCTCCTACAATTAAACCTTTTTTACCGCTTACCGAGATTCTATTCCTTGCTTTAACCGTGCTATGCATAATTACTTCACCGACAATTATATCACTGTTACTAATGGCAATCCCGTTTTCAATATAACGAACAATAATATCGCCTTCCACCTTGGCTTTGCCCTGAACGATCCCTTTTTTAACCGTAAGATTTCCACTGGCAGAAACGAATCCTGCTAAATTTCCGAAAATTTCTACATTTCCTTTGGCATTAACAGAAAAGGTACTATTTACATTTCCCTTAATTGTTACATTTCCGGGGAAATCAATATTGCCTGTATTAAAATCCACATCACCTTTTACTTCAAAGTTGGGGTAGACATTTACTTTATTATTGACAAAACTAACATAACCTTCAACTTTTGCCGTTAATTTTGTATTATCTTCATTAATTTCTGTATTAATACCTGAAGGAAGTTTTAAATCTTTACCCGGTTTAGCCATGATCTCCTCACCTAAAACATTTTGACCATTTCTACCTTCTTGAGGCGGTCTCTTTTCTACCAGCGTCATCCCGGGTTTTACAATATCAATTAAATTCAAGTTATAATAATCAACACTACCATCATCCAATTCCATTGGTTTTAATTCCTTACCCTCTTTTTGAAAAAGAAAATTTAGTTTGGCGTCTACACCATCTACACTATTTATTCCTTCGGCAATAACCCTTTCTTGATAAGTAAGGTTTGATTGTTTTAATATCTCAGAAAATAATTCGTTTTTTATTCCTGCTTTAATCCCATTTTGTTTCAGAAATTCCTGAAGATCTTTTAGCTCTAAAGTAGAATTATCTAAAGAAGGATATACCTTTAATATAGCTTTCATCTTATCCGATTCTAATTCTAAAGCTAAGATCACTGAATAAATCTGGTTTTCAACTAAATCAGCAATTTTCACCTTTTCCTCATTTGCCGCTGTGAAACAAGAGTAAATCATATTTTTATCATAGGAAATATTTCTTTGTGCTAATTCATTATATAAATCTTCAATTCTTATAGGGCGCGTACCTACCGAACATTTTTTTACTAACAGATAAATACCATCTTCGCCTTTAAATAATTGGTACACTAATCCTTTCACTACTATCGCCTCACTACAATTTTTTATTATGTGATAATTTTCCCCTAAGTCTCAAAATCGCTTTAGTGTGAAGTTGAGATACTCTAGATGGAGTTACATCCAGTACTTTAGCTATTTCTTTGTTAGTAAGTTCATTATAATAATAAAGATTCATAATTAATTTTTCTTTTTCTGGTAATTCTTCAATTGTTTTCGCCAAGATATCTTTTGTTTCTTTTTCTATTGTTAGATCCGCTGGATTAGGACTAGCAGGATTTTGCAAATTTTCTTTTAAGGATATTTGCTGATCCTCTGACAAAGGTTCATCAAGAGATAAGATCGTAATATAATCTATGGTTTTTAGCCAATTAAGTAATTCTGTCGTACTTATTCCCAATTCAGAAGCGACTTCTTTATCTGTAGCATTCCTACCATATTGTATTTCTACTTTTTGATAAGCACGTTCTACCATTTTGGCCCTTTTCCTTACAGAAACCGGCAGCCAATCTTCCTTGCGTATTCCGTCAATAATTGATCCCTTAATCCTTTTAAGAGCAAAGCCAGTAAAAGGTATCCCAAACTCTGGATCATACCGATCGATAGCATCAAGCAGTCCAAAAATACCATAACTGATTAAATCATCCTGATTGATATAATTAGGTAAGGAACATGCTGATTTTTTTGCTATTTTTTGTACTAAAGAAATATTCTCTAAAATTAGTTTTTCTTTAATTGCCGGCTCCTTGTTTAAAGAATACTCCTTCCAGAGATTATGAGATCCCATTAGATCGCCTTAACTCCTTTATAAATACTTTTAACCATTAATAAACCATTTTCTGTATAAAATTCAATGGTACGCCCGTAATTACCGCCAACATCTTCCGCGAGAAGTTTAATGTTGTTAATTTGTAATTCTTTTCTTACTGCTTCAACATTACGCTCACCAATCTTTAGCATCTCTATGTTACTGTGGGTATTAAACATTTGCGCACCGCCAGCCATTTTAGCTACCAAACGCCTTTTATGTGCACCTTTATAAAGCATTTCTTCTATAAGCAATTTAATACCTGTATCTACAAATTTTGCTTTGTTAATAACACTTCGTGCCAGAGAACTGTCAGGTAACATAATGTGAACCATGCCACCGACTTTCATTTTAGGATCCCATAAACAAACACCTACACATGACCCAAGTCCTGCTGAATATAGAACTGCAGGTGAATATACTGTTTTGTGTTCAGCAATTCCTATTTTGATAGGTTCACTATTCTGCATTAATTACACTCCTATTGATTTTAATAGTAATTGCAATGTTTCAGGTTCCGGTATCAGAAAAAAGTACCCATTAATTTGCTCTCTATCTGTAGAAAAGACATTTTCAATAATTAAAGCATAATCACTTACATTCCCTATGCTAAATAAGACTTGCCCCAGTATTGCTCCTGCCATATCAATGGATAAAGACGGAACAGAAGGAACAAAAACTTGTTGAGTGAACAATCCTAAGGAGTTTAAATAAGAACCTGCCAGAATATTAACCATTTCTTTTAATGCAGACTCTTGTATTTCACTTAAAGCATATCCTTGAAAGGTTTTTTCTATATTTGTTGTTGTAATATTTCCGAAAAGTAAATCTAGGAGATGGGGAACCTGTTCTCGTGGTAAGAAAAACAAAATTCCTAAAGGGATATCTCCATTCACATACATATATCCACCTGCAACTTCTTTCTCAGCTCCGCCAATAATCTCTTCAATTTTAGAAAAAGGAGCAAGAGTAGCTTTAGGCACTTCTAATTGAATTTTACGTCCAATTAACGTAGAAAGCGCTGTTGCTGCATTACTAACTCCTATATTACTAATCTCTTTTAATGCGTCTAATTGTATTTCATTTAAATCTAAATAATCATTCATACATAGTTCTCCTGTCTTTTAAATTATATTAAACTTAAGTCCAATAATTTATCTGAATCAAGAATCATAATTAAACGATCATTCATCTTTCCGATGTTTTTAATATATTTATTATTTCCTTCAACCATTTGTGGTTTTTCTAACATTTCATCATTAAGCGTAATTACTTCAATCACCTCATCAACTGTAAAACCAACAACTGTATCTTCAATATTAAAAATAATGATCCTGGATTTTTCTGTCATCTCTATTTGTTGCAAACCAAGTCGCAAATGGGAATTAATAACCGGTATGACATTCCCCCTTAAGTTAATAACTCCTTGAATAAAGAAAGGTGCTTTGGGAACTCTTGTAATATGTGACAAGCGAATAATTTCTTTTACACCTAGAATATCCACGGCATATTCTTCATGACCTAATTTTAAGGCTATATATTGACCTTCCATAAATAATCCCTCCTTAAATCAAAGTTCCAATATCAAGAATCAATGATACTTTCCCATTACCTAAAATTGAAGCACCCGCAATCCCAGGGACACCGGAAAGCATTTTCCCTAAGGAACTAATTACAATTTCCTGCTGCCCGATTAATTCTTCTACCACAAGTCCAACCTTTTGGTCACCCTTATAAACAACTACTACATTTGCTTCTTTTACTTCATTATCTCCAGGTACTTCCAGTATCTTTTGAATATTGACAAGCGGTAAAACCTTACCACGTAAAACTAAAGCATTTTGCCCATGAACATGTTCAATTTTTTCTGTCTCCAAATTTGTTGTCTCATCTATATTACCTAATGGTATCGCAAAAACCTCGTCTTGCACTTTAACTAATAATGCTTGAATAATAGCTAAAGTTAAAGGCAATTTAATGACAAAACGGCTTCCCTGACCCTTTTTAGTTTCTACAAAAACTTGTCCGCTTAATGCCTGAATTTTACTCTTTACTACATCCAAACCGACTCCACGCCCAGATACATCAGTAACTACTTTCGCAGTGGAAAAACCAGATTCAAAGATAAGATTAATAATATTTTGTTCATCCATAGACTCAAGCTGCGCCGGTGTCACAATGTTTTTTTCCACAGATTTTTTCTTAATAACGTCAACATCTATGCCTTTTCCATCATCTTCAACACAAATAGTTACTCTATTACCCTCATGCCGTGCCGATAACTTTAAGATCCCGGTAGCATTTTTATGTAAAGCTCTTCTTTCTTCCGGTAGTTCAAGTCCATGATCCAAGGAATTACGAATAAGATGCACTAAGGGGTCACCTATTTCATCTATTACTGTACGATCTAACTCCGTATCTTTACCCTCAAGAATAAGTTCAACATCTTTGCCCATTTCCTGGGATAAATCTCGCACCATACGTGGGAAACGATTAAAGACCTGTTCAACAGAAACCATGCGAACATTCTGCACTACCATTTGTAAATCAGTAGTAATGCGATTAATTTGCTCAATTGCTTCATTTAATCCACGCAAATCATTAGCAAGATAAATTTGTTCCAAACGAGTTTTATTAATAACAAGTTCCCCCACAAGATTCATTAATTTGTCCAAACGTCCGATGTCAACTCTAACTGTTTGATGTATTGTCTGTTTTTTACTATTATCAGTATCCTTGTTAATAGTCTTAAAATTATTTACAACAGTCTGTTTAGTCTTCTCACCTTTTAGCTTTTCTAACCTTTCAACACTTATTTCGGAAATATTTAAAGCAGCTTCAATTTCTTTTTGTCCTTTTTTGGTAACTAAGGCAAGGGTAAATTCTTTATCAAATTTCTCATCTTCAATATCCTGCACTGAGGGTATTGACTTAATTATGTCTCCGATATTACCCAGATTACGAAAAACCATAAAAGCTCTAACTGCTTTCATCAAACACTCCGGAGCAAGACTGATTTGGATTTTCCAGAGACTATATCCCTTGGATACCGCTTCATTAATAATATTTTTTTCACTATCATTGAACACTATCGTAGCTTGGTCTACCTCATTTTCTTCTGGAATATCCTCAGAATCATCCTTAGAAATATCTTCAGATTCATCTTCAGAAACTACCTCAAGCTTTTCTTCCTGTTTTTGTTCACTTTTATTAGCTTGCTTTTTCTCAGCTTTTTCCGTATTTTCTTGTTTATCTTTAGTTTTATTCTTTTTCTTTTCTTGGCTCCCTACTTCACTACTTTGTTTTGCTGCTTTTTGCTCTTCAGCCTTAGAAAGTTTTTCTAATAAATCGTTTAAATCTACTTCCGGTGTTTCCCCTTCTCTAATTTTATTAAGCATACTTTCCACTACATCCACACACTGAAACAAGGTGTTGATTATTTCTTGATTTAATTCGACTTTTCTTTCTTTGATTTTCCCTAGAAGATTTTCCATTTTATGGGTTAATTGAGTAATAGAGTCATACCCCATTGTCGCCGACATACCTTTCAAGGTATGAGCTGATCTGAAAATCTCATCAAGGAAATCCAATCTTCCCGGGTTGTTTTCTAGATTTAATAACCCCGTGTTTAATGTTTGTAAATGCTCCATCGATTCTTCTAAAAAAAGATCAAGATATTGAGATACATCCATCAAAAACTCCCCCCTAACATTTATTTAGAGCTTGTATTATATAATGAGCAATTTTATGTAATGGTACTTCATAATCAATTGCACCTAATTTTGCAGATGCTTTTGACATACCATATACAGCACATGTTTCAGCACTTTCTCCAATATTAATAGATCCTGCTTTTTTAAACGCTAACATTCCTTCTGCACCATCACTGCCCATTCCTGTCATAATTACTCCTACTTTGGGGTAATTAACTTTAGCTACAGAAAACAATAACACATCAACTGAAGGTCTTACACCATTAAGACTTGGAGATTGATTTAGACTAATATACAATTCGTCTTTAATAGGAACTACTTCCATGTGAAAGTCACCTGGCGCTACATAGGCATAATCTGCTTTTATTAACTCACCATGTTCTGCTTCTTTGACTGTTAAAGGTGAAAGCGAATCTAAACGATTGGCCAGTGTTTTCGCAAATCCAGTGGGCAAATGTTGCACTATTAAATAGGAAGCATTTAACCCTGTAGGAATTTTATTGAGCAATTTACTTAGTGCTTTAGGGCCTCCGGTGGAAGCACCAATGACAACAATAACCTTACTCTTATCTTTTGATTCCGTAGAATCCGAATTGTTTTGCCTGTCAATTGATTCCTTGTTTTCCTTCGACATATCCTAGAGTAACCCCTTCCTCTTTAGTTCAATTTGTCGTGCAAAAACACTTTTAATTATAATTTTCCGATATGACTCCAAAATATTAACAAATTTAATTCCCAGAAGATTATGTTCTATCCCATTGGCGTCAAGCTTCCATTCATTCCATACAATTTCTCCTTCTACATTAATTTGCATATTCTCTAAAGAAAACTGCAATCCGATTTGGGAACCTTTTTCTAAAGGTATAAAACTATTCAGAACAAGCAACATCCCTCCTCCGCTGATATCTCTTGACATACAATGAATTACTTGCTTTTCATTATTTAAATTTAGATATGAAAAAAGTACATCTAAAAAATAATCAACTCTGACAAATTCTCTGTTTTGCACCCTGACAATTTTTTCGGGTTTAGTGATGATAATTTGATGGATTATCTTATAAGTAGCCTCTAAAACGATAGACCCAAAAACATATACTGCATCATCAAACCAAATCCAGATGTTTAAGGGAGTTCCCTGGGGTAAAAAAACTACTTGCTGATTTTTTATAGGTGCTGCTAACGTAACCGTATCTCCTAGGAAATCCTCAATACGGCTTGGATAACGTGTGATCTGACCATTTTCATCAGTTACCTCAATATTTACTAATTGATTTACTTTTAAAATATCATTTAAATTTATCTCACTCATCTTATTACCTACCTAAAGTATTGGACTACTTTACTAAAAAATGTCTTAATCCCAGGGTTCTGTTGAAAACTATTTTCCTGGTCAGTAATTTTTGCGGCGATACTATATAAATTAAGAGACGCCATTGACTGGGGATAGGCAACAAGAAAGGCTTTTTGCTCTAATACTGATTGACCAATTTTGGGATCTTCCACCACATAACCTAAAAATTCGATATTATGTTTTAAAAATCTATTAACGGCAATCTTTATTTTATTAAAAACAACAGCTGCTTCCTTTGGTGAAGAAACCCTATTCACAACTATATACATTTTTCCTGTATATTCTTGATGACAAAGGGTCTTAATTAACCCGTAAGCATCTGTAATCGCCGTCGGTTCAGACGTAGTTACTACAATTAATTCGTCGGCAGCTAGGGCAAAACTTAAGACGGTTTTAGAAAGTCCAGCTCCGGTATCAATCAGTAAATAATCTGTATTACCTTCAATTGCACTAAGTTTGGTTAAAAAATTCTCTAACTCCCACTCTTTAAGATTGGCCAACTCTTGCATCCCTGAGCCGCCGGGGATGATCTTTAAGCCATGGGGACCTTCTGTGATAATCTCTGAAATGGTTTTTTCCCCAACCATAACATGGGCCAGATTATACAAAGGTGTAAGTCCTAAAATAACATCTATATTGGCTAACCCCATATCTGCATCTAACAAAGTTACCTTTTGTTTAAAATCTGTCAGGGCTAAGGCCAGATTCAAAGATAGATTGCTTTTTCCCACCCCTCCTTTACCACTGGAAATAGTAATCACACGGGTACCTTTATTGGATCTATTTATCTGTGCTTGTACACTATTTTTCATTTGTTTCACGATGAGTCGTAAAGAATCTGCTTGATTATTCATCTTCCTTCTCCTTCATCAACATTTGCACTAGTTTAAGCGAATCAGCAAGTTCAATATCATCAGGAATATTTTGTCCATTAGCAAAATAAGAAACTGGGTATTCTTCTTTACAAATAGTATTATAAATGGAGCCGAAAGTTGAAGTTTCATCAAGCTTAGTAAAAATTAAACTGGAGATATTTATATCACGGTATGTAGAGATGATCTCTATAATATCTTTATATTTACTGGTACTTGATAAAACTAGAAATATTTCATCAGAATCAGCACTTTCCAGATACTGTTTTAATTCATTAACTTGTATTTCATTTTTATGGCTTCGCCCTGCCGTATCAATATAAATAACATCATAATCAGCCATTTGCTGAATACTTTCCCTTAAATTTTCCGGATTAAATACTACCTTCACCGGAACATTCATAATATCGCCAATAGTTTTAAGTTGTTCTACCGCGGCAATTCGATATGTATCAACTGTAATTAAGCTAACCTTTTGCTTTTCCATCACTGCACTCATTGCAGCTAATTTAGCAATAGTTGTGGTCTTACCCACACCAGTTGGACCAATAAAGGACAAAATTCTGGGTCTTTCTAATTGTTTTATTGAAGGTTTATACTTTGCTTTTTGAATCGGTTTTAAGAGATTCGCAAAGAATATTTTATTTAAATCATCTGTAGTTTGTAACGGATAGGAAGCATATTCATCTAAAGTAGTTTTAACAATTCTTTGAGCTATTTTTTCTTCAATTTCCTGTCTTTTTAAAAGTTGATAAAGATTCTGCCCTTTTTCAGGAAAAAGCGGTCTTTCCAAATTTTCCAGCATTAATGACATTTCTTTCATCATTTTATGCATTTCGGTTACATCAGAAACCACCTCTTTATCATTCTTAGAGGGATTCGTTTTGGCTCTTTGAGGATCATTACTATTGACCGGAACATTCTCCGGATTATTATCGGCAGCCGCAGTTACTTCTACATATCTTTTCCGAAATAGACCTAAAAAACCTCCTTCTTTAAAGTAACGAGTATGCAAAATTACTGCGTTATCACCTAATTCCGCTTTAATTCTTTCCATTGCTTCTTGCATATCCACCGCAACATATCTCTTAACTCGCATTTAATTTCACCATCCCTACTGACTCAATCTCAATTTGAGAAGGTATTTCATTATAGGAAATAATCGGTAACCCGGGTAACACTCTTTCCAACAGCTTCTTAAAATACCTACGGATCGCTGGCGAAACTAAGATCACAAACTGTTTACCCATATAACTACGTTTTTCCAGCAAGTTTCCTAATTCCTTTACTATTGACTGAGCAATACCCGGATCAATTACTAAATATGCTCCTTGTTCTCCTGTTTGAATGCTTTCTCCAATTATATTTTCAATTTGAGGATCAATAGTAAAACAATAGATCTTGCCCTCTTCATCCTTATATAATTGGACAATCTGTTTGGCTATTTTTTGTCTCACATATTCAGTGAGTAAATCCGGATCTTTAGTTAGGGGGGCCCAATCACCTAATGCTTCCATGATGGAAACTAGATCTCTAATTGGCACTCTTTCCCGTAAGAGATTCCCCAAGACTTTATGTACATCTGCTAGCGATAATAAATTTGGTACTACTTCCTCTACCACAGCCGGATATTCCTTCTTTAAATTATCTAATAGTTGTTTTACATCCTGACGGCTTAAGATATCCGCTGCGTTATTCTTCAGAAATTCTGTGATATGTGTAGCTAATACTGAAGGTGGATCAACAACTGTATATCCTCCTGCTTCAGCTTGTTCCCTTAGAGAAGCTCCAATCCACTTAGCAGCCAAACCAAAAGCCGGTTCCTTGGTAGGTATGCCGGGAAGGTCCTCTTCACCACCCATAGCCAAATACTGATTTAACATGATTTCTCCTTGGGCCAATGGTACCCCTCGCAACTTTAAAACATAATTATTGGGGGGTAATTGCATATTATCACGAATACGAATTGGCGGAATTACTATGCCTAATTCTAAAGCACACTGTCTTCTGATGATAATGACTCGTTCCAACAAATCTCCGCCCTGAGAAGTATCAACCAAAGGAATCAACCCATAACCCATTTCTAATTCAATTGGATCAACCTGGAGCAAAGAATAAACATTTTCAGGTCTTTTCATTTCAACTGCTTGTTCATTATCAAGATTGTTAGCAGTATCACTCATTAGCGTAGCTTTCATCTTTCTGAGATTAAAAGCTAAAGCAGCTAACAAAATCCCCAGAAAAATGAAAGGAAATTTAGGTAAGCCGGGAACTAGACCTAAAGCGATTAATACTACCGAAGCTATTGCCAATAGTTTAGGATTAGAAAAAACCTGCCAGGTAATATCATATCCTAAACTATTTTCAGAAGCGGCACGAGTAACAATAATACCCGTTGCCGTGGAAAGAAGCAAGGCCGGAATTTGACTTACCAAACCATCTCCAACAGTAAGTAAAGTATACCTTTGCGCTACCTCACCTATGCTACCCATATTTTGTTGCAGCATGCCTATGGCCATTCCAACGATAATATTAATTAGTGTGATAATAATGCTGGCAATGGCATCACCTTTAACAAATTTACTGGCACCATCCATCGCTCCATAAAAATCTGCTTCCCTTTGAATCTTGCTTCTTCTTTCCCTCGCCTGCTCTTCCGTGATAAGTCCTGCATTAAGGTCAGCATCAATACTCATTTGTTTACCAGGCATCGCATCAAGGGTAAAGCGGGCTGCAACTTCAGCTACACGTTCAGAACCTTTCGTTATTACAATAAATTGAATGACAACTAAAATCAGAAAAATGGTAAAACCTACAACAGCATTACCTCCCACCACAAAATTACCAAATTGATTGATTACTTCACCTGCATACGCATGGAGGAGAATTAAGCGAGTGGAGGAAATATTCAAAGCCAGACGATAAAGAGTTAATACTAAAAGTAAAGAAGGAAAAACGGAAAATTCCAGTGGTTCATTATTATACATGGCGACAAGTAAGACAATTAAAGAGCAGCTAATATTTAAAACAATTAAGATATCCAGCATTGCTGGAGGAAGGGGAATAATCATCATTACTACAATTCCGATTACTGCAAAAGCTATAAATATGTCACTATATTTTAAAATTTTTTCTTGTAGAGAGGATGTCGGCATCTTTTTCGCTCCTAAAATCTTCCTTTGAGTTTATAAACATAAGCCAATACTTCTGCAACAGCTTTATATAATTCCACAGGAACAGGCATGCCTATTTCTACTTCTTGATAGAGAGTTCTGGCTAATTCCCTGTTTTCAACAATTACAATGTCATGCTCAATTGCCAATTCTTTAATTTTCTGGGCTATATAGTCTTTACCTTTGGCTACAACCGTTGGTGCAGACATTGCATCCTGATATTTAACGGCTATGGCAAAATGGGTAGGGTTGGTAATAATTACTGTAGCCTCTGGAACTTCCTGCATCATCCGTCGAGAAGCCATTTGGCGCTGTCTTGCCTTGATTTCTGCTTTTAACTGTGGATCTCCCTCGACCGTTTTTATTTCTTCTTTAACTTCCTGCTTACTCATCCGCAAAGATTTTTGATAATCATAATATTGAAAAGAATAATCAGCTATGGCAATAATCAATAGTACTATCAGAATTCGCCAACAAGTGGAAAAAGTGATGTCACTTATCATAACAAGAGCAAGATTAATCGGTAAATCCATAATTATCGATAACTGGGGCACTTGTTGATATAAATAATAAAAAGCCACAAAACCTACTAAGCATGTTTTTAAGATAGTTTTGAAAAGTTCAGCAATAGCTCTTTGGGAAAAGATCCTTTTAATTCCTTTAACAGGGTTTAGTCTGCCAATATCTATTTTTAAAGGTTCCGTAGAAACCAAGAAACCAATTTGTAAAACATTGGCTACAAATCCTGTAACAAGAGCAGCAAGTAAAATCGGACCCACTATTTTCGCCATCATGATTATTGTTTCGCTAATCAATTTAAGAGCAACTACAGCTGTAATCTCTGTTTTGGTATAAGTATAGACTTCATTATAAAAGTTTTGAAAATCTCCCATGATATAAGGTAACCAAGATTTTATCACTAATAAAGTTACAGTAAGAAGTAAAACAGTAATGACTTCATTACTTTTTATTACTTGTCCTTTTTTTCTGGCTTCCTTTTTACGATGTGGAGTAGCTTTTTCGGTTTTTTCACCAGCAAATAGCTGTAAATTAATGATATAATCTTGCATTTGACACCTATTCCCTAATACCTAAATAAATTATATATTTGTTTAATAACATCATCAAAAGAAACATTTAAAAGAATTATATATAAAGGAACAGTAATTAAGATGATAAAAAAACCTATGATAATCTTTGCCGGCATACCCACCATAAAAATGTTCATCTGGGGGACAGTTCTCGCCATTATTCCTAAAACCAGATCAGCTATTAATAAGGAACCAAGAACCGGCATGCTAAATTTACAACCAATAATAAAGATATTTCCAAAATAACCAATATAACTATGGATAAAATCAGGATTAAAAAAGATAGAGTGTCCAATAGGGATAAATTCATAACTATCGAAAAGTGCTTGAATAAAATAATGATGCCCGTCAATATTTAAAAAAACCAGAATTGCTAAAACATACTTGAAGTTACCTATCATGGGAATCTGCATGCCGCTTAATGGATCAACAACATTCATAATCCCAAAACCCATTTGTGTATCGATTATTTGCCCCGCTAATTGAACCGCAGCGAAGAAGAACTGAACAACTAAGGCCATCGCTATACCCGTAAGTATCTCTGTAAGGAGCAAGATAAAATAAACAGGTAACTGCGGATTATTAGGGGCACTTTCCGCCAAGCCCATGAGCCAAGCAAAAAAGGTAAGCATCATCAGGAAAAATACTCGCCACTGTACCGGAATGCTTCTAGTGTTGAAAACTGGGATAAAAGAGATTCCTGTAAACCTGGCTAAGAGCAGAAAAAATTTATCCCATTCAGTTAAAAAAGTAACTAGTACATCCATTAAGACAAACTCCTAAACTGAAGATTTCATAACATTAATTGTGGAATACTGGAAAAAAGGTTGACCGTAAAAGCGATGATTAAATTTAACATCCAGGGACCAAAAATTACTAAGCTGATAAAAACTATAATTATTTTAGGGACAAAAGTTAAGGTTTGTTCCTGAATTTGTGTGGTCGCCTGGAAAATACTGATTAACAAGCCAACCAACAAGCTACAGCCTAATAAAGGGCCCGCTAAAAGTAAGATTGTATATACTGCTTCTTTGGCTAAGTAAATTATGAAATCCTGAGTCATTTTAACACCCTGCTTTTTTCCAAAAGTTTAATCAACGAAAACTCATCAGTAATGATTCTACAACTAAATTCCAACCATCTACCAAAATAAATAACAATAATTTAAACGGTAAGGAAATCATCATGGGAGGTAACATCATCATTCCCATAGCCATCAAAGTACTGGCCACAACCATATCTATCACAATAAAAGGAATATAAATAATAAAGCCAATTTGAAATGCCGTTTTTAATTCACTAATAGCAAAAGCCGGAATAACTACATGTGTAGGTATATCTTCCAGCGTATTAGGTTTAGATGATGAGGAAAGGTTCACAAATAAAGCTAAATCCTTTTCCCTTGTTTGATTCAACATAAATTCACGTAGTGGTTTAATGGCATTATCATAAGCCGTCTCTTGCGTTATTTCGCCCTGTAAATACGGTTGTAAAGCTGTTTGATTGATGTCTCCCCAAACGGGAGACATGACAAAAAAAGTAAGAAATAAGGCTAAACCAACTAAGACCTGATTAGGAGGCATTTGCTGTGTAGCTAAAGCATTTCTTAAAAAAGAAAAGACAACAATTATCCGAGTAAAAGAAGTCATTAAAATCAAAATTGCCGGTGCCAGCGTTAAGATCGTTAGAAGCGCTAATATTTGTAGGGATAACGCAACTTCTTGCGGTGATTCAGCTGATTCAACTTCTATGCCGAATTTAGGTATAGGTATAGAGGTGGCATAGACTTGTCCCACACATAATAGAAGGAAAACACCAACTAACAAGGCTACAATAATTTTCTTTCTAGAACCCCTATTCAATTTTATCCCTCCCCTTGGAGATACTATGAGAGAGATTTTTGTTTCTTTTTAATTGTTCGGCTAATTGTTGTTGAAACTCACTTTGAGAATTGTAATTGTCTTTGCTCCCAAAAGGATTGTTTTTTCTCCTAAACAAACGGGCTATGCCAGTAGTGATTATATCTTCAGATACTTGTAAACTATCTTGTATCTCTTGCCACTGTTCAGAATCGGAATCAATTTCCTTCAAAATACTGATTTCACCTTCAGTAGCTGCGACAATATAATGTTTTCCAGTTAACTCCATTAAGTATAAACCACGATTTGTTCCGAGTGATTGATAATCAAGGATATTAACCCATTTTTTTTGATTATCTTGCAAGTTTTGTTGACGCTTAATCAGCCTCAAAATTAAGTAAGATACTAATATTACAAAAATTAGCGTAATAATAATGCGGAAAAACAAGGCTGTCACACTTGGATAACTAGCAACATTACTAATTTCAGGATTAGGTGCTTGACTCATACTAAAAAAAATTATAGCTAACATCTTTCCTCCTAATTAAGCTAAAGCTCTTTGAACCGCTTCCAAGACACGATTCGGTTGAAAGGGCTTCACAATAAAGTCTTTAGCTCCTGATTGAATTGCTTCAATAACCATCGTTTGTTGTCCCATGGCGCTACACATAATTATCTTGGCATGAGTATCATATTTTTTTATTTCTTTTACTGCCGAGATGCCATCCATATCCGGCATCGTAATATCCATTGTGACAATGTCTGGTTTTAATTCCTTATACTTTGCTAGTGCCACAATTCCATTCCCAGCTTCACCCACAACATTATATCCACCCTTTGTTAATATTTCCTTCAACATCATCCTCATAAATGCTGCATCATCTACTACTAATACACTATGATTCATAAACAATAAACCTCCTTCTCTATAATCAATTCCATTAAATCAATAAAATATATTTTTTAAGTAAAAGTTTTAATTCTTTCAGATGGGGAAAAAATATCTGTGACTCTTACGCCGAAATTTTCATCTATAATTATAACCTCCCCCTTGGCTAATAATCTGCCATTAATTAAGATATCTACCGGTTCTCCCGCTACTTTATCTAATTCTATAATTGAACCGTTAGTCATTTTAAGAATTTCCTTGATCTTTCTCTTTGTTCTACCTAATTCAACTGACAATTGAAGCCCAATATCCATAATTAAATCTAGATTTGACGATGATACATCTCCTGTCTTGGCCCCTTCTGTAAATGCAGGGAATTGTGCAGGAGCAACTTCCACATGATTAGACTTCTTTAAGTGAGGATTCGCTATAGTCGAAACGTTATTATTCGTAGGCTTAGTTGTGATGGGATAATCATTTTCTTCTTTCTTCTCCTCAATTACCAAGGTTGAAGTATCAATATTATTGATACTAAAAAGTTCGGCAACCATTTGTTTGGCAAAACCAATCGGGATTATTTGCAATAACTCACTATCCACTAAACCTTCAATGGATAAATCAAAAGAGATTTTGACCACATCTTGGCAATCTTCGTTTTCCAAAACATTATCTTCACTAAAATTAATAATGTTCAAAACCGGCATCGAGATTTCAATATTTTTATTCAGCAATTGAACTAAAGAAGTCGTAGATGCGTTCATCATTTGATTCATCGCTTCACTAAGCGCACTTAATTCTAATTCACTTAATTCTTCAGGGGAATTATCGCCATCCTTTTTCAACATTAAATCAACAAGAACTGTTGCATCATTCATTTGTAACACTAATACATTTAATCCTTTTAATCCTTTTGAATAATTCACATTAACAGTCACATAAGATTCCGGGTATTCCTCTTGAATGGCTTCTAAAGTTGTAATAGTTATCCTTGGTGTCGTAATAGAAGTGGCCTTACCTAATAAGGCAGACATAGCTGTAGCAGCAGAACCCATCGAGATATTAGCAAATTCGCCCAAGGTATCCTTTTCGGTGAGATCTAACTCCGCACCGGTGTTTTTATCTTCTACAGCCAGATTATCAGAGCTTGGCGGTATATCCTGATTTTCCTTTAATAAAGCATTTATTTCTTCCTGTGATAGCAAACTGTCCAATCTTAGTCACTCCCTTCATGACAAGTTTTATTTATTCTAATAGCTAAATTATTACCTATTTTGCCTATTTGCCCATAAAATCTGAGCTCTGAATCAATAAAAACCTCAGCATCCTTATCTTTTTTCTTATCTAAGGGAATAACATCCCCTTTTTGTAACTCCAATAATTCTTTGATGGTTATGCTATTATTTCCTAGAACAACAGAAAGTGGAATTTCCGTTCCATCCACAACCTGTTGCAAATATTTACTATGATCTTTTTTGGAACTCGCTGAAGCACTAGCAAACCAAAACTTAGTATTTAATTTATTCGCCATCGGCTCTAACATCAAACAAGGTAAACAAATATTTATTAAATCCTCAACTTCACCAATTGTGATATGTATAGTAATAACAATTACCATCTCCTGTAAGGATACAACTTGCGCAAATTGAGGATTGTTTTCTATTACTTCCAAAGTAGGATTTATCTCAAAACAGATACTCCATGCTTCTTTAAATAATACTAAAATTTTTTCAACTACTCTTTGGATCACATTTTTTTCAATCTCCGTTAAAGCCCTACCGACATTAGTACTAAAACCTGGGCCTCCAAAAAGCCGGTCAATGATACTAAAAGCAATTGTGGGGTTTATTTCCAAAATTCCTTTCCCATCTAGCGGTGGAAGACTAAATACATTTAAAATTGTGGGATTAGGTATTGTCTGCACAAACTCGTCGTAAGTAAACTCACTCACAAAATCTAATTTAGTCTCGACTCTAATCCTCAATAATCCTGATAATAGTGTTTTTAAGGAACGAGAAAAATCTTCATAAATAAATTCGATCGTATTAAGCTGATCTTTAGAAAATTTATTGGGACGACGAAAATCATAGTTTTTGATAATCCTGTCATCCTTTTTGACTTCAGATTTATTAGCATCTACATTTAAATTTCCAGCTTGTATCGCCGATAATAGTGAATCAATATCCTTTTGAGATAAAATCTCGCCCATTTTCCTTCACCTCGAGTGGCATTAAAATTATTCCTAAACCCTAAGATAAAAGCAGCACCAAAAAATGAATTTTTATTACTTCTCCCTTATCAAGGAACTGATTAATAGATTCTAATAAATGCACTTTCAAATTTTCTTTACCTTGGATATTTAAAACATCTGCAGTCTGATCAGACAAAATCATGATGATTGCATCTTTAAGTAGCGGTAGTTTTTCAGTTAATTCTAATTGAACTTCTTCATTGGATAACTCTAAAGCAAATTGAGCTTTAACATAGCGATTCATTGAGCCAGATAAGTTTACAATAAATTCTTCAGTTTCAAAAATCGGACCAACAAGAGTAACTTGTTCTTCGGATTCCAGCGGAGTCGCAGAAACAAGTCTGTAAATAAAAAAGCAAGAACCCAGCATTACTAAGATTAAGACAATAATTAAAACAGGCACTAAACCACTGGATTCCCTTTTATTACTATCATTGATTACTACACTTCCATTTTCCCCAGACATCAATAATCCCCCTCGACATTTTCATTCTTTTTCAGGCAATCTTCCGGTGCTTTGCCGGTAATTATTCGCTGATAAAAAATAGCTTTTGAGACAACTTCATTTACACTATTTTTAACCACATACTTTCTGCCATTCACTAAAGTAATAACTGTATCCGGTGTTGCTTCGATTGTTTCAATTAAATCTGCATTAATAATGAACAAATTATCGTTTAATTTCTTCACTTCAATCATGTTGTCCCTTCTTTCTTGAGAATAGCCCCCATCCCCCAAGGAAGATGAGGGCTATTGCCTAAATTTATCTGCGCAGATTTACCAGTTCCTCAAGTATCTGGTCTGAAGTAGTGATTATTCTGGAATTAGCCTGAAATCCACGTTGGGTAATAATCATTTCTACAAACTCTTGTGAAAGATCTACATTAGACATTTCCAGAGTTTCCGGGTTAATAATCCCTCTGCCTGAAGTTCCCGGAACACCTTGATCAGGTTCACCAGAGTTATTTGAGGCTTCATATAAATTATTCCCAGCCTTATGTAATCCAGCAGGATTGGAAAACGAAGCAATGGTCAGTTGAGCTAATGATCTGGTTAGACCATTAGAATAGCTCCCGTTTAGTATCCCACTACTATCAACATTAACCTCTTCCAGAAAACCGGCTGTAAATCCATCTTGTCCTGTATAGGTAATCGTAAATTCACCTGCATATTCTTTAATGTTCTCAAAATTATAAGCAAAATCAAGATCAGCTGCACCGGGAACATTCTGAATTGTATTACTTACTGTTGAATTGAGTAAATCACCAGTTACGGGATCAAAGAATAAGGTACCTTGACCGGTAGATGAAAACACATTATCAACAGTAGTATTTACCTCCCATTCATTAACACCGGTTTTGGTCAGATGAAGATTAACTGTATGTGTATCACCTTTAGAATCATAGGCTAACACACTCAAGGAATAATTGGGCTCATTGTAACTAACTGTATAATCTCCGGAAACAGTTCCTGCAGCAATGGTAAGCTCACCTGTGGCATAATCAATACTAAAGCCATCAGCGGCTCCCTCAACGAGTTGAGTGCCATCAGAATGGGTAACAGTTACACTATTAAAAGGCACATTAAGATTTACTACATCAGCAGACCCGCTAGTATGTGTAGCATTTTCACTTGCAACACGCGTGGCTACTCTGGAATCAATGTTTTTAGCAAAATCAATTTGGGAAGTTGCTCTAGGCGCTGTGGATACATATTTTTGCAAATAAATATCCTCTGCCACCGCTGTAGGATCAATATTACCTAGCGCATCGGCTAATATTCCTTTAACAATATATCCGGAACTTCCATGATAAAAAGTGTAATCCCTATTGAATTCAAAATTGCCGGCTCTCGTATAATAACTTTTTTCTCCTTTTCCTACCACAAAATATCCGGTTCCTTCAATAGAAAGGTCCGTCGGTCGTCCCGTCGACTGAAAATTACCGTTTGTATGAATGACATCAATTGAAGCAACTGATACTCCTAACCCGGTTTGAACCGGGTTTGTACCTGCTCTGTCGTTTGTAGGTGCAGTAGCAGTTTTTAAGGTCTGACTTAACATATCCTGAAAAACAACACGACTTTTTTTGAAACCAGGTGTATTAACATTAGCAATATTATTACCAATAGTATCCATTCGGGTTTGATGGTTTTTTAAACCAGACACCCCGACAAATAATGAGCACATCATAGCTCATGACCTCCTTAATTTATCTTGTTATCGACCAGGCTCTGTCGTTCCCTGGTTAAGGCTTCCTCCAAGAGGTCCAGCCTTATTATAATCCGCCAACCTAATTAATAATAGCGCTGTCAATATTTGTAAAAACGTTCCCTCTCCTACTATCACCATCAACAGCAGTTATAACAGTCCTGTTTCTGATACTAACTACAAAGGCTAGATCATCCAATAAGACTAAAGATTCCTTCGCTCCTTTTGTTTGTGCTTTATCAACTGCTTCTTTTAATCTGGAGATTTGTTTCTGATCCAAACTAATTTTTCTTGTTTCGATTCTTTCTAGAGCATGACGGGAAAACTTTAATTCTTCTACCGTGCTAAGTTCTTTTTTTAAAACTTGACTAAATTGATCTTGATCACTGGTTATGGGTTTAGTAGGCTTCCTTACTTTTCCTGGATCAATAGGTTGGATCGGTTGAGTTATAAAGAAGGGTTTATCTACCAATTTGTTCACCTACCTTACTAAAGAGATCTGCGTTAGAGGAACTTCTACTTCATCTATGACGGCAACATAACTACCATTTACTTGTTTAAGCGCTGAAACAGTTCCTTGGATTGCCTCTTGATCTTCATTAAGATAAGTAACTTCACGCCCTAATAGGTTCATTCCCTGATTAAAATTGCTAAAATAATATTGACCCATCATTGCTTCTAATACTGCATAGATTCCCTCCTCAAGGTTATTACTTGATTGGGACATGCCATTAATACCCTCTTCCATAGTTTTATTCAAATTTTGCATTTGTTCTAACGAAGACATTTGCGCCATTTGAGAGATGAATTCCCGGTCATTCATAGGATTTAAGGCATCTTGGTAACGTAACTCTGTAATCAAGAGCTTGAGAAAATCATCTTTACCTAAAGAGTTTTTCGTGATGAAATTATTATCTTTCTCTGCTGTTGTAGAACTATATGCCCCACTAACTGAATTAACTGACATAGACCTTTACCTCCTTTCCTAAACACGATAATCATACGTTCCGGTTTTTAACAAAGCATGGGGTTCTGCATCCATGATGCTGTTCTCATAAAGACCTTCTAGATCTGTTCTACCCTCATCTCCTGAATAAAAATTTCCCCGAAACCAGGTGGACTGCTGATTCTGTTGCTGGTATTGACTTTGATTCAGCTGCTGTCCTCCTAGCTCCACATCAAGTCGGTCAAAGGAAATCCCTTGTTCAGTAAATGATTGACGCAAGTTATTAATACTGCTTTCTAAAAGATCTCTGGTCACAGGATAATTAGCCATGAATTTTACAGAAACAATCCCTTCCTGTGAGGTTAGCTTCACTACTAATTTTCCTAGTTCTTTTGGTTCTAAATGAATAACTATATCTTTGCTACCATCCTTGTTTTCAAACGTTTTTAACTTTGTTGTGACAATCTCTGGTAAGTCTTTGGCTAAATTTTCTACTTTTGAATTTATTTCTTTAGGTATGTCTTCTGTTTGATTAGTAATTGGCATCCGAAAGCCTTTGGTTGCAATTTCTTCGTCAGTGATTACGTCTTTGATTTGTTCTCCCATCCCATCGCTAGAGCTTTTTGTTTTTTCTAATTCCACTACTTCTCCTGCTATTTTCCCGAATAAGCTTTGGGAATCTCCAGTACTGTTCTTGGCCATATTCGCGAATTTTGCAACAGTAATAAATTCTTCTGTATCCTGATTTTCTACTTCTTGATTTGGGCTTAGTTCTGACTCCTTTAAAAGCTTATTCGCCTTTTCCACTAATTCAGCTTTTTCCGCGATTACTTCCAAACCTGCTTGTTCTTCACTAATAAATGCCAATTTTTCTACATTGCCTTGGTATAGTTGGGGAGATTTCCCGGATTCCTCAAGTTCTTCTGTCTTAAACTGATTTAATAAAGGAATTTCGGGAGTTAGTCCATCATTTGTTGACTTAATGTTCGCGAATAAAACATCTATATTGGGTATATTTTTTGAATTAGTGTTCTGATAAATATTAGCACTTTCCCCTGTTAATGTTGTCTGTGCTAATTTGTTTTCCGGCATGTTAGTTAATCCTAACATCATGCCTAACAAGGCGGAGAAACCTTCTGCATCCATTGCTTGTAAAGCTTTTTCCTCATTTGCAGCAACATTAATGTTTTCCTTCAACAAAACCGCACCGATACTCTCCATTATCTCCATTATTTTCACCTCCTTTCCATTAGTCTTTATGATTATTGTTGGTTTTTATCCAACAATAATTGCGTAATTATGGCCGCTCTTAACGGATCCATTAAAGAAATTATCTCAGCTGATTGCTTGCTCTCTAAACGTGGTAAGATGATCATGACTGTTTCATCTTCCAGATTTTCCATGATCTTAATAGCTGCTTTGGGATCCATTTTCTGATAATAAACGGCTAGCTCATCGGCATTTAAGGCCGCTGTCGTCTGTGCAGTTATACTTGCTTTTAATTCTGTTAATTCTGCCTGTAAATCAGTTACTTGTTCTAATAAACCGGTTTTTTCCCCTTCCAAAGTCGTAAGCTTAAACTCCAGATCTTTATTCTCTTTCCTTAATTTTTGATTTTCTTTTTCTATCGGCGATATTAACTGGTCTTCAGGATCGGAAGTTGTTTCCGCCGGCTCTATAACAAAGCTGCTCATCCCCGGTATCTTCGACAAAATGGGGTTTAAATTTATAAACCCAGTCTGATGAGCCGCAAAAAGCCCTGCGCTAAAAAAAATTAATATAAGCATAAGTAGTAAAAAAATTTTTTTCATATAATCACTTTACCTTCTCTTTGATGCTACTGCTGCCAATTCATCTTGTAAGATTTGTTCCTTTTTACCTTCTTCTTGCTGATAACGTAAATATTGTTTTTCTTGTAATTTATCTAATATTTTTCTATCTTTCATTGCTTCTACCAGGTTTTGTCTAGCCACTTCTAAGTTCTTTCTTTTTTCCAGAATTATTTCTTCCTGTAGTTTTAATAAGTTCTGCTGATAAAAGATATAATTCCTATACCAGTTTATTTTTTCGGAAGAAATAACACCTTTTAAATAAGCAGCATATTCATCTTCTAGTATTTGTATTTTATGATTTATCTCCTCTTTTTTTAACTCAGCCGCTTGGAGTTGGGAGATACATCTACCGACTTGTTCTAGCCTGATATTTTCTTTATATTTTCTCAACCGCAAGACACTAGCCAATCTAAACTTAAACATAAAATTAACTCTCCATAATTTCTTGATATAGTTCCTTTAAGATCTGCGCAGTTTGTTCAAACTGACAACAATCACCAATGCTTTGCTGCAAAAACTCATTGATTTTATCATTAAATTTGATGGCTAAATCAATTTTAGGATTATTACCATTTTGATAAGCACCCACATCAATCAGATCTTTGGCTTCTGCATAGATTGCCATCAATTCTTTAATTTTGGTTGATGTCTGGAGATGTTCCTGATCTACTATATTAACCATGACACGGCTAATACTGTTTAAAACATCAATGGCCGGGTAATGACCCAATGAAGCTAATTGTCGTGAAAGAACAATATGACCATCTAATATTCCTCTGCTTGCATCAGCTATCGGTTCATTCATATCATCTCCATCAACTAAAACAGTGTAAAGACCTGTTATACTACCTTTTTCAGCAGTTCCTGCTCTTTCTAAAAGTCGCGGTAATAAGGCGAAAACTGATGGAGTATATCCTTTCGTAGCAGGTGGCTCACCTAACGCTAACCCTATTTCTCTTTGAGCCATGGCGAACCTGGTTACAGAATCCATCATTAAAATAACTCGGTTTCCTTGATCTCTAAAATATTCTGCAATCGCGGTAGCCAAAAATGCTGCTTTGATCCTTAATATTGCCGGCTGGTCTGAGGAAGCAACAACTACAACTGATCTCTCTAGTCCATTGCCTAAGTCATTTTCTATAAACTCACGCACTTCTCGTCCTCGTTCGCCAATTAAAGCGATAACATTAATATCAGCACTGGTATTTCTGGCAATCATCCCTAAAAGTGTGCTTTTGCCTACACCGCTACCTGAAAAAATGCCTAACCTTTGCCCATCCCCACATGTTAATAGACCATCAATCGTTTTAATTCCCAAAGACAAAGGAGCTGATATCCTTTTTCTTTTCAAGGGATGTGGCGGATCTTGATACAAAGGATACTCTTTTTCCCAAACAAGACCACCTTTAGCATCAAGAGGTTCTCCTAAACCGTTAAGCACACGGCCCACAATCTTAGGCCCCACCTTAACCTTCAGACAACTACCGCTAGAAACAATCAAATCGCCTGGAGTAATCCCTGACATATCACCAAAGGGCATTAACAAAGTCCTGTTTTCCTTAAACCCTAATACTTCGGCAGGAATAAGTCCTTGGGAGCTTTGAATATAGACCAATTCCCCTATGCCCGTCTTAGGTCCTTGAGCTTGAATAATTAAACCAATAATTTCTGTTACATACCCTTTAAAGCAAAATAGCTTAGTTTCTTGAACCGTCTTTTTTAATTGATTAAAGTCCAACATTATTGCTTTCTTCCTTTAGTGTTTTTTGTAAAAGCAGTAGTTGATCCTCTATTCGCGCCTCAACAACTCCACTATCTGAAGTAAGAATACAGTCCCCCGGTTTAAGTTCCGAATCGACTTCAATACTAATCTTACTGGAATCTACGTCTTTAAAAAGTTCACTATAAATATTTAAATAAGGCAAATGAATGGGATTCACTTTAATAACTGTCTTTTCTGTCTCACTTACTTCCGTTAAAACGTTTTTAACTATCTCTGCAATAATTTCTGGTTTTAAGGCCACTACTGAATTGATGATTTTTTGACAGATTATTAACACTAAATCTGTAATTTGCTCAGTATTTCCCTGCAAAAATTTTTCTTTATTATTGATCATGTTCTGGGCGAAAGCAACTATTTCTTCCCCTAGTTTTTTTATCTCTTCTTCTGCTTTTTCCATCCCAGCTTGATGCCCAGAGTTCAGTCCTTCTTCATATGCTTTCTTTTTGCTTATTTCGCATTCTCTTTGCTTTTCTTGAATTAATTCACCCGCTTTTTTTTCCGCTGTCCTAATAATTGTTTCAGCCTGATTTTGAGCTTCACACAGTAAATCATTAACCATTTTCTTCGTTTCCAGGTATATTTCATTAGCAGTTTTTTTAGTAAATTCATTATCTTCATTGGGGTTATTTGTTTTGTTTAGTGTTTCGCTATTTTTAACAAAACACGCCTTAATGACCTTACTCAATGATTTCGTCTCCTCCTCCGTGAGAAATAACAATTTCACCTGCATCTTCCAGACGACGAATCACATTAACAATTTGCTGTTGTGCCTCTTCTACATCTTTTAAGCGGACAGGTCCCAAAAAGGTAATCTCTTCTTCCAACATCTCTGCTGCCCGTTGAGACATATTCTTTTTGACTATTTCTTTTACTTCTTCATTAGCACCTTTAAGAGCTAAGGCCAAATCCTTACTTTCCACTTCACGAAGTACGAGCTGAATACTACGGTCATCTATCTTAATAATATCTTCAAAGACAAACATTAACTTTTTAATTTCTTCAGATAAAACAGGATCTTGTACTTCCAAAGTTTCTAAAATCGTCTTTTCTGTAGATCGATCAACATGGTTTAAGATCTCTACAATAGAATTAATGCCGCCGGCACTGGTATAGTCTTGTGTACCCAATGAACTGATCTTTTTCTCTAAAATATTTTCTACCTCTCTGATTATTTCTGGAGAAGTACTATCCATAATCGCAATCCTTCTGGCAACTTCCGTTTGCCTCTCGCTGGACAGAGCAGAAAGAATTGTTGCAGCTTGATCCGAATCTAGATAAGACATTATCAAGGCAATGGTTTGCGGGTGTTCGCCTTGAATAAAATTCAATAATTGTGCCGGATCTGTTTTTCTAATAAAATCAAATGGTTTAATCTGCAAATTAGAAGAAAGGTTCCCAATAATATCTATGGCTTTCTCGCTCCCAAGAGCTTTCTCTAAAACCTCTTTGGCATAATCTATCCCACCCTGTGCAATATAATGAGACGCCATATATAGATCCGTAAATTCTTTGTTTACAGTTTCTAATTGTTCACTATCAATTGTTTTTATACTGGCAATTTCTAAAGTGAGTCGCTGAATTTCCTCTTCACTAAGGTGTTTCATAACTTCCGCCGATTTCTCAGGTCCAAGGTTAATTAAAAACATTGAGGCCTTTTGGCGACCAGTTAGCTGTTGTTGCCCCGTCTTAGCCAAAAAATATCACCCCTACTCTTCTGCTAACCAGGTCTTTACTACTTTAGCTACATCTTCAGGACTTTTTTTAATCAGACCATCAATTTGTTTCTGCGTATTTTTCTTTTCTAAAGCTTCCGGAGATAAATCTAATTGAACAGCGGCTTCGTTATCACCAATTGCCCCAATATCCTGAGACTTCACAGTTTTATGCTGGGTATTAGGTTTCTGCATAACAACACTCCCTAACCGACGAATTACAAAAACTATTATTCCAAACATCAAAAGTATCAATAACGGAGTTTGCAACATTTCTAAATATCCCATCCTCCGTAGATAAGCCTCTCTAGCCGCTAATTCTTCTTCAATTTCAGTGGTATCTTCTTTACTAAAGGGAACAGCGATAACCGAAACCTGGTCGCCTCTATCTTGGTTAACTCCTGCCGCAATGGAGACAACTTCTTTAATTTTATTCTCTTCTTCGGGAACTAGCTCTCCGTCAATCAGCACTGATAAAGAAATATTCGTAATTTTACCTGGTGCAGCAATTTTAGTCTCAATTATTTTACTAACCTCATAATTAATGTTTGTTTCCGTCAATTCATAATCCCCAGAACCGGTCCCCCCGCTACCATAAGTTGGCCCAGCCATATTGGCATCAGCCGGATTACCACTTCCAGATTGAGAAGTCCCGCTTGACGTTTCTTCTCTGATCTGTTCACTAATTATTACCGGATCTTCATATTTTTCGGAAAGTGTTTCGATTTGGTCGAAATCCAAGGTAATACTAGCTCTAACAACCGCCTTCCCTGCACCTTTCATTTTTTCCAGCATTGATTGAATCGATTCGGAAAACTCTTTTTCATATTGTTGTTTTAAAGCTAACTGATTAGCAGAAATATAGGTTGAACTTCCTGCATCTTCAGTAAGATTCTCGGAAAGTAAATTACCTTTAATATCCATCACGGTAACGTTCTCTTGCTTTAACCCTTCCACACTATGACTAACGAAAGCCATAATTGATTTAACCTGCTCAGGGTTTAAACTTGAGTATGGAGCCAGTCGCAAGAGCACAGATGCTGTCGCTTCTTTTTCATCTCTCACAAATAGTGACGGCTGTGGCAGGGCAATATGTACTTTAGCTGTATCAACCGCATCTAAATGTTCAATGGTACGAGTAAGTTCACCTTGTAAAGCTACCAGGAATCTGACTTGTTTATCAGTATCGGTTTCCCCGAAACGGGTTTGATTAAATGTTTCGAAGCCAATAACCCCGCTTAAATTAACCTCACTGGCCATATCTAAACGTAATTGGTATTTATCATCTGCGCTGACTAAAATAGTTGTGCCTTGGTCTGTCAAGCGGTATGGCACATTCTCTTCCTGTAATTTTGCGGTAATAGCACTGGCGTTTTCGGAACTCAAGTTAGAATAGAGCACTTCCATTTTAGGCTTACTAATGAATAATATTGCAATAATCATAATCACAAATAAAACGGCAATTATAAGAATGCTTGCTTTTTGCCATTGAGAAAGATTTTGCCAAATCTTATTTATTTGTTCTTTGATTTGAGGGCTAGCATCCATTGTCTCACCTCAGACTATATCTGCATTCTCATTAATTCTTGATATGCTTCAATCGCTTTGTTTCTGATCTGTATGGTTAATTGCAAAGCCAATGCCGCCTTTTCTGTGGCAAGGACAACCTCATGTAACTGAACATCGTTACCAAGAGCATACTCATTAGTCATTTGTTCAGCATGCAATTGTGTCTGATTAACCTGATTAATAGCTTCATTTAGAAAGCCACTAAAACTTTGTGCCTTTTCTTTCGCTTGACTATTTATTTTCCCGGAATCAAGCACCGGTAAAGAACTAATTCCCTTAATCTCCATTTGTTATCTCCTTAAGATCGTCCTATTTCTAAGGTTTTCAAGATCATACTTTTTGTCGAATTCATGGCTGTCACATTCGCCTCATAAGAACGAGTTGCTGTAATTAACTCCACCATTTCTTTCATTACATCTACATTAGGGTACTCAACGTAACCATCCTCGGAAGCTTGCGGATGTTCAGGATCATAAACCCGCTTTAAGGGCGAGGTATCATCCATAATTTCTACAACTCTAACTCCGCTATAAGGTGCCTTGTTATTTAGAGATTCTTGTAAAACATTTTTAAAACTTCTGGAATTGCTTTGGGGCGCAAGAATGGCTACCTTTCGGCGATATGGTCCGCCTTCGGCAGTTTTTGTCACATTGGCATTAGCAATGTTTGCAGAAATAACATCCATTCGTAACCGTTCAGCACTAAGACCTGAAGCACTAATACCTAAAGACTTAAAGATATTCAAGCTTAACGCCTCCCTTCAGAAATAGATTGTCGTAATAGGCTGAGCTGAGATGATAAAAAATGAGCCAAACTATTAAAATAAAGATTGTTTTCGGCTAAGTTCGCTAATTCGATATCAATATCCACATTATTGCCATCACTACGTAAACTCGTCTTCTGATCTTGAATAACTAACGGGTTTGTACCATTGGAGATACGAGTATGTTCCGGCCTAGTTACTTTTAATTCAAACTGAGAATCAAGTGAATTATCTAACACAGAACGAAAACTCACATCACTTCTTTTAAAACCCGGTGTGTTGGCATTAGTAATATTATCACTGATAACATTATGGCGAGCCGTACTGACGTTCATGGCTTTTTCCAGGAGATTCATTAAATTCATCTTAAGCATAGCTCATCACATCCACTAAAATATAAAAAAAATATACATTTTGACACTAAGTATATAAATTCTCGCTGATTCGGCAAATTCCTTTTAATATCAGGAAATTTTTTAGATAATGATTAACTTTTTTAAACTTTTGCTATTAATTAAGTATAGAGGCTTTTTTACAAAAAAAAGGGGTTCTGACTTTTAGCCAAAACCCCTTAATTTATAATTTATTTTTTCTTAGGTTAATCTTACTTTTGCTAGTTCATCTAATAAGTTTTCATTTAAAATTCTGATGTAGGTTCCTTTCATGCCCAAAGATTTCGATTCGATCACTCCGGCACTTTCAAACTTTCTCAAAGCATTTACAATAACTGACCGTGTAATCCCCACACGATCGGCAATCTTACTGGCTACCAATAACCCTTCTTTACCATTTAATTCAGCAAAAATATGTTCAATTGCTTCTAATTCAGAGTAAGAAAGAGTTCCGATCGCAACTTGCACCGAAGCTTTACGTCTGGCTTCATCCTCAATCCGCTCTGCCTTGGAACGAAGGATCTCCATACCTACAACTGTTGCCCCATATTCGCCTAAAATTAAATCTTGATGGGTAAAATCCTGTTCATATTTCACCAGTAATAATGTTCCCTGTCTTTCACCACCACCCATAATCGGCACGACTGTAGTAATTTTATCATTAAAACTACATCCAAAATCAACAGCAAAGATACATTCGGCACTTTCTTTCTTAAGATTAGCATAGGTTTGAGTAATCCTCATTAAATCCTCATTATAAGATTCAGGAAACCTTTCGGTTTTCATGACAATATCTTCAATAGTCGGGCAGGAAAACCCATCCATGAATGCATATCCTAAAATCTTCCCTCTGCGGCCAACAATATAAATATTGCAATCAATTAGATCACTCAATACTTTAGCCATTTCCGTAAATTCTACGGGGTTACCAGCTGTCTTTTGTAATAGTTTGTTCACTGTACGTGTCTTCTCTAATAATGTTTTCATTGTTTTTTATCCTCCTTAATAATATTACAAAATATATCGGCTTAAATCATCATTACAAACTATAGAACTTAATCTGTTTTTTACGTATTTATTGTCTATAACCAGCTTTTGAGGCGACATTTCCGGCGCTTCAAACAGGATATCTTCCAATAATTTTTCCATAATCGTATGAAGCCGACGTGCACCGATATTTTCTGTTTGACTATTTACAGTATACGCAATTTCTGCAATTTCTTCAATAGCATTTTCAGTAAATTCTAGCAATACCCCTTCAGTATTTAATAGTTCCATATATTGTTTGATCAAGGAATTGCGTGGCTGAATTAAAATCAGTTTAAAATCATCACGTTTTAAACTTTCTAATTCCACGCGTATCGGAAAGCGTCCCTGCAATTCCGGAATTAAATCTGAAGGTTTATTGGTATGAAATGCACCTGCCGCAATAAAAAGTATATGGTCTGTTTTAACTGGTCCATATTTAGTCATTACTGTTGAGCCTTCAATAATTGGTAGTATATCTCTCTGCACACCTCCTCGTGAAACATCCAGACCATGAGTGTCCTTACCTGCTATTTTATCCATTTCATCTATAAAAATAATGCCATTTTGCTCAGTCAGTTTTATCGATTCATGAATAACCTCCTCCATATCAATTAGTTTTTGTGCTTCAGCCTGGGTAAGAATCTTACGTGCTTGTGATATTGATACTTTCTTCCTTTTCTTTTTCTTGGGAAAAATATTGCCAAACATATCTTGAAAGTTTGCGCCTAATTCTTCTAAACCACTACCGACGAAAAGATCCATGGTTGAAGTTGGGACATCTTCAACCTCTATTTCAATTAATTCCTGATTTAATTCTCCCTTGTGTAATTTTTCTTTCGTTAATTTCCTCTTTATGCTTAATTCATCCGCTGTTTCTTCTGAGTTATTTTGGTTTAGAGGCGTGGAATTACCAAAGAAAACTTCAAAGGGATTTTGTCCCGAGGAATTATTGGTAGATTTCCCGGGAATTAATCTCGACACAATAGCTTCATCCGCTAACTCTGCTGCCTGTTTTTCTACTATCTTGATTTTCTCCGTTTTAACCATGCCAATTGATATTTCCACCAAATCCCTCACCATAGACTCCACGTCTCGTCCTACATAACCAACTTCCGTATACTTAGTTGCCTCAACTTTAATAAAAGGAGCGTTAACTAAGCGAGCTAATCTCCTAGCTATTTCAGTTTTCCCAACACCTGTCGGACCAATCATCAGGATATTTTTGGGCACAACCTCATCACGTAAATCATCCGCTAGTTTATTTCTTCTGTAGCGATTACGTAAAGCAATGGCTACGCTTTTTTTCGCTTTTTCCTGACCGACAATATATTTATCTAATTCCGTCACAATCTCTCTCGGAGTAAACTCTTTGGTCATATCCAACCCTCTTTCACAAACTATCTTCAGATAACTTCTCTTCACTAATAGTTTCTACTGTAAGATAATTGTTCGTATAGACGCAAATGGAAGCGGCTATTTCCATTGCGGCCTGAACAATTTCGCCCGGTGTACATTCTGTATACTTGATTAGGGCTTTGGCAGCGGCTAAAGCATAAGCACCACCCGAACCAATAACTGCAATTCCATCATCAGGTTCGATAACTTCACCCGTACCCGAGATGATCAATAAATTTTCTTTATCTGCCACAATCAACATTGCTTCTAAATTCCGTAAGGCCTTATCCGTACGCCATGTTTTAGCTAATTCCACCGCTGCTCTAGGTAGATTTCCATGATATTCTTCTAATTTTTTTTCAAATTTTTCAAACAAGGCAAAGGCATCTGCAACCGAACCAGCAAAACCGGCAATTACTTTCCCCTGGTACAACCTTCTGATTTTCTTAGAATGATGTTTCATAATTATATTTTCGCCGAGGGTTACCTGACCGTCACCTGCTAAGGCTACCTCATTGCCTCTTTTTACACCAATAATAGTAGTACCGCGCAACACAATAATTATCACCTCTTTTACGCTCTGGGATGAGCTAAATGATACACCTTCCGTAATTTTTGACGAGAAACATGTGTATAAATTTGTGTGGAAGAAATCTTTTTATGACCTAATAATTCCTGAACTACTCTTAAATCAGCTCCATGATCCAAAAGATGTGTGGCGAAGCTATGACGCACACCATGGGGAGAGAGAATTTCTGTGGTTCCAGCTTGCAGGCAATACTTTCTAACTATCGTTCTGACTGAGCGATCAGAAAGCCTTCCTCCTTTTTGGTTAAGAAAAAGGGCTCTTTCATTTTTTAAAGACCACAAAGGGCGAGCCTTTTCTAGATAGTTTTTTAAGGCCTTGATTGCTTCTTGCCCAATCGGAACAATTCTTTCTCGACTACCTTTGCCAAAAACTCTTACATACCCGTAAGACAAATCCAGATTAGCTAAATCCAAAGATACTAACTCACTAACCCTGATCCCAGCCCCATATAATAACTCCAAAATTGCTTTGTCTCTGATCCCGGTTTCCTCAGTTAAAGAGGGCTCTTGTAAAACAGCTTCCATCTCTTCCTGGTCTAAATACCGAGGTAACTTTTTAGGAATTTTCGGTGTAGAAACATGATCGAGAGGGTTCTGAAAAATTATTTCTTTCTTGAGAAGATAACGATAAAAACTTTTTAACGCCGCTAAACGTCGAGCAATAGTACTTTTAGAAAGATTTCTACTATTTAAATAGACTAAATACTTTCTAATAGTCAGGTGGGTGATTTCGTTAATATCTAATGATAGTATATCATATTTTAATTCGTTTTCTAAATAATTAAAGAAATCATGCCAATCATTATTATACGATTTAATTGTCATTTGCGCCATGTTTTTTTCATTTTCTAAATAAAGAATAAAACTATCAACTAAAGGAACAAGGAGCATTTCATCACGTCCTAAATCTGCTTTTTCCAAACTTTAAGCGCTGCTATTGCCCTCTCTGCCAACAGAGAATTTTTTCTTTGTTTATCTCTGATTCTTTCCTTTAAAGGCGGAAAAAGACCGAAAGTAATATTCATCGGTTGAAAGTTCTTTGTTTCTGTTTCCACGATATAGTTTAGCAGAGAACCATGGGCTGATTCTTGGGGACAAACCACAGGCGTTAAACCCCGAAAAAGCCTACTGGCATTAATACCGGCAATCAGTCCCGCTGCAGTTGATTCGAGATAGCCTTCCACTCCGGAAAGCTGTCCTGCAATTAAAAGATGAGGATGTTCTTTCATTTGCAAGGTTGGAGTTAAAACCTCCGGCGAATTAAGAAAGGTATTGCGGTGCATTCTACCAAAGCGAGCAAATTCTGCTTTTTCCAATCCCGGAATCATCCGAAACACTCTCTTTTGTTCGTTCCATTTTAAATTGGTTTGAAACCCTACTAGATTAAAAAGAGTTCCAGCCGTATCTTCCCGTCGAAGTTGCGCTACCGCAACAACTTTTTTCTCACTATTTTCTTTGATTAGACCGACAGGTTTTAAGGGTCCAAAAAGCATGGTTTGATAACCACGCTTCGCCATTACTTCAAGCGGCATACAACCTTCAAAACATCTCCCTTTTTCGAAATCTTTAAGCGGATAAAGTTCGGCTTCGATTAGTGCCTGATAAAATTGATCGTATTCTTCTTGATTTAAAGCACAGTTCAAATAATCAGCCGAACCCTTGCCATATCTGGAAGCCCAATAAACTTGCCTGTAATCAATTGTCTCACCGTAGATAATCGGAGCTGCCGCATCATAAAAGTAAAGCTGATTTTTACCTGTTAACTTGGCTATTTCCTCAGCCAGTTTATCACTGGTCAAGGGACCGGTAGCCACAACAGTAATCTCTTGCTGGGGCAAGGAATTTACTTCTTCACGTACTACTTCAATCAAAGGATGGCCTAATATCTCTTCCGTAACCATGGCGGCAAAAGCATTCCTATCAACAGCCAATGCGCCTCCCGCCGGTACATCATTTTTATCGGCACAAGACATAATTAAGGAATCTAGCAATCTCATTTCTTCCTTTAATAGACCTACGGCATTCTGCATACTACTGGCTCGGAAAGAATTGCTACAAACCAATTCTGCCAAGAGATCGCTTTTGTGTGCAGGCGTCATTCTTGCAGGTCTCATTTCAAAAAGCTTAACCTTGATTCCTCTTTGCGCTATTTGCCAAGCAGCTTCACAGCCGGCTAATCCACCGCCAATTACTTTTATCTCTGCCAAGTCTTTCCCTCCGCCTATTTAATGATGTGATTTGTCCAGTATCTCTATATATTGACAATCTTTCTCAAGGCAAACATGTTTGACTCCCTCTTTTTTACTTTTCTTGATGACAAGAATACTACCACACTGAGGGCATTTTTTATTAACCGGCTCATCCCAAGAAAGAAAATCACACTTAGGATAATTACTACAACCAAAAAAATTTCTTCCTTTTTTGGAGCGTCTCATTACTATTTTACCCTGCTCACATTTGGGGCAATCAATTCCTATTTTTTTCAGCATAGGCTTAGTATTACGACACTCCGGGAAACCGGGGCAAGCCAAAAAATTGCCGAAACGTCCTCTTTTAATCACCAGATTACGTCCGCATTTCTCACAGATCTCTTCTGTTACTTCATCAGCAATTTCAATCTGCCCTATTTCTTCATCCGCAACCTTTAATTCTTTTTGAAAAGGTTCAAAAAATAATAATAAGACTTCTTTCCAATCGCTCTTACCTTCGGCGATGGAATCCAGTTTGTTTTCCAAATTTGCCGTAAATTCCACATCAATGATCTCGGCGAAATATTTTTTTAAAAGATCAACTACTAAATAACCTAGTTCTGTAGGAACATATAGCTTTTTTTCTTTCTGCACATATCCTCTGGTAACTATAGTATCAAGGATAGACGCGTAAGTACTTGGTCGCCCGATCCCTTTTTCTTCTAAGGTTTTAATCAATGTTGCTTCGGTATAACGTGGTAAAGGCTGAGTAAAATGCTGTTTGGGCAATAACTTTTCTAAATTAACCTCTTCTTTTTCTTGTAAATCTGGTATTGTTCCCGTGTCTTCTTTTTCTTGTTCATCTTTACTTTCCACATATACTCTCGTATAGCCAGGGAAAATCACTACTGAACCTGTTGCTTTAAAGAGATAATCAAAAACACGCAAATCAACTGAAGTTACTTCATGGATAGCGGAAGCAATTTGGGAAGCTAATAAACGTTCCCAGATTAGTTTATAGAGTTTGAATTGATCATTAGTAAGGAATTTTTTGATCGCTTCTGGTTCTCTCATTAGCGAGGTAGGACGAATACATTCGTGGGCATCCTGAACTTTACCTTTACGCACGAAATTGCGAGGCTTCTCTGGTAAATATTCCTGTCCAAAGTTCTTTTCGATATAATTCCGGGCTTCATTTTTAGCTTCATCACTTATTCTGATTGAGTCTGTTCTCATATAAGTAATTAAACCAAGTGAGCCTTCCTTTTTCCCTAACTCAACTCCCTCATAAAGCTGCTGCGCGATCCTCATCGTTTTTTTCGCGGCAAAGTTTAATTTACGATAAGCTTCCTGCTGGAGACTACTTGTCGTAAACGGCGGAGCAGGATTCTTTTTTATTTGTTTCTTTTTAAGATTATCTACCACAAAAGGAGCTTGGCCAATCCTCTGGACGATTTCTTGCACCTGTGCTTCGTTTTGCAAGTTAGCCTTTTTCTGACCGATTTTATGCAGTTTAGCTTCAAAACTCACTTTGCCCTTTTTAAGTTTTGCCGTTAAGCTCCAATATTCCTCCGGTACAAAATTCTTAATCTCATCTTCACGATCGCAAATCAAACGAACAACCACAGATTGAACTCTACCGGCACTTAATCCCTTTTTTATTTTACGCCAAAGTAAAGGGCTTAACTTATACCCTACAATACGATCTAAGACACGCCTTGCTTGCTGAGCATCAACCCTGTCAGTATCAATTTTACGTGGTTTTTTGATTGCTTCGACAATCTTGTTTTTGGTAATCTCATTAAATTCTACGCGACAGTTTTTTTCAGAAGGAATATCTAAAAACTCCTGCAAATGCCAGGCAATGGCTTCTCCTTCGCGGTCAGGGTCAGTGGCTAATAATACTTCATCAGATTTTTTAGCCAGCTTCTTTAATTCCCGCAACATTTCTCCTTTACCGCGAATTGTGATGTATTTCACTTGAAAATTATTTTCCGGATCAACTCCTAATTGACTTTTAGGCAAATCTCGCACATGTCCCATAGAAGCCTTTACCGTATAATTTTTCCCCAGGTACTTACCGATTGTTTTCGCTTTTGCCGGAGATTCTACTACAACTAAAATCTTGGCCACTTGTCATCACCTCAAAAAGTAATATCCGCACTCAAATGCGTACATAATATTTTCCGGGAAGCTGCTTAATTAAACCTTGCAGTTCTAACTCAAGTAAAATCCTTAACACTTCCTCCTTGTTTTGGAGATACCTCTCCAGGATTAGATCTAAATTGACTGGTTCCCAAGAAATAGCATCAAGTATCTCCTTAGCCTGACCTTGAACATCCTTAATTACTTCTTTTTGTTTATTATACACAGATGTTTTATATTCATATCCTAATTCTTCTAAAATATCTTGAGGATAGATTACTAATCTTGCGCCCTGCTGAATTAATCTTAAAGAACCAATACTATTAGCGCTTGTTACCGGACCGGGTAAAGCAAAAACCTCCTTCCCTTGCTCTAACGCTAAATCACAGGTGATCAGTGAGCCGCTGCGCGCTTTAGCTTCAATCACAAAAACTCCCAAAGATAAGCCACTGATAATTCTATTCCTGATGGGAAAGTTAAAGCTTTCCGGTTGGGTACCCGGAGGATATTCACTAATTACTACTCCCTTTTCCGTGATTTCCTGAAATAGCTTCAGGTTTTCACGAGGATAAGGCACATCAAGACCAGAGCCTAAAACGGCTATTGTACCCCCGTTCTTAGCTAAGGCACCTTGATGGGCGGCAGCATCAATACCTCTAGCCAGGCCGCTCACAATGATTAAACCATGCTGACTTAATTCCTCAGCCATCAACCGGGCCTGTTTCAGACCGTAGGTCGTGGCCAAACGTGAACCGACGATAGCTAAAGAATCCTTTTTTAATAATGAATAGTCGCCACAATAATAAAGAAGACAAGGAATATTAGAAATTTGCAATAAAGAATCAGGATAATTGGGATCCAGTCTGGTTATTACTCCTATGCCACTCCGGTAATACTTTTCTGCTAGCTCTTGTGGTTCTATGGTTTTTTTTAGTTTCACAAATTGTTCCCGATATTTTTCCGGTATACCTGTTTCCGGAGAAAAGTTTAAAGATCTCCAAGCTTCTTCAAAAGAACCATAGAATTCCTTAAGTCGCATAAAATACTTATTTAAACTCATCTTAAATATTTTATGAAAAGCCAAAATATACTTTAAATCACTATCCAATACAGACACTCCTCTTAAATCATGATCTTCCTTACTTCATGCCCGAAACGATCTCTAGTCTTTAATCACATATTCCTGTCCGGGTTTTAGAACTTGACCTTTTAACCCTTTCTTACTTAAATTATCAACAAATAAATAGGGATCTTGCTCAATAAGAGGAAAAGTATCATAATGCATCGGAATAGTAACTTTAGCTCCTAACATTTCTGCTGCAATAAGAGCATCTTCCGGTCCCATCACATAATTATCTCCGATAGGAAGTAAGGCCAAATCTAATTGAGATCTAGCACCAATAAGCTGCATATCACCAAAAAGTCCGGTATCACCGGCATGATAAATAGTCTCATCCTGTATCTCGATTAAATAACCACAAGGTGCTCCAGTATAGATAATCTCCTGCCCTTGGATAATCGCCGAACTATGCCAAGCCGGCGTTAATTTAATTCGGCCAAAGGGAAATCTGCGAGAACCTCCTATATGCATAGCAACTGTTTTTACTCCCTTATGGCCTAAATACAAGGCCAGTTCATTCGGAGCAATAATTAAAGCAGCGGTCCTTGCCGCAATTTCCAAAGCATCTCCCAGGTGATCAGCATGACCATGTGTAAGCAGAATATGGGTCGGATTTACCTCTTGAGCTTGCACATCTGCCAAAGGATTTCCCTTGAGAAAAGGATCAATAATGAGGTTATAAGTGCCATCAGTAATACTAAAACAAGCATGCCCATGGAAAATTAGCTTTAACATAATTACCACCTCTTTATGCCACATTATAATTGGAAAATATTGTGACGTCAAATATAAGTAACAGCAATAAAAAGGAAGTAGTAATCCCACTAACTACTTCCTTTTTACCTTATGGTTATCCTTTTCGCAAATTTTACTAGCTCGTTAAATCAACTTATTATTTGGCGAAATACCGGCTTGTTGACCTATTTGATTAAGATTAGCGGGGCTTTTCCCCAATTGTTCTCTGGAGGCTTGATAAGTATCTGGACCCATTGTCGAAATGCTCGAAAGCGACGAGCCGGTTCCCATTACTGGCCCCACTCCATAGGACTGACTGGGAATACTACTCTGCCCCGAAACTCCGGAATAACCCTGTCCTCCCATAAACTGCATCGTATTCTGATAAGTATCTGGATTCATCGTCGATAAATCAAAATTCATACCTGGTGAAGACTGGGAAATACTGGGTATTGAAGTTCCGGTAGAAAGCCCTTGCCCATATAGCGGAGTTTGGGTAAAACCAGTAGAAATAGACTGCTGACTAAGAGAACCGGAAATACTTTGCAAACCGCTCATACTTTCCTGACACATTTGCTGTGCTCTCTGCAGTTGCTGAGCTACATAAGCCTCTTCCTGTGCTAAATGCATTAATTTCTGACGAGTATTTTCCTCAGACTGATGTAATTGAGATACCAATTGATTTACACCGCTAATTCTTTGTTGAACTTGTTGAATTTGATTATGAACCATAAAGAACCCTCCTTATAAGTATCTTCAGAACTAGCTTTACCCCATAAATAACCAATATACATGGTATTTTCTGGATAGGAGGTTACTTCTTGGCGCTTATTTATGAAATAAATTATTTTTGATAAATAAACGTAAAAATCCAATAATCATAAAACCAATAATAGTTAAACTAACCCAAGTATAAAAATTAAAATATTGAGATAACGAAGACCAGGTCTCTCTTTGAGGTAAAGAAACCTTTTTCTGATATTGGTAGATAATAAACCAGAGAATTAGGCCCCAGGTGATGATATCGAGTACTCTAATGGAATGAGAAAAAAGGCTAAGTAAAGAATCATACCATTTCCATAATCTGGTTGTAATTACAAATGCGATGATACTAAATAACACTAAAAGCATGATCTTTAATCTCCTTCTTCTGTTGACAGAGTAGCCCTAATCCTTTATAATAAATTAGTGTGATACAGGGGTATAGCTCAATTGGTAGAGTAGCGGACTCCAAATCCGTTGGTTGAGGGTTCAAGTCCTTCTGCCCCTGCCAAATAAAATACTTGACTCGCAAGGGATTGCGAGTTTTTTGTTTTTGCCGACTATTTGCCGACTATGCTATGTAAAAAGGGAGTGATCTCACTCCCTTTTTTGTTGTTTAAGCTATAACTTTTTCCACATCATCGGGCGGCTTATTTTTCCTGTTCTTTAGCCAAAGCCGCTTTTTCAATTATTTCTTTAGTAGTCTGTTGAGGTACGTCTTCATAATGATCATACTCCATACTAAAGCTACCGCGACCCTGCGTAATAGATTTTAAGTCAATCACATATCTGTACATTTCCGAGAGTGGAACTTGTGCCTTTATTACCTGCACTTTCCCCTCAGCCTCCATGCCCAGAATACGACCCCTTTTCGTGTTTAAATCACTGATAATATCCCCCATGAACTGTTCTGGTACCCTAACTTCTACATTTTGAATAGGTTCTAATAAAACAGGTGACGCTTTTTCCACACCCTTTTTAAAACACATATTGGCGGCAATTTTAAAGGACATCTCCGAGGAATCTACATCATGATAAGAACCATCAAACAAGGTTACTTTAATGTTAGTAAAAGGATATCCCGCTAAAACTCCCTCAGTCATGGCTTCACGGACACCTTTTTCTACAGCAGGATGATAATTCTTGGGCACTGAACCACCAAAAATTGTTTCTGTAAATTCAAATTCTGCATCAGCTAAAGGTTCAAAGCGAAGCTTAACATGACCATATTGCCCGTGTCCTCCAGATTGTTTCTTATGCTTGTATTCATACTCAGCTGTTCCTCTAATTGTTTCCCGATAAGGTACACGAGGAGTATCCGTCGTAACCTCCACACCGAATTTCTTTAATAATCTTTCAATGATAATATCTAATTGTGTTTCTCCCATACCCGAAAGAATAGCTTCTTTTGTCTCCGTATTTTTCTCCAAACGAATTGTCGGATCTTCTTCTACTAATTTGGCCAGAGCAATCCCCACTTTATCTTCATCGTTACGTGATTTCGCCTTTACAGCTACGGAATAATTAGGATGGGGAAAACTAACACCTTCCAAAAGAGCCGTTTTATCTTTGATACCTAAAGTATCTCCGGTATTGGTATCAGCTAATTTAGGGATGCAGACAATATCACCTATTTGTGCCTCACTAACTGTATCCTGATTCTTGCCGCGCATAACTAACAAAGACCCAAATCTTTCTTCTTTTTGTTTACTGACATTGTAAATACTAGCTTCATTTTTTAAAACACCGTTAACCACACGAATAAAGCTTAATTTGCCCACATAGGGGTCAGCCAAAGTTTTAAAGACAATCGCAGCAAGTGGTTTTTGGAGCTCTTCTTTCCCTTCATCCTTCATTGCATCCAGCGGTGAAGGAAATAATTCCACAAAAGCATCTAAAACCAGTTGCGTACCAATGTTCTTTAAAGCTGAACCGCAAAATACAGGAACTACCTTTGCCTTAATAACGCCCTGACGTAAGCCGCTAAATATTTCCTCCTCAGTAAGAGAACCCCCCTCTAAATATTTCATGAGTATCTCATCATCACCTTCGGCAGCGGCTTCAATTAATGTTTCTCTATATTCCTCCATCTTAGCTTTTAAATCTTCAGGAACCGGAATCTCGTTAAGCTCGGTTCCTTCAAATTGATAGGCTTTTTGTTTAAGAATATCTACTACTCCCGAAAAACTATCTTCTACCCCCATCGGTAGCATGACAGGAATTGCTTTAATCCCGAATTTATCCTTCAAATCATCTAATACCCGATAATAATTAGCATTTTCTCGATCAAGTTTATTGACAAAAATAAGGCGAGGTATTTCTGCTTCTTCTGCTGTTTCCCAGTGTACTTCTGATTGTACTTCCACCCCTGCTACCCCATCAATAACCAGAACTATCCCATCAATAACTCGTAATGCACTTTTAACTTCTCCCACGAAATCTGCATAACCAGGAGTATCTAGTATATTAATCTTATGATCCTTCCATTCTATCGGAGCTAGCGTAGTACTAACTGTAACTTTTCTTTTTATTTCTTCAGGTAAATAGTCTGTTACTGTAGATCCTTCATCAACCTTGCCTAAACGTGTAGTATGTCCGGCATTATACAGGAAAGATTCTGTCAAAGAAGTTTTGCCAGCACCTCCATGAGCTAAAATGCCTATGTTTCTGAGTTTTTCACTATTGTAGACTCGCAATATGGGTTCCTCCTTTGGAAGTTTAATAAAACAAACAATACCCTAACTATATTACTCATAAAATAAAAAAATCCTTCTTTTTTATTCCAGGAAAAATTAACGCTAAAAATTATACCTGTCTTTCTAATGATATTTTCTCTTTCTCTCTCATAATTATTTCTAAACATCATTATAATTTTAGCGGAGGATTAAATGGCTAAACAATCTTTTTTAAAAGGCGCCTTTATCCTGCTTACGGCCAGTATTATGGTTAAAACAATGGGGTTTGTCTATCAAATAATCGTAGTCCGCCTGATTAGCCCTGAAGGTATCGGTATTTTTAATATGGTTTTCCCTTTATATATTACGGCACTGGTTATTACAACAGCAGGCGTTCCTCTGGCTGTTTCCAAATTTGTGGCAGAAGTAATGGCCAATAATAAAAAAGAGCAAGCGGAAAAAATCTTTGGCACAGCAATGACCATGCTGCTTTTTTCCTCTACAATTATTACTTTTGGCTTTATTCTGCTGGCTCCAACCTTAGTCAAATCCTTATATGCGGATCCTCGAATTTTGCCGGCTTTTCTTTTTCTCCTTCCGACACTGCTTTTTGTCTCCCTTGCTTCAGTCATAAAGGGATTCTTTCAAGGGCAACAAGATATGCAACCTACCGCCCTATCTCAACTCCTGGAACAAACCATCCGTATCTGCAGTGGTATTTTACTGCTTTACCTTCTACGCCCCTATGGTCTCACCTGGACTGCTGTGGGGCTTTCTATAGCCGTATTTTGCAGTGAACTGGGCGGCTTGATTTATTTGCTATCTTTATATAAAAAGAAAATCTCCACAAAATTGTTCCATCGTCCTTCACTACCCATTATGAAGAGGCTTCTATCCTTTGGCCTTCCCATCAGTATCACCCGAATATTCAGCAGTCTTGTCTCTACAATTGAAGCCAGTCTCATCCCCACACAACTAAAAAAAGCCGGATTTAGTCTTTCTCAGGCAACTTCCTTTTATGGGGAACTAACTGCGGTAGCTTTTACCATCCTGTCAATCCCCTCTGCTCTCACCTTTTCTTTAGCCACAACCCTGGTTCCGGCAATTTCGGAAGCACAAAGCAAAAAGCAAAAACAATTACTTTGTCAACGTACTTCAGAAGCTATTGGTATCACCGTTATTGCGGGAGTTCCCTGTGGTCTGATCCTCTATTTTTGGGGACCCTTGATTACAAAACTCCTCTTTAATGTGACGCAAGCCGGTGAATTATTAAGAATCTTAGCTCTGGGCAGTATCTTCCTTTACCTCCTCCAAACCTCTTCCGGCATTCTCCAAGGTTTGGGTTATGTTAAAATTAATTTTCTGACGACCTTAATAGGGGGCTTAATCAAACTCTCTGGTATTTATTTCTTCGGTGCTCATCTATTTTGGGGGCCAGCGCGCATTGCCCTTAGTTATGTCACCGCCTATTTCTGTGTTTCCTGCTTAAATCTAATGATAATTAAAAGAACCGCCGGAATATCCCTGCAACCGGGTTTTTTTCCGCGCCTTTTTTTAGCCGGACTCATCTTATGTCTTGGCCTAACTTATGGTCAGGTCTTAGCTGCGCAAAACCCCTTTATCTTAATCATCTTGATATTTTCCCTAGCCTTATTATTCTTGATCATCCTCTTTATTACTGGCGACAAATACAGTTATTTAATTATTACTCATCTCTGCGAAAAATTTTTAAAAGAGAACAGATAGTTTTTCTAAGCCCCATTCATTAACTTCTTGCATAATTCGATAATTGGTTAAATCAAATTGGATCGGAGTTATCGAGACATAGTTTTTTTCCACGGCAACAACATCATATTCACAATCTACTTCCTGGAAAGGAAGTAACCTCCCCACACTCCAATAATAGGGGTTACCTCGCGGATCAAGCCGCTTTTCAAAGCGATTTTCGTACTGTCTTTCTCCGAGAATCGTCACTTTATAACCTAAAATATCCTCCCTTTTAACGGCAGGTATATTAACATTAAAAATTGTTCCGTGAGGAAGGGTCAGCTTCTTGTCCAGAAAAAATTTAACTAATTGATGGACAATCTCCACAGAAACAGTATAATCATCAGAATCCCAAGAGTTTAAAGATACGGCTAATGATGGTACCCCCAGAATTACACCTTCAATGGCAGCTGATACCGTACCTGAATAAAGAACATCTGTACCAAGATTAGGTCCACTATTAATCCCCGAAATAACCAAGTCACACTTGTTTTCCAGTAGCTCCGCCAGACCCAACTTAACACAATCTGCAGGTGTCCCGGTAACTCCCCAAGCCTGCTCTACACCCTCAATTTTTATTTTACGAAGACGAATGGTATCCCGAATAGTTATCCCATGCCCAATGGCACTTTTCTCTTCAGAAGGTGCCGCTAAAACAACTTCACCCAATTCCGCCATTTTTCGAGCCAAAGCCTGTACACCTGGGGCCCTTATTCCATCATCATTAGTTACTAATATCCGCATTTCTTCCTCCGAACCTTTTTGAAAAATTAAAATTCATAGATGTTGATGTTCAATCTGCTACTTTCCTTATCTTTAACCAATCCTAGCATGATCCTTTTATCCTTTAAATATTTATTTAAAAAATCAACAACCTTATACATTTCTGCATATTCACTAAAACTCTTCGTCGCCATTAATTCAAGTTTGTTTTCTTTCTCCTCAAGAGACATAATCTACTTGCCCTCCCTAATTAAAGCAATTGCTTCCGCTCTGGTAACCTCACTGGAGCGAAAAGTTCCACGTACGGCAGAGGTTACAGTTTTACTACCTGGTTTATTGACGCCGCGAATGGTCATACACATATGTTCAGCCTCAATAACGACCATCACACCCAGGGGATTGAGAACTCGCATAATAGAATCAGCAATCTGGGAGGTTAACCGTTCTTGAAGCTGAGGACGTCTAGCATATATATCCACAACCCTAGCAAGTTTAGAAAGACCGGTAAGTCTGCCTTTACGAGGTATGTAAGCTACATGAGCCTTCCCAAAGAAAGGTAACAAATGATGTTCACAAAATGAATATAAGGGAATCTCCTTTACTAAGACCATTTCTTCGTGTTCTTCATTAAAACAAACAAATAATTCTTCATCGGCAAGCTTGTTCATTCCGGAAAATACTTCTTCACACATTCTCGCAACCCTAAGCGGGGTCCCTTGCAAACCCTCTCTTTCTATATCTTCACCAATACCTTCTAAAAATAATTCCACAGCTCTCTCAATCTTTTTTTGATCCATTACCAGCAAATACCCTCTTTCAACTCACACTATACCTAATAATTATAAACTATAACTTAGTTTAAACCAAGAGCCCTGTTATAGCAATCCACTGCCAGCGTCTTTTCTCCCATTTTTTCATAAATGCGGGCCAAAGAGGACCAGGCCAAGTTACTCCATTCCGGAATCCTTTTTAAAACAGAAATTATCTCCATCGCTTCACAGTGTTTATTTTGTTTATGCAAACAACAAAGCAAATTGTGCATCAAATTAGAATCCTGGGGAGATAAAGCCAGTCCACGATAATAATTTTTTTCCGCCTCCCCATAGTTTTTTAAGTTTTCATAAATCCAAGCGATATTGTTAAACAGATTCGCATCATAAGGATTGACACGTAAGAGTTTTTTCAAAATTTCCAAGGCCTTGGTATTTTCACCAACTCGCGCATAAATACAAGCTAAATTAACTAAGTTTTCCCGCCCGGAAGGATTGATTAGCAAGGCTTTTTTATAATAAGATAAACTCTCCTCATATTTTCCCAAAGAGCTATAACAATAGGCCAAAGAGGAAAATATCTCGGCTCTTTCTGCAGCAACGTACTTCTTCATTACCTCGATAGCTTTGGCAAAATGACCTTTTTTTAATAAGACTAAACCATAATTATAGGCATAAGCCACTTCCTTTACCTTAAAACTAACTGCCTTAGTAAAAAAGGTTTCGGCTAAATCCAGATTATGCAGTTGCATCAGACAAAGCCCAATATTATTATATACCTCAGGATTTTTCGTTTGCAAACCGATCAGTTTATAATAACAAAGAAGCGCATCCCCAAAACTACCTTTTTTCATCAATAAATTTCCCAGCGCAAAAAGAGAATCTCGACAATTCTGATTGTGTGCTAGGGCCATTTCATATAGCTTTAATGCACCCTCAGCATCTTCTAAATTTGCTTGTGCCTTGCCCAAGTAATAAAGATAATGGGGATGACGACGATTAAAATACAAGGCCTTTAAAAAAGCTTTTTTAGCTTCAAACCAATTACCTTCTACGCCAAAAAACTTCCCTAATTTTCCCCAGATAACACAATTAGCTATACCCATCCTCGTCAGTTTGTTTAAATAGGAAATCGCCCTGTCATAATTCCCTCCCCAAGAGTATAAAATTGCTAAATAATAATAAGCGAAAAATAGAACTCTCTTTTTAAGTAAATTTACCATTGATTTAATCATTTTAATTCTCCTCTTCCAATATCTTCCATTATGCCTATCTATTTCTCCGTTTAATTTCCATTTCCTTCCACATAACTGGAATAATGGAAAAAAATTAATATCATTCTAATTTATCAGGAAAGGCATATTCTTAAAGAAATAACTCCTGGAGGTGGATAAGGATGAGTGAAAAAATATCATCATGGGAAGGCATTCAATTCTCCTGTGTCTCTAAAGGCTTACTCTGGTCAATTATCATTACGTTCTTTCTTGGTTTTTTCTGCAGCCTACTTTTGCAATATACAAGACTATCCGAAAGCTTACTGTCTGGTTTTGCCACATTTATTTTCTTTATTAGTATGTTTCTAGGATCAACAATTGCAGCTTATCAGGCTGGGCATAAAGGTCTTTTCTATAGCACCATGGCAAGTTTCTCCTATTTTTTACTAATGCTGATGCTCTGTCTTTTGCTGGATTTTTCCTTGCTTAGTTTCTCTTTGCTTTGGAAAAAAACCCTGCTCACTATTGCTTCCGGCCTCTTAGGAGGCATCATCGGAATTGGCTTAATCTCGCATTAAAAAAAAGGAGTGTTTACACTCCTTTTTCATTGCCCTTTTTTTTGAATAATCGAGCTAAAAACCGCGGTAATGGAATAAATATTAAAGCTTTTATATCTTTCAAGTCCGTCACCCTCTTTCCCTGGATTAGTATTTCTCTTCTCCTTGCCTTATCATATTTTTCTAATCCTAAAAGGTGACTGTTTATATCTTCTTAATATTTCGGTATTCTTATTTTACTAATCATTAAATACGCTAGCAGTATGGTAATAATCGGATAAAAATAAAAGGGTAGCCTATTAGACAGCAAAACAAATAAAGAAAGCAAGGGACCAGCAAAGGTGATGGGAATCCCGATAAAATATGTTTTGATATTCAAAACATTAAAACGAGCTAATCTGATTGCTCCGCAGATAGCGAATATTATGGCTATGGCCAACCCGGCATAACCGAGTAAATGTAGAACACTGGCATAAGCTAATAAGGCCGGAGCTACGCCAAAGGAAACTAAATCAGATAAAGAATCCAATTCTTTACCAAAATCTGAAGTTACTTTAAACCTTCTGGCCAAGCGACCATCAAGGCCATCAAAAACCATCGCTAATAAGATGGCTACGGCTGCATCCTTATATTGTCCTTCCATCGTCAACCATAAAGAAATCACACCAAAGATAAGATTAGACAAAGTCACAATATTGGGCAATAAACGTTTGTTTATTTTAAATCCTTCCAATTATGGTTTCACCTCCCCGAACTTTTTGACCTTTTTCCACAAGTACAGATACACCAACCGGTAAATAAAGCTCAGTACAGGATCCGAATTTGATCATCCCAAACAATTCTCCCTGTGATAAATGATCATTTTCCTTGGCCCAACAAACAATACGACGAGCAATAAAACCTGTTATCTGAACTACCAAAACAGAAAAATCAGGATTGTTCAGAGATTTAATACCCACATAATTTCGTTCGTTTAATTGAGAAGCATGTGATTTAAATGCCGGTAAAAACTTACCTGGACGGTAATGAAGATAATCAATTATTCCCCCTATCGGGACCCTATTAACATGGACATTAAAAACACTTAAAAAGATACTAATCTTAATCGCTCGCTGTTGTAAATAGATATTTTCCTCAACTTCTTCAACGGATAAGATTACTCCATCGGCTGGTGAAACTATTTCGTTATTATTTTCCTTAATCTTTCTCGCAGGGTTGCGGAAAAAATACAGTGTAAATATTGTTAATAAAAAGGGAATGATCGCCACCCCCATATTCCCAAAATAATAACTAACAACTGTCAGAGCGACAAAAAAAAGTAGCATTGGTAAAACATCAGGTACGATCGGCCAATTGCGTCTTTCCATTTAGGACCACTTCCCTCCTCAACAAAAATCTTACTATTTAAAATAATTAAACCATTTGCTAATTTTAGCGGCAATTTCTTTGGTACTACCAGCTTGATAATTATCTTGCGGCAAAGATTGAAGAAAGACCTTGCCATAACCTTTCTTGAGGAGCCGATTATCTAAAACTACGACAACCCCCCAATCATTAATTGTCCTAATTAGCCTACCATAACCTTGACGAAATCTCAATACTGCCTGAGGTAAACTATAATGAAAAAAACCGTCCTTACCTTCTGTCTGCATAGCCTCTAGGCGAGCTTCCATTAAAGGGTGATTGGGAGGCCAAAAGGGCAATCTCACCATGATGACTGAAGTTAGAAAAACACCCGGTAAATCAATCCCTTCCCAAAAAGTATTTGCCCCAAAAACAATAGCGGAGGGATTATTCTTTAATTGGGCCAATAAGAGAAACCGATGTCCGTCAATACCATCAGCATATAGCTCCAATCCTTTCTCCTGTAAAAGAGGTTTCAATGAATAATATGTATGTTGTAACTGTTTATGTGCCGTAAATAAGACCAATGTCCTCCCTTTTGTCGCTTGGAGGATCTCATAAAGGGCCTCTTTAACGGCCTGATCGTATTCTTCTTCCTGGGTACAGGCAGGATCCGGGAGACTATTATCAACCAATAAAAGTGATTGCTCCTCATAAAAAAATGGTGAGGATATTTTAAGCGTATCAACATAATCACAAGGTAATCCTAACTGCTCTATTAAATAATTAAAGTTTTCAGCAACAGTTAAGGTAGCTGAGGTAAGTACTGCCGCCTCTAATGTAGAAAAAAGAAATTCACTAAAACATCCCGCGATATTTAAAGGAGTAATATGCAATAAAAGTTCTTTTTTAGGGGCATTAAGCTCTAGCCAATAAGTATGGTCTTCCTCACTTGTATTAAAAAACCTTTCCACTAAGACAATCTCTTCTTTGAGTTCACTGAGATAAATACGTAAATCTTTTAAAGGATTTTCCCAATCATTTTCCGAACAATCCCCTTCGAGGCAGTGATAAAGTTGTGTTAACAAATCCAGCATAGATTTCACGGAAATAAAAAGGTTTTCAAATAATATTTTGAGATTTACCCACCAGTGTTGTTGACAAACCTCCTTGTTTTTTCTAAGCGTCATCTTTTGTTGTGTCTTTATTTGCTCCACGATTAGCTCAATCTTTTGCTTAATATTCTGCCTACACTGTTCTGCCTCACTCAATATTTTTTTCACATCAGTCAATACTTCTGAGGATTTTTTATAGCCTTCTTTTTTTTTCTGAAACTGATTAATCTTTTTCTGAAATTCAGCCAAGGAAAAAGTCTCGGTAAATTGTTTGATTCCTTCATTCTCTAAATGATGGGCTTCATCAATAATTAAATAATGATACTCGGGAAGAATTGCATCCCCTGTTTTCACATTAGAAAGGAGCAGTGAATGATTAACAATCAGTAAATCAGCTGCTTGCGCTTTTTCTTTTGCTTTTTGATAATAACAGTCTTTAAAAAAAGGACACATTACACCATAACAGCTTTCTCTTTGCGAAGTAAGTTGAGAAAAGAACTCTTTCTCTTGTCTCTGCAGAGTTATGGTATCCTTATCACCTGTACAATCTTCACTTAACCAATGAGCTAAGCGAGCCATAAAAACCTTTTCGAACCAGTTTAATTTGGCTGCTTGATCCTTTGTAATTTTCCATTTATAAAGACAAAAATAATTACTTCTCCCTTTTAATACTGCAGCCTTAAAATTAAAAGGAAGATGCTCTCGTAAGAAATTGATCTCACTATGCCAAAGTTGTTCCTGTAAGGCAATTGTATGTGTAGCAACGACAACCTTTGCTTGCTGGGATACCGCCCACGCCAGAGCTGGAACCAGATATGCCAAGGATTTACCCACACCTGTTCCGGCTTCCGCGACAAGAATACGCTTCTGTCTAAAGGCTTTAGCCACAGCCATTAACATTTTTTGCTGTTCATGTCTTTCTTGATAAGTCGTAAAACCTTTAGCAATACTACCCTCAGGTTTAAACATCTTCACCAGTTCATCTGGATTCCAGGGAAAAACTCCTTGCTTCAATTTTACCGGCTCCTGATCTTCCTGCTGTAATTTTGTTGTGCTTAACCCTTGCGTAAAATCATATGTTCTGATTTTTTGATTTAAGATTTCCTCGAAGAAAAGAGTTAAACCTTTATCCTCAGCTTGCAAAAATTGATAAATATCCTGTGTTTCCTGTAAGGAAAGCAGCTTTGCTTCTTTTACCAAATAATTAAACAATAATTCCAAGGCTAAAGTATCATCTAAGGCCCGATGAATCGGTTTGGTCTTTAAGGAGAATTTACTCACCAGATAACCTAGACTATAGGATGATAAATTAGGAAACAAAATTTTGGTAAGTTCTAAGGTATCAAGATATTTATTCACAACTGGGCCTAATAATGATTCTAAAAATTTCAGATCAAAAATAGCATTATGAGCAACAATAATCTTGTTTTCCAGTTTTGGTCTGAATTGAGCCGCTACTTCTTCTGATTTTGGTGCATTTATTAACATCTCATCATTAATCCCGGTTAATGAGGTAATTTGGGCAGGAACAGATACTCCCGGATTTATTAAGGTCGTATAAGTCTCCCTAGTACCATCCTCCTGATGAATAACAGCCGCAATTTCAATAACCTTATTCTGCTGATAATCAAGTCCTGTTGTTTCCAAGTCAAGAAAAAGCCATGCAAATCTCATAATTTTCACCTACAGCTACTGATTTTTCTCAAATTTCACCATGCATTTAAATAATTTTGCTGTTCTTCCGTAAGCTCATCAATGACCACATCTAAAGCCTGAAGTCTTAATGAGGCAACTTTATCATCAATTTCTGCCGGAACAGAGATAACACCCGCTTTAAGTTGACCGGTATTATTAACAAGATAACCTAACGATAAAGCTTGGAGGGCAAAAGACAAATCCATAATTTCGGCCGGATGACCATTCCCTGCAGCCAAATTAACTAATCTACCTTCAGCAAGTAAATATAGTTTTCTCCCGTCTGAGAGCCTAAATTCCTCTATATTGGGTTTAATTACTTTATTCTTGACCGCGACTTCCATTAAATCAGTTTTGCATATTTCTACATCAAAATGACCTGCATTAGCTAAAATAGCCCCGTCAGGCATAAGCTTGAAGTGCTCCCGACGTAAAACATTTTTATTTCCGGTTACAGTAATAAAAAAACCGCCCAAAGCAGCTGCTCTTAGCATCGGCATCACTTCATATCCATCCAACAAAGCCTCATTAGCGCGAATGGGATCAACCTCAGTCACAATTACTCTAGCTCCTAACCCCCTCGCTCTCATCGCCACACCCCGACCACACCAACCATAACCAGCCACTACCACATTTTTTCCTGCAACTAAAAGATTGGTCGTCCCATTAATCCCGTCCCAAACAGATTGACCGGTTCCATAACGATTATCAAAAAGATGTTTCATCAAGGCATCATTAACAGAAATAACCGGCACCATTAATCTACCGGCTTTCTCCATGGCCTTAAGCCGCACAATCCCGGTTGTAGTTTCTTCACATCCACCGATCAAACGAGGAAGTAAATGAGCATATTCTTGATGGAGGAGGGCCAATAAATCGCCGCCATCATCAATCAACAAATCCGGTTCAAATTCCAAAGCTTGGCGATGATGCTGTTCATATTCTTCCCTACTTGCTCCATACCACGCATATGCTCTGATTCCCTGCTGAACCAGGGCAGCAACTACATCATCTTGGGTAGAAAGGGGATTAGAAGCAACAACAGTTACCTCGGCTCCACCGGCTTGTAATACCCGCGCCAGGTAGCCTGTTTTAGCTTCTAAATGCAAGCACACGACAATCTTTTTTCCCTGAAAGGGTTTCTCCTTTAAAAAATCATTTCTGATGTGGTTTAAGACAGGCATATGATCACTTACCCACCTGATTTTTTCTTCTCCCTGAGGAGCTAAGTTTAGATCATGAATACTGGAGTTCATCAGCATAAATAATTTAACCTCCGCTTCTTCAATAAAATAGTCGTTCCTCTTCTTTTTTTGACTTTTTCCCTGTTCTGAGATATAATTTTCTTTGCGACATAATAAACGCCCGTAGCTCAGTGGATAGAGCACTGGCCTCCGGAGCCAGGTGCGTAGGTTCGATTCCTATCGGGCGTGCCATGATAAATATGATTACTCTTGCAGAAAAGGCAGGAGTTTTTTTATGGCTATTTTAAACCTTTAAAGTCGGATTGTCTAAAAGCTTCATAGACAACGATCGCTACTGAGTTGCTTAAATTAAGTGACCTGGTGCCCTCTCTCATCGGTATGCGCAGGCATTGTTCGGGATATTTATTTAGCAAGCTTTCTGGTAAA
>Ga0265294_10000316_pt1 | contig 63770 bp, 59 predicted proteins | sample MunlanPumphouse3_FD_192504 | JGI IMG/M metagenome (GOLD analysis project Ga0265294, IMG submission 192504) | Groundwater microbial communities from a municipal landfill in Southern Ontario, Canada - Pumphouse #3 | ecosystem: Environmental > Aquatic > Deep subsurface > Groundwater | place... | reverse complement strand
CTGACCCGCGGATGTACGGCGTGGTCTTTCTGGCCTATGGTGCCGGTGCTCTTGTTGGGCCGCAACTAGCAGGTTTTATCCGTACGGCAACCGGCAGCTGGATCGGTGTCTTCCCGTATGTGGCAGCGATGGCAGTTGTTGGATTCCTGATTGCGGTGACTATGCTCAGGAAAGAGTGAAGGAGAATCTTGTTTCTCTTCTTTTTTTGTTCTCCTGTGTTCTGCCCTTTATCTATCAAAATAGGGGTTTCATCGCCTGATACGCCTGGGAAGAAGGGCATGGACCAGCGGGCAGCCGGAGAGATCCCGTGGCGGACCTCAATCGGACATTGTCCCGGGTCTGATTATCTGTTTGTTCACAGACAATCGTTGGGTGTGACGCTGGGTTCCGGGTCGGCTCAAAGGTAGGAGGCTGGTATCTCCCTCCGTCTGTTCCTGAGGGAAATGAGGAGGTGCACCCGCAGGTGTTGTAGAAAAGGATGAGGCAGACGGTGATGGCTTCAGTGAGGGTGATTTGCGCAGGAAGAGCGACGGAAACCATGATGGTGCCATAGCGTGTGTTTGGGTATGGGGCGGTGGAGCATTTAGGGGTGTTTGTGAGATGGAGTGCCCTCATACGGTGTATGGGAGATTGAAAGGTGATGCGAGCTGAGATTGAAAGGTGAGCTGATATGATAGGTGTTCCCTGAAACGTTGGAATGACTGATGGATTACACACCCATCTTCAATGCCTTTTCCAGCATGCGGGGAGGCATGGGGGTATCCAGGTGCCAGACAATACTCATTGGACGGCTGCCGGTGTGTCTGACATATGTGGCTGTCCCGAGGCAGGTGTAGGGCTGTGTCTGATTATTCCGTTTCTTATGCTCCCGCACAAAGAGGAGCACCTGTGTCCCCTGTTTTTGGTGGTGAATATATCGTTTTCCGGTGGGCGAGTCCTCTGATGTGGTGCTCTGTGACTGCCAGTGAAAGAGCGTGTCGCTGATGGCGTAGTCCTCATACATGGTGGTAGGGGAATAGTGCTCTTCGGTCTTATTGAGGGTTATAAAGAAGACATCCAGTTTTTTCTCTCTGAGGTAAACAACCCCCTCTCGTAATCCTCTCGATGGTCTGCATGCAGGTGTTGCCTCCCCGAGTGCGGCAAAAATCTGGTCACGGGTGTACACCCCATGGATGGAGAGGGTATTTTCAACAGACAGGGAGAGTGGTTTTTCCACCGTCTGGAGGTGTGACAAGAGGTAATCCGTCACGCAACGCACCTCTTCTGTCATCCATGAGTGAGTAAAAAATTCCGAAAATGGCTCGTACAGTGCACCATAGGTCGTATCCATTGGGCTTGTATAGAAGGTGTAATAGAGCATGGCATGCCGGTGTTCATCCTGTTGGGTGAGTGCAGCAGGATGCCGGGTATCTGGTTTTTGGAAGAATGATGCACAATATGAGAGAAATGTCTCCGAGTTTGATGCAAGAAGGCGAAGTATTCCATTTTTAAGCACTTTTGCCGCTTTTCCATCCGGTTTTTTTCGGATTCCTGCGCCGAAGCACAACTCCTGAAAGGTTCCTTTCTCATAGACGTCACGGGGCGCGAGTGCAAAGTAATCTATAAATGCGGTGAGCGTAAGCTCTCTCCCTGAACGATCTTCAAATGTGCGTATCTTTTCAATTAGCCGTTTTTTGTTTTGAATTGAATCACTGATGTTTTTGAGGATATCCTTTTGTGCCACCCTTTCCAGGTGAATATTGCAGCCTTTGGGGAGAGCGTATGATCCTGAAGTGATCTGGTTTTCAAGGGAGATGGAGGAATTGTAGAGCAATGCCTCCAGGTGTTCGGCAAATCGGTATTCTGCCCTGTGCCGCCCGACAAAGTCGAGGACAGTCAGGCACTCTTTCCCCTCGGCAAGGCGAAGTCCCCGTCCCAGTTGCTGGATGAAGACGGTCAGGCTCTCGGTCGGACGGAGAAAGAGTATGGTGTTTACGTCCGGGATGTCAACTCCTTCATTGTAGAGGTCAACGACAAATATGAATGAAATCTCACCCTTCACGAGGCGGTTCTGTATAGACTCTCTCTCCTCGCGTCTGCTCTTTGCATGGAGATGTGATGACGGAATGCCTGCGTCGGTGAATGCCTGAGCCATAAATGCGGCATGATCCACCGATACACAGAATCCAAGGCCGATGACATCCCTGATGTCTGTGGTATACCGGTCAACGGCATCAAGAATGGTTGCCACTCGTTTGGTATTACCATTATAGAGGTGGCTTAGTTCACGGGTGTCATATCTGCCGTTTGTCCATCCGGTCTGATCGAGATCAACACCATCTGCCACCCCAAAGTAATGGAACGGGGCAAGGAGTTTCCGGTCAATCGATTCGGGAAGGCGGATCTCTGCTGCAATATGACCATCGAAGTATGAGAGGATGTCCTGTCCGTCCATCCGCTCCGGGGTTGCAGTGAGGCCAAGGAGGATCTGTGGTCGGTAGAATGAGAGTAATTCGGTGTATGAGGGCGCTGCTGCGTGGTGAAATTCATCGATGATGATGTAGTCGTAGTAATCAGGTGATGTTTCTTTGTAAAGCTCCTTGCTGTTAAAACTCTGGATAGAGATGAAGAGGTGGTCTTTTTGTGTTGGGGTGTGCCCGCCCACCATGAGTTCTCCGAAATTCTGATCCCTCAGAATACCGCGGAATGTGGCACAACTCTGTTTAAGGATCTCTTCGCGGTGGGCGACAAAGAGAAGACGAGGGTGCCCTCCGGTCTTGTGGGCATATGCCTTGTAATCAAATGCGGCAATGACGGTTTTTCCTGTGCCGGTGGCAGCGACGATGAGATTTTTTGTCCGCCCGAACAGTTCCCGTTCGGCCCGGAGTTTGTCGAGTATCTCTATCTGGTAGTAGTAGGGCCGAATGTCGAAGGGCTGTACGAAACCTGCATCCGCATCTCTGTGACGTTCGCTCTCCAGTGCCCTCTTTAGATATTCTGCATCTTCCGGCCTGTACAGATGGAATTCGGGATCATTCCAGTAGGTCTCAAAAGTAGCTTCCACTTTGCGCAGAATATCGGGGGCATCCTGTGCGGTCAGTTTCACGTTCCATTCGAGACCGCTTGTGACGGCAACACCGGAGAGGTTTGATGACCCCACATAGACGGTTGAAAAACCGGTGTTTCGACGGAAGCAGTAGGCCTTTGCATGCAGGCGGGTTCGTTTTGTGTCATATGATATCCGGACCGTGCTATTTTCAAGGGAAGAGAGAGAGGCGACTGCCTTGATGTCGGTTGCACCGATATAGGATGTGGTTATTACCCGCAGCGTTCCGTGTTTGGTGAATTCACGCAGGTCGTCTATAATGAGCCGGATGCCACTCCATTTCACAAAAGATACGAGTATATCGATCCTGTCGGCAGACTGTATCTCTTTTTTGAGCTCACTGACCATGCTTGGTTCAATATGCGATCCGGTGAAGAGTGAACTCAGTGCCAGAGAGGTGTCGGGGCGTGGGATGGCAGAAATCCCGTATGAGTCAGAAAGGGTTTTGTCAATGACCGAGAGGAGCACCTCACCATCGGTATGTATCCGGCACTGGTTGAGTTCTGAGTCACCCGTACTCTCAGCAAGGGTTGCGATGAGTGCATTTGCAGTTCTGATCTGGTCATTCGCAGAGGATGATGATTCCTTCTGTGATGCAAACGCCTTCCGGAATATGTGGGTGAGGTAGAGGGAGATGAGGGTTGTAGTGTCATATTTCTGAATATTTTCACGCTGACATTCAAATAAACCGGGTGAGAGTTCGTTCAGTTTTTTTGCAATGTGTATATTGATGAGCTGTTCATATATGCCCGGGGGGAGACCCATATCTGTTTATTTAAATATGGAGATGAAAAACCTGGTGATCTTCTGATACGCCTTTGGTCGTTGTATCAGTACCGGTATCAGTTATGGCCGTTCTACAAACAACCCCGGGAATGTATACCCCGCCACCCGGCGCATTTCCTTGTGGCAGCAGTGACGGTGACATGAAATGTAAAGGAAAAACGTATAGAAAAAATGCCTGGTTTAGTGTTCTTTCAGCCATACTTCCTAAGTAAATCCGTTGCCCTGCGAACAGTCTCACCGTCTTTTCTAACCTCTGCCAGATAGGCGTTGAAGATCTGATCTGTCACCACATGCAGGCCCGGTTTAAACAGATCGGCATGCATTCGGAGATCAAACGACCGTGCCTCTGCCTCTGTCAGGTGCAGGGATTTATATTCTCCCGTATGCGGGGCAAAGGCAGGATTTTCTGCATCAGGAGTCCGCAGGGCGAGGTCTGCAAGGGGTGTGCCCGGAATGGGTTCTGCTATCGATATGAAGACATCGTCAAGGGCATACTCAGCAATGAAATCTTTTGTTTCTTCATATTCCGCACCTGTCTCAGTAGGGTATCCCACAATAAAACTCCCCGCGACATGCAGACCGTGAGCCCGGCAGGCTTCAATAGCCTCACCTGCCTGCGCGGCAGTTGCTCCCTTGCCCATCAGATGCAGCACCCGGTCGCTCCCGGACTCCAGGCCGAAAAAGACCCACCCAATGGTATAGTCACGGATGGCGTTAAGGACGGTATCTGAAATGCAGTCCACACGGATGTCCGGGGAGGAGACATTCTTTGAACCCATAATCTCAGCCATCCCCTTCAAAAGCTCTGCAAACGCATCGTCATTGAGTTTCCCATCAGTGTAGCCGTAGAGCGATCCGGTCCCGCCGGAGACCGAGAGGCGTCGTGCACCGGCATCTTTGAACGCCTGCACTTCTTTGAGGACCTCATCAAGCGGACGTGACCGGATCTTGCGTCCGAAGAACCTGGGTACCTGGCAGAAGGTGCAGGCTCCGATACACCCTCGCTGTGTCTCGATATAGGCTGATGCACCCCGGACATCCTGCATGCCGATATCGGGCGGGATGAACGGCAGCGGGCGGGATACCGGGCATGGGGGTGACGGCCCGGTAAAGACGATACCGTCTGGGCCTATGAATGCAATCCCCGGTACTTCGGGGGAGATACCATCCTCGAGGAGGGTTAGTGCCCCCGCCTCTCCTTCACCACAGATGACTGCGTCTGGGGCCAGTTCGCCGAGCACCATCTCCGGCACCGCCGATACCGGTCCACCGATATAGACGCGGCCACCGGCATTCCGGTATGCAAAAATAAATGATTTGAGTGCCCCATCCATCAGATTCTGGGTGGAAAAAAGGCTGAGAAACACCGTCTCTCCTGGCGGGGCCTCCAGTGTGCGGGTGAGTGTCACTTCATATCCTGCATCCCGGACGATGCCTGCTATGACCATTGCACCATAGGTATACATTCCCGGGGAGATGACGAAGACCTTCATTATCCTATTCTTGTTCGCTAAATGATATTAACAATACAGATTCCTGTACCGTAAAAAAGGAAGGGGATTATTCCTGTCTGCGCGCAGCAAATATAACCGCACAGGCACCGAGGGCACCAATTATTGCAATCATAGGCGCCGGGGACTGGGTGGCAGGGGCTGATGGGGAAAGGCTTGCCGATACATAGGATATGGCGCCGTTATGAACCTCAACTACTTCAGACCAGGTAGTGTACCCGGGGAGCTGAAGAGTGCACGTGTAACTGCCGGGGTTCTGGTCAGTAAGAGTCACCGGGGTGATGCCCTTGTTCACGTTGTTTAAGTAGACTGTGGCACCGATTGGTGATGATGAAATATCGATTGTTCCCTTACCTTGAGAACCACCGGCAAGGTTTGCGCTCACGGTTGATGTCTGACCGGAGTTAACAGCAACAGTTGATACTGAGTCCTGGTATCCGGCGAGGGTGACTTTCACGGTGTGGCTGCCTGCCGCAATATCATTTGCTATGCGGGCATGGCTGGGATCGGTGGTGCCGTAATAAACGCCGTCAATGTAGACGGAGGCGTATGGCGGGTTTGATGTCACAGAGATGGAACCGGTAGTGGTCTTTGAATCTGTGGCAAGGGTTGCTGTGACATAGGTTACCTGATTGGAATGAATCTGTATGGTGTTTGACCATTCATAGTATCCTGGCTTGGTTATTTCAAGGGTGTGTGCACCTTTGGAGAGTCCCCCGATGGTGCGGGGTGTAGTGCCCTTGTATGAACCATCCAGGTAGATGTTTGCATTGGACGGGCTGCTGGAGACCGTGAGCGTGCCATAGGTCACTTGTGACTGAAGGGTAGCATAGGTGGTTATGGTCTGTCCGGAAACGACCCTGACCGTGTCCCGGTAGTCATTATATCCGGAATAAGTGATTCTTAGATCATTGTTTCCGGCAGGGAGGTTTGAGACCGTGTGGGGTGTTGTACCGTAGAACACACCGTTCACATAGACTCCTGCGCCGGAGGGGGTGGAACTAATCTTGATATTTCCGGTGGTGGGTGTCACCGGGTTTAAGGTCAGGTAGACAGTCCGGTGCTCTCCTGCTCCCGGGGATGTGGGCAGAGACTGAGTCGCAGATGTGAACCCGGACTTTGAAGCGGTCACGACTTTGAAGGGTGTAGCGGTGGAATACACGCCGACACTCAACAGACCGCCTGTAGTTGTTCCTTTGTATTCTCCGTCAAAGTAGATGGAACAGCTATCCACATTGGTGTAGATGTCATACCATCCCTGTTCGCCGCCCACTGCCAGTGCAGGGGAGGCTAAAACAGCAACAAATAACAGCATGCTCATAATGAGCAGGGTAAATTTTTGAATCATAATGATCTGTGGAACAATTATTTTTTGGATATAAATAATCTGCTGTTTTTGCGTAATTAGATCAGTATTCTCTGGAAAATACGTTTTCATAAAATTCTCTCGATATGATGGAATAAATGCTGATTTCGGAGGGTTTTAATTCCACCATGAAATTTTGAGATAGTATTATCCGTCTTTTTGTTCCTGAGGAAACCACCGCCGGATATTTCCGGGAGTAACAACGCACATAAGAGGGAAGAGTGAACCGCTTCATCTGGAATAGACATAATCTCCCATTTGAGACAATTAGCTGTAAAACTATGTGCTAGATTTGTTTACTGCAAGGCAGTCTTCTCCACTAGATGCGTATACCGGTTGAGTGCAACCATGCAAAGAGCAAGGACGCCGGTCATAATCGCAAGAACCAGCCAGTGTTCACTCCCGACAGCTCCGATGGAGAGGAGAACAATAAGGTTTGCGGGGTTTGCCGGTAGAGAGAGGACGCCAATAAGCACCACCACGACGGCTGTTGAAAAGATGAACTGCGCACTCGTCCGTTCCCGGTAGTGAAGAGCCACAAAGGTGGAGAAAAGGATCATGAGAAGCGATGCCACACTCACGTGCAGAAGAATCGGCACAATGCCTGCCACCGCGATGCCGTTTACTACCATCAGGGCAATCCATATGACCGCCTGCACCGGCACTATCACAAAACAGGCAGAGACTTTGCCCCAGATCATCTCGCTGAAGGTCACCGGCGTGGAGATGAGGGTCTCGATAGTGTCATGCTGAAATTCCTCGGTGATCATATCGATGATCAACGCTGCTGAGATGATCGCAGGCATGAAGATGAGAAGTGGGATGAGAAGTCCGTACACAAATTCATAGAAGTTGGTGCCGGGAATCTCAGCCGGCAGGTTCACCACAATCGGGTCTGATGATATCCGGTCTCCCCGTATGTCACGGAGATTCTCTTCGTATGCGACAAAGACATCTCTGAGTTTGTTGTTGACAACGGATGACTGTATGTCATTTTTGATGGTGTAAAGAGTGATCTTGACCGGTTGATCTGCGTCCGATGCCGTATCCGGCACCCAGACTACCCCGCTGAGCTTTCGTTCTTCAAGTGCGGTGACCGCCGTTCCGAGATCCATCTTGTAAACTACAAAATCTCCACTCTCCTGTAACATTTCTTCCAGTGGTGAGGGTGATCCCGTATATGCGACAGGATACTTCTGGCGTGAATAATCCGAGAGGGCGTCCGGGTCATACATCACGGCAAGGCCGACAATAAGAAACGACGAAAACATCGCAATGAATAGCTGGAGGAGAATGGCGAGGATGATCGTCTTCTCGGCATTGATGGCTCCAAGCTCCTTTTTTGTGATGATGTATACATGCCTGAAGTTCATGATTCAGAACCCTCCGGTGATAAAGTAGAGATTATACACCCCGTGAACGAGGGATGCGATGACGAGGGCGATAGGATAGACTCTCTTCCCAAATATTTTTATCAGGGATATCGTGATGAACGCCCCGGCGAAATGCAGGGATAGGGGCATCCAGATCACCTGTAGGCTCGTGAAGAGGGCCGCACCAAATAGTGACTCTGAGATCTGAGCGAGGGTGGCAAAGAGGAGGAGTTTCTCACCGAGGAGAAAACCGGCCATCACTGCAAGAGAGGCGAGGATGACATTTCTCCATGTAAGAAATGCGGGTCGTTCCACGGCAATTGCATAGATGCCGATGGACTTTGCCCACTCTTCGATGAATGCTGCCGCAAAGGTCAGAACCACAAGGGAGAAGGGCATCGGGATGTTGAAGAGCAGGACGAGGAGCATTAGCTGTGCCATCAGCACAAAGGGGATGGAGAAGAGGGTGATTCCGAAGAGTGAGGCAAAGGGGTGCTTCTCTGAGATTGCACTTGCGATATACTCTCGGACCTTGTCCCGCAGTGGGTGAAGGGTGAAGAGGCGTTCTTCGTTGAAGTTCGCGATGCATATGGCAAAAAGAATTCCTGCGGTTACCCAGAAGAGGAAGGTGGAGTAGAAGTAATCGGCGAGGGTGAAGGCAGTGCCTTCAACGGCGTAGATTATCAGGGTCAGGGGAGAGATGAGGGATATGACGTGGATGTTAGCAAAGATGCTCGGAAAGAAGAGGTAGGATGTAGCGACGGTCGAGAAGAAGATAGAGATAAACGAGAGTTCCTTGAAGCTGCGTGCGGCCATACCGATGAGGAGGGCTGCCGCAAGGAAGAAAAGGATGGCCGGAAATATTACTGCAAGGACAATCAGCGTCTTTCCCGTGGTAAGGGAGAGGATGGTGGTAACAGCGATCATCACCACCAGATAGGGCAGCATCTTTCCGAGGACAATGGCTGAGGGGCGAAGGGGGCTTGAGAGGAGTATCTCTCCCCGTCGCTCGATGCGTTCGTTCATCACGGACATCATGTAGAACTGGGATGTGAAGTAGAGGGGGAAGATGAAGACAAAGACCAGCACAATGACATCAAAAGGCAGTGGGGGAGTGAGCTGGGACGGTGTTTTAAAATCACCCAGTGCCCCCTCGCCTGCAATTACGTCAGTGTAACGGGAGACTGTTCGATCTTCCCCTTCTGATCCGACAAGCCCTGCTCGGAGCTCTTCTCTCGTATATCCGATCTCCTTAGCTGGTTCAGGAACTGCTTTCACGGGCCGGTCCGGAGTGGGATTTCTGAAGGGGTCGGGGGCACTGGAGACGCCAGTGCCTGCTTCGGTGGCGGTGAAATCAAGTTCACTTTTAACATATTGCAGGTCAATCCAGAGGGGGTATGCGGCAAAGAGATCGTCTTCGCGGTTATACTGTGCCGTCAGATAATGGGTATAATCTGTCTGGAAAGCCTTTAGGGCAGCCCCTCCCCGGTCGGTATCTGCGGCCCTGATGTTCGGTGGGCTGATAGTCAGGTCTGTTTCCCCTGCCGTGCCCAGGTACACGGTGAAACGGGGGTCACCGAGGATGATGGCCCCGGTATCAGCTGAATCAACTCCCGCCGTATACATCCGGTCCTGCAGGTGGATCCCGCTCTCCTGGGTAAAGCCGGTCACTAAAATCAAAAGGATAAAAAGTGCCGCAGCTACGGGTATAACCTCACGTGGCATGGTGGTTGCAGACCGGCGTACTTCCCATTTGCTGATGGTCAGTATCTGTCGCAGTGCAGAGAGCATTCCTATTCTGAAGATGGCAGTCTATTCTATTTTAAGTACAGGAACCTGTCATGACCATTAATGCAGTCTGATTCAAGAATCATGGTTTCTCAAGAGGCTTATGGGAAACTTGATGCATGTCCGGTTACCTTTACCCTCGGCATTAAATCATATGACTGACAAGCACTCTTTCGAACGGTGAGCTGATGATTGAGGCACGGAAACTGGTGAAAGATTATGGTGCATTCCGGGCACTGGACGAGGTGAGTTTCTCCTTTACGGATCCCGGTATATTCGGGATCATCGGGCACAATGGTGCAGGAAAGACCACGCTTCTGAAATGTATGGCAGGTCTGATTCAACCGACATCAGGTGAGCTTACCATCGAAGGCATTGATGTCCGGCGCGACCCCGCACGCCTGAAAGAGATATTGGGCTACCTCCCCGAGGAGTCCCGCCTTTATGAGACGATGACGGTGGAGAGTTATCTCAGATTCTTCGGGGAAATATATGGTATTTCCGCTGATGAGTGCCGCATCCGGAGTGAGAAACTTCTTGCCTCACTCCAGCTTGATTCACAGGGAAAACGCATCGGCGAACTCTCAAAAGGAATGAGGCGCAAGGTGGCAATTGCCCGTTCTCTGTTGCATGACCCATCTCTCCTGATTTATGACGAACCGACATCGGGTCTGGATCCGATGACCTCTCGTTATATCATTGGCTATCTCAGAGACCTGCGTGACACGCGGCAGAAGACTATCCTTCTCTCTGCACACAACCTCTATCAGGTAGAGGAGATCTGCGACCGGGTGCTCATTCTGCGGCAGGGAAAGGTCGCCGCATTTGGAACAATGGAAGAGCTCAGGGAACAGTTTGGATCACTTTCGTATCATATCCGGTTTGTGACGGATACCATTGATTCCCTTCCTGCCTCCCTCAGTTTTGAAGAGGAAGGTGGGGAGTATGTGTCTGTTGCCGAAAGCATGGATGAACTCAATGCAGTGACCGCCGCAGTCGCTCTTGGCGGGGGGGCGGTACGGCGTATTGAGTCGCGCTACCCCAGCCTTGAGGAAATGCTCCTCATGATCGGCAAGTGAATGTGCGTGCCGTCTCATTTGCCTTGGAATTATATGGCGCAGAATGGAGGTCAAAGTCAACGTAAAATAAACAGATTCTAAAATCTTTCGATAATTGATGAAAACACTGGCAATACTGTTAGCGGGCCTGAAGGGATTTGAACCCCTGGCCGCCGGATTAAGAGTCCGGCGCTCTTCCTGACTAAGCTACAGGCCCTCGGAAAGTGAACAACAAAGGTGGTCATTAATTTGGCATATACTTTTCGGATGAGTTTAATTATCTCGTAAACACAGAAACTTGTGGTATCATGCCGGAGAATAATCCCAACGGAACTCATGTGGCGTCATCGGTGGATTACCTCATACTCGGGTGTGGGAGTATTGGGTACAATGTGCTGTACGAACTTCTCATGGAGACTGATGATATCATCATCATCGACCATGATGAGAAGAAAGTGCAGGATCTCCGTGACCAGAAATACGAGGCATTCTGCAGGGATATCAGCGATACAGAGATGTTGAAAGACATTCCGGATCCAAAAGTAGCATTTGTTCTCTCCAGTGATCAGAAGGCAAACCTCTCCGCGGTGCGGACAATAAAAGAGGTTAATCCCTCTGCGTATGTCATTGCACGAGCGGTGGATGCGAGTGGAAAAGATATTTATCACGCAGTGGGCGCTGATGTGGTGCTTTACCCGCAGGAGGTTTTTGCCAAAAAGGCTGTCCACCATGCACGTAAACTCCAATCCTCCCGGCAGGCGCGCAAACTCTTCGAACTCCTCTCGTCATGGCGGGGCACGCTGGGTATTGTAACCCATACGAATCCTGACCCCGATACCATCTCGAGTGCAATGGCACTCTGTGCACTGGGAAAAGCGGCGTCAAAAGGAAATCTCAACTGTAAGATTCTCTATGACGGTAAGGTTGGTCATCAGGAAAATCGCGCTTTTGTGAATTTGCTGGATATCAAGATGGAACGTATCACTCCGGAAGCCCGCGCAGAATGCAATTATTTTGCAATTGTCGATTCACCTGGTCCGGGAATCAATAATGCACTTGCAAAAGATGATCATGTCAATATTATCATCGATCATCATCCGACGACTGATACCAAAAACGGATATGATTTCATCGACCGCCGTCCCGATTTGGGGGCAACTGCAAGCCTAATGGCTCAGTATCTACAGGAACTGGATATTCTGGTGGATAAAAATATTGCAACGGCACTTTTCTATGGTATCATGGCTGACACCAAGAGTTTCAGACGCAACACCTCTCCTCTTGATCTGAATCTTACTGCATTCCTTTTGCCCATGACCGATAACGAGCTTCTGGAAAAGATCACTTCTCAATCTGTTTCACAGGAGACGCTTGAGGTAATGGGTGCGGCTATCCGGAATCGAAAGATTGTTTCTGGCTATCTCTTCTCAAATGTCGGGTATCTGCGTAACCGTGATGCCATTCCACAGGCAGCAGATATGCTGATTCAGCTTGAAGGAGTCAACACTGCGGTGGTTTACGGCATTACGGATCAGCTGATCTCCTTTTCTGCCCGCAACAAGGACCTGCGCCTCAACATCGGTCAGGCGATGGCGGAGGCCTTTGGTGAGATCGGCGAGGCAGGCGGTCATTCTACCATGGGTGCCGCAAATATTCCTCTGTCCGTCTTTTCCATGGCGCGCAACAAAGATGACCTGCTGGAACTCATCATCGATCCAATCCTTCGCAAGTTTATGAAGATCGTCGGTGTTGAAGAAGAGGAACCGAATGAGGTTTGAGGACTGGGAACCTCATTACACCGCAATCTGCGAGACGTTTGGCTTTGACCGTGCCGGGGATGAAGAAGCAGCACGCCTGCTTTCCACCCTCTCGGATGCGGATGATTCCATGCTTCTCGCCGAGCGAATAAAAAAAGCAACTGTCACGATATGTGGAAATGCTCCGTCGCTCCCCCATGAAATCGATGCCATTGAGGGCACGGTTCTTGCGGCCGATGCGGCAGCAGATCTGCTCTTCAGGGCAGGCATATTGCCAGATGCCGTCTTTACCGACCTTGACGGGGCCGAAGATTCTTTTTTTGATATGAACCGCGAGGGTTGTGTGATGGTTATCCACGCCCATGGGGACAATATAGCGCTTCTCAAGCACTGGGTACCGCGATTTGAGGGCCCGCTTGTTCTGACCTGCCAGACCCGTCCTTTTGGGCATCTCTATAACTGGGGGGGATTCACCGATGGTGACCGCGCCGCTTTTGCAGCAGACGCCCTTGGCGCCTCTGCCATACAGTTTGCCGGATTTGACCTTGACGACCGCTCGGTGCCGCCGATGAAGCAGGGAAAACTTCTTTGGGCACGGGATCTCCTTGCACTCCTTGGCTATGACCTCTAAGCTGCCTGAAGCATGGATAATCGATGGGTATGTCGATGAACCGGCCTGTCTGGGGGTTTCGCCCTACATATCCCCGAACATCCGGGCGGTGGCGGGTGTGTGCATGGAAGCGGGCTACCATGTCCGTTATCTGACTATTGATCAGCTAAGGGCGGATTCATCTCTCTTCAACCCGCTGGACCGCTCATCCCTTGTGGTGATGATTGCCGGTGTCACGGTGCCGGGCACCTATTTTGCAGGCACCCCCGCCACCCTGACTGAGATTCGACAGGTGGCTGCAACACTACGGGGTCCCATGACCGTTCTGGGAGGTCCGGTCACGTTCGGCTACAGTCCGGGAGGCGGCGAGGCTGCAGTCCGTCAGGCCATATCGGGGTTTGATCACCTCCTGGAGGGAGATATCCCCGCCGCACTATCGAGTCTGCTTGCCGGAGGGCGTCCGGAAGGTGTTCTGTCGTATCCAGAATTATCACGCTGGCTCATTGTCGGAAGTGGTATCATCACCCAACATCCGCGTTTTCCGTGGCTCATCTGTGAGATTGAGACTGCCCGCGGTTGTGCTCGTGCGGTGACCGGCGGCTGTTCGTTCTGCACCGAACCGTTCTACGGCATGCCACAGTACCGTTTGGCAGCAGATGTTCATGCAGAGATTGCCGCCCTTGCAAGCCATGGGGCGGTGCACTTCCGCCTTGGACGCCAGCCGGACATCCTTGCCTATGGGACAAAAGGGGGAGAGGAGTATCCTGCACCTGATGCAGATGCACTTGAGGAGCTCTTTGCCGGAGTCCGTGAGGCGGCCCCCGCTCTCAAGACCCTGCACATCGACAATGTCAACCCCGGCACCATTGCGCGCAATCCGGATGCGGCACGTGAGGCGCTCTCTGTCATTGTCCGCTACCATACCGCAGGTGACATCGCTGCTTTCGGCATGGAGACCGCAGACCCGGTGGTGGTTGCCGCAAATAATCTCAAAGCGGATGCCGCGATGATGATGGACGCCATCCGCATCGTAAACGAAGTGGGCGGTATGCGGGAAAAGGGTGTGCCGCATCTGTTGCCGGGGTTAAACTTTGTCTGTGGACTGGCCGCTGAAACCGAAGAGACGTATGATAAGAATGAGGCGTTTCTGAAGGATTTAATTGCATCCGGCCTTCTGGTGCGTCGAGTCAATATCCGTCAGCTGATGCCCTTTGAAGGCACGAAGGCATGGGCGGAGAATACGCTGGGCAAACATGACACCCGGTTCCGCGCCTTCCGTGAACATGTGCGCGAGACGTTTGATGTCCCGATGCTGCAACGGGTCTTTCCGGCAGGCACACTGCTTTCTGATATCTATGTTGAGGAGTGTGGCAGGGTATCATTTGGGCGGCAGATGGGGACATATCCCATTCTGACCGGCATGCCTGCAGAAATCCCTGAAGGAACGGTGCTTGATGCTGTTGTCTCTGATCACGGGCGACGGTCGCTGACTTCCCTGCCGGTTCCAATCAATGTCAACACCCTTTCAACAGCGGCAATGCGGTTCATTCCGGGAATTGGCAAGAAACGAGCGACATCCATCGCCGCGAAACGGCCTTTTGCATCTCTTGATGCATTCCGGGAGATTGTGGGTGAAACGCCGCTCGACCCGTATCTTATCCTTTAATTTTCATGGTCCGGGAGCACTGTAAACGGTTTTAATGCCATCCACTTCCCGAATTTCCATCAATTTGAGAATATCTGTTCTGGTGACGATGCCGGTCACCTCTCCGTTCTCGACTACGGGTATACGGCCGATCGTATTTGTTGCAAGAATTTTTAGGGCATCGTAAAGGTCGTGGTCTGGTGTGAGGGTGATTACCTCACGTGTCATGATATCACGAACCTGAAGGGCATCCCTATCGATTCCAGAGGCACTCTGAATGTCCTGCAGGGTCACCATCCCTGCGAGACTGCCACGCTCCATCACAGGAAACCCGAGATGATGGGTTGAGTACATGAGGTTCATGGCCTCGGTAACAGGCATATCCATGGGCACGGTGGTCACCGGTGATGACATTGCGTCCCGAACAGTTACTCCCGCAAGCAACTGCGTGTAGCGGATCATGGTCACTTCCTGTCCGGCCCCGAAATAGATGAATACGGCGATCAGGATGAGGATGATATTGAAGGAGAGCAGGCCTGCAATGCCTAATAGGATGGCGACTCCTCTCCCAATCTCTGCTGCGATGCGGGTCGCCTTTTCTATCGGAAGCCAGATGGCAAGAAGCGCGCGGAGTACGCGCCCCCCATCCATGGGAAATGCAGGAAGGAGGTTGAAGGCAAAGAGGAAGATATTGAGCAGGCCAAGGTAGCCAAAGATGTAGAAGAGGAGTCCGGCGACTGCAGGGTCGGGGATGGAGATGAGGCTTGCAAAAGCGATTCCCTCTGAAACAAGCCCGATTAAGAGGCTCATCATGGGGCCTGCGAGAGCCATTGGCAGTTCGTCCCGCGGTTTGAGTGAGACCCCGTCCACGATCTCCGCTGCGCCACCAAGGATGAAGAGAGTAATAGACCCAACCTTCATGCCTCTGTGCATGCCAATCACAGAATGGGCCATCTCATGTAGTAAAACTCCCGCAAAGAGAAGGAACGAGACTAAAACACCCAGAATGTATGGCATCCATCCTGCTGTGATAAGGGATGCGTCAATCGGTTCGGAAAGGCCAAATACCTGTTCCACGAGGCTTACCGTCAGTTCTATCTGGGTTCCGATGATGATGGCAAATATCGGAATGATCAAAAAGAAGGTATAATGAATTTTTATCGGGATGCCTGCTATTTTTCCAATCTCAAAGGAACCGTCCATGTGAATGGACTATATTTTTAATATCTAATGATTATATGTTCCAGTGATTACGATGAAGAGCGCAATAACCGAGTTGTTCGGAATGAAGGTTTATACCGAAAACGCTGTCTACGTCGGTGACGTGGAAGACGTTATCATTAATGTTGATACAAAAAAATTGGAGTCACTTGCGTTGGGGAACGTGAATCGTGAGGTGCTTGAACTCACCAATTTCAAGGGAGTAAAGATTCCGTACCGCATTATCCGGGCCGTAGGTGACATTATCATTATCCGTCACCTTGCAGGCATGTGTCGCACAGAGATCATAGAGGAATAATGAATCCGGGCGTGCAGGTTAAGTTTTTTTGGTTCCTGCGACCCCTCAGGTTCCGGCATCTCCGGAGATGATCAGTATGCAGGAACGGGAAATATTCAGAAATCTATCGATTTTTCCTCCCTTCATCGTCAGGCTTGACGGGCGGGCGTTTCACCGGTTAACCCGAGATATGGGGTTTGAAAAGCCCTATGATCTGAGGTTTTCTGATGCCATGGCGGCGGTCTCTGAGCAGTTGGTGTCGTCATCCGGGCTCCAGCCATCGTTTGCCTATACATTTTCAGACGAAATCTCTCTCTTCTTTCCCCTTGCGCCTTTCAACGGGCGGGTGGAGAAGATTGACTCGGTCTGTGCCTCATTTGCGGCAAGTGCTCTCACCATTGCCCTGCATGTGACAGAACCGCTGGCATTTGACTCACGTGTCATTGTAGCAGACGCCTCGGCGGCCGTTGCCTATATGGCTATGCGTCAGCGGGAGGCCTGGCGCAACCACATCAATGGATACTGTCAGCAGGCGTTGATTGCAGAGGGAATGACCGGAACGCAGGCGGCGCGTGCTCTTCGGGGGATGAAAGGGCCGGCAATGCATGAGATGATGTTTGAACGGGGCATCAATCTGTCAAAGACTCCTGCCTGGGAACGGCGCGGCATTGCCTGTTATCAGACGGAATTCGTAAAAGAGGGGTATAATCCAAAGACCTCAGAGCACGTCACTGCGATACGCCGGGTAACCGTGCGGGATGATGATCTCCCGCTCTTTAGCGAACCAGACGGTGAGGTCTGGCTTCGTTCCCATCTCGGCTGAGATGATTCGTTCTATTTTTTTAAAGTGCGGGTGATGGGAATCCCGGCGTGATTTCCCATCTGCTGATCCTAATAAATGTTGATTTATGCAGGAGATTTTTGGATGTGGATAATCATTTGGACTCCCTCAACATCCCATTCGGTGGTCAGACCCTCGCTCTTTGTTTCCCCTGCGGCAGGGATGATGGAAAGTGAGGTGGCGCGGACTTCTCCGGCAATCTCTTGTTCATGAATGCCTGCGAGAAGTGCCTGCACGCGCATGTCGGTGATGGCTACATCTGCGGTGATGAAGTCTTTCATCTTTAGGTTCAGCTGGCGACGCATCTCCTGAATCCTCCGCACAACTTCACGGGCAAATCCTTCGCCTTCCAGCGTTGGTGTGAGAGTTATGTCTACGCAGACGGTGGCATCGTCCATCTCTGCTGCAAAGATGTTCTCCGGCAGTTTTTCTGAGAAGGCGATGTGTTTTCCTGTGATTGTGAATCCGTCAATGGTCACCTCTCCGTCTCGGTCGATGGCCTTTTTCAGAGCTGCGGCATCTGCGGCCTCAATTGCTGCCTTTACCTTTGGCCCGTCTTTGCCAAAGTCCGGACCGATGCCCCGCATCACTGGTTCTGCAGAACAACCCATCCGGTCCCATGCGCCGCGGACAACGGTGACGGTTCTGCTGTTGGCGCGCTGGCAGGCAAGGTCGTTCATCTGCGTAATGGCGGTTTCCACGGTATCACTGTCGGTGATCACGTAGGTATCGCTGATCGGCCAGCGGAGTTTGCGGTTACCGTCCTGACGCGCAGTGGCAACAGCATCGTCAAAGGAGCGGATAACATCCATCTTTGCTTCGAGGTTGGCGTCGATGAGTGTGTCATCGCCTGCAAACCATGGCAACATGTGAATACTTGCCGGGTCTGCGCTCGTTCTGAGGTTTCCATAGATCTCTTCGGTTATGTGCGGTGCAAATGGCGCCAAAGCCGAGCAGATGCGTCGCATGACGTAGTACATCGTCTCATATGCCTCACGTTTTTCCTGTGCATCCTCTTCGAGCCACATCCGCGGCCGAACCAGCTGCACATACCAGCGTGAGACGTCTTCGAGGATGCAGGTAAGGGAGGCGCGGGTGGCCTTGTGGAGCATACCGCTCTCCACGTCCCCGCCGACCTGTGCGGCAAGACTGTTGACGCGTGAGATGATCCAGCGGTCCTCTTCCGGCATCTCTGAATGGTGTGCCCGTATATATTCTCCGCTCCAAGTGCCGTCTGCAGCGGTTTCCGGTGCAAATGCGTCAAGGATCATATAGGGGAGTGGGAATCGGTAGACATTCCAGAGGATATTGATCGTGCGGTTGATGGTCCGGACTCCTTCCCAGTTGAACTTCAGGTCGTCCCATGGGGCGTTTGCAGAGAGCAGATAGAGGCGAAGCACGTCCACACCGACCTTTGCCACCACTTCTTCAGGAGTGACCACGTTACCGATGGATTTACTCATCTTGCGGCCTTCTGCGTCCAGTGCAAAGCCGTGCATGAGAACCGTATCGTAGGGTGCCTGGTCAAAGGCTATCACTGATGCACCCAGCTGGGAGTAAAACCAGCCGCGTGTCTGGTCCTGCCCTTCAGTGATGAATGCCGCCGGCCAGAGGCGCTCGAATTCTGCCGTCTTTCGGGGGTATCCGAGTGTGGCCCATGATGCCATCGCCGAGTCAAACCAGACATCAAAGATATCATCGACCCGCCGCATCGTCCCGCCGCAGGTACAGGGGATGGTTATAGCATCTACATATGGGCGGTGTGGATCGGTAAGGGCCGTCCCGGCGGCTTCATTGAGCTCTGCCACGGTCCCGATTACCCGGCGGAGATCACAGGAATCGCACTCCCAGACCGGAATCGGGATGCCCCAGTAGCGCTGGCGTGAGATGCACCAGTCACGGGCACCTGCAACAAAATCATGGAACCGTGCTGAGCCCGCCCAGTCTGGTTGCCACTTCACCCGTGCAATCTCGGAGAGCATCTTGTCTTTGATCTTTGGGATCGCAATGAACCACTGCTCTGTTGAGATCATGATAATAGGCGTCTTACAGCGCCAGCAGTGCCCGTAACGGTGAACTATTTTCCTCTTTGCAAGAAGGTTGTCACCAAGGGCATCCATCACGGCCGGGTCGGCATCCTTCACAAAGGTGCCGGCAAAGATACCGGCGTCAGCGGTGAAGATTCCCGCGTTATTGACCGGACAGAGGGAAACAAGGCCTTCTTTCTGACCAACAATAGAATCATCCCACCCATGGCCCGGTGCGATATGCACGAGACCGGTGTTTTCCATAGTGACATAGTCGGCAAAGACAACCCGGTGCTCGATATCCTTCTGGATGGGCACCTGCTCTTCGAGGGGTGAGCGGTAGCGCATCCCGATGAGCGCGGCACCGGTGACTGTTTCAAGGACGATGAAGTCCTGGTATCGGCCTTTCCTAAGCACCTCTTCAACAAGCGGTTCGCCGATCCAGAGAAACTCCTCTTTTCCCTCTCTGACTGCCCGGACACGGGCATAGGTGAAGTCGTCACGGACGGCCACTGCAACGTTTGCAGGCAGGGTCCATGGGGTGGTGGTCCATATCACGAGGTATTCGTTTTCACGGTCCAGCAAAGGGAACTTTACAAAGATTGATGGGTCTTCCTTGTCCGAGTACTCTACTTCCGAGTCGGCAATGGCGGTTTCACAACGGGGGCAGAGGTTTACGACACGGTATCCGCGTTCAAGAAGACCCTTCTCCTCTGCACGCTTCAGGGTCCACCACGCTGCTTCCACGTAGTCGGGGGTGATGGTCTGGTAAGGGTTGGTGAAGTCCATCCAGATACCCAGACCACGGAACTGATCCGACATTATTTCCTTGTGGGTGATGGCAAAATCCTTACACTTCTCGATGAAGCGTTCGATGCCGTAGGTCTCAATATCCTTTTTGGACGCAAAGCCGAGTTCTTGTTCTACTCTTACCTCGATGGGAAGGCCGTGCATGTCATAGCCTGCCCGGTCGATGACATCATAGCCTTGCATGCGGCGGAATCGGAGAATTGAATCCTTGATTAATTTATTCCATGCAGTGCCGAGATGGATGTGGCCGGTGGTATAGGGAGGGCCGTCCACAAAGAACCAGGGGGGACTACCCGCGTGCTGTGTCTTGACCTGTGCGTAAATATTGTCGGTATCCCAGAAGGAGCGGACTTTTGCCTCCACCTCCTCTGCGTTAAAACTACTCGTGACCTCTCTCATACAAAAATTCCTCAGACTATATGTCCAGAGATTTAGTATCTGCAGAAAGATAGGTATTTGTGTGGATGTACATTTATACGAAACATTCAGGAGATCATGAAAGATGAATAATATGTGCTCCCTTCAGATTGCAGTCCTCGGTTCTGCATCCTGCGATGCCGAGGAGGAACGCGTGGCAGAAGATGTTGGGAGACTGATTGCCACAGCAGGTGCCGTCCTTTTGTGCGGCGGACGCGGGGGCGTGATGGAGGCCGCCTGCCGGGGTGCCGCCGGTGCCGGCGGAGTGACAGTAGGTATTCTCCCCCGCGGGGCCGATGAGGCGAATCAGTTTTGTACGGTAACCCTACCCACCGCTCTTGGGCTGGGCCAGAATGCCGTTTTGGTATCAGCTGCAAAGGCGGTCATTGCGGTGGGTGGTTCATATGGCACGCTCTCAGAGATTGCGATGGCCCTGAAACTGGGGCGCCCGGTATTCGGCATCCGTACCTGGGAGATTCCCGGTGTGGTGCCGTGCAATAGTGCAGAGGAAGCGGTTCGTCTGGCTGTTGATGCAGCAGGAAATGACTCTGCAAATGGGGTATGCCGGTGAAAATTGCCCTCATCCACTCAATATTAGATCCGGCTGGGTGCAATATCAGAGCGCATCTCGCTCCCCGCGTTGGTGCAGAAGGACTTGACGGCGAGGAGTGCCGATGGGCAGGGCACACCTTGCGGTTTATGACCGCGCCAGGTCGGTTGATCTATGAAGAGCATCTTGATGAACGGGCCGAAGCAGATCTCATCATCTTTCTCTCGCGGCACACCTCAAAAAATCCGGTCCCTGTCCTGACCGTGCATGTCACCGGCAATTACGGTGATGCAGCGCTTGGCGGAGAGGCCCAGACGCTCTCCCGCGCCGCCCCTGCGTGGATGCATGCGGCATTATGTGCTCTTGCTCCTCGTGCACCTGAGGGATTTCGTGTCTCGTATGAAGTGACGCACCATGGTCCGACCGGACTTACGACTCCCTCCTTTTTTATTGAAATAGGAAGTACCGAGGCAGAATGGACTGACCCTGCCTGTGGGGCGGCGGTTGCAGATGCCCTTGTTCAGGTCTTTACTGCGGGACCGGGGTCTGTCATTCCCCTCATTGGCTTTGGGGGCAACCATTATGCAACGCGTGAAACAGATATCGCCCTCTCCGGCAGGGCGGCATGGGGTCATATTGCACACACACGGGAGGTGGCGGGCATGGATGCCGCGATGGTTCGTCAGATGGCGGGGCAGACTGGTGCTGAAGCGGCCTATATTGATAAAAAAGCCCTTCCTGGAGAACATGTAGAAAAGATATCTGACATTCTTCGTGAATGCGGCATTCCCCGAGTTTCTGAGAGTGAATTGCGTATGATTGGGCCCCTTTCTCTCGCGCTTTACCTCAGGATGCGAAAGATGGCGCAGGTCGAATTACCCGGCGCATCCCTCAGGTTGATGGCCCTTTCCGGGGCTGGTGAACCGATAATTGTCCGCATCCCAAACGAATTATTCCAGGAAACACTGAAATTGGATGAGCAAAAATTCTGGCATTCTATAGAAAACATTCCTGTTGCTGCGCTCATGTCATCAGGGGGCGCACCTGTGCCATTTTTCCTTACCTTTGTGCAGTATGAATCACAAGTACTGCATCTTTTAATATCATCATGCGTCAAAATCATAACCAGCGATGGATCTGCCCAAGCCAGCGATAATAGTATTATCATCCAAAAAGTGAGTTTCGACCCGGAAAAAGCATGCACTCTGGGGGTTCCGAAAGGACCACTTTTTGGCAGATTGGCGGCAGGACAGAAGATCGAGATTGACGGCACAATAATAACGCCGGACATGGTCTCTTTCGTGACTGAACGGGTGATCCACGTCCCGGGATTGGAGAATTACCTATGAGATCAATCGTAGAAGAGGCAATAAAACGGACAAATGAGGAGTCTGGATACATCGTTGACGCGTCCAACGAACGTGATCTGGAACTTGAGGAGATTCTCAAAGAGTTACAGACACGTATCGCGGTCATCGGGTGTGGCGGTGGCGGTTCGAATACGATGACACGGATGACCGAAGAGGGTATCCATGGTGCAAAACTTATTGCATTGAATACAGATGCCCAGCATCTGATCCGTACAAAGGCTGATACAAGAATTCTCATTGGCCGCAAACGTACCCGCGGTCTTGGCGCCGGTTCTGTTCCGCAGGTCGGAGAAGATGCCGCCCTTGAGACCATAGAGGAGATCAACAAGTCCTTGGTTGACTGTGATATGGTCTTTATCACCGCAGGACTTGGCGGCGGGACCGGTACAGGATCTGCACCGGTGATTGCAAAAGCTGCCCGGGATACGGGTGCACTGACGATTGCCGTTGTGACACTCCCCTTCACTGCAGAAGGGGCAATTCGGATGGAAAACGCAGAAGCGGGTCTGGAACGTCTCCGTGACGTTGCGGACACTGTCATTGTCGTGCCGAATGATCGCCTCCTTGAGGTTGTGCCGCGCCTCCCTCTCTCAGCAGCCTTTAAGGTATCTGACGAGGTTTTAATGCGTGCAGTTAAAGGCATCACTGAACTGATAACCCAGCCGGGTCTCGTGAACCTCGACTTTGCTGATGTCCGGACCGTTATGGAACGCGGCGGTGTGGCAATGATCGGTATGGGTGAAAGTGACAGTGAAGACAAGGCTGCAGACTCCGTAAAGAAAGCCCTGCGTTCGCCTCTCCTTGATGTTGACATATCTGGTGCAACCGCTGCTCTCGTGAATGTGGTCGGCGGCCCTGATATGACGATGGCAGAGGCAGAAGGTGTCGTTAAGGAAGTATATGAGCGTATTGACCCGGATGCCCGGATTATATGGGGTGCTCAGGTCGACCCCAGTATGCAGGGCAGGATGCGCACCATGCTTGTCGTAACCGGCGTGAACTCTCCTCAAATATATGGGCGTAACGAGATGTTCTCCGCAAAGAAAAAATCCTCCGAATTTGATATTGATTTCCTCAGGTGACCGTAAATGGCTGATTTAAAAACAATAAATGAAGAAATATTCAAGAAATACTGGCGTGTCCTGAAACTGACGCGGACACCCACTCGTGAAGAATTTAATAAAATCGCTATCGTTGCAGCAATAGGTATCCTGATCATTGGTATGCTCGGATTTATTGTATACAAACTGATGGAATTTGCTCCCCTGTGATAATAATGAGCAGCGAGTTTGGAAATAAGATTTACGCGATCAAGACGACAGCCAACAAGGAGCGCAAGGTCGTGGATGATATTGTCAAGGTTCTTGAGGACCATGACGAATTTGTCATCACCGCACTTATGGCCCCGGATGAGGTGCGTGGATATGTCTTTATTGAAACACCGGATGAGTACGCCCGGATGGAACAACTTGTCCGCCTTATCCCCAATGCGCGTGCAGTGGTGAAGGGCGAGAGTGAGTTCAGTGAAGTTGAACATTTCCTTGAACCGAAACCCGCGGTGAGTGGTATTGAAGAGGGCACGATTGTCGAGCTCATTGCAGGTCCGTTCAAAGGCGAAAAAGCTGTTGTCAAGCGTGTTGACGCAGGAAAAGAAGAAGTTACGCTTGAATTGTATGAATCAATGGTGCCCATTCCTATTACGGTACGCGGGGATAATGTCCGCGTCATCGAGAAGGCACCTGAGGATTAAGCCTCTCTCTTTTTTCCCGATGTTCCCGTAGTTTTAAGTGGTTGTGTGTAGACCTGTAATGACCCACGCTGAGTGTTACCTGTCTACAGGTGCATCGAAGCCTGGTGATATTACAATGGGAGAAGTAGTCGAGGTATTGGTATCCGGCGGAAAGGCAACAGCAGGTCCTCCATTAGGACCTGCTCTGGGACCCCTCGGAATTAACGTGAAGGCGGTTGTTGATGAGATCAACAGCAAGACGTCTGGATTTAACGGTATGCAGGTTCCTGTAATCGTTACTGTCGACGACAAGAAGAACTTCACCGTTACCGTAGGTATCCCTCCAACCACTGCCCTCATTATGAAAGAGGTCGGTCTGGCAAAGGGTTCAGGTGAACCCAATCTCCAGAAGGTAGGAAACCTTCCGCTCGAGGCTGCTGTCCGCATTGCCCGCATGAAGGCTGATGACATGATCTCATATGACCTGAAAAACCGCGTAAAAGAGGTTATCGGGACATGTGTGAGTGTCGGTGTCACCGTCGAAGGAATGGATCCAAAAGAGATATTCCCAAAGATAAATGCAGGCGAGTACGATAGCATTCTCGCGGAATAGACTATGAAAACCTATAGAAGATCCGGATCTCGGGTCGTTGAACTATGGAGAAAATGAATGGTTAATAGGGTCCAGATTCTGGATGCCGTGAAAGCGGCAATGGAGGCCGCGCCTGAACGTAAGTTCCCGGAGAGCATTGAAATTTCAGTGAACCTCCGGAACGTCGACATGGCGCAGCCTAAAAACCGTATTGATGAGACGATGGTTCTGCCCAATGGCACAGGTCAGCCCCAAAAGATCTGTGTGCTTGGAAAAGGAGATATCACCACTCAGGCGAAAGCTGCAGGTGTAGACCTCATCATCGGACCTGAAGAGATCGAGCGTCTGGGAGGAGAACCTCGCGAAGCCCGCTTATTTGCGGACGAGTACCGGTTCTTCCTCGCAGAAACCGCTGTCATGCCACTTGTTGGCCGCTGGCTCGGTACACGCCTCGGTCCCCGCGGTAAGATGCCCACCCCTGTTCCGCCAACGATGGATGTCGGCCCCATGGTCGAACGTCTACGCAAATCTGTTAAGTTCCGCTCAAAGGACAAGACCACCTTCCACGTGAAGGTTGGCACCGTTGAGATGGGCCCGGATGCGCTTGCAGAGAACATCGAGGCGGTACTGCACAGGGTTGAGGGATCACTGGAAAGCGGTGCGTTGAATATCCGGTCAGTGTATGTAAAGACATCCATGGGTCCGGCAGTGAGGATTATATAATGGCATTATATACGACGAATCTGCCCCAGTGGAAACAGGATGAAGTCGATCAGATCATTTCGCTTGCCGGGGATTATTCCCTTACGGGTCTTGTAGACCTGCATGGAATCCCCGCAAAGCAGATGCAGGAGATGCGCCGAGACCTTCAGGGTAAGGCTGTCCTGCGTATGTCAAGAAATACTCTTATCGAGCACGCCTTTGCATCAATGGGTGCGCCGATTGACGGCGTTAACTCATACATTGACGGGCACAGTGCACTGATATACACGAACGACAACCCCTTCCAGCTTTATCGGAAGCTTCAACAGACGATGACCAAGATGGTAGCCCGCCCTGGCGACGTTGCTCCTGAGGACATTGTCGTTGAGAAAGGCCCAACTGGCTTTAAGCCGGGCCCAATCGTTGGAACGTTCCAGCAGGCAGGTCTTCCTGCCGCTATTGAAGGTGGAAAGGTTGTTATCCGCGAGAGGAAGGTCTTCGTCAAAGCAGGTGAAGTAATCACTGCAAAGCAGGCTGATGTTCTGTCCAAACTTGACATCCGCCCGATTGACGTCGGTCTGAGTCTTCAGGTAGCCTTCTACGATGGCGCATTCTATGAGCCGTCTGCGCTGGCAATCGATGAGACTGAATATTACAACAATGTGGTTCTGGCAGCCCAGCAGGCATTCAATCTTGCTGTATTCGCAGCCTATCCGACTGAACAGACGATTGTGCCAATTATTACAAAGGCTGCAAGCGAGGCTCGCAGTCTTGGTGTTGAGGCAGCAATATACACGAAAGACATTGTTGAACTGATTATCGGCCGTGCATCACTTCAGGCAAAGTGCCTGAAAGGGATGACTGAATAATACATATTTGAGGTAAATAAGAAATGGAATACATCTACGCAGCACTTGTTCTGCACAACGCAGGAAAAGACGTAACTGAGGAAGCAGTCAGCAAAGTTCTGGCAGCAGCAGGTATCGAAGTTGAAAACACCCGTGTAAAAGCACTCATCGCAGCACTTGATGGTGTCGATATTGCGGAAGCTGTCGCAAAGGCAGCAGCAGCGCCTGTTGCAGTTGCAGCAGCGCCTGCAGCAGCAGTTGCAGCAGCGGTAGAAGAAGTAGTTGAGGAAGAGGAAGAAGAGGACGAAGAGGGCGGCATGGCCGGTCTCGGCGCTCTCTTCGGCTAAACCTTTTTTTTTCGGTATTGTACATTTTAACTCTGTTTTTCTTTGTGTGCTTCTGTTCTTTGCCATAGTTTAGCACAAATCGTGATGCATTTATCTCATCACGCCTGATGGGTAATGATGTCACGTTTCAGCCGTGGGTTTCAGTTATTCAAAGAGACCTTTGGTATTCTCAAAAAAGACCGGCAATTGCTTCTCTTTCCGGTTATTTCAGGGTTGGTTACCCTGCTGGTGGTGGCAACGTTTTTCCTGTCGCTCTTTTTCTCAGGAATTATCTCTGATGTTGACACATCCGCCAGTTCACCTCTTGTATATGTTTTGGTGTTTGCATTCTATGTAGTGAGTTACTTTATTGTTATTTACTTTAATACGGCTCTTGTCAGTTGTGCCCTGATGCGCCTGGATGGCAAGGATCCGACGTTCATGGATGGTATTCATTCAGCATCTGCCCGTATTGGGAAGATATTTTCCTGGACGCTTGTTGCTGCTACGGTGGGTCTTATTCTGCAGCTCATTCGCGGTGAAGGGGACAACCTCCTTGTATCGCTTGTATCGGCCCTCTTGGGGGCGGCCTGGTCGCTTGCCACATTCTTTGTTATTCCGGTGATTGTGGTAAATGATCTGGGTGGGTTTGCAGCGATTGAACGGTCGTGGAATCTTTTTAATTCGACTTGGGGTGAGACGTTTATCGGCTCGGCTTCTCTGGGGCTTATCCTTATTCCTGGACTGCTCCTGTTTTTAGCAGGGGTGCTTATCATAGTGATGGGCCTGTTTGAGGTGGGTCTTTTGATTGTGGTGGTGGGTCTGTTCCTCATGGTCATTTCAGCGATTCTCTACGGGGCATTGCAGGGCATCTTCGTTGCCATCATGTACCGGTATGCGACCACAGGCGATGTGCCGGATGCGATTGATCGCTCCCTTGTTGAGGGTGCCTTTGTTCCGAAGGGGTCTACCCGGTGATCATCCGGGATCTGAATACATCCCTGGTCTTTGATGCCCGGGATGGGACTCATCTCTGTGAGCTTTTACATCCCTCTCACTTTTCGGGTGCGGTGGGCTGTCGGTTCAGTCTGGCTCATGCATATCTTGAACCCGGGGAAACTTCCTATCCGCATCGCCTTGCCCGGTCCCATGAGGTGTATTATGTCCTGGAAGGCGTCGGCACGATGCATATCGGGGATGAAACAGAAAAGGTTCGTGCTGGTCAGGCAGTTTATATCCCGGCCGGTGCCGTGCAGTATATTGCAAATACTGGTGATGGGCGTCTCACGTTTCTTGCAATCGTTGATCCGATGTGGGCTGAATCGGATGATAGGCGGGTGGTCTGAACCGACCTCATGCGAGTTCATCATTATTCTCATCTCCTGTATTGCACAGCCACATAAACTGTGAAGCATGCGGGTATTTTTGGAAGAAACGAACGAATTCATTCCTCTTTTCTCTGTTCTGCCTTTTTTCTGTCGTTCTTCTTTAGGGTTCCTGCAGTGCTCTTTGCGTGGGGGGAAATGTCTCTCCTGAGTATCTCAAATTTTGCTGTCGGTTTTGGCTCCCTCAGGTGATCCAATATACAAATCTTTATCTATTTGATATGCATATTTTGTAATTGTATGTGATATGCAATAGGGCATGTCAGATTGCCGGTAAGAGGCGGTATGCTGATTCACCGGGAAGGCCGGAAATGGCAGGGGAGAAACGGAAGCATGACACAAAAAACCGCAAAGATTCTTGTTATGGATGATGAGGATGCCATCCGTACAATTACGTGTCTTCTTCTTGAAAAGATGGGATATACCTCGATGGCAACTCCGGACGGCGAAACAGCTGTCGAGGAATATCGAAAGGCTCTCGTTGCAGGTAGTCCGTATGATGCTGTTATTATGGATATGACTGTTCCTTGTGGGATGGGTGCAACAGAGGCTATCAAGAAGCTAAAAGAGATTGATCCAAATGTCTGTGCTATTGTAACCAGTGGATTTGCCTCAGAGGTGAATCACGAGGAATTACATAAGCAGGGATTCTCGGGGGTTCTGAAAAAACCGTATCTCTCCGCAAACCTCCGTGATGTCCTCAATTCTCTGCTTTTGTTCTGAAATTAACCGCAGGACTTATTTCTTATTTTCTGTTCTGTTTCAAAGCAGTGCCTGCCCAGGCGCATTGTCCGTATGAGATGCACCCGTCCCCTAAGGGATAATTGGTATTGAGAGTGTATTCATGGCCCGATGCGATGATGGTTTTGCGGATGGCTGATTCTATCGCCTGATTGTATGCAACACCGCCGCTTAGGGCAATCTTTTTATACCCTTTCTCTTCAGCTGCCATGACTGCTATCTCGGCAATACCTGTTGCAAGGGTAAGCTGGAATGATGCGGCGATGTCTGCCGTCTTTTCTGTAGGCATCCGGGAAAATGCCTCTCTGAGGAGGGCAGAGGTGGAGAGAATGGTGCGTCCGTTTTCGGTGGTAAATTCCCGGTCCCAGAGGGTGGGTCTGCCTGAAACGGCAGTAGTCTCCAGCACCTGTGCCGGTTCTCCGTCAAAGGTGCGTTCCCGGCAGACACCAAGGAGTGCTGCAGCGGCATCGAGGACGCGACCCGTGCTGGAGGTGATGGTGACATTGAATCGCCGTTCCACTTGTTTTTCAAGCACCGCAAGGGCAGTCGGATCCCATCCCCGGGATGCGAGCAGTGCTAACGTTTCTTCTTCAGGGAGGATCCCGTAGAGCATACGCTCAGGATGTTTGGTAGCAAGGTCGCCTCCGGGCATCATCACGGGTTCCAGATGGCCAACACGGGTAAGGTCCGGGACTGTTCCGGCAAAGATTTCACCTCCCCAGATTGTTCCGTCCTCACCGTATCCGACCCCATCGATTGCAATCCCGATGCATGGTTCGGTTGTGGCTGCAGCGATGTGGGCCTTGTGGTGCTGCACCGGCATAAGGATGGCGCCGGTCTCCTCTGCAAGTTCATGTGCATAGCGGGTTGAGAGGAACTGTGGATGAAGGTCATGGGCAATAACATCGAACGTAGCGCCCAGGAAGTGCGCTGTCCGTTCTACGGTCTCCTTGAGATATGCAAGTGTCGCCGGATTGCGCACGTTGCCCACGTGGGGTGAGGTGATGCAGTATCCGTCCCGGTAGATGGAGATGTTTGCATTCAGTTCCGGCCCGGTGCCAAGGATGCAGAAATCTCCCAGATCCTGCTTTAATCGTTTCGGGGCAAATCCACGAGAAAGGCGGAGTATCTTGCCGTCACGCACCACCGAGTCATCGCAACGGTTCTGGATGATACGGTCGTGGGTGAGGATGTAGTCCACGTGCCCGCCGAGTTTTTTGCATGCCTCATGGGTATCGGTGATCATCGGGTATCCCGGTGGATTGGCACTTGTCATCACGAGCATTGGGTGTTCGAGGTACGCGAAAAGGAGATGGTGGAGGGCGGTATAAGGGAGCATACAGCCGAGGGTATGCAGTTTGGATATTGCTTTGAGGGCCTCAGGATCCTTTTTTTCCAGCACAACGATGGGGTGAACAGGGCCGTTTAAACACTTCCATTCTGCCGCTGATACAATAGCTACCTCTGCTATCTTTTCAGCGGTAGCCATCACGGCGAGGGGCTGTTCCTGCCGGCCGAGAGTGCCCTTCAGGCGTCCAACCGCCTCGGTGGTGCAGGCGATGTGAAATCCGCCCAAACCGCGGATGGCGACGACCGCTCCCTCGTCCAGAAGTTCTGCTGCGGTATGCAGGGAGTCTCCCTCGACCGGGGTGCCGTCTGTGCGCAGAAGAGAGAGTGCTGGCCCGCAGGCATCACAGGCAATTGTCTGTGCATGGTGGCGGCGGGATGCAGGGTTGCCATATTCATCTCTGCATGGGCCGCACATGGGAAATGCGTCCATCCGCGTGCGTTCACGGTCGTAAGGCAGGCTACAGATGATGCTGTAACGGGGGCCGCAGTTCACACAGGAGGTAGCCCAATATCCTTCATACCTACCACCGGGTGTGAATATGTCCTGTATGCACTCGTCACAGGTGGCAACATCTGCCGGAATAAAACCCGAGAGGGTTCCTGTTGCACTTTCGAGGATCTTAAATCCGTTCGGTACCGTTTCGTCTGAATCGGTTACGGTTATAGTGTCGATATGGGAGAGGGGAGTGCCCCGGGACAGGCGGCGCACAAATTCACTAAAATTGTCTCCTTCGGCGAGTACCAGCACCTCACTGCCGAGATTGCGGACGGTGCCGTTCATTCCGAGTTCTCGTGCAGTTTTATAGACAAAGGGGCGAAATCCGACACCCTGGACTATGCCTTTTATTGATATCTGTCCTTTAACTTGCATGATCGGTATCTAGAGAATCTTTATTGGTTTATACGTTTAATACTACATGGGTTTTTACATTGACAGGACATAACAGGATCGTAAATGATCCACTTGAAATCGTTCCACTCATTGTTACTTTTAGCAACTCTAAATTCAAAAAAGCCTATGACCTCCTCGCAAAACAATGGATGACTGAGGAAGAGATCTGTGCAGAAATCGGATCAGAATGCGTGGCTGAATGCCTCGAACTTCTAAAGAAAGGCAGTTTGATTGAGGAGCAGTGGCGGATGCCGCAACCGGGAGAGCGGCCCTCTAAAGAATATAAAACAACATACACCAGATTCAGGGCAGGATTCCAATGTTCCATGGAGGATCTTGGTGATCTCCTTTACATTTCAACATCGACCGATGAAGAACTCCGTGCAATGGTTGATAATCTTGAGCAGGATGTCCGTGCCGGAATAACATCGTACAATGACCTTGCGCGCAAATACAAAGTGAGCCCGGTTTACATCAAGGGTCTCGCCAAACGTGTGCCGAATCTTGATGTGAGGGGCCAGGGGCTGGTGCTGCTTGACGAGTCACAATGAGGACCCGTTTCGCACGTTGCTCAAGAGCAAGCGTGAAACAACACGCTTTCAGATCCTAGTGGAGATTGCCGCTAACCAGCCTTCTGTCAGACAGCAGGAGATTGCCACAAAGATGGGTGTCACCCCGCAGGCCGTCAGCGAATACATTCGTGAGATGGTGGATGATGGATTTGTGAACTCGGATGGCAGGGGTCGATATAATGTCACAAAAACTGGTGTGGAGTGGGTAACGAACACCGCTGAAACACTTGAAGCATATCTAAAATATGTGACTAGCGATGTCATCAAAGAGGTTGTTGTATGGACTGCCCTCGCAAAAGAACCGCTTGCAAAGGGAGATGTGGTTGGCGTCTTCATGCGGGGCGGTTTGTTGTATGCATCTAAAACAGAGCAACCTTCCATGGGTGAAGTGACGAATGACGCGGAGCCTGGAGAGGATGTCGGGGTTTCGAAGCTCTCCGGAATAATTGCACTTGAAGAGGGAACCATCCGTATCTGCAAGGTGCCGCGTATCCAGCGGGGAGGGTCCCGTAGTGTTTCTCCAGATCGTATCCTCGATGCACTGGAAGGCATCGACTATATTGGTGCAGTTGGCATTGAGGCAAAGGTGCTTTTGAAGAATGCGGGTCTCACTGAGGATGCCTTCTTCGGTGCCAGGGAAGGGGTTGTAGAGGCCGCTTTCCACGGGATTAACTCTGCGATGGTCATCGTCGATGAGGAATTTACCGGGTTTCTGAAACGGCTTGAGAGTGCTGGTCTCTCGTATGAGATCTGCGATTTGAGCCTCATATGAGTATTATAGTAAATCCACAGCGGGGACCATACCGCCTCTATTTTTATGACGGCCGGCGCGTGACCGGCAGTGGGGATCTGGATCTCTCAAAGACTGGCAAGGGGTGCCGTCCGAAAGAATTCCGGTATCGTGAGGTAGGCAGGAGTCAACTGCGGCATGTACCGACAAAGGATCTGCTACGGGAACTCCGGCAGGAAAAGGTATTTCTTACCGGGGAAGATGAGGCATTCCGGTCCATGTGCAGTGACCTACAGATTCCGGTGACTCTGGTCAATCTTTGCCGTACCTGTCTTCTCACCGATCGAATAACCCCTCTTAATCAGAAGAATTCGGTGAAGTACGGGCAAGAGAAGATCTGCATGCACTGTGCCAAAACTGAACTTCGCCGTGAGGCAGGTTATATGGGGGGGATGGGCATGAAGTCCATTGGACATCTGGAGAATATGCTGGAGATGTACCAGGACCTTGATCGTGTTCTTGGGATGTTACAGCCTGAAGCTTCCCGACCTGCACAGACGCTTTTTGACCGGCTTGAACCCCATGCAATAATGGAGACGCAGCCCATAACGGCTCTTCCTCTCCCACAAAAATTTATAGAGGCGTCGGGAGTCACGACTTTGATGCCGGTTCAGCAGCTTTGTGTCGATGCAGGACTTTTGAAAGGCAAAGATCAGTTGGTTGTGGCTGCTACTGCAAGCGGTAAGACCTTTATCGGTGAGATGGCGGGAGTGAAGAACCACAGTGAGGGTAGGGGGGGAATGCTCTTTTTAGTTCCCCTTGTTGCCCTTGCAAACCAGAAATATCACCGTTTTACTGAACGTTACGGGGAATTTCTCAATGTCTCACTGTTGACGGGCGTCTCCCGTATCCGTCTCCCGGAGACCCGGGTGAATGCCCGCCGCAGTATGAAGTCCGATATCATTGTCGGGACCTATGAAGGGGTGGACCATCATCTCCGGATGGGCAAGCGCCTTTCCAAGGTGGGGACGGTTGTGATCGATGAGGTGCAGATGCTGGAGGACGCGGACAGGGGGCACCGCCTTGACGGGCTTATCGCCCGTCTGCGTCATGTCGCACCTCATGCTCAGTTTCTGTTTTTAAGTGCTACCATCGGGTCCCCGGCGCTTCTCGCAAAGAAACTCAAGAGTGACCTTATCCGCTACGATGCACGTCCTGTGGGTCTGGAACGTCATCTCATCTTCACGGAACGTAAAGAGAAGATTCCGCTCATCAAAAAGATGGTATTGGAGGAGTTCAAAAAGACCTCGTCAAAGGGATTCCGGGGGCAGACGATCGTCTTCACAAACTCCCGAGCCCGGTGCCACACGGTGTCAGATGCCATCGGAAAGAAGGCGATGCCCTATCATGCCGGTCTTTCTGCAAAGGAACGACGTGATGTAGAGATGAAGTTTGAGAAGGGTGAGATATCTGCGGTTGTTACGACAGCGGCTCTTGCAGCAGGAGTGGACTTTCCCGCTTCTCAGGTCATCTTTGACGCCCTTGCGATGGGTATCTCGTGGCTGAAGGTGCAGGAATTCTGTCAGATGATGGGCCGTGCGGGCAGGCCTGATTTCCATGATCTGGGGAAAGTGGTGATCCTCGCAGAACCGGGTGGTGTCTATTCACGGGAGTCCGGTGGCGGTACGGAAGAAGAAGTGGCGATACGTCTTCTCAAAGGTGAGATGGAAGAGGTCTCCCCGATCTACGATATTGAAGGTTCGTCCGAGGAGTATGTCGCCAATGCAGTGGTCTGCGGTGGGGACCGGGTGCGCCTGACTGAGATCTGTGGCACGATGGTTGGTGAGATGGAGGATGTCTGGCCCCTCCTGAATCAGGAAGGGTACATCCATGAACGAAACGGAAAGATTGTCCTCTCCCCTCTGGGACAGGTGATGGCCGAGCATTTCATTGGCATCGAACGCCTCACGAGAATACTAAAGATGGTCCGAAAGACTGCCGAACCCCTTGTAATTGTTGCTGAACTCGACTGTGTCGAGGATGCGGATGCGTGAGGAAAGTTTCGGATTGTCCAGATAGCCATCCTGACGGGCACCTGTATATCATATTTTTTTGGTTTTTATGACCGAATGGAATCAAAATAATAGGAATGGCCTCTGGTGGTAAGAGGGTAATTTCCGAGAGAATCGTGACAGTCTCTCCTTGTGTGTGCGAACGCAACTTCATTTTTACCGTTCGTTAAAAGACAGTCTTTATCCTCTTGTGCTCTCCAAACTGACGTAATTGGAGTAGTGTTATGGAACAAGATAGTATTTTTATGCAGTCGGCGATTGACGAGGCAAAAAAAAGCAGGAGCGAGGGCGGCATTCCTATCGGGGCTGTTTTGGTCCGGGATGGAGAGATTATTTCACGGGGGCATAATCGCAGAGTGCAGGACAATGACCCTCTGATGCATGCAGAGATCAATTGCCTCAGAAATGCAGGACGAATTGGGCAGTATCGTGATACGGTGCTTTATTCCACGCTGATGCCTTGTTATCTCTGTGCGGGTGCTGCTGTTCAGTTTGGTGTCCCGAAGGTGGTTGTGGGAGAGTCGGTTAATTTTGCCGGTGCAAAGGATTTGTTACTGGACAAAGGTGTCGAGGTGGTGAACCTGAATCTGCCTGAACTTGTGCAGATGATGGGGGAATACATTGAAACCCATTCCGATATCTGGAATGAAGATATTGGGGAATTGTAACCCATTGCACTGGTTTATTCGAGGATTTCCGTTCAAAATATCCTCCTAACGCCACTCTTGTTTTGTTCTCTCTGAAAATAATGAATCATCCGGGTTACTAAAAAAATAGTTAGGATAATAATCCTTTTAAAGAATGGTGCTGTAATCACTCATTGGAAGATTTCGGTTGCCTTTCTCTTTTGAACTGGCGCATTCCGGAATCGGAGATACATAAATGGACACAGAAACCTGTATGAAATGTTCGATCTGCGGACATCTATACGATCCAAAGAAAGGCGGAAAAGGCATACCTGCCGGGACACCATTCGCTGCAATCCCGGAAGACAGGCGTTGTCCTGTCTGTATGGCTCCAAAGACAAAATTTACTGAGGTGAAATGATATGGTTGTACGTGAAATTGTTTCTGGCATAGATGCCGTAGGTGTGATTGACTGGCACCGGGTGTCATTTGATGACTTAATGGACCTCCCTGAGGGGACGACATACAATGCTTATATTGTTCGGGGGAGCGAGAAGACTGCTCTCATTGATACTGTGGAACCAGGATTTGAAGAGGAGTATATAACAAACCTCATCCGGGCAAAGGTTGATTCTGTGGACTACATCGTGGCAAACCACGCTGAACAGGATCATTCCGGTGCACTCCCGATGTTGTTGGAGCTGTTCCCCACAGCAAAAGTGATTACCACGGAGAAGGGAAAAGAACTACTCCTTTTGTTGCTTTTAGTCGATGAAGACCGTATTCAGGTCGTAAAAGACCGCGACTCCCTGTCTCTTGGTGACAAAACCATGGTATTCTACTCGATGCCATGGGTGCACTGGCCGGAGACGATGGTGACATGGGTGCCGGAAGACCGCGTTCTCTTCTCCTGCGATCTCTTTGGTTCTCACCTTGCTGCATCACCGCTCTTTTCGGATAATTCATGCCGGTTGCAGCAGGAAGGGAAGCGCTATTATGCCAGTATCATGCAACCATTCCGGTCAAAGGTTCGTGAATATATCGATATCGTTGAGTCACTATCCCCTGCCATCATTGCACCAAGTCACGGGCCGGTACATAATAATCCGGCATGGATACTCTCCCAGTATCGTGAATGGTCTGCTGAGGAGGGCAAGAACCTCGTCGTTATCCCCTTTGTGTCCATGCACGACAGCACGCGTATGATGGTGCAATGTCTGGTGGATGCACTGATAGAGCGGGGTATCGAGGTGCGTCCCTATGATCTTGGTATTGCCTCAACCAGTATGATTGCAATGGATCTCCTCGATGCCACGACCATTGTCGTTGGCACACCGACGGTCCTTTTCGGGCCGCATCCCAAAGCGGCACACATTGCATTCCTTGCCAATCTCCTTAAACCCAAGGCACGCTATCTGAGCGTTATTGGTTCCTTTGCCTGGGGTGGAAAGACGGTGCAGGCTCTGGCAGATATGATGCCAAAACTCACGGCAGAGATAATCGAACCGGTGTATGTCAAAGGAAAACCCGGCGAGCAGGAGTTTGCAGCAGTGAGAAAACTCGCAGACGAAATCTATAAACGTCATCAGGACAACAACCTCGTCTGAAAAAAGGTGAATGTGAATGGAAAAAAATCCCGTTTTTTATAAATGCCTCGGATGTAGCGGCACCGTAATGGTAATGGACCCCAACAGGTGCAAGGCCCCTTCGATAGAGGCTATTAAAGTCAGCTGTTCAGGAAAAGAAATGCAGGTGCTCGAAGAGCAGAAGGCAGACTTTGCCAAAGAAAAACATGTGCCTGTGGTTGAAAAAGTAGAGGGAGGTATCAAAGTCACGGTCGGTTCAACACCCCATCCGATGACTCCAGAGCATCACATCGCGTGGATTGGTGTGCAGTCTGGTGATGATTTCATGCTCCATCACCTGAAACCCGGCGACAAACCGGAAGCCTTCTTCCCCTGCCCAAATACGGATGTAAAAGCGTATGAATTCTGCAACATCCATAACCTTTGGGTCACCCGCTGAAGGACCCCCCATTTCCCTATTTTATCCGGCATTTTAACATTAATTCAGTGATAACGGCATAATTTACTTTTTTTCGTAACAAAAGGATAATACCTGCCACTTGGTAATAATTACATGCGTATGAATCGCCTTGATCAGTACCTTGCGTTGACAACGGAGATCGGGAGAATTCTCCGGTATATCAGCTTTGGTACCTGTATTCCCCTTTTGGTTGCCCTGATATTTCGGGAATTTGACATGCTTCTTCCGATGGCATCTGTACCGGTGGTTCTTTTCTGTATCGGGACGATTTTTATCCATCTTCCATCCAAGGAGCGGGAGTCCCGCCTCTCTATGTCGCTCTTCTCTGTTGCCGCTATCTGGCTGATATGTGCACTTGTTGGAGCGTTGCCTTTTTATTTCGGTGCAGGAATGCCTTACATTGATGGACTTTTTGAGGCAATGTCCGGGTGGACGGATACCGGGATGACGATGGCCCGGGATGTGGATGCATTGCCGCAGACCCTGATCTTCTGGCGAACCCTGATGGAATGGTTTGGTGGTATTGGGATTGTGGCGTTCACCGTTGCCCTCCTGAACCGTTCCTCCGTTTCCCGACTCCGTCTATACAATACCGAGCGAATGGAGGGGCCCCGTGATGCCTTCATGCCGAGTGTGGTGGAACAGGGGGCACAGATGTGGCTGATATATCTCTCCCTTACTCTGGGAGGGGTCGTCCTCATTTTCTGTTCTGGGGTACCGTTGTGGGATGCGCTGAATATTGCGATGACTGCCATATCGACCGGTGGGTTTACCATTCATTCTGGAGGCATACCGTTCTATGACAACCGCCTTCTTGAACTGCTCATCATTCCCGTAATGATTGCAGGGGCACTCCCCTTCAAGATCTATTATCTGATGTATCGCAAGCGTGAATGCCGTCTGTTTCGTGATGAACAGGCAATTCTGCTTTTCCTTTTGATATTTCTGGGATTTGTTGTCATTACCATGGATTTGATCGTGTTTAATGGAATGGACCGCTGGTCTGCAATTATTCACGGCCTGTTTATGGCATCTGCGGCGATTACATCGACCGGATTCCAGACTGCGAATCTTACCGTTTGGGAGCCGGTATCTGTCCTCTTTCTTGCTGCGTTGGTCTTCATTGGCGGATCTTCCGGCAGTACATCGGGTGGAGTAAAACTTTCCCGTGTCATCATCGGGCTCAAAGGCATCAAATATTGGTTCCGGCGATCGTTTGTCAGTCCGAAGGCCATGATTCCCCTGCGCTACAACGGCAAAAATTTTCAGCGGGCAGACGCGGAGTTTCTTGTTGCACGCAATATGCTCACCTTTATTCTCTTTCTGCTGGCGATCCTCTTCGCTCTTCTCCTCATCATGCACTTTGAGCAGCCCGATGTCGATACAACCCTTGTGATCTTCGATGTGGTCTCTGCCACCTGCAACAATGGCATCACCACCGGATTTATCAATCCTGACCTGACCGTCTGGTCAAAACTGGTGCTCGTTATCCAGATGTGGCTGGGACGACTGGAAGTGATGGCAGTGCTGGTCTTCTTCATTGGCCTTATCCGTGGTTTTGAATGGTGATGTGAGAGCCGAAAAAATAATTCATGCAGAGGAGAGGGGATGATCACCTCATCCTGCCGGGTGAAAATCCCCAATTCTCCCTTTCACCTGATGCTACATAGGGAAAAGGAATGACTCTTTTTTAGCGGAGGTGTAAATATCATGCACAACAAAACTTTACTCAATGAAACAGATCGCCCTCTACGGCAAGGGTGGTATCGGTAAATCCACCACATCAGCAAATCTCTCGGCAGCTCTCTCAGAGTGTGGGCTGGATGTCATGCAGATAGGGTGTGATCCAAAGCATGACAGCACCCGGATGCTGATGCAGGGGCAATGGATTCCGACCGTCCTTGACCTTGTCCGTGAACATGGTGATGCCAATCTTGCGGTCTCGGATGTAGTCTTCACTGGATATGGGGGTATCCGGTGTGTTGAGGCAGGCGGACCGGAACCCGGTATCGGATGTGCAGGCCGCGGGATCATTGCCACATTTCAGTTGCTTCAACGGTTGGAAGCTTTGTATGGTGATGTCATTGTGTATGATGTCCTTGGTGACGTGGTCTGCGGCGGGTTTGCAATGCCCATGCGTGACGGATATGCACAGGAGATATATCTCGTAACCTCTGGTGAGTTCATGTCACTTTACGCGGCGAATAACATCTGTAAGGCAATATCACGCCTTTCCCGGCGCACACGCAGTGTTTGTTCTCTTGCGGGTGTCATCTGCAACGCCAAGAATATTCCCGGTGAGGAGGCACTCGTGCGTGAATTTGCCGAACGGGTCAATTCGCGCATGGTTGCCTATATTCCCCGTGCCAATATTGTTCAGATTGCTGAAGTAAACAAGCGTACGGTGATTGAGTATGCACCGGAGTCAGAGCAGGCAGAGGTGTACCGCCAACTGGCGCGAACGATTATGGAAAATACTGAATTTACTATCCCCACCCCTCTTGAGATGGATGAACTTGAAGAACTTGCACAGTCGCACCTCAAGATTTGAGGGATGTACGGTCATGGGTGTTCTCTCGGTCAGTGCCTTTCTGACGGATGCAGTGACGCTTGTACATGGCCCGGACGGGTGCACCCATATCAATACATCTCTGTTGCACACCACCCTCTCTGAACACGATATCTTTCGCATCCCGGACATTGTCTCCAGCGGTCTTGGCGAGAATGAGATCATCTTCGGCGGTGAAGATGCACTCCACGATGCGCTGACCGCTGTGTGCAGTGACGACCCCAGCGCGGTGATCGTTGCAAGTACGTGTGTCGCCGAAACCATCGGTGATGATGTGGCAGGCATCTGTAGCCAGCCATGGGACTGTCCGGTTATCCATGTACCCAGCTCCGGCTTTCTTGGCGGCACCTTCACGGACGGCTATAACAGTGCACTATCTTGCCTGACCTCTTTAATCACCCCCGGAAAACAGGACTTAAACAAAGTCAATATTGTTGGTGAGAAAAATCTTGAATTTGAGGTCGAGGACAATTTCCAGGAGGTCTCCCGCATTCTTGAGATGCTGGGACTTGAGGTGAACATCCGCTATGTGCGAGACATTACTGTTTCGGATATCAAACGGTTCAAAGATGCGGGGCTGACCCTCTTTCGGGAGGATACCGAAGGCGTTCTCGGCCGTCATTTTCATGCCTGCACCGGCATTCCGTCTCTTCCGGAGTTTCCGGTCGGACTTGCGGCAACCCTTGCGTTCATTAAGGATGTGGGCCGTCTTACGGGTCGTGACAGCACGGATGCCGTTTGTGCCGAAGAAGAACGGCAGGCCTCACTCGCGGATGAATTTTCAGACCTTGCAGGTGAGTATATGACCTTTGATTCATTCGGGTTCCAGTCGGCAGAGATGGAGATGTTTGTCGAGGTGGCAGAGGCCGTCGGTATCAGGGTTTCTGAGGAGGGAACGGTGATTCCGGTTCCCTTCTGTATGCCTGTTGGCACCCTCGGTCTGCAAAGGATGCTTAGGCAGTGGCGGAGGTTTGTCGATGGCTAGGCCAAGCCATAATCCGATCTGGCCCTGCGCGATGATCGGCGCTGCTGCCGCGATGGCCGGTTTGGAAGGGACAGGGGTCATCATTCACGGGGCATCGGCGTGCTACCTTTATGCAGACTCCGTCATCCCAAATCCGTTAAATTGCACTTATTTGATAGAGGACGAAGTAATCTTTGGCACCGGTGACCGTCTGCTGGAGGTTTCTGAGGCCCTTCTGCCCTTCAGCGAGAGGATTGTGGTCATTAATTCCTGTGTACCTGCGACCATTGGCGAGGATCTCAGGGCATACTGTGCTGGGTGTGAATCCCTCTTCATCGATGCCCCCGGGTACTGTGGTGACATGATGGATGGCTACCGGGTTGCTCTGGCAGCCCTTTCCCCCGAGGTCGATTCGACACGGGATGGGGTTAACATTGATGGACTTATCTCCACGGATCCCTTTGCTGTAGGCAACCGGATGGAGGCAGAACGTCTGCTGGCCCGTGCAGGTATCCCGGTTGCGGCCAGATACTGTAATGATACGCTGGCATCAGCCCTCAGACCTTCAGCGATGACGGTCACCGCCCTCCCGGATGTGGCATCAGGTATCGGGCAGTCGGCAGGGTCGCTTCTTGGGCTGGATGCCATTGAAAAGACATTTTCTGTTCTGCAGGATGCAATGCCGGATGCAGACTGTGCTCCGGTCATGGACATCTGTGAGGAGACGGAAGAACTGGTGGTGAAGGTATGTGACCGCTACCTCCGGGTAAACGATCCTCCACGGGTTACCCTCTTTGGTATTGCAGGATATCTCGACATGGCAACGGACCTGCTTACTACCTATCTTGACGCAGAGATCTGTGGTGCAGGGGCTCGCAACCAACCGCAGGAGGGGTCGGTGTGCACATGGGCCCCGGATTTGGGCACCGTGAAACGGATGATTTCCTCAGGCAAGCCTGATCTGATCATCGGATCCCGGTATGAAGCAACTCTTGCACCCGGTGTGCCCTTTGTGCAGATGACAATCCCCATCCGCAAACATTCCATGCTCTGCCATCGCCCGCTCATTGGGACCGAGGGTGTCCTCTGGCTTATTGAGTCAGTAGTGAACGCGGGGATAAAAGGGTGCTGAAACAACCGTTGTATCTGTTATCTCTTCCCGATGAATTCAGCGTCTGCAAGGGATCACTTCTCCAATGATAAATAACCCGAAAAAAAGCGGTCCTGCTTAATAGGGACGTTTAAGAGAACCCATTTCCCCTTTTTCTGGTATTCATTTATCCACTCCATCCCCTAATTGATTCCGGCGTATTTATCCGCCTTTATCACCCATACCGGTTAATGAACGAAGACGGCCGTCAGCTGGTACATCTTATATTTGGCCTTCTCATCGCTGGTGCGATTGCCTTTCTGGGGAGGGAGTATGCCATCATGATGCTTACGTCTGGACTTTTTGGCGGATTTATCGTCATTGATCTGGTGGACCGTGGATACCGGGTGCCGATCGCATCAGCGATGGTGGATAATCTCGAACGCAGTGGGAGAATGCCGGGATATGGATCGGTCTGTTTTGTTCTTTCAGCGTTGTTCTGCCTTATTCTCTTCCCCGTGGACTTTGTGGTGGCAGGCGTGCTCACCCTTGCAGTCCTTGATTCGGTTAGCACGATTGTGGGGATGCATTTCGGGCGGCACCGTATTTTTAACGGGAAATCATGGGAAGGTACCGCGGGGGGTATCATTGCGGCATTCATTCCTTTGGCATTTCTTGTCTCCCCATTCACTGCGGCAGTGGCGGCTATTGTGGCCGGCATAACAGAGTTGTTCTCACCCATTGAAGACAATTTGGTGATTCCTTTGGTGGTATGTCTGGTCTGCATTCTTTTTTTCTAAGGCATTTTATCTATTTGAATATGGTTTGTCACAAAGACATATCTCCCAGTAACCCTGATTCGGAGAGTGAATATGAAAAGCTCCCGGGTTCGCCATGCCAAAATGTACCCGGCTTCGGCGTTTGATGTTACCAATATCCATTTCTCCCCTATCTACGATCCTACACTTCACCTTGTAATGCATGCTGATGGCCCCTTTGATCAGTCTGCCATGGAGATTGCAGTAGAGGCGGCTGGCACGATGGCGCCCATTCTTGCCTCACATTATAGTGAGGGAGGCAACCGGGGCTACTGGCAGTCCGGTATGGGTGAAAAACCTGCCTTCTCTGTGCATGACATCTGCGGTGAGAACGACACAAATCACCTCCCACTGGTCTCCATTGATCCGTTTGCGGGCCCTCAGATGGATGTCCGTCTCTGCAGGAACACCGACGCAGGGGAAGGAGGAGGGGATGTTCTCATTATCTCTGGACATCACGGGGCAATGGATGCAAACGGTCTCTTCCAGGCGGCAGCATTGTGTGCGGATGCTTACCGCCGGGTATGTACCGGAAAACCCCCGCATTTCCAAGGTCCCTCTTGGGATAGTCGGGGCACGGATGCCATCTCTGCCCAGTTTTCGGCAGAAGAATTAGATGCCGCATATATTCGCGAATCTTTACCGGTAGATACTTGGTCATTTCCTTGCCATGACGGTCCGTGTGGGTCTCCTGTCTGGGATTCATGTACGATCAAAGCAGATGATGTAACTCTCCTTTGTACCGCTGGGAAGGCTTCCGGGATGACCATAAATGATAGGATTATGGCAGCCTATTTCTGTGCACTTTTTACGGTCTGCGGGGATGCGTATGCAAATGCACCTCAACTGGGCATTACCGGTGCGATGGATCTGCGCCGGTATCTCTCCGTTTTGCCTTCCCGGAGTATCAGCAACCTTTCGGTTGCCTATGACATTTCCCTCTCTCCCTCCTGTTGTCAGGGGATGAATACTGCTTTACCTGCGGTGTCTCAGGCAATGCAGAGTAGAAAGGAGAGGTACTTTGGCGTGGGGGGAGTGGTGTTGTATGAACGTCTCTATGCAGGTGGGGTGAGTGCGGTGAAGACTTTTATGAACAGCGTCAAAAAAGAATGTTGCCTCGCTGGACTGATGAACCCCTTCATGAGCAATATTGGCATTATCCCCCCATCGGCGGCAGCATTTCAGTATGGCGAGGATGGCGTGCCCCTTGAGGTCACGAAGGCATACCTCACCTCCCGGGAGACCTATCCGCCGGGTATCGGTGCCTATATCTCCACGTTTAGCGGAGAGATGACAGTGTCCATTCCTTTCTGCACTGGTGCCCATGACCCGCAGACTATCCGTTCCCTTTGTGAAGCGATGCAGAGGTATCTCTTAGAAGATGCCTCTCTCGTGTAATTTTTCCATTATTTTTTCAAATTGTTCATCCTCTTCGGGGCAGGGTTATCATTTCCGCAGTGCAAATAAAGAGGAGATGAACGCAATCCGAAGGGTTCAGACTGGTCTTCGGTCTGTGGTTGGTATCTGGTGTGATATCAGGTACAGCCATAATCGCGGCATTTTTCCCCTCTGCGTGCAGGAGGAAATAAGATGACGGGTCAGATGAAAGCAGGTGTTGAAACCCTTCTCGGAGACCCGAAACCCGCCATCCGTAATCTTGCGTGGCCTGTTATGATCGGGATGATCCTCCAGACGGTCTATAACCTGACCGATGCATTCTGGGTGGCGGGACTCGGTGCCGACGCCCTTGCAGCAGTTGGATTCTTTTTTCCATTCTTTTTTGCGGTCTTTGGATTTTCAAACGGCATGGGGGTTGGTGTGGCTTCTGCCATCTCCCGCCGTATTGGCATGCGGGATCAGCAAGGTACAAACAGTGTCGCGACACACACAGCGATTCTGATTCTGCTATTCTCTCTTATTATTACCATCGCCGGTCTCTCAATTACGGGCACCTTCGGAATGATTCTCGGAGATACACCGGTTGCGGAGATGGCCACTGGGTACGCTAATATCACCTTTTTGGGTACATTTTTTATCATCTTTCTTGGCATCGGTAGTGCTCAACTTCGCGGTGAGGGGGATGTAAAACGGACGATGTATGTGATGCTTATCAGTTCTCTCGTAAATGTCATTTTAGACCCGATATTCATCTACGGGCTGGGGATGGGTGTTGAAGGTGCGGCCTGGGCAACGATTGTCGCATTCATCACTGCCTGTCTTCCCATATTTTATTGGATCTTTGTGAAACGGGACACTCATGCCCAGATATCCTTTGCTGGTTTTTCTTTGTCCCGGCCTATTTCATGGGAGATCCTGAAGGTGGGCATTCCTGCCTCTTTTCAACAATTATCCATGGCAATGACGACGTTTGCGCTCAATATCTTGATCCTTCTTGTGGCAACGACCGATGGTGTGGCCATCTACACCACCGGATGGCGAGTGGTTTCGATGGGCGTCACACCACTCATTGCTATTTCGACCGCAGTTGTATCGGTAAGTGGTGCGGCCTATGGTGCGAATCTTATTCGGAAAGCCGAGGAAGGACACCTCTATGCCATTCGGTTTGGTCTTATGATCAGTTTCATGGTGACTCTCGTAGTATTCTTCGGTGCCCCGTATATTGCCCATGCCTTCACCTACAGTGAGGATGCGGCTCATCTCTATCCCGGACTCGTCACCTTTTTGCAGACGATCTCCTTCTTCTTCCTTCCCATGAGCTTTGGCATCTTCTCTGCCTCCCTTCTTCAGGGATTCGGGCGGGGATTAGACTCCCTTATCATTACCCTTATCCGGACTATTGTTCTCACCGTCGCCACTTGTTATCTTTTGGCGGTCACCTTTGGATGGGGCCTCATGGGCATCTGGTGGGGTCTTGTTATCGGGAATTCACTTGGTGCCGGAGTTGGATTTGTCTGGGCACGGTACTATACCAAAAAGCTCCTTAGAAAAACCGCAAAGCCGGAGGAATCGGTTTAATGTGGTGTGGCAGGCAATGCTCATACCATGGAGATACCAGCCGAACAATTAAATGAGATTACTCGGCGAATGGAGAAGAAGGCGTCTCTTCTCTCGCCTTATGCCTGCCGGGATGATGCGGCCATACGGAGAGGTGGCGGGTTGCCGGAGGACTGGGTCATCCGGCCGCCGTTTTTCCGGGATATTGATCGCATTATTCATTCGCGGGCATTCTCACGGTATATCGACAAGACACAGGTCTTCTATCTTTTAGATAATGAACACATTACGCACCGTGCCATTCATATTCAGCTGGTGGCAAAGATTGGGAGAACCATTGGTCGTGCCCTCTCCTTAAACGAGGACTTGATTGAGGCGATTGCCCTCGGTCACGACATCGGCCACCCGCCCTATGGTCACTTTGGAGAAGATTGTCTCTCCGCTCTTTGTAAAGCACATCAAATCGGCCCGTATCGCCACGCTGTACAGAGCATTCAGTTTCTCGATACCATAGAGGACACTAACCTCACCCTTCAGGTGCTGGACGGCATCCTCTGCCATAATGGAGAGGTGCACAATGCCCATCTTGTTCCTGAACCAATCACTGACTTGGAGGTTTTGCATAGGAAAAAGGAGTTGATCCTCAATGGCGGCGATCCGGCCCCCGGCACCCTTGAAGGGTGTGTGGTGCGTGTTGCAGACACCATTGCTTATCTTGGGCGTGACCTGCAGGACGCCATAGAGATTGGGTGCCTCGACCCTTCGCTTCCCGGTCTTTTGGATGACTGCCGAAAGACGTTTTCTCTCTCAGGAGACTACCGCCGGTTTAATGCATCTGTTATCGATGCGGTTTCTCGTGATGTCATCGCCTGTAGTTTCGATTCTAATGAGGTTCGTTTCTCCCCGGAGATATCGGACTCCGTGAAGGCGCTGAAAGATTACAACTATGAGATGATCTATACGAATGAAGTCCTGCACGCACAGGACTCGATCATCAACAATCTCTATGAGGTTCTCTTTGAACGGTTCCTTGGCGATGTCGAAAAAATGCGAACGGACTCGCTCATCTATCAGGACCTCATCGAGGCAGAGTGGGTATCACCTGCATACATTGACACGGCATCTCCCGCGGAAATGGTGCGTGACTATCTGGCAGGGATGACGGACAAATATTTTGAGTCGGTTGCACGGAAACTATTGATCCCGAAACGATATTTCAGGAATCATGACCTCAATGAATGGCTGAAAAATTGTCGATAAACTCTTACCTTTTTTTCTGAATAAAAAAATTCTCTCAGGTAATCATGAGAGTATTTGCGAGTTATAGAATATTTTCCTTCGCAGAATGACGTATTCCATAGAATTACCTCTGGTTTCCATTGTAGCACATCATAAGACGAGAGGTGGTAACAATCAAAGTTTAGAAAAATAGTGAAGCCTTGGAAAAAGAAATATTCAGAGTTGTTCCCACGCGCTGTGGAAACGTTGCAGAGCGGTGATGTGGCCCAGCACACCGAAGATCAGAAGCATTGCGTCCATCACGGTGAAAGTGGCATACACTGCGCCCGGAATAAACGCGGCGGCGATACCAAAGATGATCAAAAGGAGCAGTCTGTCAGCCCTTCCGAGGATACCGCCATAGATTCGGCCCACACCCACTGCCTGTGCCTGTGTTCCGAGGTACGAGGACATCAAAACACCTGTGAGGGCAAAAACGCCGATAAACGGAGAGGCAAGCCCTCCTGCAAATATGCCGGTGATGATGAAGATATCTGCGTAACGGTCGATGACATGATCGAGGAAGTCCCCTTTCAACCCTTCAGTGCCGTTGACACGGGCAATTGCTCCGTCTATCCCGTCAAAAAAGGCATTGAGCATGACACCGATGACACCGATGAGGGCCGCTTCATAATAGAATGCGGTTCCCGCCGCGAATGCTGCGATGAGTGCAATCACCGAACAACCGTTTGGCGTAAACCCGATTCGGGACATTGTCTTCGCTACTGGGTTAACAATCCACTGAACATGGGGGCGGAAGTTGTCAACGGTCATACGGTTCTTCCTAAAAATTCAGACCAGTCTGGCACGATAAGGGAATGTGGCGCATCACCACAGATAAATGCCTCGATATCATCCGCAGTCTCTTGTGCACTCTGCGTAGTTGTGTCAATCACCGTGATATGCTCTTCCGGGTGAACTTCGAGTGCTTCAATGAAAATCATATCCAGAGCCTCTGCTTCTGCATTCTCCTGCACCTTCTCCTCGGTATACCCGCGTTTTCGCAGGCGTGCGGCGAGGATATCCGGGCGACAGCGGAGCACAACCACCCTATCTGCGGGCAGAATATGGGTGAGGTGGCCTTCGATGATACCATCAATCGGAACAAAGTCATCTGCCCATGCCTCATCGTCGATGATGTCAGTGTCGCGTTCAAGGTCATGTTCGATGACGTAGGGTGCCATCGTATCCTTCTGGGAAATGACTTGCATGCCGCGGGCTCTGAGGAGAGAGGCAATGGTTGTTTTTCCGGTGCCGGGTGTCCCGGTCAGTGCAATCATCATATTCGGTATATCTCACTAATGGCAGCGATGAACGCTTCGTTCTCCCATGGCTCCCCGATGGAGACACGGATGTAATGGTTTGGAAGACCGGGGAAACTCGCACAGGAACGGACAATGACGCCCTTTTGTGCAAGTTCTGTCACCACATCCCCGGCGGTGCGGGGCGTTACATCCACCATCACAAAGTTCGCCCCACTGGGAACGACCGGATACGGGCATTCATCGATGAAACGCTTTCGCCATTCCTGAACGACCGATACGATGGTCTTTACATGCACCGTGTCTCTCAAAGCCGCTGCGGCCGCAGCCTGCGAGACCATGTTGAGGGTGAAGGGGGTTGCCGCCCGGTGGTAAAAGAGTTCGTACCATTCCGGCACAAAGGCGTATCCGACCCGTAAACCCGCAAGCGAGTATGCTTTGGACATCGTCCTCCCAATGATGAGGTTATCAAATCGCTTCATCAGAGGACGGTAATCTGTTCCGTCAAACTCGATATAAGCGCAGTCAAGGAAGAGAATTCCTTCATAGTTTTCGCAGATATGTGCGATGGTCTCTATTGTCTCTGTGGTGCCGGTTGGGTTATTTGGGGTGCAGAGAAAGGCAAGTTTCGTGCCTTTCGCGTCCCTGCAGAATACGTCTGGGTCAACGGAGAAATCCTCTTTTCGGGGAACCGATACGGTGACTCCTCCCTGTGCCCGGACAGCAAGTCCATAGTAAGAATAGGTGGGTGTTGCCACTGCCACCCGATCCCCGTCTGAAATAAGCGTGCGAATCACGGTGTCGATGATGCCGTCCATGCCAACGCTTGCAACAAACCGGTAATCACCATGCCGCTTTTTTAGTGCAGCAATGAACTCACCGTTTGTTTCGTCCGGGTAGCGGTTTGCATTTTGCAATGCGTCTGTTGCCGCCCGGATGGCCTTCGGTGAAGGGGGAAACGGGTTTTCATTGCTCGCCAGACGTGCGGGGCGGGTGTGCCCTGCTTCGCGGGCGATATCCGCTGCCCCTGTCGCAAAGACATACCCTTCTTCCTGAAAAACCTCACGAATCAAGTGCTTCATTAATTACCCTGATTGCCTGGTCAATATCAACATCTGTAATGACGAGCGGCGGGATGAGGCGGAGGTTTCCGCTGGTGCAGTTGACGAGCACCCCGTGTTTCTCACAATAATCCTTGACCGCTGCACAGCGGTCGCCAAGGGTGATGCCGATCATCAGACCCCGCTGGCGGGGGTTGTGGGCGGCGAGTCCATCACGGAAACGTTTCCCTCTGCGTTCAATGTCGTCGATGATGCCCTCAAGAACATCGAGTGTGGCGTGCGCTGCTGCACAGGCAAGCGGACCGCCGTTGAACGTGCCCCCGTGTTCGCCGGGAAGGAACTCCAGTCCTTCACGTGCAACGATACCGCCCATGGGGAACCCGGAGGCGATGCCCTTTGCCATCGTGATGATGTCAGGCTGGATATTTGTATGCTGGAAGCCGAACCACTTTCCTGTCCGTCCGAATCCCGTCTGCACCTCGTCAATGATAAGGAGTGCATCGTTTTCGGTACATATTCTGCGAACTTCCTCAAGGAATCCTTCGGGTGGGATGATGACACCTGCTTCACCCTGAACTGGTTCGGTGATGACAGCAGCTATTGTCCCATCAATGGCCGCCTTCAGTCCCTCAATGTCGCCGTACTCGATGAACTCACATTCATACGGGAGAGGGGTGAAGGGGAGCCGGTAGGCCTCCTTGTAGGTCAGGGAGAGTGCCCCGCATGTGCGGCCGTGGAACCCGGATTTAAATGCGATGAACCGTTTCTTTCCGGTCCGTACACGGGCCAGTTTAATGGCCGCTTCAACAGCTTCAGTCCCGGAATTGGAGAAGAAGACCCGTCCGCCTTTGAGACCTGCCTTCTCTGAAATCCGTTTGGCAAGCTCTGCCTGTCCGGGAATGTAGAAGAGATTTGATATATGGATGAGTTCATTTGCCTGTCGGCAGATGGCCTCTGATACTCTCGGGTGGCAGTGACCGGTGGAACAGACCGCAATGCCTGCCACACAGTCAATGTATTCATTTCCGTTATCGTCCCACACCCGTGCCCCTTTGCCGCGTGTGATCAAAAGATCACGGCTAAAGTTGCGCATCATGTATTTCTCACCCATTTCGCGGTATTCTTTCTGCATCATTTTTATCGCTTCCTCTCAAGTCTCTTTTTACCATTGTCGTTATTCGTATTCGATGGTTGCCGGGGGTTTTGGGGTGATATCGTAGACCACTCGGGAAACTCCCGGAACTTCCGATGTTATTCGTGATGCGATGCGGTGCAGGTTCTCCCACGGGACTTCAACGGGTTCTGCGGTCATTGCATCACGCGAATATACCGCACGAACTGAGACAATCCACCCATAAAGGCGGGCGTCCCCTTTCATGCCAGTACCAAGGCCGATGACTGCCGCAAGACACTGCCACGGCGCAAACTGTTCCACAAGCTCTTCTTCAGCAATGGCGTTTGCCTCGCGGACGATGGCAATCTTTTCTTTGGTCACCTCGCCTACACAACGGACGGCAAGACCCGGTCCGGGGAAGGGCATTCGGTGCTGGATCACAGAGGGCAATCCAAGTGCACCTGCAAGTTCCCTGACATCATCTTTATAGAGATCAATAAGCGGTTCGATGACACCTTTGAAGTTAATATCAACCGGCATGCCGCCGACATTGTGGTGGCTTTTTATGCCCCCTTTGCTCTCAACAATGTCCGGGTAGATGGTGCCCTGCAGCAGGTAGGCGGCCTTTGTCTCGCGTGCTTCATGTTCAAAGATGCGGATGAATTTTTCTCCGATGATCTTGCGCTTCTTTTCGGGGTCAGTGACACCTTTTAAGGCAGAGATGAACTCTTCTGATGCATCGATAATTTTCAGGTTGATGTCACTAAAGATCTCGCGAATCTGGTCGCTCTCTCCTTTTCGCATCAATCCCGTATTCACATAGATGGGGATGAGTTTGTTTCCGATTGCCCGCTTTGCAAGTTCTGCACAGACTGAACTGTCAACGCCGCCTGAGAGCGCCATGACTACGTAGTCATCGCCGGCCTTTTGGCGGATCTCTGCAATTGCTTTCTCGATAAATTCTTTTGCGTTCACCATGATTGCCTACACTGTATTCTGTATTTTTTGTTTCCGGCATGCCTGCACAAAGCCGACATAGGGGGGTGAGGGGTGGGTCGGGGTTGATTTGAATTCGGGGTGGAACTGTGTCGCAAGGAAGAATGCCTCCTGATCCAGTTCACATACCTCCATCCGCGGGCCGCATCTGCCGGAAAAGATAAGCCCTGCCTTTTCTAAGCGGTCGATATATTCAGGGTTTACCTCGTAACGGTGTCGGTGGCGTTCGGTTGTGGTGTCAGTGCCGTAGAGGGCATGCACCCGGGTCCCTTTGCGCAGGTCTGCCGTACAGTTTCCGAGACGCATCGTGCCACCTAAGTTCTCTACCCCTTCCTGTTCCGGGAGCAGGGCAATGACATGGGAGCCGGGTCCCATCTCCTCACTTGTCGCATCGGGAATACCTGCGACATTGCGGGCATACTCGATGACTGCAAGCTGGAATCCGAGGCAGAGGCCGAGATAGGGTATTTTGTGGGTTCGGGCGTATTCAATGGCACGTATTTTTCCTTCAATTCCCCGGCTGCCAAATCCGCCGGGCACAAGCACACCGTCAACGTCTGCAAGTTCACTGCAGGAGAATGTCTCTGCATCGAGCCAGCGGATATCCACCTCAGTTGAATCAGCGAATCCTGCATGCTTCAGAGACTCTTTAATAGAGATATAAACATCCCCAACACCGTATTTGTTGACGATGGCAATGGTAACGCGGGCCGTTCTCTTTCGGCTGATGAGGGTATACCAGCTGTTATCCAATTCCCGTTCTTTCAGATGCAACAGTTCAGTGATCACCTCTGCAATCCCTTCCTTTTCCATCTCCATTGGCACTTGATAGATATCCGGAGCAGTAATTGCGCTGATTACCGCCTTTGCGGAGACATCCGTGAAGGCTGAGATCTTTTTCTTTGTAGAGGCGCTCATAACGCAGTCGCTTCTGCCAACGATGATGTCTGGTTGCAGTCCCAGTTCCCGCAGGGCTTTCACCGAATGCTGGGTCGGTTTCGTCTTGTGGTCCCCCATATTGTCTGCGGGGACCAGCGTGACATGCACCAGGGCCAAATCCTCTCTTGGGAGTTCGGCGCGCATCTCGCGGACTGCCTCAAGGAAGGGCATGCTCTCGATATCGCCAACGGTGCCGCCGACCTCAACCAGACATATTTCCGGGACTTCACCCGGCATGACCTCTAATTTGGCTGCTTCTGCGATGTAATCCCGTATCTGGGCGGTGATGTGAGGAATAATCTGGACCGTTGCGCCCAGATAATCCCCCCGCCGTTCTTTTTCGATGACTTCGCGGTAGACCTTACCTGTGGTGATGTTATGGGCGGACGTGAGTTCAATATCTAAAAACCGCTCATAATTGCCAAGGTCAAGGTCAACTTCCCCTCCATCTGAGAGGACGTATACCTCACCGTGCTGGCCTGGATTCATCGTACCTGCATCAATATTCAGGTATGGGTCAATTTTCACCGCAGTTACCGCATATCCACGATTCTTCAGCAGACGGCCAATGGACGCGGTGGTGATACCTTTTCCAAGGCTGCTCATCACACCGCCTGTTACAACAATATATTTCACCTGATATTCCCTTCCCGAACGGAGTGCATGGCGCCGACTGGTACTCCTTGTCTATATTATTGCATGTACCCTCACTTTATCATTGAGGTTACCTACCGCTGGATGACATCCACAATACGTTTGGAAGAGGCACGGAGTGTGCAGATTCGTAGGTGTGGCGCGGGAGGATGGTTCTGCAGAACGAACGGTTTTTTCCTGCGGTTTTCATTTGGGAAAATAAAAAAAAATGTTATTTTTTGCCGAGGTCCGGCGGTTGTATGGATGATTCCAGATCCACCGGTGTGGTCGGGTCTTCCAGAGTCTGAATCTTCTTTTCGATCTCTTTTATGTAATCCGTGGTTTCATTGAGATTTTCGTCCGCCGGAGACTTTCCGAGGATGGATTCGTCCAGCCTCACATCTTTCCAGTCGTCGTCGACAAGCATTTCTGCCTCTTCACCGAGGAATCGTGCACTCTGTTTTATGAGACTGGATAATTCGAATGGGAAGATGATCTTTGTTGCCTGACCGTCTGCCATCTGTTTGAGGGCATCCAGTGAGAGCACGGTGATCGCTTTTCGGTCCAGCGCCCGCGACCCGAGAGAGAGGATACGCAGACCCTGCGCCTCACCCTGCGCCTGCAGGATACGGGATTTTCGGTCACCCTCTGCACGGAGAATCTTACTCTGACGGTCGCCCTCTGCTTCGAGGATCATCGACTGGCGCTTACCTTCCGCGCTAAGGATGGCAGACCGCTTTTCACCATCTGCACGGAGAATTGCGGCACGACGTTCACGTTCTGCCGCCGTCTGTTCGGTCATTGCCTGCTTGACCGCACCGACCGGGTCAACCTCTTTTATCTCGACACGCTCGACCTTAACGCCCCACTGGTCGGTCTCTCGGTCGAGAATGTCACGCAGACGGGTGTTTATCAGATCCCGGTTATAGAGGACCTCATCGAGTTCCATGTCTCCGATAACGCCACGCAACGTTGTCTGCGCGAGGGCTACTGTTGCCAACCGGAAGTTGGCTACCTCAAATGCGGACTTTGCCGGGTCAATTACCCGCACATAGACGATGGCGTCCACGTTTGTGGGTGAGTTATCCTTGGTGATAACCTCTTGACGAGGTACGTCCATCACCTGTGTTCTTAAGTCAACTTTGATGATATCGGTGATGAAGGGAATCACCCACCGGAATCCCGGATTTAATGGGCCCCTGTACTGGCCCAGTCGTATTTCAAGCGCCTGCTGATACGGTTGCACAATCACGACACCTCTTGCAAAGATGAGAATGATTGCGAGCACGAGAATAACGGTATAGAATAAGTCGAATGCCATTTTTGTTATATCTCCTCAACCACGACGTGCACCCCTACGGATTTCACGACGCGTATTTTTGTTCCAACTGCGATACTTTCGCCTTCGGTCCGTGCACTCCAGTCCACATTACCGATGACGACTTTTCCTTTGATGGTGTCCTTCTCCACGGTGGATGTCACAATGCCTGTTTTTCCTGCAAGTGAGTCCTTACTGACTGTGGAAGGGGCCTCGTCCGGAGTTATCCGTGCATAAACCCACACCGTTCCACCTGCGGCAACAAGGGAGGTTACAATGCCGATCAGAATGATCCAGGTCGAACTGAATATCGCCGGGAAGAGCAGTGAGACGGCACCAATGATGATGAGAGTGGTGCCGGGTACTGCAAGGAAGAATCCCGGGCTGAAGGCCTCTATTAAGAGCAATATGACTCCGATTGAGATCAGAATCCATCCAAGAGCTAATACTTCCATCACTACAGTGGTAATTACAGGTTATGATGGGATAAAGATAATTGAGAAATTGGCATTTTGGTGGTTTTTTTTCAGAATGTGGTGGCCTGTTCTCTTGTCAGGCCGATTCATCCTCTACACGACATCGGGATGAGAGGCTAATGGGAGGTATGGAAACAATGTTTCAGTCCGGATACATCGCGCTGAAAATGGTGAATCTTTTAAAAAAAGGATTTCGCGTCTATCGGACGATCGTAGCCTAAGGATCACTCCTGAGCGATCACCGCAAAAGATGCAGAGGACTCAGCGAGGACAACGCCCGTTTCCCCCGGCCGTTTTACCACGCCTTTGGTGAAGGCGACTTTTCTGCCCTTCCGGATAACGGTGCCTTCGGCAATGATGGTGCCGTCCTGCACTCCGCGGTAGAATGATGTAGACTCACTAATGGTTGCGATGATCTCGTTTTCCTTGAGGACGGTAAAGAGAGCGAGGGCCATCGCTTCGTCGGCAAGAGCGGTATAGACGCCGCCCTGAAGCCATCCGTCGCCGTTCATCATGTCCGGCCGGACATCCATCGTGAGCACTGCTCCCCCTTCAGCATAGGAAACGATCTCAATTCCCATCATCCGGAAGAAAGGGTTTGCATCCCGCCCTTTGAGGGATATTTCTTCGAGGTAACTCATTATTGGTACGTTTGTTGTCTTTCCCCTTATGAATACACTATGGTAGTATTCCTGAAAGTATGTGCAATTAAGTTTAAAAGAGAAAAAAATAATTTACAAATCTTCGGAACATGGTGGCAGAATACAAATCACAGCTTGAAGGCTTTATTTGATTTATTGTATCACTGCGAGTCAGATTTCGGGGTGAGCGGATGGATACTTGCAATTGCTGCCGGTATCATTGCCACAGGCCCTGTTTATGTGTGGTATTCAATGCTCGCTGAATTTTGGGAAAAAAGGCATGAGAACTGCTTTTGCAGGCGTATTCCTTTATACGGGGTCAGTAAATCTTCAATTTATTTTCATGGTAATCTTCTATTTTGGAGGGCTCTTCACCGTGGTGCTCACGGCATACCTGATGCTATTTTCTATCGTAGTATGGTTCATTTGTGAGGTGGCGGCAGATGAAAAAATGGTTTTCGTCCCCTCAGATATATAATTGGGCGGGGCGTGGAAAACAAATATAATGTGGGGGGGTTCCGGCAGTACCGAACTCCTTTCCCACCATCCTGAAATCAGTTTGTGCTCTTTTATTTGAAACTGATGTATTCCCGCAGATCTGATTTCAGGAATGCGATTACTTCCCTCAGGTCTCCGCCTGCCAGTTTTACAAAGAGAAAGCCGAATACGGGGTAATAGGTGAAATTCACTGGGCGCATCTCGAGTGGATCGGTAAATCCCGCCTCAAATCCCGCATAATTAAAATCGATGATTATCTCGGAGGGAACGTCTGCGGGAGGTTTTACCACAAGAAGGGCATACACATCCCCGGTGTCATCCGCAAGAATTGATTCCCAGTCCGGCGCACTCTCTTCGAAGTATGCCCGGTATACGTTGATGCCATACGCATACGCTGCGATGTCTGTTGTACACCACCCGGCAAACCGCATCGGGTTCACTTCAATGGGCATGACATGTCCGTCTTCCGTTACCCGCAGTTCAATGTGAAGGGGAAAATTCCTGACGCTGGTGAGTGTCTGAATCTGACAAAGAAGAGCCTTCACCGGCGAAAGGTATTTTCTGATAATCGCTTTGGACGTCAGATAGACCTTGTCGTCTACATCTGCGTCAGATGAAAAGATGTGGGAGAGGATATTGAGGACAACCGGTTCACCTGCTGCGGTAAAAAAGGCATCGACGGCAATCTCTGTTCCCGGAATATACTCCTCGATAATCCACGTTGCTGAGTTGTATACCTGTGGGGGAAAGAGAGAGGAGTGTTCTTTCATCTCGGTTTTCAGTGACTGAAGGACCTCTTCCCAGTCTGCGTCTGAGGCAACCAAATGCACCCCTGCGCTGAAGAAGCCGACGGACGGCTTGATGATGAAGGGCTTTGGGATGTCACAGATATCAAGACTTTCGAGGTCTTCTGCTACCACTTCACAGAAGAAAAAATCCGGGAAAAGAGGCTTGAGGAGACGACGGAATGCTGCCTTGTCCTTGAAGAGGGCAATCATTTTCGGCAGTCCGGTAAACATCAGATTATCGGCAATCCACTGAAGAGCATGTTCTGAATTGCTGTAGAGTTTCTGTCTGGGATTATCTCTGAAGAGAGCAATGCATGCCGCATCGTTGAGAAGAACCCCCCCATCAGGAAAATCCTGCTTCACCGAGGTCTCATTTTTGAGGACAGGCATATGGCTTGTGATGATGGTCTCTAACAGGTAACGTGACACATAGGGTTCATCAAGTATGATCACAGGTTACTTCTCCGTAGATACTATTTCTGATCATGTCGGTAAAATGGTAGTGGTTGGTGTCATGAAAGCGTATATGTGCACGATAACCGGCATTTCTAAGACTAATCTATGAATACGATTCAGAGAGTACCAACCAGATATGCGACGATACATATCGTTCTATTTATCTGATAAAAGGTCACACGTATTTTGAATAATTTCCGTTTTCTGTATACCGTGGGTTTCGGGTTTCCTGAGATGCAGAATCATGCATCCAGAATGGGAAATCGGCAATCTTCGGTAAAATGTACAGAGAACATCCCCGGAGATACCATCTCGGGAGATACTCAAAGGAGCATATATGACACAGACACCCATAGACTGGAACGATTGCTGGAAAGAGCAGTGGCAGAAGAATCATGACGTAAACGACCGGAAGGACAACTCCAGCATGTGGGACGAACAGGATGCGGCCCGCAAATTCTACCGGATGTCATACGAGAAGAACGGCGAGCGGGTCAACCGGACAATCGCAATGCTTACCCTGACGCCCGAATCACGGGTCTGTGATGTGGGGGCAGGACCGGGCGCCATTACAATACCCATCGCCCGGCAGGTCAGTCATGTGACCGCGGTTGAACCATCTGAAGGCATGTTTTCCGTGCTGTTGGAGAACCTGAAAGAGGAGGCGATTGAAAATGTGGACTGCGTAAAAAAACGCTGGGAGGATGTGGATGTGGCATGCGACCTCTCTGCCCCCTATGACGTCGTCTTTGCATCCTTCTCTCTTGATGTCCCTGACATGAAAGACGCGATAGAAAAGATGTGTGCGGCTTCTTCAAAATATGTCTACATCTTCTGGTTTGCCGGAGAGGCGTCCTGGGAGACGATGGCACAAGACCTCTGGCCAAAACTTCATGGGAATCCGTATGTTTCTTCACCGAAGTCTGACGCCATCTTCAACATCCTCTATGCGATGGACATTTTCCCGCATGTCGAGCATTTTGTGTATGAACATATCTACCGGTTTGATACCGAGGAAGAGGCAGTAGAATACTTCAAACCACGGCACTGTGTCACCACTCCTGAGCAGGAAGAAATCCTCAGGGAGTATGTCATGCGGTCCCTTGAGCATGACGGAGATACGGTCACGGTGCCAGGTCATTCCCACCGCATGAAGATGTGGTGGGATGTCCGAGATTTTGCACCCGTTCAGTAGAGGGGGCTTGTTTTTTCTTTTTTTATTTACCATTGAATGGGTATGAGCCATCATTTAAACGATTCCTGTCGCTAGATGAATTTGAAGATCCGACCTATGAATAAGACCCGTTTACTCTAAAAAAAGCAGAGGGATTCACTCCCGTAAATACCGTATTACCTGTTCCACCACTTCCGGGTTCCCCGGCAATCGGACATGGCAGTATTCTTCCGGAGAACAATGCAACATCGTCGGGTCGGCCGGGAGCACTGCCACCTCAGCACCCGAAATGATCGAATCAGTATGGGAGACAATGCCGTCACCACAGACGGTCTTTTTCCATCCGGAAGATGAATATTCCCATGTCTGTCCTTTAAAAAGAGGGAAAAATTCCGGGATGGCAGTTATATTTTCGGCAACTATCACCCGGTACCTGACATCCCTACGCAAACCTGCCTGACGCAATACTTTTACAAACGGCCCGGAACTCCTGAATTCCTGAACCAGCTGATCCTCTGCAGGGTCATATGTTCGTGGCACAAAAGTTCCGGTCAGTTGTCTTAGAATCTCCGGCCCGTGGACGGGATCATTAAAGAGTTCTGCCATCGAAGAACCGTTATTTGGAGGGCCGATGCCGATGAGCGTCCTTACCGGAATTTGGCGGGATGTCCCATCCATCACCTCCAGCATATATCGGGCAACTGCAGCGCCCATAGAGTGGCAGACCAGATCAATTGGCCCGTGATACCCATGTTCTTCCTGCATCGTGTGAATAAAGTCCCTCAGGGCAGAGCCAATCTCTTCTGCCCCTGCATCCCGCATTCCGCTGTGGTTAAAGTTCCAGCATACAAATGACTCCTCCTCCAGTCGCCGGACAAGAGGTTTCCATACCCCGGGGTGACTCTTCCACCCATGCACAAGCACAACAGGACAGCTCGGTTGCATAAGAAATATTGTCGTTTCTCAATCAAGACATCTTTGGTGAAAAAAGGGTTTTTAGTGTTTGTCCCCTTTGCTCACTGCGGTAACTTCATCCAGTTCATATGAGCCGGGCTCAACCGTGGTATTCTTCACAATATACATCGGGATTGCAATAAACGCGATTCCCAGAGAGATGATGCCACCCATGATGATGGCAGCAAGCAGAAGCATGAAGAGACTTGCGGCGATGATCTCCATATGGGTCAGTACGAACAGGGCGATTGCGATGATGACGCAGGCAAAAAGGATGATCCCTCCTGCCCGCCGCCGGTGATTGGTTATTTCAGCAGTCATAGCACATCAGAATTTTATCTGGAATCCACTGCCGCTGTTGTTGCCTCCGGATGACTGGGTCGGGAAGAACGGCATTACGGCATTTGCCAGTTGCGCCAGAGTCATTGACTGAATAATTACTTTTCCGGGTCCGGTAAGTGTCGTCATAAAGAGCCCTTCGCCTCCAAACAAGGCCGTCTTAATGCCGCCTACTGCCTGAATATCGTAAGTGACCGATGGTTCCCATCCCACTACATGGGCTGTTGAAACTTTGTAGACCTGACCGGGTGTCAGGTCTATCTCCACAAGATCGCCTGCTGCATGCAGGAATACCATCCCCTCACCTGATAAGTGCTGGAGAATGAACCCTTCACCGCCGAAGAAGGTGGCACCCAAACGCTTCTGGAATGCAATATCTAATTTTACGCCTTCTTCAGCGCAGAGAAATGCATCTTTCTGTGCAATGAACTCTTTTTGGGTAATGTCTAAGGCTACGACCTTTCCCGGACAGTTACCTCCGAACGAGACCAGACCCGGACCGCCGGTAGTGGTAAAATGCGTCGTCATGAAGGATTCGCCTGCAAGGGTTCGTTTGAGGCCACCTAAAAGTCCGCCCTGAAGTTTTGCATCCATTTTAACGTTGCCGCTCATATAAACCAAGGCACCAGCCTCGGCGAAGGCCATCTCGCCGGGCTGTATTTCCAATGTGACAAACTGGAGGTTATCTCCGGTCAGCGTGTATTTCATACTGTTCTATTGCGTAAAATTGGTAAAAAAAGGTATTGCATACATCCCCTTCCAAAGTGAGGGATGTGTAAATTGAAATCTCAGGTATGGGTGTGCGTGTGTGTGTGGGTGTGAGTATGGCCCATTTCAAGGCGTTTTGTATGCCCGTTGGTGGGGACCACTACCGGATGCCCTGCAACAGTTTCCACATGAACCGGCAGGCCGTAGACTTCTTCGATGACCTCGGGCATGATGATCTCAGGGCCCCCTGCCTTGTATATCGTCCCGTTTTTCAAAAGAATAAACCGATCTGAGAACCGGATAGCAAGATTGATGTCATGCATGGTCATGACCGCAGATACGTCGTGGCCCTTCACAACTCCCTGTATCATGGAGAGGATATCGATCTGATTTTTTAAGTCCAGACTGCTTGTCGGTTCATCGAGAAGCAGAAGCCGTGGTTCCTGCACAAGGGCACGGGCAATACTCACCTTCTGGAGTTCCCCGCCGCTCATCTCATCAGTGTAGCGCAGAGCGAGTGGTTCAAGTTCCAACATTCGAATCGCAGATTCAACAATCTTTAAGTCGGTATCCGAAACATTCCAGCCCATATGTGGCCGACGGCCGAGGAGAATGGCATCAAAGACGGTGAGACGTGCCTTTTCGCACTGCTGTGCCACGTATCCGATGCGTCGTGCCACCTCCATACGTGAGAGAGAAAGAATATTGTCTTCGCCTACAAGGATAGCGCCGGCCTTCGGTGCAAGAATCGCATTAATACAGCGTAGAAGTGTGGTCTTTCCGACCCCGTTTGGCCCAAGAATTGAGACTACTTCTCCCGGTTGTACTTCAAAGGATACGTCATGCAGCACATCGGAACTGCGGTAGGTAAATGCAACACCATTAATGTTTAGAATCATCGTGAACGCCCCCGGACAATGAGATACAGGAATATTGGAGCTCCCATGAATGCGGTGAGGATGGCAACCGGCAGGATATGCGGTGCAAGTATCAGACGGGCGGCGGTGTCGGATACGAGGAGCAGGAGTGCTCCGGCGACACAGGTTCCGGGGATCAGGTAGCGGTGGTCGTCACCGATTAACCGGCGCACCATGTGCGGACATACGAGGCCCACAAATCCGATAATTCCCAGAAATGCCACAATTACTGCGGTGACAAATGAGGCCACAAGCATTCCAACAATGCGTTCGAGACCGACGTTTACTCCCAGTCCCTTTGCGGTCTCATCACCGGCATCAATGGCATTGTAGTCCCAGCGTTTCATTACGAAATAGAGAGTTGCCAGAGCGACAACAATGGTCATTATAGTGAGTTCATTCCATCCAGCCCTTGCCACATCACCGAATGTCCAGAAGACGACTGCGGCCAGTTGTACGTCGCTTGCAAAATACTGCAGAAACATTGTCCCTGCGGTAAAAAGTGAGCCAATGGCAACACCGGCGAGTACCATTACCTCAGGCGATGAAGCCCGGATACGTGAAATGCCTATGATGATGCCGGTTGCAATGAGGCAGAAGAGGAAGGCAAAGACGGTGGTAATATACGGATTGTTAATGGCAATCGCGTCAGCACCGCTACTACGCATGGTGCCCGTCCCAAGAATGATGACTGAGAATGCTGCACCGAATGCGGCGGCGTGGGAGATACCCAGAGTAAATGGTGAACCAAGTGGGTTTCTCAAAACGGACTGCATCCCAGCACCGGCAATCGCAAGTCCGACACCCGCCACTATCGCGGTAAGCGCCTGTGGTAGTCGGATATTCCAGATGATACGGTCAAAGAGCGGATCAGGTGCCATTCCGGTGAGTGTCCCGATAACTGATCGAATGGGAATGTCTACTGCACCGACTGCAATGGAGATCACAAGCATCACCAGAAGTGCCAGAACACCTACTCCGATCACGGCCACCTTACGCCGGGTGTAGGTAATGTAGCCTTCCGGTATTTTGCCGTCATGAAAATGCATTCGAGCACCTCTTGATAGCTGGAAGAGAGAACTGAACAAAAAAACCGGTGTTCTCTCGTACTGGGTTTAAGAAAAAAGATGGTTGGGTCATTTCAGATTAATCCGTTTGAATGCCTGATTGCTAAAGAGATTGTCCATCTGATTAAAGACCGGTTCACCCACAAGGAATGAGTATATTTCATCTGCTTTCTTTTCAGGGTCAACGTCAGAAAATTCATCTGGGTAGAGCACGGTGCCAATGTAGTAGGCATCTGCCATTACTGAACCCTGGTTTGCGGAATACCAGTTATACGGCAGCACACCGTAGACCTTGCCTGCCTTCACGGCAGTCATCGCAGCGTATGAGGGGTCATCTGTCAGTTCATCAATTGCTGAGGGCGTGGTCTGGAGGGTGGAAAGATCCACAAAGATGATCTCCGGGTCAAAGGAGATGATCTTTTCCTTTGCAATGTTGGCGTGGTCCGTCATGGGGCCTTCAGCGAGCCCACGGGCGTTGACAAATTCGAATGGCGGATAATTAGGCTGTGTTGATTGGAATCCATGCGGTCCGGCATGGGCGATGCCGCCGACAAACACCGTTTTACGGTCTTTATCTGCGACCCCTGCGGTTCTCTCATGAAGGTCTGTTGTCAGCGTGTCAAAGTAGGTGATCACTGCTTCGGCACGATCTCCGTTGCCCATGACATTACCTATCAGACGTAACGACTGATCCATCAACGCTCGTTCATTGTTTAGGTTACCATACTGGAGGGCAACCACCGGAATTCCGGTCTTCTGCTGCAGTTGGTCAGCAACAGATGCCTCTGTGCACTGGGTCTTGAATATGACCTGAGGGTTGCAGAGGACAATCTTCTCGGGGTCGTCGTTTCCACGGAATTCACCTATCAGCGGCATGGAGGAGAATTGTGGGTTTGCAATGGCATACGGCCGTGCATCAAAGATATTATCTTTAATCTCAATGTCATCTACTCCGACAACAGAATCCTCTCCCTGCATATAGGTGAGGTAGCGCAGGCAACCGGGGCCGGAACAGACAACCCGCTCAGGGGACACGGGGACACTCACCGTTCTGCCCATTCCATCGGTGATGGTCTTCATGCCAGTGGAGGTATCGTCCCCTGCGGGGGATGACGGGGTACTGGTGCAGCCCGCACAAAGGGCCACAGCGATAATCAGGCCACATACCGCAGCCATAAACAGTCCTGAGAATTTCATATGATCACGTCACACTATTCTCAATATGCGTAGCATCAATAGAAGAAGGTTGTGAATTTATTCATACTTAATTTTACTAATATATTATTCATGTGATTTATCTGAGGATAATATATGGGTGGATGCTATTGAGATTCGGCAGTAAATGCAAAAAAAGGTAAAATAAGAGAGTATTTCGATTAACCTCAGATTGTGGTACAACCTAATATAAACTATTTATATGGTGATGGCACTTTTTATGGGTTTATAGAAATCCTCAAGAGATATTTACGAAGCTCTTTTCGACAGATATGTATCCGGTCCTCTATGCAACATGACACCGATGGCGCCATCCATGGAAAAATTGACTCATCTATATATAGTTCTACGAAAGGTAATCCTGTGCGAATCATTATGGCAGTACATGACGCCGGCACACCGGCACCCGGGTTTTGTCTTCCGAATAAAGACAATAC
>Ga0265294_10000315_pt1 | contig 63775 bp, 64 predicted proteins | sample MunlanPumphouse3_FD_192504 | JGI IMG/M metagenome (GOLD analysis project Ga0265294, IMG submission 192504) | Groundwater microbial communities from a municipal landfill in Southern Ontario, Canada - Pumphouse #3 | ecosystem: Environmental > Aquatic > Deep subsurface > Groundwater | place... | reverse complement strand
AAATTTTTTTTGAGGGAGAAGAAATCAGTCATTATCCTCTGGAACAGATGCGTGACCTGCGCGGGAATCGCATCAGCATGATTTTCCAGGACCCCATGATGACCCTAAATCCCGTGCTGACCATTGGCACCCAGATGGTAGAAACCATCCTGGCCCACAAAAAAATGTCCCACAAAGAGGCCGAGACCATTGCCGTTGAAAAACTGAGCAATGTCTATATCCCATCTCCGAAAAAACGTCTGACCCAGTATCCCCACGAAATGTCCGGAGGGATGCGCCAACGCATTGTCATTGCCATTGCACTGCTGACCAACCCCAGCCTGATCATTGCCGACGAGCCCACAACGGCCCTGGATGTGACCATTCAGGCTGAAATCATGGATCTGCTTCTGGAACTGTGTGCCACAAAAAAAATGGGGCTTATCCTCATTACTCACGACCTTGGCGTCGTCTCTCAGGTGACCCAGAAAGTGGCTGTTATGTATGCGGGCAGAATTGTAGAAAAAGGGCTGACCGATGACATCATCAGCAACCCCCAGCATCCCTATACAAAAGGACTCATCAACGCCTTGCCCCAGAGCAAGCACCGGGGCAACAGACTGAACCAAATTCCGGGTATGATGCCCAACCTGACATCCATCCCCCGGGGGTGCGCCTTTAATCCCAGATGCACCCTGTGCCAGGAAATATGCATGAGCAAAGAACCTGAATTGCATGTCAGTGCCAATGGCACGGGTATGGTGGCGTGTCATTTTGTGGATTGAAATCCATAAGAAATATAGGATAAAGGATATATGTGATAGGAGGATAAAAATTTCGGTTCATTCGCAGTATGCCGGTGTTTCGATCCCACGATGAATAGACACCGGAATCCAAAGACACACATTGGTCCCCAACGCTTCCCGCTGAACGGGGTAAACCCGGACCCACCATGCTGTGACCCTACAAAAATTCTGGATAAAAATTACATCCGATATCTTATAGCGTATATCCGTCTTTTCTCTTTCACTCTAACTCCAAAATACTCCTATGCCCCCAAGACTCTCTACCTCCATTGAAAAAATTCTGTCCGTTAAGAACTTAGTCAAGGCTTTTGACATATCCGGCGGGTTTCTTGACCAGCTTCATTGGAAAAATGGCAAACCTGTCCGCCAAAGGACCACGGTTAAAGCCATCAACGACGTGTCTTTCAATATTTATCCAGGGGAGACGTTCAGTGTGGTGGGAGAATCAGGCTGCGGCAAATCCACTCTCGGAAGAACAATTTTGGGACTGTATCCTCCAAACAGCGGCAAGATCCTGTACCGTGGAGAACGTATCGACAATATTGATTCCAAAAAAATGCTTCCCTACCGGGCCAGGATGCAGATGATTTTTCAGGACCCCTATGCATCCCTCAATCCAAGGATGAAAGTCAGACAGATTTTGCAGGAACCCGTAGCTTTCCACCGCCCGGATAAATCAACGGCAGAAATCTCGGATAAAGTAGACGAAATCATGCACCTTGTAGGAGTAGACCCTGCATGGGCAGACAGATTTCCTCATGAATTTTCAGGCGGGCAGCGCCAGCGAATCAGTATCGCGCGGGCACTGATGGTTGATCCGGAATTTATTGTGGCCGACGAACCCATTTCCGCTTTAGACGTATCCATCCAGGCACAGATTCTGAATCTGCTCATGGATGCCCAGGAAAAAAAAGGACTGACCTACATGTTCATCACCCACGATCTGTCCGTAGTGGAACACATCAGTTCCCGGGTGGCGGTCATGTATCTAGGGACAGTATGTGAGCTTGCCCGTTCCGAAGATCTTTTTGCATCACCACGGCATCCCTATACCCAGGCACTTTTGAGCGCCATTCCCAAACTCGGACAAAAGGGCCTCAAGCATCTCAAACTCCGGGGAGAAGTCCCCACACCGATCAATCTGCCATCGGGATGCTTTTTTCACGGGCGCTGCGTGTATGCCAACGAACGCTGTCTGCATGAACGTCCAAAACTCCTGACAATGGATAACGGCACAAAAGTAGCCTGCCATGCCGTACAAGAAGGAAGAATCTAGGCAATTCCTTACAACGCATGTCATCGGTCGCTGCGGGGCAAAGGAGGTATGTTCTCCAAAACATTGCCTGAGGAGACAGCGTCATTTTTCTTTTTTGCCTTTGCCATGGCTTGAGCAATCTTAAACAAAAGTTCCGTTGAATCTACGGATTTGACCACATAATAATCTGCAGCTATAGACTTGAAATCCTGCTGGAAGCTGTCGTAGGCAGTACATAAAATGACCGGAATATCCTGATTATCTCTTCGGATTTCCTGGAGTAAATCCAGCCCCGAGCGATCGGGACCCAGTTTTATGTCCAGCACGACAACATCTGGTTTTTCCTTTTGGAGTAGTGGCAAAATATCGTCACTTCCATCAGATACCGCCACCACATATCCAGCAGTTTCCAATTCTTCCTGATACAACATCCGGATATGAAGTTCGTCGTCGATCACAAGGACCTTTCCTGTTGCCATCGTCTACACTCCGGTTAGGGTTTTTTCTTTGTTGATACCCCGCGAAAAGAAAACATACAAGATTTTCTTAACATTGTTTTCCCTTTTATAAAGTACTTTTATCAAGTATATTCCTTACATCAATAATCACATTACCAATCCAGAGAGTCCATGGTCATCGTCACTTTAGAACCCGAAAATACGTCGGTTACCTTCCCAAAAATAAATTCTGTTCTCCAACTTCTCAACCGCCTGCAACGAAAATCCACAGGGGTTCTCGTCATTAGAAATGGCAAACTGCTCACGCCAGACTGCAAAATCCTCCACAATGACAACATCATCGTCAGAGATGTGACCTCAAGAGGATAGTCATGAAATGCAAACGATGTAAAAAAACAGCAGCAGTTGCCCTTCCCAGTCATAATACGGCCTTTTGTCCGGAGTGTTATCTAATTTTTTTCGCCCGTCAGATTGAACGGGCTATCCATGTTCAAAAGATGTTCACTCACGATGACACGCTGCTCGTGGCCATCAGCGGCGGCAAGGATTCGCTGGCCATAACCTGGCAGCTGGCCAAGCTGGGCTATAACGTCACAGGACTGCATCTGGATCTGGGCATCGGTGAATCATCCGTCAAGGCCAGGCAGACCACAGAGGGCTTCTGTTCCGCCTATAACATTCCTCTGCAGATCGTAGAATTTGCAGAGCAGGGGTTGGCCATCCCCGAAGTCAAACAAAAAATCAGACGCCCCATTTGTTCGGTATGCGGACAGCTGAAACGTCACTTTTTCAATAAAATAGCCATTGAAGGGGGATTTACGACTCTGGTCACCGGCCATAATCTGGATGACGAAGTGGCCCGCCTGTTTTCCAACACCCTGGCGTGGGATCAAGCCTACCTACAGTCCCAAGGCCCAGTGCTCCCTGCGGAACAAGGGTTCGCCAAGAAAGTAAAGCCCCTGTATACGGTCTCAGAATTTGAGACCGCCAATCTATGCTTCCTGGCCGGCATACACTATGGCTATCATCCCTGCCCCTTCAGCCGAGGAGCAAGTTTTACATCCTATAAGGCCTTATTCAACCAACTCGAAGAACTCCAGCCCGGGCGCAAACGCTGCTTTTACCAAAAATTTCTGGAACAGGGTCGCCCTCATTTTCAAAATAGCCGAGAAATAAACCGGGAACTCCACCCTTGTCCCCTCTGTGGATTTCCGACATCCACTCCTGAAGCAACACCCTGCGGAGTATGCCGAATCCGCGAACTGATGCGTTCATAGTTCATACTACAGATATGGGCACCGCCCATCCCTTCATGTAAATACAAGCCCCGAGACATTATCTCAAGGCCATTACATCAATGTGCACACCTGCTTCCGATAGGGGGACGACCAGCCGGTCGTCCCCCTATCTTGTTTTTTAGTCCCTTTGCGCCTCCCTTCTGGATATACTTTCCCAAACGACAGTCCCAAAACGTATCATTTAGTCCCAAAGCCTGCTTTTCTATTTGTCTTATAATGTTTCATTTTAGTTGTATTATTTTTTGTGAAATCATAATACACTGTTTAATAACATCTTTTTAAATGGCACTTTGTTTGCTATTTCACAAGCTATCCAGCAACTATTTAGGAGACAGCGCCTATGAACCCTAGAATCCTCTTTGTCGGAACCAACAATGCTTTTTCACAGCATCTTGCCTCCCGCCTCCGGCAATATGACATCCACGTTACAGAACATATCGGGGTCAACGAGGTCGTAGATCATGTCCGCTCTACAAACGTGGGGATTGTGCTGCTCGATATGGAACGGATCAAAGGCGAAGGGATTGCACTTATACAAAATATTAAAAACACTTTTCCTTGTACCGAAATAATACTATTGACCAACCCAGAACAAGTGGCCCTTTCCATTGCAGCCATGAAACTGGGTCCTATTGAAGAAATATATCTTCCATTGGACATCCAAACACTTATCAAAACCATCATCCGTGCCCAAGAACGCTGGGAAGACAATAATTCGCAGCTCGAAATATAGCAGACAATACGATCAATTCAGAAGCGAGGAGGATAAACGTGAAAACAATAAAAGTCAGGGAACTCATGATTCCACTTGCAGAATATGCGCGGATCGATGAAAGCAAAACGCTCTTCGATGCCATACGTACTTTGCGCAAAGAACAACTAGAAAAAAAGAACAACGCACATTCGAGTATCCTCGTTGTCACCAATGGCGGTGACATAGCAACCATGTTGACCATACTTGACATCTTCCGATTCATGGAACCCAAGTACAAAGATATCCAGGATCTCGACCTGACCCGTTTCGGTATGCAGCCGGACTATGCGGAATCCATATTCAAATCATTTGACCTTTGGGCCAGCCCTCTTGAGGACCTTTGCAAAAAAACAATGGAAATCCCCCTCAAGGACATTAAACCGAAAACGATTCCCCGGGAAGTAATCAGTGAGGACGCCACCCTGGACATGGCCATACATCGGATGATCATAGAGAATAAACGATCTCTGCTCGTCGAACAAAACCATACCTTCGTCGGCGTACTCCGATCGATTGATGCCTTCAAAATAGTATGCAAAACCATCGAGACCTGTAACGTTATCCAGAACGACTAATACAACCGCACCGTTCGTCACCGTCACACCTACCAAAGAATAAGGAGAGAGAGAATGACTGCCGCAAAAACCGGTGGAATTGATTGGAAAAGAATCTTTTTCATCTTATTAGGAATATCCCTGTTCACCATTGTCTACTATTGTCCTCCATGGGCTGACGCCGTTAATCCCATCAACGGGGAACACATAGCCCTCAGCAAGGAAGGTAAAGGCGCTCTGGCCGTATTTTTATTAGCCGGAGTATGGTGGGTTTTTGAAGTCGTACCAATCGGCATTACAAGTTTGGCCATCGGTGTACTCCAGGCCATGTTTCATATCCGGGATGCCAAAGTTGCGTTCAAAGATTTCATGGACCCCTCGGTACTGTTCATCTTCGCATCCCTGATTATCGGTGCAGTGTTCACCAAAACAGGGCTTACCAAACGTCTCGCCTATAAAATGCTTATGGTCGTCGGTGAAAAAACAAGCATGATCTACCTGGGATGCTTTGTGGTCACTGCAGCCCTGACCCTGGTTATGGCGCATACAGCAGTGGCCGCAACCATCTATCCGTTGCTCCTGACCATCTATGCCATGTACGGAGAAGGCAACAAACCTACAAAATTCGGCAAAGGTCTGTTTATCGGCATGGCCTATGTTGCCGGTGCCGGCAGTATCGTGACCCTCCTAGGAGCCGCTCGCGGTGCGGTGGCTGTCGGGTTTTTCAAAGAAATCATTCATACGGACATCACGTTTTTCCAGCTCACCTATTACATGGCTCCCATCGGCTGGCTGATGGTCTTTCTGCTGTGGGGCTTTTTTATGATCGTTTGCAAACCGGAAAAGAAAACAATTCCCGGACTCCGTGAAAAGGCCAAAGAACTCAATTCCCTGCTTGGCCCCATGACCAGAGATGAAATTCTGGCAGCAATCATCGTCGGCGGAGTCATCGTCATCATGTCACTGCGTTCCTTTGTTCCCGAACTCAAGGCCATCGACAAGACGGCCATCATTCTGGTTTCGACCATCCTTTTTTATGTCCTCCAGATTCTGGACATCCGAAACCTCGAAGATGTGCCCTGGAACATCATTCTGCTCTTTGCCGGCGCCATGAGTATCGGTTTCTGTCTGTGGCAGACGGGTGCGGCCAACTGGCTGGCCATCAATTGGCTGAACATGTTCAAGGATTCCCATTGGTTCATCTTTGTCATGTCCATCGCCTTCTTTGTCATGATCATGACAAACTTTATTATGAACGTTGCGGCCATCGCCATTTCTCTTCCTGTGGCCCTGGTCATTGCACCGTTTCTGCACGTGGCGCCCGAAGTGATCCTTTTTGCAGCACTGACAACGGCCGGCATGCCTTTTCTGCTCCTGGTCGGTGCGGCTCCCAATGCCATTGCTTACGACTCAAAACAGTTTACAACTGGTGAATTCTTCCTATACGGTCTCCCTGCCAGTGCAATACTCATGGCCGTTGTCGGACTGGCCGTATTTGTGATCTGGCCCCTCATGGGCATGCCGGTCACCATCCCATGACATCCACAGAACCACACGCTGCGCACCACGGAATGTATTTTACCAGCATACACTCCGTGGTTCGCAGTATTCTGCAGCAACGAAGAATGATAAAACGCCAAGGAGACTCATGGAACATATCAGACAACTCACTAGACGTATCGTAAATAGGATCAATATCAACCTGCGTGGCCCCAAAGTGGATTGCACTCCCTACGCCATCGGAATCATTCCGGAAGAAAAATTTGCGCAATTTTATGCTTTTTACGGGCTGTCCCCGGATCTTCCCATCCATCTCATATTCAAAGGCTCTTCTCTGGCCGGGAGTTACTTTCTTGGCCGCTGCAGGATTGAACATTCCCTGATATATAAAACAGATATCAGAGGTGATGAATTCAAAAATAAGGGAACCGAATTTGACTACGAAGGTCTGCTCATTCCTCTGCACCATGATGAAGAAGTGGTCATCAAAGACAGTTTTCTGATCAAGACCCTGATCCACAACTTTTCCCACGACCCGGAAAACCTGGAAGAATTCCGCATCCAAAATACCTTGTCCCTGCATTACGCCAATATCCATGGCGCCCCCATGGAAGGTGCCTTCCTAGGTCCTTTTGCCACCGTGGATCTGACCTCGCTCCATGATTGCGTCGTGGGCTCCTTTGCCTATGTCCAGGTGGGTGAACTCTCCCACGAATGGATCGAACCTGGCATGGTCTGGGTCCGTTCCGAGGATAATTTTGATTTCAGATATCGCTTTCCTCTGAAGCCCCTCAAAAAATATATCGACATCCAGCCCCATCACAGACCTACAGGCATCCTGTTTGATTTTGTAGAATCTAAAAAACAGGAATTTGAATCCATCTATTGTCTGGTCCAGAATCAGCCCCCCTTTTCAACCAGAGGAGCATCGGTAAGTCCGTATGCAGTAGTCAAACCCAAAACCCTTATCGGCGAAAATGTCCTTGTTGCCCAACGGGCCTACATTGAAAACGCCTCCCTGGGACATGGGTCCAATGCCCAGGAAAACTGCTATATCATCAACTCAATCCTTAAAGGCAACAATGTCACAGCCCACGGCGGCAAAGTCATTCATTGTGTTTTGGAAGAAAACGTGTTCGTCGGATTCAACGCCTTTCTGCGCGGTAAGGCCGACACACCGCTTGCCGTAGGCAAAAACTCCATTATCATGCCCCACGCAGTCATGGATGCTTCAGAACCCCTCTCGGTACCTGAAAACACCTTGGTCTGGGGACTGATCACCAGCCAGCAGGACCTTGAAAAAAATAGTATTTCCCTTGATAACCTCTCGGAAGTAGACGGCAAAATTGAACTCGGGTCCATGGTTTTTCAAGGTCATGGAAAAACCTTTGTGGAAGCCTTTCGGCTCAGGATCACACATATTCTGGAGGCCAACGGAGCCTTTTTCACGGGTGAGGCCAATGACGGCCATGCCCAAAAGAGCCAGGATATTTCATTTAACATCATCCAGCCCTATGCAGAAGGCCCTTTACGCGGTATGTACCCCACAATGCATATCAGCCATCTGGACACCTAACCTGTTCAAAGACAATGAACGTGCAAAAAGACTGCAGATTATACATCCCGTCTATCTACGAACCCACCCCCAAACCAAGGAGAGGACCACGAAGACAACGTTTTCCCCCATGCATCGGCCCATAGCAGAATGTCTTAGCATCTCCCCCCTCATCGTACCGGAAACAGAGGGATGCGCTCCAGAAATTATATCCAGTAAAAAAGACATCGTTGCCCACATTCCAGTCAACCTCACGGGGTAAATCTACCCATTCTTCAACATTATGAAGCGGAGTCTTGCATGCCTAAAACAGTCACCCAAGCCTTTCACAAAAATCTTCTGGGGAACGCCCCGAACTGGTACAAACTGACCATTATCGGTTTTCTTGTGCTCAACCCAATTCTTTTGCTGGCCATTGGTCCCTTTGTCACCGGATGGGTTCTCATCGGACAATTCATTTTCACTCTGGCCATGGCTCTCAAATGCTACCCATTGCCCGCCGGTGGTCTTCTGGCCATAGAGGCCGTCGTTCTTGGCATGACCTCATCAGAGGCAGTATATAAAGAAGCCGCCCACAATTTCCCGGTCATCATGCTTCTCATGTTCATGGTTGCCGGCATCTATTTCATGAAGGATCTTCTGCAGTATGCCTTCACGAAACTGCTCATCAAGGTCAAATCAAAAATTCTCATATCCCTGATTTTCTGTTTTGCAGGAGCCTTTCTCTCGGCCTTTCTGGACGCTCTCACAGTCACTGCGGTTATCATTGCCGTAGCTTACGGATTTTACGGAATCTATCACGCCCATTGCACCGGCGGCGGCTGCGCCCTCACAGAGGATGACAGCATTGTCGACCAGAACCGTCTCGACCTGCGCCAGTTCCGAGGTTTTCTCAGGAACCTGATGATGCATGGCGCTGTAGGTACGGCGTTAGGCGGTGTGATGACCATTGTAGGTGAACCCCAGAATCTCCTCATTGGCCATGAAATGGGCTGGCACTTTGCCGATTTTTTTATCCGCATGGCTCCGGTTACCGTTCCCGTTCTTATTGCCGGACTGCTCACCTGTGTTCTTCTGGAAAAATCCGGCATGTTCGGTTACGGTTTCAAACTTCCCGCTAATGTACGCGTCATTCTGGAAAATGATGCCCGAGAAATGGAAGCCCAGATGACCTTGAAACACAAGGCAGCCCTGTTCATCCAGGTCTGTGTCGCCCTCTTTCTGATTCTGGCCCTCGCCTTTCATCTGGCCGAAGTGGGCGTCATCGGCTTGTGCGTCATTATCCTGCTCACGGCATTAAACGGTATCACCGACGAACACCGGATCGGCAAGGCATTTGAAGAGGCCCTGCCCTTTACCGCGCTTCTGGTGGTTTTTTTCGCCATCGTCGCCGTAATCCATGACCAGCATCTTTTTGCACCGGTCATCAATGCCGTGCTTGAACTGTCAGGCAAGACCCAGCTGGCAGCCTACTATCTGGCCAATGGCCTCCTGTCCATGATCAGCGACAATGTCTTTGTGGCCACGGTCTATATCACCGAAACCAAGCAGGCCTTTCTCGCCGGAGCCATTTCCAAAGAACAGTTTGATCTGCTGGCCGTGGCCATCAACACGGGAACCAATATCCCCAGCATAGCCACCCCCAACGGACAGGCCGCCTTTCTCTTCCTACTCACCTCTGCTTTGGCACCTCTTATCCGCCTTTCGTACGGACAAATGGTCAAGATGGCATTTCCCTACACTATTACCATGTCGATTACAGGTCTGGCAGCAACCATTTGGCTGCTCTAAAAAAAGTTCAACGTCAGCAAAGGCAATCACTTATGAACATCATTGCACACGGGAGAACTCCATGACAAAAGTATCGTATGAAGTGCATCTGCAACTACGTCCCGAACATCTGCAAGAGGCCAATGATTCTATAGAAAAACTCTTTGCCATCTGGGCAGAAAATGTCGATCCTGAAGAAATGACCATGATTTTTGATGATCAGACCAGCGAAGTGATCTTTGACACCAAAGGCGAACGGGACGTTTCCCTGTGGATCACCGATGACACCCCGCTTCTGCTCCACCAGCTCGGTAAACTGGCCCGAAACGGGGCGTACGTTCATCATAAGCTAGACGGCGAAACCCGTAATTTTGCTATCGGACCCAACAAGCTGGCACGGGAACAGGCCCTTGAAATGGCCCACATCCGCAAGGCCATTTATTCGCTGAACGAGGCCATTGAGTATCTTCCCGAGGAATACAAACCTCAGGTTGAAACCCTGGTTACGACCCTCAGAAATCTCTATAAATAACCGAGGATAACTATTCACAAATCATATTTATTAGCAGGCCATCTCAAGGCATAACGCCACCCTCGTAGACCGGTCTGCCTGCTTTCGAACAACTTTTTATAATCAACAGACGCTGCTCAGGCTCGGACGGGCACATAGCCCCTCCACAAAACGCTAGCTAATCCATTTTTTTGTACAAATGTGGTATGCGACGTGGCCAGTTGCACACAAGGAATCTCTGCCAAGAGAAGGCCAAAAAATTGAGCAAGTAACGAGAAACAGGACAGCGCATATGCGTTGTCCTGTTTCTCGTTACTCATGCATCCTGTACGTCTGATCCAAAATGTGAAAATATTCTCAAATTTTTATTGCAAGCTGACGCCGGATCTTCTAATAAAATCCTATTTTAACAAACCAGGGACAAAGGCATCTGTCCCGCAACCCTGTTTTTTCCCTTGCTTGAGAAAAAACGTAGAGTTTTCCTGTAACAAATAAAAAAGAGGTGATATTATGGATGTTTCAAACTGCATGAGAACCAAGCTGGTTCTCGCCAAACCGGACTGCAATTACAAAAGCCTATTGTGCAAAATTGCAGCACCGACCCCTCGCCAGATCTATGTGGTCGACGAAGACAACAAACTTCTCGGGATTGTTTCCGCCCTTGATGTGCTCAAAGAAATTATGCCCTCCTACCTGAGCGCAGATCTTGCCCGCTCCATCACTGACGGGACTGATTTTCTGCAAAAACAGGTTGAAAAAGTCAAAAACAAGCTCGCCAAAGACATCATGATCACAAAATTCGTATTTCTGCATCCCCAGAACCAGCTCCTGCAGGCCGATGCCCTCATCGTTGAAAAAGGCTGCAATACCCTGCCTGTACTCGACGAACAGGGAAAACTGCTGGGAGAAATCACCCGCAGGGACATTCTGTTACATCTTGTCGACAGTTGCCTGAAATTCAACCACGATAATATAGAAATGGTGGATCTGGCCAAGCACTAAGCAGACAACGAGTTCTTTCGAGTGGCCATGCATTCCATCTCTTCTCGTGGGTAAGGCAGACTTTCAGAGCCTATAGCAGAGAGATCATCGTGTGACTATCTCTCCTGCCATTTATATATGACAGGGTATACATACATTAACGGAGTTTCCCATGTTTTGGACAGCAACTACCATATTCCTGGTGGCCTATGCGGTCATCATCTCTGAAAAAATTCACAAGACCAAGGTCGCCCTTTTTGGAGCGGCCCTGACCATGATCTGCAAGGTCCTGCTCCAGCACGAGGCCTTTCACGATATTGATCTCGGAGTCGACTGGAACGTCATTTTTCTACTCATTTCCATGATGATCATTATCAACATCATGACTAAAACGGGTGTCTTCCAATATGTGGCCATCAAATGTGCCAAGATAGCCAAAGGCGAACCATTTCGAATAATGACCATTTTTGCAGTCATCACGGCCTTTGGCTCAGCCTTCCTGGATAACGTGACCACAGTTCTCCTTTTAGCACCTGTCACGCTACTTATTGCCGATCAGCTCGAAATAAATCCTATCCCCTACCTGATCACCGAGGCACTGGCCTCCAACATCGGCGGCACGGCCACCCTTATCGGTGACCCCCCGAATATCATGATCGCCTCCAAGGCCGGCCTGGACTTCATGGACTTTATCTGCCATCTGACACCAGCCATCATCATTATCTTCATCATCTGGATGTTTGTCTGGAAAATGCTTTTCGGGAAGCGATTGCACGTCAGAGACGAACTCAAAAAAAAGGTCATGTCCCTCAATGAAAACGAACAGATCAAAGATCCTCTGCTCTTAAAAAAGTCTCTTTTTGTCCTCATAGCCACCATTCTCGGATTCATGTTCCATGGATTTTTCCATTATGAACCCGCTACGGTCGCTCTTATGGGCGCAGCCACGTTGCTGCTCATCTCCGGCGAAGAACCCCATGCCATCTTAGCTGACGTGGAATGGCCGACCATCTTCTTTTTCATCGGCCTGTTCATTATCATCGGCGGTATCGTCAAAGTAGGTCTCGTCGCCGACATGTCAAAGGCCATGATCGCGATAACCAATCCCCAGCCTGACAACATGACGGTACTGGCCATGGTCATGCTTTGGTTCTCAGCTCTATGTTCAGCCATTGTGGACAATATCCCCTTTGTAGCGACCATGAATCCTCTACTCATCGACATGATTCATAAAGTATACAATGTCGCTCCAGGCGCAGCAACAGCCGAGCATATCCAGCATATGGCCATGATGCCTGTATGGTGGGCACTGGCTCTGGGTGCCTGTCTGGGAGGCAACGGTTCTCCCATCGGGGCATCGGCCAACGTCATTGTGGTCGGCCTGAGTGAGAAAGCAGGACACAAAATCACATTTATGCAGTTTTTAAAATACGGACTGCCGGTCATGCTCATGACCGTATTTTTGTCCATGATCTATATCTATGTCCGTTATTATGTGCTCAAATGGTAAAACGTGCGCAATGCACAGTCTGTAATTCTTAGTACGCAGTTCGCAGTTTGTAATTCTTAGTACGCAGTTCGCAGTTTGTAATTCTTAGTACGCAGTGTACACAGTATGCAGGACAGGCCGTCTTTCAGGCTACACCCTGCATACTGTGCACTACGTATTTTTTTCCTTACACACCCAACCCCTTCTCCCCCCGGTTTCTCCTATGGACCTTCTGAGCCTGCGCGTTAAATTCAGGATTCTTCTTATTGGTCTTGTGATGTGTATTCTGACCACGTTTTTGGTCACAGTATGGCATTTATATCATATAGACCGTCTCTTTTCCGAAGTCGTCAATGAAGATATTGTCGCGTTGCAGGTAGCCGAAGAATTGCAGACAGCTTTGGTCATGCAAAAAGGATTCGTAACCTACTACTTTCTGCAGGGAACCCCGCACTGGTTGACAAAACTGGAACAATACAACCAGTCGTTCCAGGATTGGCTGCAAAAAGCACGTCAAACCAGTCATGACTCCACGACCATGGGAATCCTGGATACCATCGAATCAAAATACCTTGCCTACGCCATGATCCGAGCCCAGGTTATCCAACTGTACAAAGATGGCAAAAGAGATCAGGGAGCAAAGCTTCACTGGACAGCCCGCAACCAGTTTTTCAATATTGTTGATTTGTGTGCCAAGTACAAAAATATCTATAAACAAAGCATTACAAATCATTTTCTCAACGTCAGCAAACAAAAGCACCGCCTGAACATCATTACCGGCACCCTGTTTCTCATAGGATTTGTCTTTGCCAGCTTCCTGGCCTTCATCATCTTCAATCGGGTTCTCGCTCCTATCCACGAATTGGTGCTTGCCTTGCAACAATCCCTGACAGATTCCTTTCCCAATAACAAAAACGAAATTATCCAATTAACCCGACGCGTCAAACGATTGATCAGCAATGTCAATCAAACCCGTACAAAACTTGAAGAAAGCCAGGAACACCTGCAACAGAATGAAAAACTGGCAACCATCGGCAAACTCGGGGCAGGGGTGGCCCACAGTGTTCGCAATCCACTGACATCAGTCAAAATGCGCCTTTTTTCCCTGCAACGCTCCTTAAAGCTGGACAATGTGCAGGAAGAAGACTTCGAAGTTATCTCCGAAGAAATCAGGCATATTGATACCATTTTAAGTAATTTTCTGGAATTTTCCCGAAGGCCCAAACTTAAACCACAAAAATCCGACCTCTCGGAAATCGTCACCATGGCCTTGCAACTCATGCAACACCGCCTGGAATCGTATGGCATCACTGCCAAAAATGACATTCAGGAAAAATTGCCTCTGCTGATGGTCGATCAGGATCAGATCAAGGAAATTCTGGTCAACCTCTTGGAAAACGCGTGTGACGCCATGAATAATGGCGGAGAGATCATCATTTGCGCCAAGCAGGGAGTGGTGGAACCTCTTGGCCATGTCGTCGTCATGACCGTGAAGGACAACGGACCGGGAATCCCGGAAGAATTACAAGATAAAATTTTCCAACCTTTTTTCAGTGCCAAGGAAGAGGGAACAGGCCTGGGACTCAGTATCGCAAAACGGATAATCGAAGACCATGGGGGCTGGATCAGTGTTTCGTCAAAGCCTGAAGAAGGCACGACATTCACCATCACCCTGCCATGTGGACGCGCCTAAGGAGCAAACGTGCAAAAGATCCTTGTTGTAGATGACGATCCTCAATTACGGCAAAGCTTTGACCGCATCCTCCAACAGGAAGGATATCAGGTATTGACAGCCTCTTCTGCGGAAGCGGGGATTGAAAGTGTGCGTCAGCATCATCCGGATATGGTCATCATGGATTTCAGGCTTCCCGGAATGACGGGGATCGAAGGCTTCAAAGAAATAAAAAACATTGATGCCAAGCTTCCGGTGATCATCATGACCGCTTTTGGGACCACAGATACGGCCATTGAGGCCACCAAGCTTGGCGCCTTTGACTATGTCATAAAGCCCTTTGAAATCCCAGACATCCTGTCCATGATCCAAAAAGCCCTGGCTGCAGGACGTTTCATGCGTTTAAAAGTTCATCTGGATGGAACTCCGGATTCCAGCAGTAACGAGCATGACGCTATTATTGGACGCAGTAAGCCCATGCAGAACGTGTACAAAGGCATCGGGCGGGTGGCACCCACAGACGCAACAGTGCTCATCAGAGGAGAATCAGGCACAGGCAAAGAACTTGTGGCCCGGGCCATTTACCAGCACAGCCAGCGTAATGAACGCCCTTTTTTGGTCATCAATTGTGTAGCTATCCCGGAAACCCTTCTTGAAAGTGAACTCTTCGGGTATGAAAAAGGGTCCTTTACCGGCGCCACCTCTCGGCGGATCGGAAAAATCGAACAGGCCAACGGTGGCACGGTCTTTCTTGATGAAATAGGCGACATGCCCATGTCCATTCAGGCAAAAATTTTACGCCTTCTTCAAGAACGCAGCATTGAGCGCCTTGGCGGTCGACATCCCATCCCCGTTGATGTCCGCGTCATCGCGGCCACCAACAGGGACCTTGAGGCTTCTCTGGCTCGGGGATCATTCCGAGAAGATCTGTACTACCGGCTCAAGGTCGTTACCTTGCAGCTGCCGCCCCTGAGGGAACGGGATGAGGATATCAAACTGCTTACAGAATATTTTCTGCACTTTTTTTCCCAGGCCATGAATATGCAAAGCCCCGGAATAACCGCCGACGCGATTGATGCGCTTATGGGTTATACGTGGCCAGGGAATGTGCGTGAACTGTCCAATACCATCCAGAAAGGACTTATCTTCAACCAGGGGTGCCCCCTGACAGGAGAAGAAATCAGCAAAGCACTGGTGGCACCGACAATAGAATCTTCAGAGGTTCATCAACTCATGGATATCGGATCATGGGCCCGGCAAACCCTGCTTGCACTCAAAGAAACAAGCCCTTCTCCCTATGCCCAAATGATGAATCAAATGTCGGCAATCATCATTGGCGAAGCTCTCAAAACCTGCCATGGCAATCATTCCAAAGCCGCCAAATATCTGGGGCTGTCCCGCCCAACCCTGATTGCTAAAATTGAAAAACTGCATATTAAAACCCAGACCGTTATCGACTGACCCCTCCGTATCCCCCCGCCTTAAAAACAATCATCAATCTGTCCAACGGTTGGGGTCCACTTTAACCCATATGGCACGTTGCTCGCGTTAACGGTCCCTGCTCGCCACACGATAGCTCAGGACCTCCCAGGTTCAATGCACTTCCTAAAGGGGGGCAGTATTCCCCACTGAATGCCCGATACCCTTTGCCCGAAACGGATCCGTCCTGTCTATTAATCCCCGAGCACTGCAGCGGACAAAGGCATCTTTGCGATGCTCCTTGGCGATCAGGAAAATTGATACAAGTATACAATTTTGTAAAAACGCCTCATGCTTATTTCCTCAGCAAACAGCTCCGAAGCCCGGACCTAGGGATTGCACCATTATGGGAATGCGCCACAGACATTTTTTCAAAATTGTCGCAACCAAGGTTTTTTCGGCACACGGCATCATGGCGGTAACTCTCCAAGGCGACATAGCACAGGCCTTTTTGTTACCGAAGAATCAAACCTTTTTCATAGTATCTCTTACGACATGGACCACACACCGAATGATTGAATCACCGTACTTGCTTGTTCTTGGAGATGCACCCGACGCCCTGGCCACAAAAGTTGCCCTGGGCATCCAGACCTGGAACCCTGAATCTGTTGTGGGACAGTCCCGTATAAAAAAGAGAAAAAATGAGCCGTATCGTTTATGTAAATGGAACCTATGTACCTGAAGAAGACGCCGTTATCTCCGCTTTTGACCGAGGATTCCTGTTTGCGGATGCTATCTATGAAGTAACAGCCGTTCTGGACGGTAAGCTGATCGATTACCCCGGTCATGTTGCGCGTCTTAAGCGTTCCCTGGCAGAAGTCGGCATGGACATGCCGGTGAATGCGGACAAATTGCTTGAAATCCACCGGGAAATGATCCGCCGTAACAATCTACAGGAAGGCCCCCTGTATCTTCAGGTCACCCGCGGCGTTGCCGACCGTGATTTCGTTTTCCCCAAAAACACCCCCCTAACCCTGGTTCTTTTCACCCAGGCCAAATCAATCATTGAAAGTGCCCAGGCCAAAACAGGTATCAAGGTCATTTCCGTACCGGATATCCGCTGGGGACGCCGGGATATCAAAACCGTCCAGCTGCTGGCAGCATCCATGGCAAAAATGGAAGCAAAACATGCAGGCAAAAACGATGCATGGCTGGTGGAAGACGGTTTTGTCACTGAAGGTTCTTCCAATAACGCCTATATCGTTACCAAAGACGGAACCATCATCACGAGAAACCTCTCCACCTCCATTCTCCCTGGGATTACCCGCAAAGCAGTGCTGAAACTGGCCAACGAAGCATCCATGAAGCTTGAAGAAAGACCTTTTACCATTGCCGAGGCACAGGATGCAGCCGAGGCCTTCATCACCGCAGCCACCACCTTTGTCTGCCCCGTGGTGGAAATCGACAACGTGAAAATTTCCGGAGGCAAACCTGGACCCGTTGCGACCAGGTTGCGTGAACTGTATATCGAAGAAGCACGAAAAGCCGCTGTGTAAACGTTTTTTCCCTGTACACTGCCCCCCAAGATGCCGGTCTTCCTGAAATGGAAGACCGGCATCTTGGGTACAGGGTATGGGAGAGGCATAGGAAGGATTCTCCGGGATTAAATGCAGGTGTCCCTAACCACCAGATTTGACAAAAAACACTCATCAGCGATCCATAAGATGTCCGCACAATAAAAATGGCACGCATGGCATCTCGTGATTTCGAGGATCTGTCGGGGAATCTCCAGAGTTCAAGACGCTCCGTTTTAGCACCCAAGTTTACAACTAAGGCACTACCAGGTTGAAGGGCGTCCGCTCTTGCGGCGCCGTTTAGAGCAGGGAAAAGTGACCCTAAAACGATGATTGTTATTGCGGAGAAAAATTTACCCCCGATGCCCTTTTTTCAATCCCTGGAGAAGCACTTTATCTTCCTTTGGGACCCGGTAACTCTCACGTGATTTCTGGATTGCCTTATTATGTGTCCTGATATCCAGGGTATTGTTTTTGAAAAATCCAATCGTTTCTTCGGGAAATTTTGCCATACAACAGGAGATCAGCCATGCGTTGCCCATAGAAACATAATATCCTGTATGCGTAACCTCCTGTGATATTTCAAAGACCATCTTCAGGTGTTCTTTTTCCACAAAATGCCCAAGCAACACGACAAGCCCTGCGCGGACAAAAAACTCCTTGTCGGATTGTATCCATTTTCTGACAACACCCAAGACATCTTCTTTTTGCTTTGCCATATTTGTAAAATTGCAAACCGTTAAATCAACCTGCGCCCAGTTATCCACCTTGCGTAAAAAATTTTCCGTTAACGGCAACAACTCGATAAAGGGTTTATCCAAATACGAAAGAACCATCCCCTCAAGCAGAATCATTTCATATATATTCTGTTTGTCCAGGCTGATAAAATCAACAGCTTGTTCTTCTATGACTATTCTTTTGGCTATCTTTCGTAACATCGGCATCCGTACCCCCAGGATTGTCTGATTTGTCGGGGTAATTTTAGTATTAAACGCCCTATACTCTTCTTCTGCCAAAGTATGCAATTCTTCCAACACCATCGTATTGTTATCCTTGGGCACTGACACACGTCCTTCGTATCTCACGGTATACTCTCTCATACTCTCATCACTCGACCCCGGCAAAACAGGACACATCATGCTTACGACAACGGCTGTCATCAAAGCCGTCGCCAGACTCATCAGCCTACTAAACAGGGTGAAGCCCCAACCAAAATACGCCACCATCACGGGAAGAAGAACGGGTTTGAGGAAGCGGCTGCCTATGGAAGTAGCAACATGAAAAGCTGAGGCCCCTTTTTCCTTCAGGTTCTTGAACAGGGGATACCGGCCCCATGGACAAAATTCCGGTCATGACAAAAGCGGCAAGGTTACGCACCAGAGCAAAGCGGGCTCCTAAAACCGCCGACTCTGCAGGCAGCTGGATCACACCCACGGAAACCCAGGCCAGCATCAGTGCCGTGACACCGCAAGGCCCCACCCCTGCAATAAGCAGCCCCTTGCCGAGCACATAGCTGTTGGCTGACCAAAACCATGGGAACCACCAAGAGCGCGGTCTCCCAAGTGGTCGGCAAACTGGAGAAAAAGGGATTCGCCCTTAAACGTCCCGCAACGAACAACGATAAGGAAATCCTGGTTTTTCTCACTTCTGTCGGCAAAAGGGCCTTTGAGGCTCGCAAAGAATTCGACGAACATCACCTACACAGTCTCATCGAACGACTGGAAGAATTTTCAGATACCCAAATCGCAACCACTGCCATGATCCTCTCCGTAGTCAAGAGCGTAGCCGACGACCGAATGACCGAACTTTTTGGGAATCGTCTGTAACCCTTGTCGGCACAGGTTCCAAAAATTCAGCGAAACCTGCGGATCAAAAATTGATCAGTTCTCCTATCCAGGCTCAATTTCAAGGATATTGCCATCCCTGCAAATCCATCTTCCGTGGAAAATCATTAAAACCAAACCCAGCATAAAATATTTGGTCCAGCCATACCCATGCCATTACAGTGTACCAGCACCTAAACATAACGCAACTATTCAGGTTAGTTATCGCAAAATATTGAGACATACCGCCATTTCCGTAGGAGCACCCCTTGCGGGTACCCTTTTCGCGCATTGTTCTTCGACGTTATGCATTGTCCCTCTGTTGCGGGCAAATTACCCGAGGATTTTGGTCTTGCCCCTACCGAAGACCTCGGTCGGGGTTAATAGTTACAAAATAGAAAGAAAAAGAGAGATCCAGAACCTGACCGATGAGCATCTTCTGAAGATTACCAATAAGAGTAGCTACCGAAGCAATGTTGACCGGCATAGACCAGTCCGAGGAAATAAAAAATCGGATCATATCTTTTGGCCGAACAGACCAAGGCAAGACAGAACGCGTATTAAGATTCCTGAATTCAAGTCATAAGTGCATAATCCAACAATTGTTTCACGTTAACGCCAGTAGGACTTTCGAACACCTCATATGGGGTTCGAAAGTCTAAACATTTTCGAGGACGACTATTCAATTTATCTACAGCCTCAAGGACTGCTTCGTAACCAATCCCTATCAGCTCCATCAATTTTGGGAAATACTGTCGGAGTAACCCGTTGGCATTCTCATTCTGCCCTCTTTCCCACGACTGGTAGGGCTTTGCAAAATAGGTATCACAAGACAGTGCGTTGGCGACTAAACCAAACCCAGTTTCAGACCCATAGTTTTCGAACAGGTTATCACTGTTCAATTCTTTTTTCACCGCGAAGGGCACGAAGGAACGCGAAGGGTGAAGAATCTGGGATAGATTGAGCTTTATTTTGTTGCTTTTCTTCGCGTTCCTTAGCGTTCTTCGCGGTGAAAAAAGCTCAATCCCTCAAACGTGGTTTGGTTTAATTCATGATGAGTAAACTCTTTGGCGTTGTCGAAGGTGATCGTTTTGACGAATTGTCGTACTGGCTGAAGCAGGCTAATAATGGCCTGTTTTACTCCATCATTTTCGACGAGTGCCACCGCTCCCAGTTCGGCGACAACCATAAGGCCATCAAAGATTTCTTCCCCAATTCCCAGCTTTTCGGTTTCACCGGCACGCCCATCTTCGAGAAAAACTCCACCGTCCGGCAGATCGACGGCAAGGAAGCCACCTACAAGACCACCGAGGACATTTTCGAAAAGGAACTCCACAAATACACCATCACCCATGCCATTGAGGACAAAAACGTCCTCAAATTCCATATCGACTACTTCAAGCCCGAAATCGGGAAGGGGAATAAAGCTCCAAAGCCCGGCGAGCCCCTCGCCAAAAAAGCTGTCATCGAGGCCATTCTCGAGCGTCACAACACCGTCACCTCAGGCCGCACGTTCAATGCGCTCTTCGCCACAGCCTCCATCAACGACGCCATCGCCTACCACGAACTTTTTGCGGAAATTCAGGAACAGAAACAGGAAGCTGACCCAGACTACAGTCCGCTGAACATCGCCTGCGTCTTTTCCCCGCCCGCCGCGAAGGCAATAAGGATGTAAAGCAGCTTCAAGAAGACCTCCCCCAAGAAAAGGCGGACAACGAGGAAGCGCCGAACGAGAAAAAGCTTGCCCTCAAAGCCATCATCGCCGACTACAACACCAAATACGGCACCAACCACCAGATCTCCGAGTTTGACACCTACTATCAGGACGTCCAGGACCGTATCAAGAGCCAGCGCTTCCCCCGTAGCGATGTCCCGCAGGAAGATAAAATCGATATCACCATCGTCGTCGACATGCTCCTCACCGGCTTCGATTCCAAATACCTGAACACCCTCTACGTCGACAAAAAGCTGAAATACCACGGCCTCATTCAGGCCTTTTCGCGCACCAACCGCATCCTCAATGACACCAAGCCCGCTGGAAATATCCTCGACTTCCGCCAGCAGCAGGATGCCGTTGACGAGGCCATCAAGATGTTCTCCGACGAGCATGAGGATAAGGCCAGGGAAATCTGGCTCGTCGATCCCGCGCCCAGCGTCATCACCCAGCTCGGCGAAACCATCAAGAAACTCGACGACTTCATGATTTCCCAAGGCCTTAACTATACCCCCGAGGATGTGCCCAAGCTCAAGGGGGACATCGCCCGTGTCCAGTTCATCAAGACCTTCAAGGAAGTCCAGCGCCTCAAGACCCAGCTCGACCAATACACTGACCTCGAGCCCGAGCAGAAAATCGCTATCGAAAAGGTGCTCCCCATCGACACCCATCGCGCCTTCAAAGGGGTCTACATCGAAACCGCCCGTGAGCTAAAAAAAGAACGCGACACAGGCGGTCCGGACATCCCGCCCCTGATCGATGAGCTCGACTTCGAGTTTGTACTCTTTGCCTCGGCTACCATCGACTATGACTACATCATGGAACTCGTCGCCAAGAGCGACCAGAAGACTCCCGGCAAACAGAATATGACCCGCGAGCAACTCGTTGCCCTCATAGCCTCAGATGCCACCTTTGCCGACCAGCGCGACCAGCTTGCCGCCTACATCCACCAGCTCGATCTCGGACAGGGCCGCAGCAAAGAGGAAATTCTTAAAGGCTATGCAGTCTTCAAGACCGAGGCCGAAGCCAAACAACTGCAGACCATCGCCGAAAACCACGGCCTCGACCACGATGCTCTGAACGATTTCGTCAAAGAAATCCTCCTCCGTCTCGTTTTCGACGGCGAACGACTCACCGACCTGATGGCCCCGCTTGAACTCGGCTGGAAAGAACGCCGCACCCGCGAGCTTGCCCTCATGGATGACCTCGTCCCGCTCCTCAAGCAACGCGCCAACGGCCAGAATATATCTGGCCTCTCTGGCTACGAACACTAAACGAGAAACACACCATGGAAACCAATCAAATTTTTTCACTCACTGAAATGTTCGAAGGGCACACCCAGCAAACAGAGAATGGAGTGGAGTATTGGCTCGCTCGCGATCTTCAAAACCTGCTTGGCTATACCGAATAGCGCAATTTCCTCAAGACCATCACCAAAGCCGAGACGGCCTGCGAAACCTCGGGACAGCAGGTCAAGGACCATTTTGTTGACGTCAACAAAATGGTCGAGCTTGGCTCCGGCGGCCAGCGAGAGATCGAGGACATCATGCTTACCCGCTATGCTTGCTACCTGATCGCCCAAAACGGAGACCCGCGGATGCAGGAAATCGCCTTTGCCCAGACGTACTTTGCCATCCAGACCCGCCGCGCTGAACGTATAGAGCAGCGTCTACTGGAGGCCGAACGCGTCTCGGCCCGAAAAAAACTCACCGATACCGAGAAAGAGCTTTCCACTGTCATTTTTGAACAAACAGGCGGCAATAAAAACTTCGCCCTCATTCGCAGCAAGGGCGACCAGGCTCTCTTCGGTAAAAGCACCAAGGCCATGGAAACCCAGTGGAAAGTGCCCGACAAACGCCCCCTTGCCGACTTTGCCCCGACCATCATTCTCAAAGCCAAAGACTTTGCCACCGAGATTACCATCTACAACGCCCGCGAAAACCAAATGCGCAGCGAGCCACAAATCTCCAGTGAGCACATCACCAACAATGAGGCCGTCCGTAATACCCTCATCAATCGCGGCATTCGGCCCGAGGCACTTCCACCTGCCGAAGACGTCAAAAAAGTCCAACGCCGCCTCGCATCTGACGAGAAGAAAACCCTAAAAAATCAGGACTCTCTGGAGAATTCATGAAGATCCCTCAGAACGCCGTCGTTCCTGGGAGTACCGTTATTCCTGGGAACGCCGACGTCCTCGTCGGCACAACGAATATAAATGCCAACGAGGACGTTGGCGCTCCCAGAAACCTCTCCGGATACGAAAAGTGATTCCTATGCTGAAGAACAAGCAAGATAAACAGGCGCTGGTGCCGAAATTACGGTTTCCGGAGTTTCGAGGAAATAAGGAGTGGAATCGTCTAAACGGCAACAAGCTCTTCACTCCAATTAATGACAGGGATCACAACGGTGATTTGCCAGTTTTAGCCATCACACAGGAGCACGGAGCGATTCCCAGAGCCTTAATCGACTACAACGTTTCCGTCACACAAAGCAGCATCGATAGCTACAAGATCATTCGCGTTGGCGACTTCATCATAAGCCTCCGTTCATTTCAGGGGGGCATTGAATACTCTGATTATGAAGGGATCTGCAGTCCCGCCTACGTGGTGCTGAAAGAAAAATGCGACACCGTAGCGGCATTCTTCAAGCACTTATTCAAATCGAAGGCTTTCATTCGTGAACTGACCAAGAATTTGGAAGGGCTGAGGGACGGAAAAATGATCAGCTTCAAACAATTTTCAGAGGTATTGATCAATCTGCCCTCGAAACCCGAACAACAAAAAATCGCCGACGGCCTCGACTCATTGGATGATCTGATCGCCGCGCACAGCACCAAGCTCGACGCCCTCCAAGACCACAAAAAAGGCCTCCTCCAGCAACTTTTCCCCGCCGAAGGCCAAACCACTCCCACGCTCCGTTTCCCTGAGTTTGAAGATGCGGGGGAGTGGAAAGACACCAGAATCGGAGAACTCATTGTTGAGTATCGGCAGAAATCCATAAAAGAAAACGAGCACGAGGTCTTAACATCTGCAAGGGGTGGGCTAATTAGACAAAAAGAATATTATGAAAACAACAGAATCACGGAACGAAGCAATATAGGGTTTAATGTCGTGCCTCTAAATTACATTACCTATCGGAGCCGAAGTGACGACCGAACCTTCTACTTCAATGAAAACAATCTTGGGATAACAGGAGTAATAAGCACATATTATCCAGTTTTCCGAATTAAGAGCGGAAGTAACAAGTTCTTCATTGAGCTCTTTTCACATCACCGTGAAGCCATTGGAAAACGAAGTGTTGGCACGTCTCAAACTGTACTTTCGCTAAATGAATTGAGAAAAGTTAAGCTTGCTATACCCTCTAAAATCGAACAACAACGCATTGCCAACTGCTTGAGCGCCCTCGACGGCCTCATCACCGCCCAGACCGCCCAAATCGCCGCCCTCAAAGACCACAAAAAGGCCCTGATGCAACAACTCTTCCCTAACCCGGAGCTAAGCAAAAAATGAGTAAGCCAGGGAATGACAACGTGCCTGGGAACGCCGACGTCCCCGTCGGCTCTTACGTTATACATGCCGACGAGGACGTCGGCGCTCCCAGGAATGGCGCTCCCAGAAAAGGCGCTTTTAGCAACGTTTCCTCCTCCGAATGGCACTCACGCGGTTATCTCCCACACCGGGATTCAAAGCACCTGATCCAATCCGTCACCTACCGACTGGCCGACAGCCTCCCGCAAACGAAATTGAAGGAACTCCGAGAAGAGCTAGAGTCTCTTTCTGAAGAAAAGCGCGAGTTGGAATCCCGTAAGCGCATCGAGGCATGGCTTGATGCCGGAATGGGTTGCTGCGCCCTTCGTCATTCCGAAGTCGCCCGTTACGTCCAAAATTCCTTCCTCCACTTTCATGGAGAACACTACCACCTGCATGCGTGGTGCATCATGCCCAATCATGTCCACATCCTGGTCGAGCCGCTGACCGATCTGGCCGCCATCGTCCAGGGCTGGAAATCCTACACCGCCCGCTGGATTTTACGACAAAATCACCGCCTCCAACTACGGATTCCCGATCCAAATAGGTTCTGGATGAGAGAATACTGGGATCGTTACATCCGAAATTTGGAACACTATACTCAAGCCGTCTATTACATTCACCACAACCCCGTCACAGCCGGACTTTGCCGATCGCCAGAAGATTGGCGTTGGTCAAGCGCCCCCCATGGAAACACGCCTGGGAGCGCCGACGTCCCCGTCGGCATGAATAACGTAGAAGCCAACGAGGACGTTGGCGCTCCCAGGAAACAAATCGATATCGAATAAAAAAGGAACCCCATTCTCCATGATACAACAAAATCACAAAGAACTCGGCAGGACACTCTGGAATATCGCCGACCAGCTACGCGGTGCCATGAGCGCGGACGCCTTCCGCGACTACATGCTCTCTTTTCTCTTTCTGCGTTACCTCTCCGACAACTAAAAAAGGAACTTGGCCCCGACTACCCGAAACTGGAAAACGGCGACAATCGTACACCGCTCCATGTCTGGTATGAGGCGAACGAGCAGGATATCATCGACTTTGAACAGCAGATGCGTCTCAAGATGCACTACGTCATCGAGCCGCCCTTTCTCTGGAGCCATATTGCTGAGATGGCTCGCACCCAGGATGGTGAACTGCTGAACACCCTGCAAAAAGGCTTCAGTTACATCGAAAACAAATCCTTCGAAAGCACCTTTGGCGGCCTCTTTTCAGAGATCAATCTCGGTTCCGAAAAACTTGGCAAAAACTACGAGTCCCGCAACACGATGCTCACCAAAATCATCGTGGAAATCGCCAAGGGTCTGGATGAGTTTTCCACCGACACGGATAGCCTCGGCGACGCCTACGAATACCTGATCGGTAAGTTTGCCGCTGGCTCCGGCAAAAAAGCGGGGGAGTTTTACACGCCGCAGCAAATATCTAAACCAAAACCAGATCGAAAACGTGAGTTTCGGTTTTGTGATGGACTAAACAGAGATTCTTGGCTTAAGAGCTCATGAGCTGATAAGCATTGATACCGGAACGTATATCCGTGAGATCAAAAACGATGGGTCTCAAAGTAGGTCTGGTTTAACATCCTCTCCGCCATTGTAACCCTCGACAGTCAGGAACCGAAGACCGGCAAGCGGGACAAGCTCAACAAAGTGCTTGATTTTTCCTGCGGGTCTGGCTCTCTCCTCCTCAACATCCGGAAGCGCATAACGAATTCAGGGGGCACTATCGGCAAAATTTACGGGCAGGAAAAGAATGTCACCACCTACAACCTGGCCCGGATGAACATGCTTCTTCACGGGGTCAAGGATGCCGAGTTCGAGATTTTCCACGGCGACACGCTGACAAACGAATGGGACATCTTCCGCGAGCAGAACCCCGCCAAGAAACCCCAATTCGATGCGGTCGTTGCCAATCCTCCCTTCAGTCTCCGCTGGGACCCAAGCGAAGAAACGAGCAAAGATGTCCGCTTCAAGAGCCACGGTGTCGCACCGAAATCTGCCGCAGATTTCGCCTTCCTCTTACACGGGTTCCATTTTCTCAAGAAAGATGGCGTCATGGCCATCATCCTTCCCCACGGCGTTCTCTTTCGGGGAGGCGTTGAAGCCCGCATCCGCAAGAAGCTCCTCGACGACGGTCACATCGACACCGTCATCGGCCTACCCGCGAACCTCTTCTACTCTACCGGCATTCCCGTCTGCATCCTTGTGCTCAAGAAATGCAAGAAGCCCGACGACGTCCTCTTCATCAACGCCAGTGAGCATTATGCCAAGGACAAGCGCCAGAACCGCCTGCGCACCGGAGAAGATGGCGAGCCGAACGATATCGAAAAGATCATCAATACCTACATCAACCGCACAGAAGAGGAGCGCTACTCCCGCCGCGTGAAGATGGATGAAATTATTGAGAACGATTACAACCTCAACATCACCCGTTACGTCAGCACAGCCACGCCGGAACCCATCATCGACCTTGGTAAAACTCACGAAGCAATCGTCGCTGCTGAAAAAGACGTTCGCACGATGACCGCGAAACACAATGAGTTTTTGAAACAGCTAGGCTTGCCACCACTTCCATAGTCATGGGGGCAAGGGACAGTTCGTGATGAGTCACGTTTAGAATCTCATAAACATTCTTCCAATCATTAAAAATGAGCAAAAAAAAATAACGGATGAGCCTGCCGTTTCCTTCTCGAAACGGATGAAGGACGTTGAGCTCATTGATGACAGGTTCGATTGTTTCGGCGAACAGAGCCTTGTCATGGGGAAGTGCGAGGGAAAAAGACGAAAAAATAGGAGCCGGTCCGGAAGTGCTATTCCGAACCGGCTCCATTCATTCTGGGAAAAACGCCCGTATACCACCAGCAATTCTTGTATCTTGGCCGGTGTGTTAAACCAAACCCAGTTTCAGACCCATAGTTTTCGAACAGGTTATCACTGTTCAATTCTTTTTTCACCGCGAAGGGCACGAAGGAACGCGAAGGGTGAAGAATCTGGGATAGATTGAGCTTTATTTTGTTGCTTTTCTTCGTGTTCCTTAGCGTTCTTCGCGGTGAAAAAAACTCAATCCCTCAAACGTGGTTTGGTTTAGCAAGGCATTATCACCCTACCCGGCCAGGACAATTCCCCATTTTCCGTGTCGAATCCTAAAGAAATTGCCATCCAGACAACATTACCCCCGGTTCGAACCGGATCAGGTCGTGCCCCGTGTCTTGCGTTTTTTTCCCTGAGGCCCCTTGGACGACCGGGAATCCGGTAACCACTCACCCTTCCTTTTTCCGGCTACGGCCTTATTTCCTGGACGTGTAACCTTCCCTTTGCCTAGGCCGTTCCTGCTTTTCTTCGCACCTTGTCTTTCATCGTGTGCGCCCTTGGACTCACGGGTACGGGACGTTGCGGAATGTGCGCCCCTTGGGGATGTTCGTTTACCTGCTGTTCGCCCATCAGATGTTCGTCCCCCGGAGGTTCCCTCTGCAGGAATAAGGATACGATGCTGACGGATACGGTCGGCATCGGTTCGGGCTACATAGATTTTTTTACCATTGGGAGTGAACCCTGTATAGAACATGGCCGTGGCAACGGCCCCGGGGATGGGGATAAAACATTGCACCTGCCTGGGATGCCAGCCCCGAGCCTCCAACCAGCCGGCCAAGGTGCGCATATCGTCGTCCGTGGTTCCAGGAAAGGCGCTCATAAGATATGGAATAACGTATTGTTCCTTACCTGCTTTGGCCGTTTCCCGGGAAAAAACCGACAAAAATTCTTCAAAAACCTTGACTCCAGGCTTCCGCATAAGGGCCAGGACAGAATCACAAACATGCTCAGGGGCGATCTTGAGCTGACCGCCGACGAATTCGTTCAGATACCCGATCAGAGCCTTCATGTCCTGCAGGGCCAGATCAAAACGCACGCCGCTGGCTACCCGGACATTGTGCACCCCTGGTACCCCGCGCACGGAGCGCAGCATGGCAAGATGCGCCTTATGGTCCATTTTAAAAAAAGGACAGATGGCCGGCGTCATGCAACTGGCCCGTTTGCACGGCTCGTCTTCCCGAACGCACCGCCCTCCCCACATGTTGGCACTGGGCCCCCCTACATCCGAAATATTTCCCTTGAACCCCGGCATTGCTACCATCCGAGCCACTTCACCCAAAATGGATGCAAGACTGCGCGAAGCAATACGTCGCCCCTGATGCAGGGCGAGGGTACAAAAAGAACAACCGCCCCCGCATCCCCGATGGCTGGTAATGGAATCCCTGATCATCTCGTCCGCCGGAATCATTGCCTTATAGACAGGATGGGCTCTGCGGGCATACGGCAGAGCATAGAGACCATCCATCTCATGCTGCGTCAATGGAGCCGCCGGCGGCGTGAGAACCACACAGCGATTCCCCACCATCTGCCTGGCCCAGGAAACACCTCCGTGGACCTGCTTTTCCATGGCCAACGTGGCGTACATAAGCTGCATCGGGTCCGCCAGCATACTCTCATGGGAAGGGTAATCCATGCAGGGCACATCTTCAGGAATATCGGTATCCAGTGTTACCGTTCCCGGAATACCATTTAACGCCCATCCATCATCCAGACGACGGGCGGTCTCAACGATAGCCCGTTCTCCCATGCCATAAATGACAGCATCGGCCTTGGCATCCAGGAGGATGGGTTTACGCAACCTGTCCTTCCAGAAATCATAATGGGTGATGCGCCGCAATGAGGCCTCTATGCCTCCCAGAACCACGGGCAGGCCGGAAAAGGCCTGGTGCAAAAGATTTGTGTATACAATGGAGGCCATATTAGGACGAGCTCCGGCCCTGCCCCCCGGGGTATAGGCGTCATCAGACCGTTTTTTACGGAATGCTGTATAGTGAGCCAGCATGGAATCGATGGCCCCGGCCCCGACCCCGGCAAAAAGTCTGGGACGTCCCATGACCAGTACATCATCTGGGGTATCCCATGCGGGCTGGGCCACAATCCCGGTACGGAAACCGTGGGCTATGAGCAACCGGCCCAGCAGGGCCATGGCAAAAGAGGGATGATCCACGTAGGCATCACCGCTGACCAGAAGCACATCAAGTTCGTCCCAGCCGATATTTGTCATTTCACGACGGGACATGGGCAGAAATTCGGGCTGCTTCAAAGAGTATGTATCAGAGAAGAGTTTTAGCATAGAAGAACCTATAGACCCGGTCAGGGGGGGGGGCAAGCACAGAAAAAAATGGAATTCAACAACGAGGAAAACGTGAAAAGAATGGGGTCGTTCCAGGAAGGATATGCGGACATAAAAAAACAAACCGCACGGAAGAGATCTTCCGGGCGGTTTGTTTATAACTAACTTCAATATTGCTGCATACAGTGCGTTTATTACAGTATTCTAACGCAATGAATTATTATTCATTCAGGTCATTGACATCAAAACAACATACATAAAAGATATCGTAAATATATTTTGCATCCAATCAGATGCATAGAATGTTGTGTATACGCACTGCAAACTGCGCACTGCGTACGTTGAACTATACGCTACCACTTCACTGCTGTCCTCAAATCTTCGATGCGGTCCGTCTTTTCCCAGGTAAACTCGACCCGTTCCCGGCCAAAGTGGCCGTAGCAGGCAGTCTTTTTGTAAATAGGACGCAGCAAATCGAGCTGCTTGACGATGTAATACGGACGCAGGTCAAAGACATCGGTGACAGCCTTGCTCAGGATATCATCGGGGATTTCACCCTTGCCGCCAGTGGTAACCAGCACGGATACGGGTTCAGCAACACCGATGGCATAGGCAATCTGGACCTCACAGGTAGGAGCCAGCCCCGCGGCTACAACATTTTTAGCTATATATCTGGCCATATAGGCACCGGAGCGGTCAACCTTGGAGGGATCTTTGCCGGAGAAAGCACCGCCGCCGTGGTTGCCCATGCCGCCGTACGTATCCTGGATGATCTTACGTCCCGTCAGTCCGCAATCAGCGACAGGGCCACCGGAAACAAAACGGCCGGTGGTGTTGATAAAAATCCGGGTATCCTTGTCCACCAGGTCCTCAGGCAAGGAGCTGAAAATGACCTCTTCGCGCACGGCATCCACCAAATCTGCATAGGCAATACTTTCGTTGTGCTGACAGGCGATAACCACATTGCTGATATGCACGGGCCGGCCCCCTGCATATTCCACGGAAACCTGGGTCTTGCCGTCGGGGCGCAGAAAATCGAGGATATTATTTTTACGCACATAGGCCAGTCTTCGGGAAAGCTTGTGGGCATAATAAATAGGCGCAGGCATGAGCGTCTTGGTCTCATTGGTGGCAAAACCGAACATCATACCCTGGTCTCCGGCGCCCTGGTCTTCAGGGTTGGTGCGGTCAACGCCCTGGGCAATATCGGAAGACTGTTTGTCAACAGAAGAAACTACGGCACAGGTATCAGCATCAAAACCCATATCCGAACCTGTATAGCCGATTTCACGGATAGTATCCCGGACAATAGCGGGAAAATCAGCATAGGCGCTGGTACTGATCTCACCTGCGATAAAAGCCATTCCGGTGGTCACCAAGGTTTCACAAGCAACTCTGGCATGGGGGTCCTGCTCAAGCAGGCAATCCAGAATGGCATCAGAAATCTGATCTGCGACCTTGTCTGGATGCCCTTCGGTTACGGATTCAGATGTAAAAAGATAACGGTCCGTTGTCATAATCATAGGAGTTTACCCTCTCTTGTTTCTGGGCCAGTGGCCCTTGGAGCATGTATTATTTGAAAATTCCGGATTAATAATCCCTCCGGAAATAAGAAGTTTAAACGAATCCTCAACACTCATATCAAGCTCAATTATCTCATCTTCAGGGACGATGAGATAATACCCTGACGTAGGATTCGGGGTTGTGGGTACGTAGACGTTGATCACTTTTTTATGGGTCTTTTCCTGCAGCTCACCCACCGCGACACCTGTAACATACGCCAAAGAATAGAGACCCTTGCGAGGGAATTCCAACAAAACAACCCTGTTAAAATCTTTTGTCCCTCCTTTGGCAACGGTCTCCACCAATTGCTGGACCGAGATATAAAATTTGTTCACCAGGGGAATACGGGAAATAATAAAGTTCCACACGGAAACAAGCTTACTCCCGAGATAATTACGGACCAGAATACCCGTTACAAGCAAAAGCAATACAATGAGGATCACACCCAGGCCCGGGGTTGGGAAAGGGATCAGGTCCTGAGGACGATACCCCTGGGGAATGACCAATAAAATCTTGTCCATCCACTCAATGAGCATTTTTAAAAAATAAAAAGTGGCTACCAGAGGAGTAAGAAACAGCAGCCCGGCCAGGAGATTGGTCTTAAAAAAGGTCTTAAATCCCTGCCAAACGGAACGTTCGTTTTTTTTGCTAAATAAAGGCATACATCTTCGGCTCCCGGCCGAATGGGGTTGAACACATCTACCAGTATACAAAACACAACAGAACCTGAATGACATACAACATTATATCGGTTCCCGCCCCACAGCACTCTTTTCGGAGATCAGCGCAAACTGGATCTCTGCAAACAAAAGATACGGCATACAACCAATACCCCAGGGGGGATGCTAAACATAAGTGCACAGCGCGCCGGTATCTACGCACTGTGCACTCAAAGCTGCCAACGATTCTTCTAATAGCGGTAATAATCCGGCTTAAACGGTCCTTCCACCGGAACGCCAAGATATTCAGCCTGCGCTTCGGTCAAGGTATCCAGATGAACCCCCAGACGTTCCAGATGGAGTCTGGCCACTTCCTCATCAAGGATCTTGGGCAGAACCATAACCTTAGGTTCGTAAACATTGGCTGCAAGATCCAGCTGAGCAAGGACCTGGTTGGTAAAGCTGTTGCTCATCACAAAGCTGGGATGCCCGGTAGCACAGCCCAGATTAACCAGACGACCTTCAGCCAGCACGATGATGGTCCGACCAGATGCAAGGGTCCATTTGTCCACCTGAGGTTTGATCTCATCCTTGGTGCAGAGGTCACTCTCTTCAAGATAGCTCATCTCGATTTCGCTGTCGAAATGGCCTATATTGCAGACAATGGCCTCGTCCTTCATCATTTCCATATGTTCGCCGGTAATAACGTGATAATTCCCTGTGGCTGTGACGAAGATGTCCCCTAGAGGGGCGACCTCTTTCATGGTCAAAACTTCATACCCTTCCATGGCGGCCTGCAGGGCACAGATGGGATCAATCTCGACAATCAGAACACGTGAGCCCAAACCTCGCATGGCCTGGGCACATCCCTTGCCCACATCGCCATAGCCGCAGACAACGGTGATCTTACCGGCCACCATAACATCCGTAGCTCGTTTGATGCCGTCGGCCAGAGACTCCCGGCATCCGTACAAATTATCGAATTTCGATTTCGTAACGGAATCATTGACGTTATAGGCAGGAAAAAGGAGTTCACCGTTCTTTTCCATATGGTACAAACGGTGGACACCCGTTGTGGTCTCCTCGGAAACGCCGCGCATGCCTTTGGCAATGCGTGTCCATTTGCCGGGATCAGTCTTCAGGCTATGGGCCAGGCGATCCATGATGATCTGGAATTCCTTGACCTCATAGGTTTTGTCCAGGAGGGAAGGATCTTTTTCGACCTTGACTCCCTGATGGATGATCAAGGTAGCGTCGCCGCCGTCATCAACGATCATGTTGGGGCCGGAACCATCCGGCCAGGTCAATGCCTGCTCCGTACACCACCAATAATCTTCCAGTGATTCACCCTTCCAGGCAAACACCTTGGCCAGCCCTTCTTTGGCAATGGCTGCGGCGGCATGATCCTGGGTCGAAAAAATATTGCACGAAGACCACCGGAGATCGGCACCAAGTTCAGAAAGCGTCTCAATGAGCATGGCTGTCTGGATAGTCATGTGGAGACTGCCCATAATCTTGAATCCGGCTAGAGGTTTGTCTTGGCCGTATTTTTTTCGGAGGGCCATGAGCCCGGGCATTTCTTTCTGGGAAAGATTCATCTCCTTACGACCCCACGTCGCAAGGGCCAGGTCCGCAACTTTATACTGCAATTCACTATCGAGGGGCTGTACCATAGATGTACTCCTAAAGTAAGTATAGACACATAACGTGTGTTGCTGGTTAGAAAAAATATGTTGTTTTTCTCTCTTGGCGCCTCTGCGCGATGCTATTTCTTTCGTGCCTGGAAAATATTGACCACCAAGCCCTTATTCACCGGAAAAGAATCCACACTCTGCAATGCAAATCCCGCGTTCTCCAGCCAGGCTTGCACCTCCGTATCCGCAAATCCCAACCAGCGGTCACCATATTCGGTGCGCATAGATTCATTGGTATGCTGCTTGAATTCTACAAGAAGAAACCCGCCACCGGAGCGCAGGATTCGGGCGGCTTCACAGATGGCTGCTCCGGGATGGACAATATGATGCAGCACCATGGACATGATCCCGAATTCGGTTTCCTCGTCCCGGAGAGGCAGATGTTCCAGTTCGCCAATCCGCAGACTGATATCACAGCCCTTGGGACAGCGCTGTTCCGCCAGTTCAAGCATCTTGGAAGAATAGTCCACTCCGATAATCTGCCGGGTCTTGGAGCCCAGGTATTCAAGAAGGCTCCCTGACCCGCAGCCGAGATCCACAATGGTTGCACATTCGGGCACCCGGTTAAAAATTTCCTGGGCAATATTCATAGATCCAAAAACTTCACTGCTCAAACGGTCCCATTTGACCGCAATGGAATCAAAAAAATGTTTGGTCCGGTTGGCCCGATCACGGATAACTTCCGCGGCCTGCACCAGGTCGTTCCGGATGGCCTCATCCTGATCCATAAGGGGCAGCAGACAATGCAAAAAATCTCCGGCAGGCCCTTCGGAAGCGGCCCTATAAAACATGCACAACCCGTCACGATGCGAAATAAGCAGATCGCAATCGCTCAGTATCTTCAGATGTCGGGAAATTCGGGACTGTCCCATACCCATGGTACTGACGAGCTCTCCTACATTAAGTTCATAATGATAAAGAATATTGACCAGCCGTGCCCTGGTTATATCTGAAAAGGCTTTGCAGCAGGCAAGTACATCCATAGGCATTCCAAGAGGTTAAACGTGCATACATCAAGATATATTGATATAGAGATATGTAAATATACTCGGGCACCATCCAGGTCAAGAAAGAACTGATCAAAAAACGCCCAAAAAACGGCTTTGCGTTTTCCAAGAAGGCCCATACAATTTGGACAGCCGGGCAAGTTTCAGTTACGCATGCATGGAAAAATCTGAAAATCATGAATACCGTTCGTGAAGGAATGGAAACTATGCAGCGAATAAATATCATAGGATGCGGCCAGGCAGGCAGGCCCATTAGTCACCTTTTGAACGCAAAAAACGTTTTTGAAATCGGCGAAGTGGCCTGCCATTCCAAGGAAAGCGCTTCCCAAGCTGTTAACTTCATCCGGGCCGGAATACCTGTCAAAAACATGAAAGAGATGGGTCAGGCCGACCTGTTCATGCTGGGGGTACCCGATGATTGTATAGCAATGTGCGCCCACGGCCTTGCCCGGTCAGGACTCCTTGAACAGGGAACTATTGTCTTTCACCTCAGCGGCTCCCTGCCGGCATCAGAACTCAATCCCGTCAAAAAGTGCGGTGCGCTGACAGCGAGTATCCATCCCATAAAAAGTTTTGCCGATACACAAACCTCTGTGCAGACCTTTGCCGGGACCTTTTGTGGCATCGAAGGGGACCCGGATGCAGTCCGGGTCCTTACCCGGGCATTTGAAAAGATAGGCGGCAAGCTTGTTCCCATCGACACAAAAAATAAAAATATCTACCATGCGGCGTCCGTATTCGTGTGCAACTATCAGAACGCGCTGTTGGAAATTGGCCTGCGCTGCTATATGAAAGCCGGATTGGATCGGGAAACCGCCCGAGATATCATGGCTCCTCTCGTCCGCAACACGGTCGAAAATATTCTTGCATCGGATACGATCAAGGCACTCACCGGGCCTATTGCCAGAGGAGATCACAAGGTGGTCGCCCGAGAAATAGATGCCCTGGCCCAATGGGACCCACAGATGAGCGGATTGTACACCCAACTGGGCAAAATCGTTCTAGAGCTTTCCGCTCAGCAACCAAACGCATCCCAAGCCCACCTTGCAATACTGAAAGATATTCTGGGAGGCTGATCCATTGCACGATTTCACAGGAACAATTTTCTAAAACGCAAGGATTCTCCTTTTTTTTTTTGCTGCATACCCGCACAGGATCTATTGTCCACCAAGGAAAATCTAAAAAAATGCCCAGATATATGATTCCAGCAGTACCCTTGCACCGGGTCGAGGATACGATCAAACGCAGTCGGTTTATTGTCACTCTTGGCCCGGTGGCAAGCCCCGAAGAAGCTCACGCCTTTGTAGATACCATCCGGAATGAATTCCCAGATGCCACCCATCATTGCTGGGCCTACCTGGCCGGAGCAGCTGGGGACACTGCGTATGTGGGCATGAGTGATGACGGAGAACCCCACGGAACTGCAGGCCGGCCCATGTTAAACGTACTTCTGCATTCCGGAGTAGGCCAAGTGGCCACGGTTGTTACCCGATATTTTGGAGGGATCAAACTGGGGACAGGCGGATTGGTCCGGGCCTATGCAGGCATGGTCCAGCTTGGCTTGGAAAACCTGGAACTCCGGGAAAAAATTACCCCGGTCAGCCTGGAGGTCGTACTGGATTACAGCAACATAACGCTGTTCAAACGTATGCTCTCGGAATTTGAAGTGGCTATTGTGGCCGAAGACTATGGTGCGGATGCCTGTTTTCATATTTCCCTGCCACAGGAAAACAGACAGGCTTTTGAAGAGGCATTGCAGGAAATGACAAATGGATTAAGCTTGGTCAGCACACTCGAAACATAGAGGCAGGTCACAACCCGCAGACATACCCGCAGGTCGTTAGGTAAGAATCGCATACATAGCCCCGCGCATACAACGGTCACAAATTACGCATCGCCAGGGCTGAGTGCACCGGTCATAGCACATCGTCTTGTTACGGATGGGAAGACCCCAAAGGGGCCACCAGGCAAGATAGAAGTTATATTTCCACATTTCCCTGCTCCAGGACATAGCCCAGTTCCTGATTTTCCTGTTCCAAATATTCGGGCAGTCCCTGCAGGGATCGGTTGAGTAGTCTTTTAAGCCTGGCAAGAAGGGGCCTGGGACGCGCTGCAATCAGACGCGCCGTCTGCATGGCCTCGTCTTCAAGATCACAGTCGGGGACAACGCGGTCAACAATGCCCAGATCCAGGCATGTTTGAGCATCAATCTGTTCATGGAACAACAGCCACTCAAGCGCCTTGCTCCTGCCAATGCGTCGGCCAAAGAAAAAAGGTAATCCTCCCTTGGGAAGCAGGCCTTCTTCAAGATAGAGATTACGCACCCGCATGGATCTCCCGGCAATTCTGTAGTCACACGCCAGGCTGATCCCGAGAAGCAGCGGGACGGTTTCGTTGCTGATCACTCCCACAAAGAGGATATCCGAATTCACCAGGGCAAGCATGATCTGATCCACGGCCCGAAAAAGCCGTGAAACAGCGGCCTCGGACAGTTCCCCGCTACGGATCATGGCACAGATCTGCTGGTATTGTTCACAGTCATCACACAGAGTATTGCCCATGATGATGACAACTTTGATTTCGGGAACGGTTGCAATATGCTTGAGATACCCAAGCACGGCGTCCTTGGCCTCGAACATGGTTGCATGAAGCAAACAATTCTTTTTAAAACGAAATGTGACCACAGCCTGCGTTTGAACAGCAGAAAAAAATTCGGTATCCCGCGAAAACGATCCTTCCGTCATGGGCCTTGCCCTCCTTCCTGATGCCGGTTGTCGAGGCAACAGCATGAATATTCCGACACTGGTTTCTGTTTGATGCTATACCACTTGACCTTGAGATCGATCAAGGCCAATCTGCCCTTCCATTACGTTCGCACACTGTCATACCACAGTACACAACGAGAGCGTTTTTCCCAATATCAACCTCAACCAACAAGGACGTATCATAGTGGGAACTGGACAAGACGACAAAACATACGCCCAGAGCATGGCTGCTGATATCTATGCCATGATCTCAACCTCCAGAGAACAGGGCATAGATCTGAGTAAAGGCTTTCATAATCAGGCATTCTCCAACCCGACCATGAGTATCAGATATCTTTTCTTTCCCAAAAAAGAACTGCTGTCCATGGGCCATTTCCCCGCGGATCTCACAAAGCAGTTCAAAAGCTCCAATATCTTATCGATCATCGAATCCAAGGGAAAAGCTGTTTCAGTGAATCTCCTCTGCGCCCTGGGTAAAGGATTTGCCGATATCCAGTCAGCAGAAGAAATAGAAACCAATCTCCGTTCCAAAGAGGTGGAGGGGTTTGCCTCTGCCCTGAAAAAAATTCTTGCACAGGACTTCAAGGACGCCACGGAAAAAGCAACCAAGACGGACGCATAACCTACCCAAACATCAAACCGTAAAAAGCCAGACCGTTCGGGAGCATAGCTCCGCACAGGTCCGGCTTTTTTTGTTTACGTACACCAAAGCCCCGTCCATCGACCAGGCAGACATCCTCCTGGCTGGGGCCCCATGGAACTTACGCATTGACCCGCGGGGCACAAACCGAGGCGTCTTCTTTGAAAGGCGAAAGAATCCGAAGCTTTTCAATAATCCCAGGCGTTTCCCGGAGCACGGTATCCACCTCATCCTCCGTGGTGTAACGGCTCAGACTAAACCGGATAGACCCGTGAGCATAGGTGAAGGGCACGCCCATGGCCCTGAGTACATGAGAAGGCTCAAGACTCCCGGAAGTACATGCCGATCCAGAACTGGCACAGATCCCGAATTCGTTCATAAGCAGCAATATGGCCTCGCCTTCCACAAATTCAAAGGCAATGCTGGTGGTGTTGGGCAATCGGTTATCCTTGTCCCCGTTGAGGCGGGTATGTGCGATGGAGGCAAGCAGCCCCTTTTCAAGACGATCACGCAGAGCTCTGACCCGGGTATTTTCCTCGTCCAAATGCAGGGCTGCCAGTTCACAGGCCTTTCCCAGCCCAACGATCCCGGGAATATTTTCGGTACCCCCCCTCCGTCCCTTTTCCTGATGGCCACCAATGACCATAGGTCTGAAACGGACTCCTTTACGCACATACAGAGCCCCTATCCCCTTGGGACCGTGCAGCTTGTGTCCGGACAGAGAAAGAAAATCCACAGGAATATCTTGGACGGAAAAAGGAAGCTTCCCCATGATCTGTACAGCGTCAGCGTGCAACAACGCACCTTTTTCCCTGGTTATCGCTGCAATTTCCTTAAGGGGGAACAGCACGCCGGTTTCGTTATTGGCCGCCATGACAGACACAATAGCCGTATCCCGGCGCACGGCTCGGCGTACTTCTTCCAGATCAAGACACCCTTGACGATCCACGCCAAGCCTAGTCACAGAATATCCGCTCTCCTCAAGTCCCTTGACCAGATTCAAAACGGCCGGATGTTCCACCCGAGTGGTCACAATATGCCGTTTTTCAGGCTGGCTCTTGAGAGCCGAAAGGATGGCCGCATTATCGCTTTCCGTACCCCCTGAGGTGAAAATAATCTCCCGAGGCTGGGCCTGGATAAGCCCGGCGACCTTTTCTCTGGCCTGCTGGATATATTTTTCAACCTGACCACCAAATCCATGCATGCTGGAAGGATTCCCGTACCAGGTTTCCAGAACAGGGAGCATTTCCTGAACAACCAGGGGATCAACCCGGGTTGTGGCATTATTGTCCATATAGATGACAGTGGTCATGAACGCACCTCCTCAACCAGGATATCGGGTTCCACAAGCTCCCGGAGTTTGGTTTCCACAAATCCCTTGAGGGTGGCACTGCTGGCCGGACAATTGACACAGGCCCCGCGCAGGGCAACCAGGACCTTCTTGCCCTCAATATCCACGAGTTTGATATCTCCGCCATCCTGCTTCAGACTGGGCCTGATTTCATCCTCAAGAACCTTCATCACCCGCTGCATCCGCTGTACATTACTCAGAGATGCACGCTTTTTCTCTTCAGCAGGGCCATTCTGCTTCATTTCGGCCCGGACCTTTTCCAGCAGTTCCGCAATGTCATCCAGGCATTCACCGCATCCGCCACCGGCTTTGGTGTAGCTGGTGATATCTTCAACGGTTGTCAGATCATTTTCCATGATCGCCTGCCGAATTTTTTCTTCGGTGACCCCAAAGCAATGGCACAGGACGTCACCTTCCAACTCCTGTTTGGGGGTCTCGATGCCCCGATAGTTGTTAATGGCGGCATCAAGAGCCTCCCGCCCCATGACCGAGCAATGCATTTTCTGCCGGGGCAGACCTCCGAGGAAATCGGCAATATCCTTGTTGGAAAGGGTTTTGGCCTCTTCCAGAGTTTTGCCCTTGATCAATTCGGTCAACGCCGAACTTGAGGCTATGGCACTGGCACACCCGAAGGTCTCAAAAGAGGCTTCAACGATCCGCTCATTTTCATCGACCTTGAGATACAGCTTAAGGGCATCCCCGCAGGCCAGACTTCCGACCTCACCTACGGCGTCGGCATTTTCAATGGCCCCTGCATTCTTTGGATGCAGGAAATGTTCTTTAACTTTGTCTGTATAATCCCACATTTGTACCTCCAGTGCCTATAGATGGCTGCTGCATTTATTTTTTCTATGTCACATATTACATATAGAAACCAATATTCAGTTTTGTCTCTATTGGTAACGCATTTTTTGTACGAAGGGAACACAAACCCAAAAGGCTCCGGAATATTCCGGAGCCTTTTGGGTAACAAAAACAGATTTTTCTTCAAAGGTAAGGTCATTTTGGACTGACCAACTCACAACCAATATCCATTATCCACCAACGCTTAGGACCTCGTTAGGGACAATGGTATCTCTACATGCGATCATTTGAACACGTTTTTAACGGCTTACGTACCTATCTGCCAATCCTTTGAGCACGGCCAGATTCATTCTGTCTTCTTCAAGCACCTTTCCTTTGGGAGTCTCAAGAATCATGGGGATATGCTTGAGCATGGGTTCCTGGAGTATGCGTGTAAATCCCATCGTCCCTATCTTTCCCCGTCCAATATGCTCATGTCTGTCTTTATGCGATCCGCATGCAAGCTTGGCATCGTTGAGGTGAAAACATCCGATCCGATCCAGACCGATCAGTTGATCCAGACGTTCAAAGGTATTGTGAAATCCTCTTGCAGACCTGAAATCATAGCCAGCCGCGAATGCGTGACAGGTGTCAAAGCAAATACCAAGTCTGTGGGCATAGAACGAATGTTCCAACACAAAAACCAATTCTTCAAACCGCGAACCAAGGTTCGTGCCCTGTCCTGCAGTGGTTTCTAAAAGAATCATGACATCTTCAACGCCGCTTTGCTCCAGAGCCCGGTCTAGATTGGCCACGTAGTTTTGAAGTCCCTGTACCACTCCAGTGCCAAGATGTGAACCTGGATGGGTGACCAGAAATTTCACGCTAAGACAATGCGCCCGGCACACTTCCTGAGCAAAAGCATCAACAGAACGCTGCACCTTCTCCCTGTCCGAACCAGCCAAATTCACCAGATATGAATCATGGATAAAAACAGGATACGCGCCCCATTCCCGCCAGGCCCGGGCAAACGCATGAATCACCTCCGGCCCAAGTTCAGGGACAGTCCATTGCCGCTGATTGCGGGAAAATAGCTGCATGGCCGTCCCGCCTACGGACCGGATACGTTCAAAGGCAGTACAAAGTCCCCCCGAAATCGGCATGTGCGCACCCACAAAACGATCATCAAACACCACCGGTACTGATTCCATGACGCTCTTTGCTCCTGCAAAATCTTTCGCAAAAACTACCATTTTTTTGCCGATGACCTGCAAAAATGCCCTCAGAAATAGAACAGAAAATATTGGTAAAGAATGCAGACCTGGTGTAGGCACAAAACATGTCCGCGAAAGCACCTGAAAACATATACAGATTGGAGGCACGTAATGTCTGATCTGATCCTATGGAAAGATCAAGAGCTACAAAAAATAAAACAGGATATGGATGAACTGCTCTCCTGTTTTATACAGGATTTCAGCCATCCCCTGTACCAGGACCTATGCATCACGCCTTTTCACATCACAACCATTGACACTAAGGATACAATAGTTCTGGAAATAAGCATCCCCGATCTTGCGCCACAATCTCTGGATGTTTCGCTGGTTAACAATACCTTACATATCCGGGGTGAACAAACAAACGAACACACGTACCTTCAGCAAAACCTGATCCGACAACGAACATTTTCCAGCCAGGTAATCCTGCCTTGCCCCGTCAAAGAAGAAGAAATCACTGCCGTCTATAGGGATGAAATCTTGGCGATCACTCTGCCTAAAAAAGATCTGAACCGGCCTAAAAAAATTATGGTTAATATCGCTTCATAGTCAGGGCTGTTGTACCCACGACCCTTTTTATTATGCTTCCAGCAAAGGAGTATTCCATGAATTCCAAAACCGATATCGAAGAAATTCCTGTTGCTGATCTCAGGTGGCGCATGGATCCGACATCTCTTCCTTTTTCCGACACCAGCGAACTCGAGCCTTTGTCAGTTATCATGGGTCAGGAACGGGCTGTCAATGCCCTGCGATTCGGTATAGGCATGCGCCGTCCGGGATATAATATTTTCGTCACCGGAGCTGCGGACAGTGGCCGTATGGACACCGTCAAACAACTTATCAAGGAAGAGGCCCAAACCCAAACCAACATCCCCGACGATCTGTGTTATATCCATAATTTCAAGCACCCAGAAGCACCGATTCTTCTGCGTCTTCCGGCCGGCAAAGGGGTCATGCTCAAAAAAGACATGCATGCCATGCTGGAAACGCTGAAAAAAGAAGTTCCCCAGGTCTTTGAAAGTCAGGACTACATCAACCGAAAATCGGAAATCAGTGCCATCTATGAAAAAAAGACCGCCAGCTTTTTCATGGCACTGGAAAAAAAAGTCAAAGAAGCAGGCTTTGCACTGGTTGCCATTCAGGGCCGACAGGGACAGCCACCGGATGTCATGCCCCTGGTGGACGGGGAACCGGTGCCGTTGGTCAAGGTGGAGCAACTTGTAGAAAAAGGACGTTTTCCCAAAGATGAATTTGAAAAAATCAAGGTGGCATATCAGGAAATACGTCAACAAATAGACACGACATTCCTTGAGGTCCGGGAGGTCCAAAAAGAAATCCAGAAAAAAAACAAAGCTGTCGACCAGCTCATGTTCAATAATCTGGTTCAAGAACATCTACAGCCGCTGATCAAGACATATGACACGGACATTCTGGGTATATACTTCACGGACATGATCGAAGACATGCTTGAAAATATGCATATCTTTCAGCCCCCCACCAAAGAAACCATGATGCCCCAGGCCATGATGCCCATGGGCGATCCCTTTGCTCAATATACAATCAACGTGGTTACCGATCATTCCGGTCAAGAAGGAGTGCCTGTCATCATCGAGAACAACCCCACCTATCGTAATCTTTTCGGGAGCATAGAACGTGTTGTTGACCGGAGCGGCATGTGGCGGACAGATTTTTCCAAAATCAAGGTAGGGTCATTCGTCAAAGCCAACGGCGGGTACCTGGTTCTCAATCTGATGGACGCAATCGTTGAACCCGGAGTCTGGCCGGCCCTCAAGAGAGCCCTCAAAAGCCAGAAAATGGAAATTGAAACCTATGACCCTTTTTATCTTTTCACCACCACCGGACTCAAGCCGGAACCCATAGATATTGACGTCAAGGTGATTGTACTTGCCAGCAGATATATCTACAGCCTGCTTAAAACCTATGACGAAGACATCTCTAAAATTTTCAAAGTCAAAGCAGATTTTGACCAGAGCATGGACAAAACAGAAGAATCTATACTGACAATGGCCTCCTTTATCCGCACCCAGACCGACACACACGAGCTCCGCCCCTTTGACCGCACGGGCGTATGCGCCCTGGTCGAACAGGCGGTGCGTATGGCCGGCAGGCAGGAAAAAATCGCCACAACCTTGCCATTGTTACGGGACCTGCTCCTTGAAGCAGACTATTTTGCAGGGCAGGACAACCAGAAAAAAGTCCTTGGTATTCATGTTGAGCAGGCCATTGAGGCCCGGATCTTCCGTTCCAATCTCATTGAAGAAAAAATCCAGGAAATGATAGATCGCGGATCCATCATGATCGACACCCAGGGGAGTGTGGTGGGACAGGTCAATGGTCTGGCCGTATATGATCTTGGCGACTACATGTTCGGCAAGCCCAGCAGAATTACGGCCACCACATCCATGGGGAAAGCCGGAATCATCAATATCGAACGCGAGGCCGAACTTTCCGGAGCTACCCACGATAAGGGAATGCTTATTCTTGGTGGCTACCTGCGTGACAAATATGCCCAGAATAAACCCCTGGCCATAAGCGCCAGTATCGCTTTTGAACAGAGCTATAGCGGCATCGACGGTGACAGCGCGTCTTCAACGGAAATCTATGCACTGCTCTCGAGTCTTGCAGAAGTCCCCATAAACCAGGGAATCGCCGTGACAGGTTCCGTAAACCAGAAGGGTGAAATCCAGGCCATTGGAGGAGTGAACCAGAAGATTGAGGGCTTCTATGCCTGCTGCACGCATAAAGGCATTACAGGGTCCCAGGGAGTCATTATTCCCCAAAGCAATGTCCGGGATCTCATGCTCAAACATGAAGTGATCCAGGCTGTTGAACAAGGAAAATTCCATATCTGGGCCGTCGCAAATATCAATGAAGGCATTACCCTGCTCACGGACATGCCGGCAGGAGAACGGCAGCACGACGGAACGTATCCAGAGGGAAGCATCAATGCTCTAGTGGATGCAAAACTGAAATCTTTGGCCGAAGGGCTCAAAAAATTCGGCGCCGATGATGAGAACGACAAGGATACTAAGAGAAAGAAACAGTGACCATTCAGCGCATCCGTCGCATTGAACCCTCGCCCATTTGTGTCATATAAAAAAACCCGCTTTTGCGGGTTTTTTTATATGACACAAATGGAACAGACAGGAATCAAAACGTTGTCACATATCGGGATTCAAAACAAAGGGTGAAATGTTTGTCTTCAAGTTCTTCCTGGTTGATACAGATCTGATTATCCGTCTTATTTTCAATAACCACGTCTCCCTTAAGGCATATATTTTTCCCAAAAACGATATCTCCCGCGACACGCAAAGATGTACATTCAAGGAGTGACGGAGCCCCATAAGGAAACCTGGCCTGAAAATCATCAATCTTCATAAAAAATTTCTTATCCAGATCAATCTCAATGGGGCGTAGGACCCGTGCGGGATTAGGGACAACAGTCTGTTCTGCGGTGAGCACAAAATTATCCGACATAACATTCAGCAGATCACCACACGTTTTGACCGGCGCGAATCTGGTCCGGGGCACCTTGAGCACCTGTGCATGACGGAACGAAGAAATAGCCGCTCCCATAGCCGTCTCAAGCTGATAAATCCATGGAGAACTGCTGTCCCTAGGATCAACGTGTTTACTGTTTACGATAAGATCCAGAGGCATCATCCCATGATAGGCAAAAACCTTTTCCAAAATCTTCAGATTAATCCAGATAGAGTTGGTATTGAAAAAACAATATTTGGAAACATCCTGAAAGGTATCCAGGCTGTCATCAGGACACTGGGCAAGTTCCCGAAGGGCCAGGCGTCCGCTTTGTTTCAAACGACACAGATGGCCGCCTTTCTTGTCCGAAGACGTCCTCTCGGCGACCTCCATAAGAAAAGGAAGATCATTTTTGACCATGAATCCATAAATGGCCGGGTCCACGACCGCTCCAAGATTATCAGAATTGGAAATAAATGCGTATTCAAAGCCAGCATCAAGAAGTTTTCGCAAAGTTCCCGACGTGACCATGGACGTATAGATATCGCCATGGCCGGGTGGATTCCATTCCAGTTCGGGATTTTTGGGCCACTCCACGGGACTCAGATCTTCCTGAAGAATTTTAGGAGATTTATGTTGGATAAATGCCAGAGGAACCTGGGTAGTGCCATTGTCAAACCCTTCAATGGCCAGCATGGTATCCAAATGGGTACTGAAACTGTTCATGAATACCAGAGGGATCTCCCGACCGGTCTTCTCGCGTAACTGCAACACCTGACGGACAATAATATTCAGGAAGGTCTGGCCATCTTTAACAGGCAGCAGGGTTTTCGCCTTCCGCAACCCCATGCTGGTACCTGATCCACCGTTAAGTTTGATGATAGCCAGCTTGCCAAGGGCCTGTTCTCCGACAGAAATACATTCCTGTGCCTGAGCATAGGTTTGGATTTCTTCCGTGGATACGGGATCGATATCCTGTTCAGTTAATTTGCCCAGAGAACCATGCGATAATTGGTGATAGTAATATTTTGTAACATTGATAACGATATCTGGAAGACCATGGGCTTCCATCTTCAGCTCAAAGGGCTTAAACTTTTGCGCTGAAGCGAAGGTATTGATTCGCAAAAAACTGATCAAGGGAGAACGTTCATCCATAACAACCTCCCGGGATGGACCGCACCGGGTTCATTAAAAAACATATAGGCACTGTCGCCACACAAAAAAGCTATGTCTCAGCTATGACATTCTGAAACTACAGTATACCGCACGTTTCTACACGGGACAGTCCTCACCCTCCGGATTCTGCTCCGGGGCAGCCAGCCAGGCCAGCGTTTCCTTAACATCCAACGTTCCAGAATAAATGGCTTTGCCAGTGATAACTCCTTCCAGTCCACGTCGGGCAAGAGAATAGAGCTCCTGTACATCCTTAAGAGTGGAAATTCCACCGGCGGCCAGGACAGGCACGGAAGCCAGAGCCAGGAGTTCTTCCATGGCCGGAATATTCACTCCGGACTGCATGCCGTCACGGGCGATATCCGTGTAAATGAAAAACGCTGCACCCTGCTGTTCAAGGCGGGGAACAACCTCTTCCACACGGACCCCGGCATCTTCAACCCATCCCCGGGTTTTGAGAACCCCGTCCCTGGCATCCAAAGAGACACCGATTTTCCCTGGAAATGCCTGACATAACGCACCAAAAGTCTCAGGATCTTCGAGAGCCATGGTGCCGATGATCAACCGGGTCACTCCGGCATCGAGATAGGCCTGAGCCGTTTCTATATCCCTGATGCCACCGCCGAGCTGCACAGGGATAGGCACTTCAGAACACATTTTGCGAATGCCTTCAAAATTTTTGGGACGTCCGCTAAAGGCCCCGTCAAGATCAATGATATGCAGCCACTGTGCACCATACTCAACCCATTGCCGGGCCATGGATGCCGGGTCCGAGGCAAAAACGGTAACCTGATCCTCAACCCCCTGCCGAAGACGCACGCATTGGCCGTCCTTGATATCAACCGCTGGAAATAATATCACAATCCCAATTCCTCAAGACAATATATCAACCCCTCACTGGACATTTGCTCCGCAGTAATCCATTTGCCCCCCCGCTTAAAAAACGTCCCTGCGTTTAGGACATTTTCACTCAGAGAATGCTGCTGCTCTTCATAGTGTGCCCTGGTCACCGTCTTGTTTTTGATATCGATAAGATACAGATCAAAAACAACCATGGCCGGAATGTTCACGCTCCAATCATTGCCACTGCGTTCCTGCCACTGAAAAACCTGGGGAACCAGGAGAAAATCGGTCGGGACGCATTCCCCCACCTCCTGCCAGAAGGCAAAGGCAGAAGGACGGGAACGGCTCTGTTTGGACAGCAGGATTTCCTGACACTGCCTGACCACCCCGGGGCCGACATACGATCTCCCCGTCCGTTTGGCCAATTGGGCATCAAGCTCTGCGTCCATGCCCCCCAGAACCTTCTCCGGAAGGACGACATGTTCTTCAGGCAAATTTCCGGCCAGGAGCTCCCAGGAATGAGTGGGTTGCTGGAATGCCGCAACAGCCAGAGACGCATTCTTGGGAAGGGGAGTAACCCCCGTTTTAGGTGCGCAGGCCGTAAGGGTGAACAAAACAGCATACAGCAGTGCTGAAAACATCAGATGTCTCATGAATCCAATACTCCTTTGGTACTGAAAACCTCATGGCCCGACCGGCGGACAGCCTGTCCCAGAGCGAGACCAAGTGCCTTGAAAGCCCCTTCAAGCATATGATGGCCATTGAGCCCATACAGAATATGCACATGGAGATTAATCCCGGATTTCATGGCCAGAGATTTGAAAAATTCCCGCCACAGGTCCTTTTCCTGACCAGCGATCAGCGGCGGCAGGTCCTGTTCCTGATAAACGAGATACGGACGTCCGGAAATATCGACAATGACTTCCGACAAAGCCTCATCCATGGGAACTTTGGCCCACCCCACACGGACGATCCCGGATTTACCGCCCAAACACTGCTGCAGTGCCTCTCCCAGCGTAAGACCGATATCCTCCACTGCGTGATGGGCATCAATATGGTAATCGCCCTTGCAATGGATTTCGAGATCAAAACGGGCCCAGAAAGCCATCAACTCAAGCATATGGTCGGCAAAACCATACCCGGTATGGATCGCAGTTTTTCCGTTCCCGTCGAGGCAAAGAGACACTTCAATATTGGTCTCGTTCGTTGTGCGCTCAATGCGGGCGTTTCTAGACTCCATCATTAGTGTCCTTGTTTATGAGTGTCATGACGTCAGAAAATGCCCCAAGAATACACGCGATGATGCCCTGTTGCGGGAACACCGGACGCGATGACTATGAATACGGTGCTGCCAGTTATTTATCCGGCACGGCAACATCTTTTTTTACAGCATCTTTCTTGTCCGCTGCCGCCTTCTTTTCCTTACCAAAGAAATAGGCGACCCAGATACCGACCTCATACAAAACAACCAGCGGAGCAGCCATCAATGCCTGAGAGACAACATCAGGCGGCGTAAGCACCGCAGCTACGATAAAGGCTCCGAGCACTGCATACTTACGTTTTTTGCGTAAACCTGCCGAGGTAACAAGTCCCAGCCGAGCCAGAAAGAAAATAAACAGGGGCAGCTCGAAAATAACGCCGAAGGCTATGAGCAACTTGAGAGAAAATCCAAGATATTCCTTAAGAGTAGGCATCGGACGAATAAGATCCGTGGCAAATCCCATAAAAAATTGGAATCCAAAGGGAAAGACCACATAGTATCCGAACAGGGCTCCACTGACAAAAAAAAGGGCAGAAAAAAAGGCCATGGGCACAAAATAACCACGCTCAGAATCGTACAGTCCTGGTGCCACAAATTTCCAGATCTGATAAAAAATATACGGACTAACGGCAAAGAGCCCGGCCACAAAAGCTACCTTGAGATAGGTAAAAAAGGCCTCGGGCAAGGACGTAAAAATCAAGGTGCTTTTAGGGGGCAAGACCTTGATGAGAGGAGCCATTAAAAGGTTAAAAAGTTGCTCGGCAAAGGCGTAACATCCGAGAAAACCAATAACAGACGCTATGACACAGCGGATCAATCGTTTTCTGAGCTCGTCAAGATGGTCGGTGAAGGTCATCTCCTCGCTCACAGAGGGATCAGAGGCTGAACGTTCTTCACTCATAAACGATCAAGCCTCCTTATCGGTCATATTTTTGCCGGCAACGGACTGCTTGTTGTCTGGACTCATCGTTTTCTCAGCAGAGCTATCGACATCCGTGGCCGAGGCCTCCTTTTCAGAGGCCCCCTTTGCAGAGGCAGACGTGGCATCTGAAGCCGTACTGGTACCGGCATCTGCTTTTTCGGGAAATAATTCCTTTTCAGCCTGCTTCGTCCGCTGTTTTTCCTCTGCCCGCTCAGATTCCAGGTCAATGGTGCGCTTAACATCCGAGCTCATACGCTTGAACTCACCCAGCGCCTTCCCTAGAGTCCGGGCAACATCCGGGAGTTTTTTGGGACCGATAACTATCAGTGCCACTACCAAAATAATAAGTATTTCCGTGGTACCTATTCCAAACATGTTCCGACCGTTGTTGAAGTGGATACGTCAGAAAACACCGACAAAAGCGGCGTGTCCATACAGATTATGAAAAAAACCGCAGACTATGCCTCTGCTTCAGACGTATGGCGTCCAGCACATCCTGCGGTTTTGATATGTACAGAAGTTGGGTCCAAAAAACCAGCCTTTCCAAGCGGTTTTCCTATTCCCATTCAATAGTACTCGGAGGTTTGGAGGAAATATCCAACACCACCCGGTTCACTCCCTGGACCTCATTGATAATTCTGTTGGAAATCCGGGCCAGAATTTCGGAAGGAATCCGGGACCAGTCAGCGGTCATGGCATCGACACTATCGACGATGCGTAGAGCGACAACGCTTTCATAGGTCCGCTCGTCGCCCATTACCCCAACGGTTTTCAGAGGCAAAAGGACCGCAAAGCCCTGCCATATTTTATAATACCAATTGCTGGACTTGAGTTCCGAAGTGACGATTGCGTCCGCATTTTTGAGCACTTCCAGACGTTTGCGGGTAATCTCACCAATAATACGAATGGCCAGACCTGGACCGGGAAAGGGGTGTCTCCAGACGATAAAATCCGGCATGCCCAGCTGCTGCGCCACCTTGCGGACTTCGTCTTTAAAAAGTTCCCTCAAGGGTTCCACCAGAGTCAGGTTCATCTTTTCCGGCAACCCCCCTACATTATGATGGCTCTTGATAACAGCGGAGGGGCCTTTGAACGATTCGCTCTCAATCACATCAGGATACAGGGTACCCTGGGCCAGAAAGGATACCCCGGGAATAGCCTTGGCTTCCTTTTCAAAGACCTCGATAAAAGTATGCCCGATAATTTTACGCTTTTTTTCGGGATCACTAACGCCTTCGAGTTTGTCGAGAAAGAGATCTTGAGCTTTCACATGGATGAGATTCAGATCAAAATATTTACGCAAAAAAGCGGTCACTTCTTCGGCTTCATTTTTGCGTAACAGTCCGTTGTCCACAAAAATACAGTGCAGCCGTTTGCCTATGGCTCGGTGCAAAAGAGCCGCGACCACAGTGGAATCAATCCCGCCGCTGAGCCCGCAGACCACCTGAGCATCCCCGATCTGTTCACGTAGCTGGGGGATCACCGTATCCACAAATGAGGACATGGACCAAGTGGATTTAACCCCTGCGATGTTGAACAAAAAATTATTGATAATGGTTTCACCCTGTTCGGTATGTACCACTTCCGGATGGAACTGCAGGCAGTAAATCTTGCGCGCCTCATCAGCCATGGCAGCAACGTCCACGGTTTCTGTCCTGCCGATCACAGAAAAACCGGGGGGAGGGGTCATGACTTTGTCGCCATGGGACATCCAGACCTTAAGTTTCTTGCCTGAATTGAGATTGTCCCACAGTTTACAGGAGCCACAAAATTCGATCTCTGAGCGACCGTACTCCCGATCTTTGGCAGGAGAAATTTCACCGCCAAGAAGCTTGGCCGAAAGTTGCATACCGTAGCAGATACCTAAGATGGGAATCCCCCATGTATACACCTCGGGATCAATGGATGGTGACGCGGGATCGGTAACCGATGCCGGACCTCCGGAAAGAATGATCGCCTGAGGATCCATGGCTTTGAGCTTTTCGAGCTTCATGGTGCAAGGATGGATCTCGGAATAGACCCCCGCCTCACGGACGCGGCGGGCTATAAGTTGGGTATACTGGGACCCGAAATCCAGAATGATGACACTATCCTGTCGTTCCATAGATGAGTTTCCTTTAACCTGCAGCCCTAAAGCTCAGGTTCACTGTATGTATATACTACCATTTTCATTCTTCCTCCAGCAGATATCCACTGGAGGAAGAACAAATACCTGGTGCCTAAAAATAAGCCCTCGTGTCTGGATACAAACGAACATAGCTCCAAGGCACAAAAGATTTTGGAACCGGAGGGTAGACCAAGACACAAAAGTTGCAAAATGTGCAGCGCACCCCGTACAATCTTCTAACCTCGCACTCTCACTATCCCCGCAGTGACGCCGTAGAATGATACGTTTTTGCCTAAACACTGCTTAAAAAGAGTCGATCCTGTAGTTTGGTGCTTCCTTGGTAATAATGACATCATGGACATGACTTTCACGCAGGCCTGCCGGAGAAATACGCACAAACCGTGATTTAGTCTGCAGATCGGCAATAGTGGGGCAACCAAGGTAGCCCATACCCGAGCGCAGACCACCAAGCATTTGTTCAATATTGTCCACAACAGATCCCTTATACGGCACACGCCCTACAATACCCTCGGGGACCAACTTATGTGAATCCCTATGGTCCTGAAAATATCTGTCGCTACTCCCTTCACGCATAGCATCAATAGAACCCATACCGCGATAGATTTTATACCGACGTCCCTGATACAAGATGGCCTCTCCCGGGCTTTCATCGGTTCCTGCAAACAGACTGCCCATCATCACGGAATCAGCACCCGCAGCAATGGCCTTGACCAAATCACCGGAAAACTTGATCCCGCCATCGGCAATAACACACTTTCCCAGCTCATGGCAGACCTTAACAGCATCCATGATAGCCGTGATCTGGGGAACGCCCACTCCGGATACCATGCGCGTGGTACAAATAGAACCAGGACCGATACCCACTTTGACAGTATCCACTCCGGCATCAATCAATGCCTTGGCACCATCGCCGGTGGCGATATTCCCTCCTACAAGCTGACAATGGGGATATCTTTTTTTGATGGCATCAACAGATTTCAAAATATTGGCTGAATGGCCATGGGCAGAATCAAGAATCAGAACGTCCACGCCTGCCTCCACAAGGGCAGCAGTACGATCATCCCGATCGCCGCCAACACCGATGGCCGCACCAACCCGCAAACGCCCAAACGTATCTTTGCAGGCCTGAGGATATTTACGAACCTTTTCAATATCCTTAATGGTCAAAAGCCCCTGGAGTTTGTTTTGGTCATCAACCACCAGGAGTTTTTCAATCCTGTTCTTGTGCAACAGACGTTTGGCCTCCTCCTGCTTGATCCCTACAGGAACCGTGATCAGATTTTTACTGGTCATGACTTCCTTCACTCTGCTGGACATATCAGTCACAAAGCGGACATCTCTATTGGTTATAATCCCCACAAGCAGACCGTCTTTCACCACTGGCAAACCGGAAATACGATACTCTGTCATGAGCTCAAGAACGCGCCCGACAGCATCTTCCGGATGAACCACAATAGGGTCCACAATCATCCCACTTTCGGACTTCTTGACCTTTTCCACTTCAAGCCGTTGCCGCTCAATGCTCATATTCTTGTGAACGACTCCCAGTCCTCCGGACCGTGCGAGAGAGATGGCCATGCGTGATTCGGTAACGGTATCCATGGCAGCGCTAATCAACGGGATGTTGAGTCTGAGTGAGGGGGTCAACTGTGTGCCCAGGGCTACTTCATCAGGCAACACTTCAGAATAATTGGGTATCAACAAGACGTCATCAAACGTCAGTCCTGTTCCAACTATCTTTTCCATACGTCTTTCTCCATCGGCTTGAGTATATTATGAAAAACCTCTGGGCGTTCGGATTTAAAAAAATATTCAAATCCACCAGAGGTTTAAATACAAACTACGAGGTCCCGGGCCTGCCAGGGACTATAATCCAAGGTAGGCCCGCCTCACATCTTCATTTTTCATGAGATTTTCAGCGGAATCCGTCAAACTGATATGCCCATTTTCCATCACGTACCCTCTATGTGCTACTTTAAGAGCCTGGTTGGCATTCTGTTCCACCAGAAAAACAGTTGTATTGTTCTCTGCGTTGATCTTTTCAATAATTTCAAAAATCTGTTTGATAATCAGAGGGGCCAGACCAAGAGAGGGTTCGTCGAGCAGCAGAAGTTTAGGACGAGCCATAAGTGCCCTGGACATGGCCAGCATCTGCTGTTCTCCGCCACTGAGTGTCCCGCCTGCCTGCGTTTTTCTTTGGGCAAGAATGGGAAAAAGATCAAAAATATATTCTAAATCGTGTTTAATTCCATTCTTATCCTTACGCAGATAGGCCCCCATATCCAAATTTTCCATAACCGTCATATAAGGAAAAATAAGACGCCCTTCAGGAACCTGACATATGCCGAGAGGAACAATTTTATCAGGAGAGAGGTGATGAATAGGCTGATTTCTGAACAGAATTTCTCCTGTTCGAGGAGGAACTACGCCACATACAGACATGAGTGTCGTGGTCTTGCCCGCCCCGTTGGCGCCAATAAGAGTAATAATTTCACCTTCGGCAATTTCGATGCTGACATTATGCAGAGCTTGAATATTTCCATAAAAAGTGTCTATATTTCGAATGCTAAGCATCGTGTTCCTCCCCGAGATAGGCCTTGATCACAGCAGGATTCTTGCTCACTTCTTCGGGGGTACCGGCAGCTATTCCCTGTCCGTATTCCACAACATAGATACGATCCGAAAGCCGCATTACGACCTTCATATCATGCTCAATAAGCAAAACCGCGATTTTCTCCTGTTCCCGGATACGCAGTACCAATTCGCCCAGCTCGGCTGTTTCCTGTGGATTCATCCCAGCTGCAGGCTCGTCAAGAAGCAGAATAAAAGGGTCCGTTGCCATGGACCGTGCGATCTCCAGACGACGTTGAGCACCATAAGGCAGGTTTTTGGCCAATTCATCGGCAAACATCTGCAAGCCGACCTTTTCCAGCAGTTCATAGCTTCTGTCAACCGACTCCTGTTCCTCCCGACGAGTCCGGGAGTTGCGCATCACTGCGCCAAGAATGCCGGAGTGAGTCCGGCAATGTCTGCCGACAATAACATTTTCGAGCACAGTCATCGTCGGGAAAAGCCGGATATTCTGGAATGTCCGGGCCATTCCGTGGCGGGTAACCAGGTTAGGTTTCATTCCGTTAATGCGTCGGCGTTTATCCCCGCGAGCGGAAATATAGATATCACCATGGGTCGGGGTATAGATGCCGGTGATGCAATTAAAAAACGTTGTCTTGCCCGCCCCGTTAGGACCGATCAAGGCAACGATTTCTCCTGATTTGACAGACAAATCAACGCCGTTAAGCGCTCGGAGCCCGCCGAAATCCATGGTCAGATTGGAAACGTCCAGTAGTGGATAGGATAGTTTACTCATGCTCGTCTGTTGGTTTTGGGATTACAGATCAAAAAAGCTGCGTACACAAAGATTATGCATCAGAAGAACGTTTATAGGCATCTTTCTTCCGAATATTGGAAATCAACCCCTGGGGACGAAAGACCATCATCAGAACCATGGATGCTCCAAAAATAAGCATCCTGTATTCCGAAAAAGCACGCAAATACTCAGGTAGTAAAACCAGGATAAACGCGGCCAGCATGACGCCAACGATGGACCCCATACCACCTAAAACAACAATGGAAAGGATGATGGCTGATTCCATGAAAGTAAAACTGGCAGGGTTGATAAAGGTAGTTTTGGCTGCAAAAATAACTCCGACAGCACCGGCCCAGGTAGCACCAAGGGCAAAAGCAGTCAGTTTTGTTTTTGTACGGTCTATACCCATAGCCTGGCAGGCGATTTCATCTTCTCGAAGGGCCATCCAGGCCCGCCCGATACGAGAATGTTGCAATCTGTTGACAACAAAGATGGTAAACAGAACCATCGCCACCATAAGATAGTAGAGATATTGCGTAGCCGAATGCATATCAAACGCCATTCCAAAAAAGCCAGGACGGGGAATATTGGAGATACCGCTGGGACCGAATGAAAATTCATTCCAGTTTTCGAGGACCAGGCGAATAATCTCACCAAACCCGAGGGTCACGATAGCGAGGTAATCTCCCCGGAGTCTTAGAACGGGGAACCCGAGCATAATACCGAACAATGCCCCTAACCCAGCCCCTATGGGCAAAACGGTCCAGAAACCCAAACCAAAATGATAATTCAACAAGGCATAGGCATAGGCACCCACGGCATAAAAGGCCACATACCCCAGATCAAGCAGCCCAGCCAGACCAACAACAATATTCAAGCCAAGGCCCAGTACAACATAAATCAGGGCGGTGACCATAATATTGACCTGATAGGTATCCATGATAAGAGGGAAAATGACTGCGCCCACAAGAACAATGGCGATGACGGGTCGATACATCTTGGGATCAGTGAGAATCCGCTGGGTAAAACGTTCTTTGACCGTTGCGGCGGGAGCATCCACAGCGCTCCCCGCAGCTTTGCGCTCAAGCAGGAATCGCCAGACATAGGAAAATAAAAAAGCCCCCACGCCCACGTAGACCATGTTCATCCAACGCCATTGAACGGTTTTTTCAATGGTGTCCACACGGATAACCATCAGCGGAAAGGTGAGGAACATGAACCAGATAGAAACGAGTAGAGATTTTTTAATACCAAACATAAATCTTCCTTCAGAATTATACCTTGTGCCACATTATACTTTTTGGGTCGTAGATCGTCCAAGAATGCCTGCAGGCCTAAAGATGAGGATCAGCACCAAAAGACAGAAAGCGAACACGTCCTCATAGTCACTTGAGATATAGCCGGTTGCAAAACTTTCAGTCCATCCGAGGATCAGACTTCCGAGTACTGCGCCGGGGATACTGCCGATTCCCCCGAGCACTGCGGCGGTAAAGGCCTTGAGCCCGGCAATGAAACCAATATAAAAATTAATCTGGCCAATATGCGTCGCGATCAGCACACCACCCACCGCAGCCAGTCCCGATCCGATAATAAAAGTCATGGAGATAACGTGGTCAACATTGACCCCGGTCAACATGGCCATTTTTTTATTCTGTGCAGTGGCCCGCATGGCCTTGCCAATTTTTGTAAATTTGATGAGCACCGTCAGCGCAATCATGACCAAAACAGTCGTTAAGATAATGACTAATTCGGAAGAACCCAAGTAGTCGATATAGGGCTCCATGAAATCAAATTCCGGGATAAGAGCCGGGAAAGGCAAAAAATCTGAAGTCTGTGCCAACAGTACATAATTCTGCAGGAAAATAGACATCCCGATTGCGCTAATAAGCGGTGCCAGACGTGATGCGCCGCGAAGAGGCTTGTAGGCGATCTTCTCAATGGTATATCCGTAGGCGGAGGAATAAAGCACTGCAATCACCATCGCTAAAACGAGGAGTGATGCACCGCTGAAACCCATCAGGGAAAATACTCCGGCCACAATAAGACCCGTAAACGCACCAATCATATACACTTCACCATGAGCAAAATTGATCAGTTCAATAATGCCGTAGACCATGGTGTAGCCCAGAGCTATCAGGGCATAAATACTTCCCCTGGTCAGCCCACCGAAAAAAAGTTCCCAAAAATAATCCATAATTACCGGTCGCGTTCGGTTGATAATGCCGGACCCAGACGCTGGAGCGGGGAGTCTGAGCCTCAAAGCTAAAAAAGGCGGAACTGCAAATACGGGGCGAACAAATGTCCGCCCCGTACGTTACGTCAGTAGTACCCGGCCAGGAATTACTTCAATTCCACAAAAACACCGTCTTTGACCTGGTACACAGAAAAGCCGACGCCCTCAGCATCGCCGCGAGAATCAAATTTGATTTTCCCGATGGGCGTATCGACAAAGGAGGTCTGCAGAGCTTTCTTGACCGCATCATAATCGGTTGACCCTGCGACTTCAATGGCATTGAGCAGAGCCTCGGTAGCGGCATAGGCCTGAGGGAAAAACGCCCCGGGATCACTGCCGAATTCAGCTTTGTGCTCATTGACAGCCTCAATATACAAAGGATTTTTGGAAACATCCTTATTTCCGGTAGCGTAAACGCCTTCGGCATATTTACCTGCTACTTTAATAAAGGTGTCATCTTTGACACCGTCTTCAGACAAAAAGGGGCTCTTAATTCTTTTTTTGCGCATAGTGCTGACAATTTTGGAGGCTTCAGGATGATACCCTCCAAAAACAACGGCATCAGGTTTGGAACGCTTGAGTTTCTGCACCACAGCAGAATAGTCGACGGCACCGGGGGTGACGCCTTCAAAAAGCACCACTTCGCCCTTGCCACTTTCCTCGACGAACTGTTTGACAAATGAGGCAAACCCCTTGCCGTAATCACCCTTGTCATGAATAATAGCAATTTTTTTGGCGCCAAGGACGTTCAAAACAAAATCGGTCTCAACACGTGCCTGAGCATCATCAGAAGCGATGGTCCGGAAGAAATTGGGGTAATCACCACTTTGCGTTAAAGGAGGATTGGTTGCTGACGGTGAAATACAGACAATTTTTGCATCCTTGTAGATACCCATCGCAGCCTTGGTTGCGCCGCTGCAGATATGCCCCATAACAACATCGACCTTGTCTGAAATCAACTTGGTCGCCGCATTCGTAGCCAGCTCGGGCTTGCACTGGTCATCCTGAGCGATAAGCACCACTTGTTTACCCAATACGCCGCCGTTGGCGTTATATTTTTTGACAACCAATTTAGCGGCATTCAAACTGGGCAGGCCATAGGATGCCAGATCGCCACTGTGGGCACCAGCAACACCTAGTTTAATGACATCCTGAGCAAAAACCTGACCGCTCCCCAGAACCATGAGTGCTACGGCTAACACCATTGTCATAACGAGTCGCTTCATCTGTTCTCCCTCCTGCAGGTGACCTGATTAGTGTGAGTAAAGCATATCAACCAGTGGTATTGTTCCACCAGTCCCCAAATATTTTTTCATGCTCATAAAATAACACGCAATAAACAAAAATGTCAAACAATAGATTGTGGACCTGTAAAAAATAGTCTGCAAGACCTACGTCAAGACGAATAAAAAACCTACATCGTTCTTTTATGCACAATCCGGTTGTCACTTAATATTCCAGTGACAAATATAAAAATATCGCCGCAGTACAGGCTATTCTTCAGGGCTGGTCATTTTTTCCGGAGCCGGTTTCGGACGAACCGGCTTCGTTTCCTTGGATTTGCGTGAAAGCAGTGACTTGAGCTTCTGCCCTGCCTTGCTTATTTCCTCCGGATTAGCCAAAAACACCATTTCCCCCTGGGGAGAAAACCAATGCCAGCCCTCTGGCTTTTTTAGAAGTCGAGCCCCGCGACGTTCAAGGTAATCGACGATTTTAGTCTCTTCCCGCCCCTGCTGAAGACATTCGAGCATCTCCAGATTCTGGAAAACAAGAGCGACATTCTTATAGACCTCAAAGGCCCCGCAAGGAACATCCATCAAAGCAACTCCGTTGCTTTTCTTTTTCCCCGCCAAAACTTTTTCAATTTCTTCAAGATCTTTCTTTAAATCCCGGATCTCAGCGAGGGCCAAGGCTGTGGCCTCTGCATTTTTAGATTCAATACTTCTGGCCAAGTGCTCATGGATACGACTTTTCATACTATTCTCCCTTTGCGTATAAAAAACCCGATCACATCAGCTCAGTGGATGTGGTCGGGCAACATAGATAGCTATCCAGAGTATCTCCTTTTGGCTTGTACAAATGGCATGATCTTACAGTATCTGACTCAAAAAAACTCTGGCCCGTTCGTTTTCCGGGCTGGAGAAAAAATGCTCAGGCGTACCTTCTTCGATAATCTGACCATCATCCATAAAGATGACTCTATCCGCCACTTCCCGGGCAAAACCCATTTCATGCGTCACCACTACCATGGTCATCCCCGACTTGGCCAGTGCCTTCATGACGTCCAAAACTTCGCCGACCATTTCCGGGTCCAGTGCTGAAGTCGGTTCATCAAAAAGCATCACCTTGGGGTCCATGCACAGAGATCTGGCGATGGCCACACGCTGCTGCTGACCACCGGAAAGCTGTTCCGGTTTGGCATTATATTTTTCGGCAATGCCCACCTTTTCGAGCAGCTTCATGGCCTTGTCTTCAGCCTCTTTTCGGCTCCGTTTGCGCACGGTGACCTGCGCCATGGTCAGGTTCTCAAGGACGGTTTTGTGCGGAAAAAGATTAAAGGACTGGAAGACCATACCCACCTCGGCCCGCACCTTATTGATATTGCACGCATTGGCCAAAATATCCACATCGTCAACGACAATGCTCCCGGTCTGTGGATACTCAAGACGATTTAAACACCGCAAAAAAGTGCTTTTACCTGAGCCGGAGGGACCAATGACCACGACCACTTCACCCTCGCAGATATGGGCATTGATATCCTTGAGAGCATGAATTTCGTGGGGAACATAAAAATATTTATTGAGTTCTTTAACATGTATCATGCTAGATGGCCTTGCGCTCAAGATATTGAACAAACATGGACAGAGTAAACGTCAGTACCAGATAGAGAATCGCACACACAATCCAAAGCTCAAAAGGCTGCAAAGATGTGGATACTGTTTCTCTGGTGGCCTTGGTCAATTCTCTGACAGCAATGACGCCTAGCAGTGAGGAATCCTTGATCAGGCTGATGAACTGCCCGGCCAATGGAGGTAGAATACGTCGGAATGCCTGAGGGAGAATAACCTTGCGCATAGCCTGCGCATAATCCATTCCCAACGAACGGGCTGCTTCCATCTGCCCGAGATGTACCGACTGAATACCGGCGCGCACAATTTCCGCAATATAGGCTCCAGAAAATAACGCCAGGGAAAGAATCCCGAACCACATCGATGGAACTTGCGGAAAACCATGGGAGGACAAAATGGTATTGATCAGGGTTCCCATGACAAAATACCAAAGAAAGATTTGAACCAGGAGGGGAGAACCACGGATCAATTCGATGTACGTAATGGCCGACCAGCGCAGGGCAGGATTCTCTGAAATACGGGCCAATCCTGTCAAAAGACCAATCACGATTCCCAGGACAATGGCCATGGCACTCACCTTGAGCGTAATCCACAGCCCTGTCATCAGGACCCCCGGAGAACCTTTCTCATAGGTACCAAGCACATCCCCCATACTCACAAAATCCCCTTCGTCCAGAAGGGATTTGCCATCGGGCAGGGTATACGTGGCAGTTTCTCCTGAACCCTGCACTGTCATCAGAAGGGTGTTATCACGCGTTGCCACATCCGTAACTTCCCCCTCAATCTCGGATCGGACATCCACGGTTTCGGTATAATAAAAATACTGCGGCACCCTGTACCAACGCCAGGTATAGTCCACGGATTTCGAGGCCTGATACATGACCCAGCAGCCCCCAAAGAGCATTACGAAAAAAAGACATCCCCAAAACGCGTGGTAGGCCCCCCCCCGGGGACGATCAAGTCCGGAAAACACCACCATTAAAGCCACCTATCCATTCTAGAAAAAAATCAATCCTGAAAAACCGGATACAAACGAAAACAGCACACACAAGGGGGGGGAGAAGATCGTTGATCTTTCTCCTCCGCCCCCCGCGTAGCTGTTTTCCATCAGATACAGTGAGACCAGTTCTGGTTATTCAACGTCTTTGTACCAAGCATTGCTTTCAAACCATTTTTTGTAAATTCTATCATACGTACCGTCATTTCTGACCTGAAGCATGAAATTGTCCAGCCAGTTCAAAAAGTCGGGGTCACCGCGTTTGATACCAAAAGCCAATGGCTCATACGTAAAGGGTTTATCAAGCATGACGAGATTGTTGGAACCCTGCTTCTGCATGATCTGCTTGAGCACGGGGAAGTCATAGACATAGGCGTCGGCATTGCCATTCATAACCTCAAGGGCGGCGTCGGCTTCCTTTTCAAAGCTCTTGTACTGGGCTTTGGGCAAAAGACGCTTTACGGCCATTTCACCTGTGGTGCCCAATTTGGAGACGACTTTGTACTTAGGATCGTTGAACTGCTTGTACGAGGTGATCTTGCCAGCATGTTTGCTGTTCATGAGTACTGCCTGCCCGGAATAAAAATAAGGATCAGGAAAATTGATCTGCATATTTCTTTCCTGGGTAAGGGTCAGGCCACTGATAATAATATCAAATTTATTGGTCAAAAGGGCAGGAATAATCCCGTCAAAATCAGTATTGACCGGCACAAATTTGACCTTCATGGCCTTGGCCATGGCCTTGCCAAGATCAATGTCAAACCCGATAAATTTGCCTTGTTTGGAAGTCATTTCAAAAGGAATGTACCCTGAATCAAATCCGATGCGCAGTTCTCCATTTTGCTGGATCGTGTCCAGGGCCGAAGCGGCAGCAAAGGCCTGCGAGGCCACAAAACAAAGCACGAATAACAATCCTGACATTTTTTTCAACACGTTCATTATCCTCCGTAGATTGAAAGAAAAAAAACTGCTTTATTTAGTACTATCGACACGTCCATACCCATTCAAAGGCACTCTGGACACCGTCATTTCAGACCCAAACATGAGTGATCCACGTTCTCTTCGGTCAATATTTACCTTCCGTGAGTACTTCTTTGACAATCATCTTTTTTTTGCATTTTGGGCATTCAGGCATTTCTTCTTCAGGAAAATAAACAATCTGCGAATGCTTGCAGATAGGGCATATAACTTCGACGGCTTCCCTTTTATACCTGCCTGTAAATAATTTCATGGTATCCTCGCTAAAAAAAGTGACCTGTATACCTTGAGCACCAAAAACACAAGGTTCAAGCCCGAAATATGACAATTTTGCCAATTATTCTCAAAATTACGGATTTCCGAAGGTTGCAAGGCGGTGACAATCCGTTTAAGTGAAAAAACACACAAAATACTTTTTCAGGATATGCCTCATGAGCACTGAATCGGAATCTAAATTTGCGATCCGTGATTTTTCCGGAGTGGAAAACAAACTCTGTACTTGCGGAACACTCTGTACTCCATGGCACTTCGAACACAATACTGTTTTCGATACCCCTGACGGTTCCCTGCGGGCACAGGGTATACTGCTCCGACTCAGGGAAGCACCCACCAATACATTAACACTGAAACGTCCTCTTTCTCAGGTAACGGGCTCATCCGCGCATATCAAGCACCTGGAAGAGATCGAATCCAAAATTAGTGATATCAGCACAGCACAACGGATCTTTGAAGCCCTTGGATACCGGCCTATCCTGTGCTATGAAAAATTCAGATCCATATGGCAGGTTACGGCATGCAGCGTTTTCCTAGACCAATTGCCCTTTGGGAAATTTATAGAAATCGAAGGAAACGAAAGCACTATCTGTGAAACAGCCCAACAGCTCGGGCTGGATCCAAAATCGGCCTCAGCCCAAAACTATCACCAACTCTTCAAACATTACCTCACGGCGCACGACCTGCCCATGAAAGAATCCTTTTGTTTCTCGGAAAACGAAAGGCTAGCATGCACAAAAAAACTGGGAATCCCTGAAAAAGCGTGACATTCATGTATCATCACCCTTCTATCGCTATCGGCACTTTTTTTAAGGGACAATCCCGTTCCCTGCTGTTTACATTGGCCCTTTTCATTATTCCGGTTTCATACGCCAGGGCATGGCAACAGATCGCACCAGGGCTCCAACTGCAAACTTTCACACTCTCTCGGACAGACCAGGGAAAAAGTCCACAACTAAGCATTCTCAAAATCGATCCCGCCCGGTATACATTCACTCTAATCACAACAAGCCGTTATCAACAACACCTTGCCACACTTAAAGAATGGAGTGAACGCGAGGGACTGACCGCAGCCATCAACGCCAGCATGTACCGGGAAGATCACCAGCAAAGCACGGGATATATGAAGACCCAGGGGCACATAAACAACGGATATATCAATCCACGATTCGGTGCATTTATGGTCTTTTCTCCCAAAGACACATCGTTGCCACAGGTACAGATACTTGACCGCTCTCTCCAGGACTGGAAACATATTATCCCCAGCTACGATACGGTTATCCAGAATTTCAGACTGATCAACAGCCAGCAAAAAAACCTCTGGCCGAAAACCAGAAAAGCGCACAGTATCGCCGCCATAGGCATAGACGCGCAGAGGCAGGTTTTATTCATACATTGCCAGACGCCTCTCACCATCCACGAGTTCAATGAAGCACTGCTGAACCTGCCCCTTGATATATTCAATGCCATGTATGTCGAAGGAGGACCTGAGGCTGCCATGTATCTCAAGACCGCAACGATTGAACGTTCGTGGCCGGGCAGGTATGAGCACCCGGTACTTGGAACAATCCACCAGAAATTGTGGCCCATACCAAACGTCATCGGTATTGTGCCCAAAGAATATACACAAGCGTGCCCCGAAAACGGCAACCAAGGAGAACCACCATGCAAATAGAAATACTTGATTCAAAACACCCTCTGCCCATAGAACG
>Ga0265294_10000314_pt1 | contig 63905 bp, 53 predicted proteins | sample MunlanPumphouse3_FD_192504 | JGI IMG/M metagenome (GOLD analysis project Ga0265294, IMG submission 192504) | Groundwater microbial communities from a municipal landfill in Southern Ontario, Canada - Pumphouse #3 | ecosystem: Environmental > Aquatic > Deep subsurface > Groundwater | place... | reverse complement strand
CCATTTTTCTTCGTGATTGGGCTACCACAGTAAAAGCACTTTTTTTATTCATAACATTTGATTGTCTTCAAAGTTAATAATAGTAATGGTTTTGGAGGTTTTTAGCATTAATTTTGTCCATTAAGCCGATTTTTTTAAACAAGTCGTTTTTGCTAAAATAGATACACTTGGAGAGCAATCCGATTGGTATAAGAAGGTGTTTCTCAATTCTAATTTGCCTAAAGAGCAAATTGCAATTAATTCAGGATTGAATATGAAGTCCATTACAAATGCTTTCAACTCATCAAAAAAAGAAGTAGTAATTCAAGCGTCCAACGACAATTACAATCGGTTAAATAAAATGATTGAAGATTTGATCTCTGAAGGAAACGAATTTGAAGTGAAGCTTTCCATAAAGTTCAAAGATGTTACGGTAGATTTAACAGTTGCAGAGAGTCTAATTGTCATAAATACTATTGCGGTTAAACGGGCAGAGATAAGAGGAGGTATGTGGAGTGCCGTTGGAAAACAAGTTGAAAAACCACTTATGACAACCCTTTGTATGCTTTTTAATGTACCATTTGAATATCATACTCAAGTAAATAATCCAAAAAGTTTTAGAGAAGTCGATTTTTATGTGCTATCTCGAGATGGAAAAAAACTTAGAACTGAAGTAAAACTAATGGGAAAAGGAAATCCTGAAAGTGCTGATGCAATATTTGCCAGAGAACCTGCAATATTCGTGGCAGATAAATTATCAGACAAGAATAAACGACAAGCTGAAATGCTGAATGTTCAATGGATCGAATTACGAGATGATTTTGGATATAAACGCTTTCAAAAGGTTCTTAATATTTTAAATATACCCAATAGTGACATAAAAGGTGAGTTTAATACTCGATTGGACAAGATTTTGGAAGAAATATATGGTGAATAACAAACTAAAAAAAATAGTAAATACGCAGTTAGGGCTTGCTTACTATAAATCGAAAATAGTTTAATGACTTGTTCATGAGATACTCCAAGACACATAGGTTGACAGATCTGTTTTGATTAAAAATCGTATAAAAATTTGATAATCTTATAAGTGGGATTAATAGAGCGCTCATCCAACCCCTTTCCATAGGAGAAAGTGCTTTTTGTTCTATTCGGATATCCTAGCTTTCTACACCAAATCATGGATACTAGAAACCCGTACATTTTTCCTGATCAGTGTACGTTAAGCCCCAGTATCCTGATTTACTGTACGTTTCTAAAAACGGATAAAAAGTCTTATTTTTAACGGATTTAAAACGATTTTATCATGACAAAAGGAGCTGTTTCTGAATTTATGCATCATCATTATCGCCATTTCAATGCTGCATCCGTTGTTGATGCGGCCAAAGGCTATGAATCCCACCTGAATGCGGGTGGTAAGATGCTAGTTTCTCTGGCTGGTGCCATGAGTACTGCCGAGTTAGGCTTATCGTTAGCCGAAATGATACGACAGGATAAAGTCGCTATCATCAGTTGTACAGGTGCCAATCTGGAAGAAGATATCATGAACCTGATTGCCCATCGACATTATAAACGGGTCCCAAACTACCGCTACCTGAAGCCAGAAGAAGAAGCAGAGTTAGCTAAAAATAAATACTATAGAGTCACCGATACATGCATACATGATGAGGCTTATAATCGAATTCAAGAGCCTTTAGATGCGTTGTGGGAACAAGCTCAAGCAAATGGCGAACGCTATTTCCCACATGAATATATGTACAAAATGTTGCTGTCAGGGGTGTTGGAACAGCATTATGAGATTGATCCAAAAAACTCCTGGATGTTAGCCGCTGCTCACAAAAATATTCCCATCATAGTACCTGGATGGGAAGATAGTGCGATGGGCAACCATTTCACTTCACTTGTCATCCAGGGCAAAATGGATGCCTTATTGGTGAAAACCGGAATAGAATATATGGTTTACTTAACTGATTGGTATAAGAACAACTCTTCAGGTAAAGGGGTTGGATTCTTTCAGATAGGTGGTGGCATAGCCGGCGACTTTCCTATATGCGTGGTGCCTATGATGAATCAAGACTTAGGTTGGACTGATGTCCCCTACTGGTCGTATTTCTGCCAGATATCCGACTCCACTACAAGTTATGGATCCTATTCAGGTGCAGTACCCAACGAAAAGATTACCTGGGGAAAATTAGATATACACACACCGAAATTTATCATCGAAAGTGATGCCACCATAATAGCACCTCTTATATTCGCGTGGGTATTAGGTTGGTAAGCTTAGATAGGCTCGTTTTCAATTACCTTCTAACCAGGCAAAGCTGTTCGGTGCATATTGAAAATACCTCACTCAATTGTATATCTTTGCACTCCATTTTATACCTCATTCGATGAACCAGACTATACGTGTCCGTTTTGCGCCCAGTCCAACCGGGCCTTTGCATATAGGCGGGGTACGCACGGCACTTTATAATTATTTGTTTGCACGTAAGCAGCATGGCAGCATGATACTTCGTATTGAAGACACTGATCAGGCGCGATTTGTACAAGGAGCCGAACAATATATTACAGAATCATTAAACTGGTGCGGTATAGAGTTCGACGAAAGTCCGGGCAAAGGTGGCCCATACGGCCCTTATCGCCAAAGCGAACGCAGAGAATTATACCAGCAATACAGTGACCAGCTCATTGCTTCAGGACATGCCTATTACGCCTTTGACACACCGGAAGAGCTTGAGACACTTCGTAAGGAAGGTGAGAAACGTAAACAACCTTTTATCTATAATATCTTAAGCCGCCAACACCTTCGTAACAGCCTCAATCAATCGCCACAAGAAACCCAACAACTATTGGACAGCGGCTATCCGTATGTAGTTCGTTTCCGTATCCCGGAAAATACTGTCATCACTATGGATGACCTGATACGCGGTAAGGTACAGGTTCATAGCGACACTATAGACGACAAAGTGCTGTTCAAATCGGACGGGATGCCAACCTACCACCTGGCTAATATAGTGGACGACCATTTGATGAAGATCAGCCATGTGATTCGTGGGGAAGAATGGCTACCTTCATTGCCACTACACTTGCTGTTGTATCAGGCCTTTGGATGGGATCCTCCACTTTTTGCCCATCTGCCTTTACTGCTTAAGCCCGATGGCAATGGTAAGCTTAGCAAACGCGATGGCGACCGACTTGGATTCCCTGTCTTTCCTCTTCAGTGGGAAGACCCAGTAACCGGCGAAAAATCATCAGGCTATAAAGAAGCAGGCTATTACCCGGAGGCTTTCATCAATATGTTAGCCCTGTTAGGCTGGAACCCGGGCACAGAGCAGGAACTGTTCGATATGGACGGGTTGATAGCCGCCTTTGATATAGGAAGAGTGGGTAAATCAGGCTCAAAGTTTGACCCCGACAAAGCCAAATGGTTCAATCATCAATATCTTATCCGCCGATCGAACGCAGCATTGTCGGATGAATTCCTCCCTTTGCTGAGAGAAAGAAATATATCCGCCGAGCCGGAATATGTAGCTAAGGTAGCCGGTTTGCTTAAGGAACGGTTGCAGTTTGTTTCGGATTTGTGGGAAGAAGGTAGCTTCTTCTTTCAGGCCCCAATCACTTATGATGAACAAGTCATAAAAAAAAGATGGAAAGCCGATACACCCACACTAATGCTTGATTTAGCCACTATGTTAGAAAGTTTGGAAGCGTTTGAAGAAGAGGAAATTGATTCAGCAGTTAAATCATGGATAGAAACAAAGGGGTATGGTATGGGAGCGGTGATGAATGCACTCAGGCTGTTGCTTGTAGGGACGTCTAAAGGACCGCATCTGGCATCTATCATGGCACTGATAGGAAAAGCGGAAACGCTCAGACGCATCCGGTTTGGAGTAACAACAATACACACCTAAGCTTATGTCGATGATTTCTATTGAAGGGATGGAGTTTTTTGCCTATCACGGCTGTTTTGCCGAAGAGCAACTTATAGGGACCTGGTTTGTGGTTGACTTGTTTTTAGAAGTAGATACCCGTCAGGCCGAGCAATCGGATGAGGTGAGCGATACGGTAAACTATTTGGAGGTATATCAGGTAGTCAAGCGGGAGATGGAGATCAACTCCAAGCTGTTGGAACATTTAGGTCGTCGCATCCTCAATCAAGTAAAAGAAACTTTTGCCATGGTAGGTCATGCCCGTATTAAGATACGCAAGATGAATCCTCCTTTAGGTGGTAAGATGGATTTTGTGAGTTTAGAAATGCAGGCATGATCTTATATGTGTTTGGAGAAAAAGCAATATTGTCCGCGCTGCGGAAAACAGTTTGTCTGCAACCACCCACAAAGCTGCTGGTGTGAGGAAATATCGCTACCGCCATTTAAATTGCAACACATACAGCAACAATGGCAAGGCTGTTTATGTCCGGCTTGTCTTCAGTCGGTAGCCGAAGAAAAAAGCAATGAAAACCACTTGTCGTTTTAACGAAAAGGCCGTATCTTTGCCGTCCAAAAAAGCACCCCCTTATCAGGGTCTCGTGGCCGAGTGGCTAGGCAGCGGTCTGCAAAACCGCCTACAGCGGTTCGAATCCGCTCGAGACCTCCGACAAGAAAATTAATCCGGTAGCAATGACAGCTATCGGATTTTTTTGAAAATATCATAGAAGACAGATGAGGTGTACATCATCCATGACAGGAAAAGCATGTTGGTTTTCTTACAAAAAGAATGGGAAAGAAGCTTTTGGATAACTCTCAAAAAAAGCTGTCAGTTATGTCTGAATAAGCTGTAACTAATTGTACCAACTCATGTTCGGGATAAGCTAAAAGTCCGACTAATCTTATTATTGATGCAGCTTGATAGACAGTTCCAATCAAACTAATACCTAAAAATACTGCCTAAAAAAATTTTGAATCCACTGTTTACCTTCAACCGGTAACGACCAAATCACAAAAATTTATTTCTAATCAAAACATTTTGCCGTTTGTAGCTGTTATCCCTATTAGTCAATAAAAAAGATTAAAATGATATATATCGTCAATAAATCCACCAAGCCGGATTATAATATTGCTCTTGAGGAGTATTGCTTCAAAAACCTTACGGATCACGACAAGGTGTTTATACTATGGATCAACGAACCGTCCATTATTATTGGTAAACACCAGAACACTCATTCAGAAATAAATTCAGAGTATGTAAAAGAGAACGGTATTCATGTGGTACGTCGAATATCGGGAGGGGGAGCCGTTTATCATGATCATAACAATCTCAATTATACTATCATTTCCAATGAAGAAAAGGGTGATGAGTTTGATTTTGAAACATTTTCACAACCGGTTATTGATACATTAGCAGATCTTGGTGTAAAAGCTGAGTTTACCGGGCGTAACGATTTGGTGATAGATGGTAAAAAAATCAGCGGTAACGCACAGGCATATATCAAAGGCAGGATCATGCATCACGGATGCCTTTTGTTTGATACCGACTTGACTATACTTTCCAACGCATTGGAACCACCAAAAGATATTGTACAAAGCAGTAGTGTGAAATCTGTTCGCAGTGTGGTGGACAATATTTTACCTAACCTGCCCGAAAAAATTACTATTGATGAGTTTTCCGATAAGCTGCTGGCACACATGAAAACTAAATTTCCTGAAATGGTTGAATACAAATTCAGCAACAAGGAATTAGAAGAGATTGAAGCACTTCGTGCCAATAAGTTTGGTACCTGGGATTGGAATTATGGATATTCACCAAAATTTGGTCTGGAACGTAACTCACGCTTCAAAGCCGGAAAAATTCAAGTATTGGCAGACATCAAAAATTCAGTTATCAGGCAAATCCGGTTTTATGGTACTTTCTTTGGAAACAATAGCAATCTGTCAGAAATTGAAGAAAAACTGACAGGAGTAAAATATTCTCCGGAAGATATTCGTGATACACTCTCAAAAATAAATTACAACGATTACTTTGCCGGATTTAGCTTAGATGAAATAGTTGAGGCTATTATATGATAGTATGTATTGCCAAATAAGATTATTATAGGTTAATAAACATTTTTAAATTTTTATAAGTATTTACTTAAGCTCGTACCATTTGCGTTAATGATACCATACCAACATTATTTGCAGTCCTTTACCTTCAAACCGGTTGGACGAGCCCAATTGTGAGGGGATGGAATATTGCCGGGGGTTCCAATATCCAATCAAATAAAAAGTTATATGGTTCAGTTGTCGCTGCCAATGCAGAAAATTGTAAAAGCTTTTGTTTTTCCAGTCGTAATATATCATTGCACTGAAATTATCTGAGATTGCAAACGGATATGAAAGACTGAGGCCGGAAAAACTGATGCTATTATCTGCATTAAATCCCTTGTCACTATATGAATAAAAAAACTGCTCAAAGGTGGTATTCAATCCGTTTCCGATGGCAAACGTATAATCTGTACCTAAGGTCAGCATTTGCTGATTGGTCTGGTCACCTATATTTTGATTCAGCTGTGTCCATGAACTTTCTAACCATAAGCCCACTGTGATATCCAAGCGTACATCAAAACCAAACCGGTTTTCAGATATTGCGTTTAATCCTGACATATGCGGCTCAGCTTTTCGAAAATGATATGTAAGAGCAGCTTCGCCTTTTGGAATTGGTATTTGTGTTCTGCCACCAAACTCAGGAAAGGAGTTCGATGAAGGTAATATCTCCCATCCCTTGCGTTTATCGTTGCCGTATAGTGCCCAAAGCCAGAAAGTATAATTTTTTTGTGTGTAATACCTGAACAGTCCGCCCCAGACACCGTCCGTAAGTTGAAGCGGATCACGCGGATCCATACTGTCGAACCACATCAAAGGTCGAAACATCTGCGCCGAGCCGAAATTAATTTTTTGAAGACCAAATCGTATTTCCGTTTGTGCAGAAGAAAAGCGACTCCATAATCGGTAAGGTTTTATTTTTCCGTCTAAAGAAATGTTATCGAAAGACCGGATTCCACCATCAGCAAAGATGTTGGCAGATGCTTCCATATCAATTAATTTCTTTCCTTTCAGTGGAATTTCAAAATTTCCCTGTGGAATATAGCGTCCTCCCACCCTTCCTTTTGTGGAAATATCAGGGGTAAACTGTCCCCAGCCGGACAGCTGACCGCTGTACCGAAATTGTGGTGGTTCTTTTTTGTTTTCAGTTTCAGATAGATGAAGTGTATCGCTGTGCAAATCATACTCCTGACCGGAAAGCGAAAAAGTAATAAAAATCAGAATAAGAACAAGATAAAGTCTGTATTTATACATATTATTTTATGAGCTTCATTTGGAATTATGAATACTTTATCATTATTGTTTTTTATTCTCTGCAATCCCGTAGAGGAAGATTCTTGAGACAGCTCCGGCTAATTTTTCCGTAGTACCAAAAAAACTCATAGTCTCTTCATTCATCACAAAATTTTGCAATGATTCCGTGTATACCATGAAAATTGGAAAATTAAGCTCTTTCATCACTAATCCGTTTTGCTGCATTTGCTCAAACCAGTCTTTCGTAATTTCTATTCTTCTCTTTGTCCATTGTTCTAAATGTTTTAAAAGTTCAGCATCGGCCTGAATAAATAAGGTTGATACAAAATCCATCTCAACAGTCAGTGCATTTTCAATCTTCAATTCAAACGTTTTTCTGAACTTTTCTTCCACCGGAATATCAGACTGCATCATCGCTTCATGTTTTTCTATTCCGCTCTCGTAAAAGTCATCAATAACCGCTTTTGCCAGTTCCATTTTATTTGAAAAATATTTATAAAAAGTCATTTTACTGGCATTGGCTTCTTCGCAAATCTCTTCCACCGTAACCTTCTTTACACCAAATTTGTAAAAAAGCCTTTTTGCTGCTTCAAATATATCTCTTTGCTTTTTTGTCATGCTTTTAATATCTTTTTTTATTGTTTCAAACTTGCCTTTGAGAAAATATGATCCTGGATTGGTTTGTCAAATTCAATATGTGTGATGAGCCATTCCGTTCCCTTACCATCTTTTAGCACGTCTTTGTATATCATTTTCATAGGATACCACCGGCTGCTGACCTGCTTTACGTCGCTCAGAGTGACTTGCTTGAGGAGTTGTCCGCTTTTCGCATAAAGTTCCTGTTTCAACGGAATAAACCGCCCGGCATCTACCCATATTTTTTGAGTTTCATATGCCACATCATTTACTTTTGCTGTCAGTTGCACTACATAGCATACGCGTTCTTCTATGGTTTCTTCTCCAATCAAAGAAGCAGAATAGATATCGGTGAGCTTCCGGTCTTCCATCATATCTTCATAAGAAAGGTCCGATCCCATCACCGATTGCCGCAGCATATGCCCCGAAATCATAATGGTGCGATCCGTTGAAGGCGAATAAAGCCACATTTCTTTGTCTAATTTTAGCATTTTTGTCCCCTTTTCGCGTGCCGGAGAAAGATATTCAGTAAATGATTTTTCATTCCCAACAGTATAGCTCTTGGAGGATATAGTGCGACTACTGCGCCGTCCGTGTACCGTCATCTCCGATTCCACAATTCTGCTTTTAGCGGAAAGGTTGTTGTCAACTCTCTTGATTATTTCTTCTGCATCCTGAGCAAACGTAGAAGCTGCAAAAAATGTCAAACATAAAAGGCCTATAATCTTTTTCATAGCTACATTCATTTCTTTTTAAAAATCCTTATTTCAATCCAATTCTTTAAACAGCATAGCTGTATTACGCTTATAAACGGCTATACCAGCTAATGCCGAGCCGATTAATATTGAAATCATTCCGGGTATAAACCCAATATAGAAGACAGAGGGTGTCATTTTGGAGCGAATGACCGGATCAATCATCATATTTACATCATCCATTATACCGCTGTAATCGAGGCCGTATTTTTGGAGATAAAGTGTAAGTGCCACTCCTGTTATGGTTCCTAACACCGAACCGATAAACCCAATCAGCAACGATTCACCCAATAAGGTGCGATAAATATGTTTTTTTTCTTCTCCCATAGCAAGCCTTACACCAAACTCATTATACCGCCTGATACCCCCAAGGACACCTGTGTTCCAGAGTACGACAGAAAGTGCAATTATTAAAATTATACCCATAATGATCATTATTTTATCCATTAAAGCGATGGTCTGAAACATAAGATCCTGGTCTTCCAGCCGGAGCATCAAAGGTGAAAATTCATCCGTATTATTTACATATAGTGAATTAAATTCAGTTTTTATCTTTTCTGCCTCTTTTGTGTCGTAATGATTTTCCGGAAGATATCCGAAAATTTCGCCGGCAGCATTTTCCATATCAAGCAATAAGCGTGCATCTTCAATATCTAAAATCACGGCTCCTCTGTCAAGCATTGACACTCCAAAACGAACGACACCGGCTACTCTGTAATTTGAAAAAGTCATAGCTCCGTACATAGTGGAACCAAAAAAAGTAACTTCATCACCGGGGGATACATTATGAGCCCGTGCAAAATCATCACTGATGATAATCTCTCCCGGATGTTGAATCATTCCACCTGCAACTAATGCCTTTTCAAGCCCTATGCGTTCTGCTTCTTTATTGTTGCCCGCTAAAAAATCATAGGCAGTACCCACCGCAGGTCCCTGGGCTTTGGTGTCTCCATAATCATCCGGAACATCCAGAAGACCTCCGAAAGAAATTCTTGGTGTCCATTCCACATCAGGGAAATCGGCTTTTAACTGTAATATCAGGGTGTCTGTACCAAGCAGAGCCAGATCATTTGGTTTTTGTCCCCGGTTTTCGTTGTATGCCCGTGTCATCACTTTCAGGTGTCCGGTTTGATAATTTGCTGTTGTCTGAATCATATTCGACATCATCCCGTTTATCAGTCCGTAGGCAAATATTACCGAGAAGACACCGATAGCCACAACAATTACCGGTAACAGGCTCCGGCTTTTGTCTCTGATGATTCCTTTCCACAAAAATGAAAACATAATTTTATTGTTTTAGAATTTTCAAAATCAGGTGATTTTTCCTTTTAATGCTTCTACCATATTGCTTTTAGATATTTTTCGCGACGGAATCCAGCTTATCAATACCGAAAGCAGCAGAATAATTACAATACTTGTCATTATTGTACCGGGATTATATATTGGCAGCATAGTTTCATGCACTCCCAGGCCGATTTCGGTATAACTTTCGGGTAAAACTATTCCGGTTTTTCTGAACCAGTACAAAAATGGAAACCCCCAATTGGCACCTGTTACAATCCCAAGCAGGCTGTATGAGGTACCTTCTAAGGTAAACATCCGTGTTACCTGCCGCGGAGTCATTCCAAGTGAGACATAGGTTCCTATTTCTTTTTGCCGTCTGAAAACAGAAAGCATTTGTGTATCAAAAACGGCCAATAATGCAAGTGTGAGTAAAATGGCAAATATGATAAAGGACTCCACACGGCCGCTTTGCATCAGGGTGTAAAGATCTTGTAGCAGAAAATCGTTGTCTTTGTATGACCATCCTTTTATATCTTCAGTAATAGTACATTTTTCTGATTTCACCAGATAAGTAGCTTCATTTTGCATCCCGGTCATCTCCTGAAGCTTAGTAAGCGGCAGCCATATCTGACCTTCATCCACCGTGGCAATACTTGAACTGAATATAGAGGCAATCGTTATCTCCCGTACGTCAAAAGCACCGTTTTTATCCCTCCAACGGATAAGAAGATGGTCGCCCTGACTTGCATGCAGCGTGTTTGCCATTCTTTCACCTATAACAGCTGGAATAAGATCATCTTCAGAGAGAAGACGATTGGAAGGAATACTTAAAATCTGTTGTGTATGTTCTATTCCCTTGAGCAGAATATTTTGCATATTCCCTGATTCGTAAACTGCCGCTTGTATCACAAGAACGGGAGTAACGGATTTGTCAGCAAGATAAGGCGCAAAGTCTTCCGGTATCTTGCCATGAGCATCGGGTAAAGTAAACATATCATAACGGTCGTAGGTTGGGTGCCAAAACTGGCCGGCACCTGTTTCCCATGCACGACTGCCTGTCAACGCATCATTGATCCATCCATCTATCAATCCGTTAAAAGCTGTCATAAGTACGAAAGTGAAGGAAAGTACAGCCACATTCAGCCAAGTACGTCTGCCCGCACCAAATATATTTTTAATTGCCGTTTTAAATAATAACATAATTCCGGATTTGAAAAGTTCAAATTGTCTCGTCATTACTTATACTCCCGTCATCCAAAGTGATGATTCGTTTCAGATATTGCATCACTTTTTCGTCGTGTGTGGCAAAAATGAAAGTAGTTTTCAGTTCCTCATTCAACTGACGCATTGTTTTGAGGATAGTATGAGAGTTGTTTGCATCTAAGTTCGCAGAAGGTTCATCGGCCAAAACGATTTCAGGGCGTTTGACCATTGCGCGGGCAATGGCTACCCGCTGACTTTCACCTCCCGACAGCTGAGCCGGACGCGACTTTGCTTTATCTGTCAGTCCTACCCATTCAAGAGCATCCATAACTGCCTTTTTCCTTTCACCGGCAGATCTTTTTTGAAGAAGTAGCGGGAACTCAACATTCTCATACACAGTGTGAACCGGCAATAAATTGTAACTCTGAAAAATAAATCCAATATTTCTGTTGCGCAGCGCAGCCGATTCTTTTGCTGTGAGCGCAGAAACGGAATGCCCCATAACCATTGCTTCTCCCTTAGTTGGCGTATCCAACGAGCCGATAATATTCAGCAGCGTGGTTTTCCCTGAGCCGCTGGGGCCTACCAATCCCATAAACTCGCCTTGTTCTATGGTCAGATTTATCATGTTGAGGGCTGTGAAGAAGCCATTTCCCACCGGAAACTGCTTTACAATATCCGTCAACCAGACGATTTTTTCTTTTACAGTCATTTTTCCTGTTTTAGAAGATTTAAAATCATGTACTTTTTGCATGCAAATATACGTTTTTATTCTTATCGAGGGTATTTCGTCTATTTATTTAGAGTAAAATCTTTAATAATTTTTTTGGCTGTATCCATCTCTTTTGGGTTCATCGAACGGTTACGCTCTCATCCTACGATCCAATTGAACCTCCATACTACTTATGGTATGCGTTGCTGCAGTTTGATCTTTATCATACTGGCAAATACGGCAAGTATATTTAAGATATAGCGCGATTGAGAGTCGATGGTGACAGAACTTAGTGGTGGCTGAGCCCTGTCGAAGCCACCACTTTGTTTCAATTTCAAATAAAGCGATTGATAGTCGATGGTAACAGAGCTTAGTGGTGGCTGAGCCCTGTCGAAGCCACCACTTTGTTTCAATTCCAAACAGTACGATTAAAAGATGTTTTAATATAAAAAGCCGAACAACCATAAAGGAATTTTATTCTGACTTCCAAACTTTAAATCATCTGCTGCAATATATGCCATTGGAATTCCGGTAATCTGTCTGTTGGCTTTTGTTGCGCCGCCAACTTCAAACACAAAAGTCTGATCAACCAAAAAATCACCAAACTTAGAGGCCGTTATATCATGTTTCACCTTTAGCTGATTAAAAAAGAAGGTTTCTCTTAAGCTCCCTCTGTTGGGCGGGGTATCGTTAAACAGATAAAAGAGATTTGGGTTTTCTAAATAAATTTTCTCAGGTTTTTGCAGATAACTCACACCTTTATTTTCACTTCTTAGCAAACTCAGAATATTACTTCTGTCCATCAGGTCTAATGCCTTGAGCACAAGATTACGCTGACTACCCATTTTATCTGCCAAAGCCTGTATATTGGGCGTGTACGGCACAATCTGACTTAAAATAAAGAGCAGATTTTTCATCCCCCTGATGGTCGAAAAGTTTAAATTTTTAACAGATGGCAAATCAATATCAATGGTAAGCTGAATTGTCTGTTGTAATTTTTGGTGATAAAACTTTCGGTCAGTTTTATAAAAAGGATAATACCCATATTTTAAATAATTTTCAAAATGGCTCAAAGGATTAATCAAATCATTTACCTCAATGCTGTATTCTTCATGTTTTTCCAGCAAAGCTTTTAAAGAAATCGAAGGTATAGATATACCATGCTCAAATTCAATAAACTCTCTGAAAGACAATCCAAATAATTTATATATCGTCATACGGCGCGACAAATCTGCAACACCCTTGTCAATCTGCAAAGCAGATGAACCTGTTGCCACAATTTTAATATCCGGAAAATTATCATAGATATTTTTAAAGTCCTTTGACCAATGCTGATACTGATGTACTTCATCCAAATAAAATGTGGTGTATCCTACACTATATAGTTTTTCAATAAGAAGCAACAGCCGTACAGATTCAAAATAAAAATCATCCAGACTTAAATAAACCGCATTTTTGGGATGCTTTTTGAAACGCTGCAATAACAGTGTTGTTTTGCCTGCGCCTCTTGCTCCTTTAATAAGAATCAGTGATTGTTCCCAATCAATTTCATTATATAAATAGCGTACAAATTTTGTTTGTACCTGACTTTTTTTCTTTTCTGATATGTTTAACAAACGGCTTTTCATTTTTATTCTGATTTACTTCAATAATGATTTTTGTAAAGAGCAAATATATTAAATAGTTTTTAGATAAAGCGATTTGAGCAATCGTTTTTTGGAAAAAACATAACTAATGAAATATTATCTGATTATTTCAGTAAATCATTATCTGTTTATCACCTTTTGTTTGATTATTTTTCAAAAGCAGGCAAATTGAGGCGTATAAAAGGTGTTTTAATTGTATTTCGGTATGGTAAAATGAGGAGCGGGTCTCACGCGTTCGTGTAGGATGAATATTTCAATTCCAAATATTGTGTTTGATAGTCGATGGTGACAGAACTTAGTGGTGGCTGAGCTTAGTGGTGGCTGAGCCCTGTCGAAGCCACCACTTTGTTTCAATTCCAATATGGTTCAATTAAGAGGTATTTATTTTTAACGTGATTTTTTGCCATGAGGCAGTTTCAATTCCAATATGGTTCAATTAAGAGATTTTTAAATGTAAGCTCGATTGAATTCTGATGCACGTTTCAATTCCAATATGGTTCAATTAAGAGGAAGCAACCCCGAATACCCTAAAGTGCTGTTTAAGTTTCAATTCCAATATGGTTCAATTAAGAGTTTTTTAAGTACCTGTAGATCAGTTTGTTAAAATTTGTTTCAATTCCAATATGGTTCAATTAAGAGAACAATTTGTTGAAAATAGCGATATAGTAGAAACAAGTTTCAATTCCAATATGGTTCAATTAAGAGATGGATAACAAATACTATTCATTATTAGAATATGAAGTTTCAATTCCAATATGGTTCAATTAAGAGCCGCCGCCGCCTCGCAAAAATGAGTTGTAACGTGCGTTTCAATTCCAATATGGTTCAATTAAGAGAATACAGCGGCTATCAAATGTAACAAATCAAACTCTGTTTCAATTCCAATATGGTTCAATTAAGAGCAAATTGGATAAGGGCAAGAAAAGTAGCTGTATCTACGTTTCAATTCCAATATGGTTCAATTAAGAGGAAGCTAATAGTCGTAATTTTTATTGTGCTTGTGCGTTTCAATTCCAATATGGTTCAATTAAGAGGGAAGCTAATAGTCGTAATTTTTATTGTGCTTGTGCGTTTCAATTCCAATATGGTTCAATTAAGAGCTATCCAACCGAGTTAGGTTGGCAAAGTACAGACTTGTTTCAATTCCAATATGGTTCAATTAAGAGGTGTAAGACGAGCAATGCAATAGGTTATCAAACATCAGTTTCAATTCCAATATGGTTCAATTAAGAGTATGCATTTATGCACCAGATGGGTGGAAAAACTTATGTTTCAATTCCAATATGGTTCAATTAAGAGTAATTTTATCATTCAATTAAATCAAAGCAGAGAAAGGTTTCAATTCCAATATGGTTCAATTAAGAGGCATAGTACTTATTATACTTAACTCCAAGTTCAACAGTTTCAATTCCAATATGGTTCAATTAAGAGGGGTGTAACAAACCTCACCGCAGCAACATGGAATAACGTTTCAATTCCAATATGGTTCAATTAAGAGCAAAACACTTAAAAGAAACCAATCGTCAGTTGTGGCGTTTCAATTCCAATATGGTTCAATTAAGAGCCGCCGGAGGAATTGGAGTTTCGACTACCGGAGTGTCGTTTCAATTCCAATATGGTTCAATTAAGAGCAGTATAATACTGTTCATCAGGACGATGAATGCTGTTTCAATTCCAATATGGTTCAATTAAGAGGATCGAAATCCTCCTCCAGAGAGGTGATATTATCATGTTTCAATTCCAATATGGTTCAATTAAGAGTCCGCCGCCGCCCGCCAAGAAGCTATTGTAACGAGCGTTTCAATTCCAATATGGTTCAATTAAGAGATGATGACTTTACCTATGAAGGGTGGAAAGTCATGTTTCAATTCCAATATGGTTCAATTAAGAGTGAATATGTTGCGTGGTATGGCGGTCTAACCCACAAGTTTCAATTCCAATATGGTTCAATTAAGAGGAAAAAGGTTGCTTCCTCTTGGGCTGTCCGTTTCGGGTTTCAATTCCAATATGGTTCAATTAAGAGATTACTGATTTTCAATGATTTATGTGCACGCTTTAAGTTTCAATTCCAATATGGTTCAATTAAGAGAAAGCGTAGCTCGCTTTTTATCCACGAGGTGGAAACGTTTCAATTCCAATATGGTTCAATTAAGAGTTTATGGCCGTGAAGTACTATTATATGCTGATTTATTGTTTCAATTCCAATATGGTTCAATTAAGAGTATAAAAAGTTTTGTAAATGAAAAATACAAGTACGTGTTTCAATTCCAATATGGTTCAATTAAGAGTAAACTATTAGAAACGAAATAAGGAAATAAAGTAAAGTTTCAATTCCAATATGGTTCAATTAAGAGGTCCAAACCTCTGATGAAACTGATATCACGATCAACGTTTCAATTCCAATATGGTTCAATTAAGAGTTTTTACCGAATAGGCGAGTAAATACTCTCTATTCAGTTTCAATTCCAATATGGTTCAATTAAGAGTTTTTACCGAATAGGCGAGTAAATACTCTCTATTCAGTTTCAATTCCAATATGGTTCAATTAAGAGAATAAACTACTTGCGGCACTGAAAGTGATCGAATCGTTTCAATTCCAATATGGTTCAATTAAGAGGTATTTACAACTGATACATACAGCTGTATAAAAAAAGTTTCAATTCCAATATGGTTCAATTAAGAGGCTGGTAGGCTGGTAGGCTGGGAAGCTGGTTAGCCGTTTCAATTCCAATATGGTTCAATTAAGAGAACATTTGCAAAAATGCCCTATCATACCCGATATATGTTTCAATTCCAATATGGTTCAATTAAGAGCCGCCGCCGCCTCGCAAAAATGAGTTGTAACGTGCGTTTCAATTCCAATATGGTTCAATTAAGAGTGAATATGTTGCGTGGTATGGCGGTCTAACCCACAAGTTTCAATTCCAATATGGTTCAATTAAGAGAAAATGGCTCAAAACGAAGCCCAAATAGCCGAAAACGTTTCAATTCCAATATGGTTCAATTAAGAGAAGAAACAAAATCAGACCTTCAGAATGCGCTATCGAGTTTCAATTCCAATATGGTTCAATTAAGAGACGAAAAGCCTGCAGCTCAAATGATATTTGACCTGCGTTTCAATTCCAATATGGTTCAATTAAGAGTTAAGTTCGGGGTTGAATCAATGAAACAGAAACCTGTTTCAATTCCAATATGGTTCAATTAAGAGGAATACAGCCTACCCCGGATAACGGTTTTAAGATTAGTTTCAATTCCAATATGGTTCAATTAAGAGCTAACCCATAAGGGAAACTGCAAATTCTGTATAGAAGTTTCAATTCCAATATGGTTCAATTAAGAGACTGCGACCATTACGCCTTGCCTCGTCCGGTGTTAGTTTCAATTCCAATATGGTTCAATTAAGAGATTTGTATCATATAAAATCGGTACAGGATCTTTTATGTTTCAATTCCAATATGGTTCAATTAAGAGCAGAGCAGGAAGACGGCACACCTGCTACTACTGAGTTTCAATTCCAATATGGTTCAATTAAGAGTATTTTTATGTTTGACGTAGAATCTACGTCTTTATTGTTTCAATTCCAATATGGTTCAATTAAGAGATTTTGAATAAAAAATGAAAAAGGTTGCTTCCTCTGTTTCAATTCCAATATGGTTCAATTAAGAGCCTTTTTAAAGGTGTTGCCAAAAGATGATGTAATGCGTTTCAATTCCAATATGGTTCAATTAAGAGAGTAACAATTTTAAACACTAGCATTCTCACTAGTTAGTTTCAATTCCAATATGGTTCAATTAAGAGACAGAATAATAGTAAAAAAAAGGATGTTTTAGAGTGTTTCAATTCCAATATGGTTCAATTAAGAGATTTACATGAACTTTTAATACGTAGAAGGCAAAAAAGTTTCAATTCCAATATGGTTCAATTAAGAGTAGTGTAGAAATAATCACAAAAGTATTGTGCGCTACGTTTCAATTCCAATATGGTTCAATTAAGAGAGTAGGTGAAGACACCGACTGGAGAGATATAGCAGCGTTTCAATTCCAATATGGTTCAATTAAGAGTAAAAACTAACACTATGAATTTATTTATGTTTGACGGTTTCAATTCCAATATGGTTCAATTAAGAGAATACTAATAGTAGCACTTTTGATTGTTCCTTGTGTGTTTCAATTCCAATATGGTTCAATTAAGAGGTAATTTTTATTACCGAACTGTTGAAGGTATTTTGCGTTTCAATTCCAATATGGTTCAATTAAGAGACAAGTGCCTTTAATCGCAAATGATTATGTTTTCGGGTTTCAATTCCAATATGGTTCAATTAAGAGTTTGAGCTGTTAAGCTTAGAGGGGGCTTCTAAAGCGTTTCAATTCCAATATGGTTCAATTAAGAGTATCCGTCGAAGTGTCCCGTTAAAGGCACATCGACGTTTCAATTCCAATATGGTTCAATTAAGAGAAAGTATATATAAACAAATAGAATTAGCCTCTACTTGTTTCAATTCCAATATGGTTCAATTAAGAGTTATTTCTATAAAGAAAAAGAACTACAAGGAATCACGTTTCAATTCCAATATGGTTCAATTAAGAGAAACAACGTATAAGTTAGATAAAGACTATTTGCGTGTTTCAATTCCAATATGGTTCAATTAAGAGTATCCGAAATCGGAGAGATAACAAAAGAAATTAAAGTTTCAATTCCAATATGGTTCAATTAAGAGAAAGTAGCGGGTTTGTTAGCTATTTGGCTAAGAGAGTTTCAATTCCAATATGGTTCAATTAAGAGAAAACAACGTATAAGTTAGATAAAGACTATTTGCGTGTTTCAATTCCAATATGGTTCAATTAAGAGTATTGGAAGAAAATCTAATACCCTTCAAATCCTCAAGTTTCAATTCCAATATGGTTCAATTAAGAGAGTTCGGTAATAAAAATTACCAAATTTATTGTATTGTTTCAATTCCAATATGGTTCAATTAAGAGATTGTCAGAATAAATAATAAATTTATGATGCATGAGTTTCAATTCCAATATGGTTCAATTAAGAGAGTACTCACCGCAAGTAAAGTTTCTAAGCGACTGTGTTTCAATTCCAATATGGTTCAATTAAGAGTGTCCCCTAACCCTAACTGTCCGTTGCCGTTTAAACGTTTCAATTCCAATATGGTTCAATTAAGAGTTGTCTATTTCTGCTTGCAGCTTCATATTTTCGTTTGTTTCAATTCCAATATGGTTCAATTAAGAGTAGTCCTTCCTAATTCTCCCCTTAAGTTACTTCCAGGTTTCAATTCCAATATGGTTCAATTAAGAGGTTACTTGCTATCCGGTTGTCAATATCAATATCTTGGTTTCAATTCCAATATGGTTCAATTAAGAGAATCTTTTCCCAGTCTGTCCAGCTTCCTATCTGAGTGTTTCAATTCCAATATGGTTCAATTAAGAGCATGATTATGTTACAAAAAATGACATATCCCCGTCTGTTTCAATTCCAATATGGTTCAATTAAGAGGAAGCAAAGTCGAGAAGCTTTTTGAGGACTACGGAGGTTTCAATTCCAATATGGTTCAATTAAGAGTTCCGGCCGAACCCTTTTAAAACTTGTTTTGTCAAGTTTCAATTCCAATATGGTTCAATTAAGAGAACAGGTCAGAGTTCACTAAGGTAAGCGATGAGAGAGTTTCAATTCCAATATGGTTCAATTAAGAGTTCCGGCCGAACCCTTTTAAAACTTGTTTTGTCAAGTTTCAATTCCAATATGGTTCAATTAAGAGCTACCTCATCTCTTTCAATAGTTTGAAAGAAATCATGTTTCAATTCCAATATGGTTCAATTAAGAGCTGACTAATAAAGAACTCATACAAAATCTAAAATCAGTTTCAATTCCAATATGGTTCAATTAAGAGAATGTTTTTACCCCGTGATAATTCGGAACTAATACGTTTCAATTCCAATATGGTTCAATTAAGAGTAGTCATCCTGAAACCGGGGGGATTATTGAAACAATGTTTCAATTCCAATATGGTTCAATTAAGAGAAACCGGTAAATCTGAACATAAGAAACAAAGATACGTTTCAATTCCAATATGGTTCAATTAAGAGTGTCCTTGACAGAACAAAACAGTTAGTCAAGCGTTTGTTTCAATTCCAATATGGTTCAATTAAGAGAAAACCGGTAAATCTGAACATAAGAAACAAAGATACGTTTCAATTCCAATATGGTTCAATTAAGAGATGGAGAAATATAGCAGCGGGGGATTATCATTCATTGTTTCAATTCCAATATGGTTCAATTAAGAGCATTTAGGCAAGAACGAAAGCTCGGCATTTTTCAAAGTTTCAATTCCAATATGGTTCAATTAAGAGGATGTAGTTACGTATTTTATTAATTACCTTACCGAAGTTTCAATTCCAATATGGTTCAATTAAGAGTTAGCGTTTTTTATAAACGATGCAACAGACTTAGAGTTTCAATTCCAATATGGTTCAATTAAGAGTCATTAGCAATCGTTGGATCATCGAATGCATGGTCAGTTTCAATTCCAATATGGTTCAATTAAGAGCGTTCTTAGTTTCAAGTGCCAAATTATACACAAAAGTTTCAATTCCAATATGGTTCAATTAAGAGGTTCTTTTTAGACAGTGTTGTCATTTATCGAGTGGAGTTTCAATTCCAATATGGTTCAATTAAGAGTTGTTTGCAACGGGGGATAATTCTTTCGGACAGTTGTTTCAATTCCAATATGGTTCAATTAAGAGCATCACAGCCGGAGAGTATGAACACCAGTTATACGGTTTCAATTCCAATATGGTTCAATTAAGAGACTGGGAGAAGATCTCTACATCGTTTAAGCATACGTGTTTCAATTCCAATATGGTTCAATTAAGAGTAGGGATAACAAACATAAAGATAAGTGATTTAAAAAGTTTCAATTCCAATATGGTTCAATTAAGAGCATTTAGGCAAGAACGAAAGCTCGGCATTTTTCAAAGTTTCAATTCCAATATGGTTCAATTAAGAGGATACCGTCAAAGAATATTAAGTTAAATAATGTTAGTTTCAATTCCAATATGGTTCAATTAAGAGTCCTGCGGTGAGCCGCTGCGGGGGAAGTTTGACGCGTTTCAATTCCAATATGGTTCAATTAAGAGCGGATATATTTAGTTACGTAAAATCACGTTTCCATGTTTCAATTCCAATATGGTTCAATTAAGAGAAGTTAGCGAACTGAAACGCCTGTTAATTGAAAAAGGTTTCAATTCCAATATGGTTCAATTAAGAGAAAAGCTCATGACGATTCTGTAGTGCACGGGAATGAGTTTCAATTCCAATATGGTTCAATTAAGAGTATGCATTTAAAATACACAGAAGATATTGTTGTTTTGTTTCAATTCCAATATGGTTCAATTAAGAGGGAAACTTTAACAAGTCTCCATACGACCGAACTAAAGTTTCAATTCCAATATGGTTCAATTAAGAGCAAGCCCCTATTGAAGGAGTGAGTTCGTTGTCAGACGTTTCAATTCCAATATGGTTCAATTAAGAGACAGTTCGGTAATAAAAATTACCAAATTTATTGTGTTGTTTCAATTCCAATATGGTTCAATTAAGAGACGGTAGTCTCCACGCCTAACGGATCAACTTTGAAGTTTCAATTCCAATATGGTTCAATTAAGAGCAAATACGAGTTGCATTAGAAAAATTAGAGAAAGTGTTTCAATTCCAATATGGTTCAATTAAGAGTCTGTTACGGGAGTTCCAGGACACGGAAAAAGCGACGTTTCAATTCCAATATGGTTCAATTAAGAGGGGGGCAGAATATTTCACAGGTAAGTGTGATATGAAGTTTCAATTCCAATATGGTTCAATTAAGAGGTAATAACAGAGGGCGAAATGGACGCATTAAGCTATGTTTCAATTCCAATATGGTTCAATTAAGAGCAACAGACTTAGAAGGGTACTCGGCTGTATGGACAAGTTTCAATTCCAATATGGTTCAATTAAGAGTATCGGGATGGGAAAAAAGGCTTTAAGCTTTTCAAGTTTCAATTCCAATATGGTTCAATTAAGAGGAAGCCAATGATCAAAATCTACACGAAGGGCACTACGTTTCAATTCCAATATGGTTCAATTAAGAGAGAAATTTCACCATATATCGACTTACAAGGACGTTTGTTTCAATTCCAATATGGTTCAATTAAGAGTTGCTTTTATGATAGTGTGTTTCAAAGAGGATGCTTGTTTCAATTCCAATATGGTTCAATTAAGAGTATAATTTGCCCCCTCTGATACCTAATGAATGATTGTTTCAATTCCAATATGGTTCAATTAAGAGAAGGGACTATAACAGAGAAAGTAGAGCTGTATGGTTTCAATTCCAATATGGTTCAATTAAGAGCGGTATATTAGTCTTTTACAACATAGACAATATAAGGTTTCAATTCCAATATGGTTCAATTAAGAGACATGCGTGAACACTTGTTTTGTTGATCCAAGTCCGTTTCAATTCCAATATGGTTCAATTAAGAGTATGTGTTTCTTAATATTTCGTTTGCATAATCAACAGTTTCAATTCCAATATGGTTCAATTAAGAGTCCCTGACTTGATAGCTAACGTATGAGAACTGCCGCGTTTCAATTCCAATATGGTTCAATTAAGAGTTTCAGCGATGAGTATCAGATAACGTTTCAAGGGCTGTTTCAATTCCAATATGGTTCAATTAAGAGTTTAGCAATAGTTGATCCACCATACGGAATTGATAGTTTCAATTCCAATATGGTTCAATTAAGAGAACTGCTTCCCAGTCTGTCCAACTTCCTATCTGAGTGTTTCAATTCCAATATGGTTCAATTAAGAGTGTAGTCCTTGCGTATAACATCCGCTTGCTGTCAGGTTTCAATTCCAATATGGTTCAATTAAGAGAAAGTATATATAAACAAATAGAATTAGCCTCTACTTGTTTCAATTCCAATATGGTTCAATTAAGAGGGTGGCAGATAATTTCTGTGGGGGGGAATCATGCAAGTTTCAATTCCAATATGGTTCAATTAAGAGTTGTTTGCTCGATATAAAAGATGAGTTAGTTTTGATGTTTCAATTCCAATATGGTTCAATTAAGAGAATGGATACAGATCATAGAAATGAGTTTGTACAGGTGTTTCAATTCCAATATGGTTCAATTAAGAGAGTGATCAGGCAATACATATCGGAGAGTGAAAAAGCGTTTCAATTCCAATATGGTTCAATTAAGAGTAAGTAGTTCATACTAATTCAAACTGGTTACCGAAAGTTTCAATTCCAATATGGTTCAATTAAGAGCTGATCCGAGAAAGACAACGTTAAAACTAAATCCGAGTTTCAATTCCAATATGGTTCAATTAAGAGAATCCGAAAGCAAACAGAAAGGAGCATAAATTTAAGTTTCAATTCCAATATGGTTCAATTAAGAGCAAGTACTGTGTTTTACACCTTCAGTTAATCCATATGTTTCAATTCCAATATGGTTCAATTAAGAGAGTTAGTTAACACGGCAGCTGGATTGTTTCCTGCGAGTTTCAATTCCAATATGGTTCAATTAAGAGGGAGCGGGAAAGGCAAAGCAATACACTAAATACGATGTTTCAATTCCAATATGGTTCAATTAAGAGATTCTTTCGAGTCAAAAAACTTGTCGCAGTCGTAGTGTTTCAATTCCAATATGGTTCAATTAAGAGCTTGTTGCTATTAGATCGGTATCCGTCTTTACAAAGTTTCAATTCCAATATGGTTCAATTAAGAGTCTGTATCCTTTCCCTAAAAGGAAGCTTTACACGAGAGTTTCAATTCCAATATGGTTCAATTAAGAGTCTTAAAGCAGGTAAGATGTATAGCACCGGTTTAAAGTTTCAATTCCAATATGGTTCAATTAAGAGAATGAACAAATGCAAACTACATTATTTTAGAAGCGTGTTTCAATTCCAATATGGTTCAATTAAGAGAAAAATCAAAATACAGACATTTGGAAAGGCGACACCGTTTCAATTCCAATATGGTTCAATTAAGAGCCGCAAAGATAATCAAATTTCAAGTCTGAATCTCAACTGATTGTAAAAATAAATATACCCAAAAAAGCAACAAATAGTCGTCCATGTCTAATATCACAAAAGTATCAAGACTTAGACGACAGCATATCTAATTGATTATAAACATTTTAAATTTCAAGATGTCAAAGAACGCCTTTAAACATTTTTTTTCGTTAACATAGACGACTTAAAGAAATGAAGTCAACTCGTTTTTTTCCTTGCCTATCACTTCTTTATCAAGCCAATCCTGATTACGACTTGTAAAGATAATCAAACTATCTACTTCTACATCCATTATTTTATTCGATCTCATTTTTAATTCACGAAGTTGTGATGGAGTAAGTTCCCCTTCAAAAACGGAATTCTGTATCCAGTTTAAATATTGACGACACAACTTTAACATTTTTCCTACACGCTTTTCGCCTATATCATATACCAGTATTACATACATATTATTTGTTTTTTTTATTGAGTTAGAATGAATGGGATTGAAGGGATTGAGTTAGATTGAAGGGATTGAGTTAGATTGAAGGGATTGAGTTAGATTGAAGGGATTGAGTTAGATTGAAGGGATTGAGTTAGATTGAAGGGATTGAATGAGATTGAAGGGATTGAACAATTTTCCATCAATCTTCCATCAATCTTCCACCAATCTTCCACCAATCTCCCACCAATCTCCCACCAATCTTCAATCAATCTCCCATCAATCTCCCACCAATCTTCAATCAATCTCCCATCAATCTCCCATCAATCTCCCACCAATCTTCCATCAATCTTCCATCAATCTCCCACCAATCTCCCATCAATCTCCCACCAATCTTCAATCAATCTCCCATCAATCTTCCACCAATCTCCCACCAATCTTCAATCAATCTCCCACCAATCTTCCATCAATCCCCCAATAGCTACCGGGTCCAATCTCTCCGCTACCACCACGCCTTAAACGGTTTATACTCTTCGATCTTCATAATATGTTTAATTAATTTATATATCTCCAATCTTACCAAATGTTTGTAACTAACACTTCGGTTTAACTTACGATGTTTAATGGTTTGAGACAAACGTTCTTCCCAATCTTTTAAAACTTTCTTCTTACCCGATTCATTCAGTAAACAATAGTTTAATTTCTTCTCAAAATCTTTTTCAGTCAACATCTTCTTATTCAACAAACTAAAAATTAATCGGTCAACTAAAATCGGCTTAAAAACTTCTGCAATATCTAAAGCTAATGAATAGCGTCTATACCCAGGCTCATGCAGATAACTGATCGTAGGATTAAGTTGAGTATGATAAATCTGATCTAAACATAGGGTATAACACATCATATTACCAAACGAAATTAATGCATTAATCTCATTAGATGGTGGTTGCTTGGTTCTGTTACCCATTGTATATCCGGGAATAATTTCGCTAAAAGCTGCATAATAAACCTGTCGGATATTTCCCTCCCATCCCATGAGTTCATCAATTCCGAAAACATTTTTCCGACCTTCATTAAATTCTTCAATCTGGCTGATATATGCTTCGAGAGCCTTTCCACGAGTTTGATAATATTTCAGATTGCGTAGCATGTTAGCTATAGCACCTTCCACAAATTTTTGTGCAATTTCCATCCTGCGTTTTGTGGAAGTATATGCCTTTGTCTGTTCAATAATCACTTTCCCGCTTAGTAAATACTCCTTTGGCATAAAACTTCCCGTATAATGCTCGTAATAATCAAAAAAATGAACTGAAACTCTGTTCTTACCTAAAAAATTATACAACGCACTGTTTGTATCAAGCGAACCAAAACAATACAAATTATCAATTCCAACTACTGGAAGATATTTAGCAATTCCTTCTCTACCCTCTTCATCAACAGGCACAAAACGTAAGGTATTGTCTTTCCGGCTTAACCGTCCAGGATTGAATAAATAATAGGATTTTTTCATTTTTTTGAGATTGAAAAGATTGATTGAATCGTTTATTTTATCTTTTTTCGCATGGATGCAAGAATTTTCAGTATTTCAAGACTTTCTTTATGGATTGTTTTTAATTCTTCACCTTCAACTATTTTTGATGTGATAAGTAGTTCTAGCCACATTTCCGTTTCATCTGCCTCTTCAACACATATAGATAATTTACTGAAAAACTCAGCTTTCGATCTCGCACGCAACGCAGCCCTATAGTTGGCATAAATTGAAGTTCCTGATTTTGTCAATTGATAATTGATTACTCTTGTTGCTGTATTTTTATCCAATTTCTCTGAAAGCTTGATAACAAGTAATGAAAAAGAACGAATTTTTTCTCGAATTTCCATTTTGTATAACAACCATTGACTATTTTCCATAATGCATTTTTTGTATATTTTTTTATTTTTAGATTGAATGGATTGAGTAAGATTGAAGGGATTGAACGATTTTCCATCAATCTTCCACCAATCTCCCATCAATCTTCCATCAATCTCCAACCAATCTCCCATCAATCCCCCATCAATCTCCCATCAATCTCCCACCAATCTCCCATCAATCTCCCACCAATCTCCCATCAATCTTCCACCAATCTCCCACCAATCTCCCATCAACCTCCCACCAATCTTCAATCAATCTCCCATCAATCTCCCATCAATCTTCCATCAATCTCCCACCAATCTCCCATCAATCTCCCATCAATCTCCCACCAATCTCCCATCAATCTCCCATCAATCTCCCATCAATCTCCCACCAATCTCCCATCAATCTCCCATCAATCTCCCATCAATCCTCCTCTCCTGAATAACAAAAATCATAATAACTACAACTTTTACAGATCTTAGCATTAATAACCGGCGGACAAGTATCATTTTTAAGCAAATATCTTATTTCCTCAACTATTTTTTCCAGATAAAGCATATCATCTTCCTCTAAATAGACCGTTTCTCTTTCTCTCATTTTAGGATATTCGATGATTCCTTTTTCAGCTTCTATTTCATTCATTTTCATCAACCATAGGTAAAACTTCACCTGCCAGATATGTGCCTGTTCCACTTTATTGCTTCGTTTGGTTTCGTGAATCACTTTGTTTTTAGCATCAAAATAATCAACTTTACCACTAAAAGAAATGTCATCCCATTCATAAAATAAATTAATTTGTGAAAAACGCTCACCCCTGTGTTGATATGACTCTGCTTCAACCAATTTCCCATCGGCAACTAAATCAGAAGTCTGTTCCATCTGAATATTATTGGCAAAAAGCCAAAGCTTGCGATGGCATACACGGTAATAATTTATGTGGGTTGCGGTGAGGTTCATAATTTAATTCGGTTTTCACTTAATCAATTCATTGTTTTATATCACTTTTTGTTTAGCTGTATTTATGTTGGAGATGATTTTAATAAGATGAAAGGTGACTCTCCCTATTATTGACGAAGACAAGTCACAAAGTAAAATAGGTGCTTGGATTTCACCAGACACCTATCTGCGACGTACTTTAAATTTGATTTTCGTAATCGAAAGCCATCATTCTATCATATAATTCCTGCTCTGCTTTTTGGATTGCATCAATAGTTTCTGTTTTGGTCAAGATAAAAGCACTTGCCTGAATACTAACAAAAGTTTTTACGCCATCCATCTTTTCCTCAATAATTGGCTCTGCTCTTTTTGAATCTTCTTCTGATAGTTTTGCACGGATACTTCCTGCGATTAAATTAGCATTATCACTTATTGATATAGCCAAAGTATCCATCAAACTAAAAGTTCTGGACTGGTTAGATGTTATTTTCCAATTAATAATTGCAGAAGCTAAGGCCTTTGCCCATTCTTCCCGAATATTTTGAGGAGCAACTAAACAAGAGCCAAAAACATTTTTGCTTTCAATCCATCCTTCTTCTTTTAGTTCCTCTATCGTTTCATCTGACATTTCAGGTTCGAATGAATTTAAACTTACACAAAATAATCTGCGTAAATCGATAGCTATATCTGAAACGAAAAGACCTGATGCGCGACTCTGATTCGGAATCCACTTTCTACTTAAACTTCTATCTTTTCCTTCGAGAAATTGAACAATTTCTTCTTCTGACAATTCGTTCCCATCAGCATCCCTTACAATAACAATATTATTAGGACGATCGCTTCTGTCGAAAGAAGCATTATCATTTTCAAGTCCAGCTAATAGAGGATGTAAAGCACGCATCGCTGAAATGGATAAAGGACTCCTTCTTTTCAAAGTTCTGTCTTTTCCACCTTTTGCAGCTTTCATCCAACCACCGAATAGTTGATCTGGATAAGACGGATCACAAGTGCCATAAACTTCTCCTTCTGTCATTTTCTTTTGCTTATCAATATCAAACAAAAATGTTGTAGGACTTGGAATCACATTTAGGTGATCAGAAATAGAATCAATAATACTCCTTTTTACCTGCTGTCCGCTTGAAAATGGAATTCTTCGGTTAAACTGTGCGTCATAATAATATTTCTGTCCATCTGAAACACAGAATACAGTGTGTTCTGCTCTCTTTAGTGTTCTGATATAAACTGTATTACTCATAATTTATATATTTAAAGTGTTAAGATTTTTTCTCTATAAAAGCGTAGTCAAATTTTAATAAAGTGCTGAAATAACTAAATTCTTCATTGTTCATCAAATGCACTTCATCCTTCAGCTTTTTCAATGTTTCTAAATCTGAATCGTTCAAATCAGCAATCATATTTGTCAAAGCATTTATAAAACCTTTTTTGGATGTAGCACCAAATAGATCTTTTTCAATTAGATTTTTCCCTGTAGTGCCTTTTGCATTACCTCTATACCTCAGAAGTAGCTCCGCTAATTCTATAGTATAATCTGTGATTTGTTCTTTATTTTTTGAAATCATAGCTATTAACCAAGTTTTATATGATTGATAAATTAAAATTTGTTCGTCGTTATTTATGGGTAAGTTTTTATTCTCATCCATATATTTTTTAAGATTTATTGGCTGTAAAGCATGTAAACCTATATTCCCTAATTCACAAGCTCTTTTAATATGCATTCCAAACAATGATTGAAACTCTTTACTATTAAACGGTTTCTCAGTATGATAAAGTTGCCTGAACACATCTTTCAATCTTCTGCCTGATTTTAAAAACAACGGTATGAAACCAATAGTTTTATTTGTTTGTCCTAAACTATAGATATATGCGTTTAATACTATATCAGGAAATTTATTTGAGAGGCTAAAAAACAGATTAGACCAATTGACAGTATTTACTTCAGCTAACGACGAGTCTATCTTGAAAACTTGTTCTTGCTCTAAATCATAAAAACTAAAGCTTTCATTAAATCTCGTTCCCATCTTATAAGTTAACCATTGTCCATTCCAGGAATTAATTTGATTTCCTCTTAATTTTTCTAAAGCTGGATCATTCAAATACTTTCTATACAGTCTCCAACCTTCAAAAGTCTCCAAAGTTATTTGCGAATCATTTATCAGCAAACTATAACCACCTGCTACACCTATCCCTAACCCACTTCCTATCCATGAAAGAAAGACATCTTCTTCATCTGTATCAATTAAAATATCACTTACTAAACCTGAAGTACTAGCATAAGTCTTACTTTCAGATGCTGGAAAACCAATGGCAAAACTTGCGTCTGGCACTTCTGTCTCAACTTTAGAAAAGAGTTTCTCAAGTTTTTCTGCTCTCTCCTTTACTGAAAGCAAATGAGGCTTTTGACCTTTACTCATTTGCACAAAAGGTGAATTGGTAACCCATTGCATATATTTTGAGTGATTAAAAAACAACTCGAAATACACCTTTTCAAAGAAATCCTTAGCAGAGTAATTTTGATTGTATTTCTTGTTATATGCTTTTAAAAAAGTTCTGCCTACTAATGTTGTTATCATATAAATTGATTTAATACACTAAAATTCTCTCTTTTTATTTTTGACACCTCCAAACCTACATCAAAATCATAAGCTTTATCGGGAATAACAAAAGGTTTGTTTCCCTTATCTAACTGACGCATTTTTGCCACTGTCCAATAAGCAACAGATATTTCCAAATTTAGTCTTGTCTCAAAATCACCATTCAAATATTCTTCTTCGTCTGATTCTAGAATGCAACTCACACTCTCAATGGATAATAAATCAAACAATATAGCTCTACTTCTGTGTGTTAGTTTTCCTAAAGTAAATCCTATATTGGTTTGGAAAATGCTATGTTCTTCGATTTTTAAAAAGTCTATTTCGGTGTAAACCTGATCTATCTTTTGTTGTAAATCTCTTTCTCTTAACACTTCGCCATTAGGTAAAACTTCATAAGACTTTTGTAAAACATCCACTTCATAAGGTCGTGCTTCCTTGATTCCAATTGGTGGTTTTATAACATGGATATCTTTAAATTTCCCAATTGTGTCTTTACATCTTTTTCTATTAATTCGTCCAAATCTTTGAATCATAGCATCTAAAGGCGCGGTTGCTGTTATCATAATATCGAAACTGATATCTAAACTAACCTCAACGATTTGTGTTGATACCACGATACAGGCTTCATTACTTGTATTAAATTTAAAAGATGGTTCTCCATCATCATCTAAACCTAGTAGCTGTGCTTCTTTAAAATTTCTATCGCCTCTTTTGAATTTGCTGTGTAGCAGTAAAGCTGGAATTTCTGGATGACTTTCTTTAATAATCCTATAAGCATCTTGAGCGTCTTTGATCGTATTCATAACAATCAAAATCTTCTGATTGTCTTCCACTGCTTTAGAAATAATATCCTGAGTTAAATCAAAACTTTCTATCTTATGTATAATATGACGATCAAACTGCTCCAATTCATCTTCAGCTAAATTTACTTCCAATACATCATCATCTAGCGCCTTCATTATTCCCCGATAGAGAATACTTGGCATAGTCGCAGTTCCTATATGAATCCTACAATCCAGACTTTTCAACACCTGAATTAACTTTAAAACCAATGCCTGAGAAATTCCGGAATAAGTATGTACCTCATCGAGAATCACATCGCAACCTTTTATATCCAAAATCATTGCCTCATATCCTTTCATTCCTAATGCAATAGAAGCTAATTGGTGTGGTGTCAGAATTTTAATGGAAGACCCCATTAAGTTCTGTAATGAAGTTTCCTCATTTTCTTTTCTCGCAACTATTATCGAAGTAGAATGTAATACCCGAATATCAATGTCAGGATTATTATTTTCCAAATCATTCCGTACTCTGTTAAACATAGCATTTATAGATGCCTGAAATGGTAAAGTATAAAAAACCCGACCTTTACATCTTCTAAACAAATAATCTGTTTTTCCTGCACCAGTACAAGCAACAACTATTGTATGCTTTTTTGGCGAACTTGCTTCTTTCAACGATAATGGAAACAGTACATGTTGTCGATTGTAAAAACTTAAATCAGGAATTTTAAAGATTCTACGGGTGTGTTCTACAGTTTTATTTATCAGTGAAGATGCAAAATGATCAGCTCCCATTAATAAACCTCTCCATTCGGAATATCCCTTTTGCCTTATAAAACTTTCGCAATATTCAATGCAATATGCTAAGTTTTCAAAAGCTTCATTTCTTCTTATTGGTAAACAAACTACTCCTAATTGATTCAAAATTTCTATTGCTCTTAGGCTCCAGTCTTTCCAATTACCCAAATGAAAGTCTATGTAATCATCATTTTCTTCTAAATCTAATAAACCTTTCTTTCCGATGTCATTAATAACAGATTTATGGTGCCCTACAGCCATCTCTATCAGTGAATTCCACTGACTTCTAGGAAATACTGAAAGAAAAAACAGTGAAGCAATCTCGTGACGAAAGGTTGTTGTTCTATTAAATTTATCTTTTAGTCTTTCCTGAAAAAAGGGATGTGCTTTTCCTATATCATGCAAAACAGCTCCATTATAAGCAATATTTTCATCCAATCCCAGATATTTGGCAAAAGTTTTAGACGCCTCGGCAACTTGCAACAAATGAGTTGGTAAAGGTGTCCATTCAGGTCCTGATTTTGCAAATATCAAGCTCATTTCAAAAATCTGTTAATAGGTGTACCTACAATCTTCAACCAACCGAACATGGGCTCATTAGTTACACGATGATAACCAACTTGAAATGCATTCTCATTATTTTCAAAAATTAGTTCATATCCATTAAAAAGAGTTTCATCATCCAAATCATTCTGATTAACCTCAGTAATTCCTTTAGGCATCAGAATATCTTCATTCCTACATAAACAGATATGTTGTTCAAATGCCCTTTCTGCATCTTCTTTTGTCCAAAATACCAAATGTAAAATAGGTTCTAAAAGAACACCTCTAATCAAAATTGCAGTAGGCCTTTCAAAGAGAATTTGCCCTCCCTTTTTCGTGGAATTCCATCCGCGAGTTTGGATGACTTCTTGCTGTTGGCTTATTTGTGTATAAGACAATCGATGCCTTTTTATCTTTTTTATCCCAACTTCATCCAATAACTCCGGAAACAATTTTTTCTCGATTCCCTCCACAATACTTGGGGTCAAAAACTGTTGCGAAAACGTTTCACTATCTCTTACAGCTGTCCAAGGCTTTATAAAGCCAAATGGTCCGGTATATTTTACAACGTAATACTTCTCCATCTTAAATTTATTTTAACGTCCCAAAACCAATTCCAGTTGAGTTTCCAAGACCGTTACACCATGCATAGGCAATTTGTTCCTGAGTGCCTTTAATAATTATTGGCGCTAAAGATGCTTTATTTTTAATCCCCTTGTATGTCACAAGCTTAGTCTGCCTAAAACTCGTTTCAGGATTGAGTATTATTGACACCCCTTCTGAAGATAAGTTAGCCTTTTCTAATTTACGTTTTAAATTCTTAGTTAAAACTTCTTCGAAATCTTTATCATTTAATGTTACATGTCTTATTTCTTCCCCCTCTCTTATTTTTAAAAAGACCGGACTTGCCATTAAAAATTTTTCTAAACTCCTAAAACTTGGAATATTCTTAATCTGAATATCAAGCACTCGAACGTCAAGAAACATTTCCGGACTTTCAAGGATACCACTGACAATTTTTTTTATTAAAGCATCATTTACAGATCCTATAAAAAAATAAGCGTCATTTTTCAGGTTAAGACCTTTCTCTGTGGCAATAGTGTTTTGTATCCAAGAGAACGAATACTGCCCACTTTTTCCATGGAACTCATTATTCTCACCAATCCACTTATGGATTACTCCAGTTAGCAGTTCCTGATAATCAAATGGAATTGTCTTTTGGCTCTTACTCAGTCTTAAATATATTCTCATAATTTTTATTTATTTTCCAAACTTAATACATTTAGCTGTCAAATTCTGTCAGTCATCAAATCTTTTTCTCATTTCTTTCAAAAATGTTTTAAATTCCTCCGGTTCATGCACATCAATTTCCCCCGGAAGTCCTAAAACAAATCGACCTATACCGTGAAAATCTGCAACCGGAATTTCTAACTGATACCTATTCCCTACCTTTTTTAAATATTGCTCAGACACAGGGTATTCTTCCCGGAGAAGATTATAAGCCTTCAGAGTAAGTATAGCTTTTACTATAGTGATTACCTCCGAAGCCGACATACGGAAAGCATCGTGAAATGGCAATTTATGAAGATGCTCATAAAGCCAGGGAGTGTTTAATATTTTAACATCCGCAATTCGGGAAATTTTGAACTGCTTATTCTGGCAGTCTTCTATGTCTAAGCACCAAATAGCCTTATAGTCTTCCATATATTGAAAAGGCTCTACCATCCTATCGCTTACTGTAGAGCTATTAGAAGATCGATAATCAATCAACAAGACTCTCTTTTTATTATTAATTCCTTGAGTCAATAACTTCACTTTCTCGACACTTGGTGTGTTTTTTATCCTTTTCAAAGCTTGAAAGTCATATAAGGAATGAAGCTTTTTGAGCAAGCGATCCATCATTTCGTTTTCTAATTCCAAATGTGACAAAGCATGATAAAAAACGATTGCTTCTTCTTCAGTAAAATGAAATAGTCTATGCAAGCTTTTTATTTCTGAGGTATCTCTTGCAAAAATATATTTACCATCCTGACGATCAACAATAAACCCTGCATTCTCCAATCGATTTAAGTACCGAAAAATTGTTCGCTCACTGACTTCAAATCTCTCTTTCAGTTCATCAATACTATATTTCCTATTACCGGATAATAGCAGCAAGAGTCGTATTGTCTTTTCCATTTTACACCAAATTAAATCAATTAGTTGTATCTGTGTCTTCCGATTTATTACAGCCAAAAAGGTATGATCAAATAATGTCCTCCAACTCCTTCATCATATTTTTTCTCCGTTTATACACTTCCCGGTACTTAGTGATCAGTTCTTTGACTTTTTCCTGACCACCCGAAAATGTTTTCAACCGCTTCAGAAAACGAGAGACGTTGGCATAGGCTTTCGAATCTGTTATAGTAGCTTGCTGTTCAATAAATTTCAAATATATCTCGTAAATTTCCCGATCAAATTCAGGCCTCAGATACTTTTCGTATTGCTCCAGATAATCAACACCTCCTTTTTTACACTGAACGTAAAGCTCATCCCATTTTTTATGCTCTACCAATATCTCGGCTCGGAAATGGTTAAACCCCCAAAAACCTTTTTCGCTTTTCATGGAGGAAAGGATCCTTGCCAATGTGGTATCCCAATTTTCTTTTGGTGTTTCGGCTTTCAGGATGTCGTAATATTTTTTTTGCTCTCTTCCATTGTAAAGTAGGTCTTCAGCCAATTGTAATATTTTTGTCTTATCATCTTGATATTGAACAACTTTTAACAATTCCCCTTTCCAGTCAATAATGGTTCCGATATGTCCTTTCTTTTCTGCAGCGGCAATACCTTCCCGGATCAATTCAACAGCCAGCGCATATTCTTTTTTCAGGATCAAAGACTTCAACCTGATTCGTCTGACCTCCGGAAATTCTATATATTCGTCGATGGTTTGCTGCATTTCATCAAGGCGGTCAACCTTTTCCAAAATTTCGATTTTCTCAATCACGAATTGTCCTTTGTAGAATTCTTCGGACGTATTGAGGATTTTCTCATTCAACGATTTTAAATTTTTTTCGATCATATCTTCCGAACTCAGAAAATACCGTTGAAGCACATTAAAACTCGTGTTAAGACCTATATATTTATGCTTGCCCATGATTTTGCTTTCTTTTTCATACCACTCGAACAGCTTTGCTTTTTCATTTTCCGGCAATAGTTTGTTGCTCAACATTATTTCCAATTTATCAATTGCCCCATCATACATTACCTGAACATCACCTTCGTGATCTAACGCTTCTTCCCATTCTTCCGGAATTATTTCAACCATGCTTTTACAAATTTCGACAGCAACTCTGGTATTGTTATTTTTCAGAAAATAATCTGCATCTTCCAATACTACTTCCAAATCGGCACGAACATTTTCTGCATCAAACCCATATTCATCCCATCTCCTATAGCGCCCATACGACTTCAAGGGATTATTATGGAATGCCGCCCGAATGATTGTCGGGTAATCCTTAGCTGTTTCAACCCGAATTTTCTCTGGATCAAATCTTGCGCGCAAAAGAATTTCAAAGCCTGCATTCATCTGTGAATAGTCAAATATCCATTGTACCAATGAATCAAAATCTGTCTTTGCCAAAATTTCTTTTAAATCTTTCTTTTTCATACTCTATTTCTAATAAAACAATTTTCCACCTTTTCCAATCTCCCAATAGCTATCAGGACCAATATCCCATCAATCTCCCGATAACTATCGGGATCAATCTCCCATCAACCTCCCGATAACTATCGGGATCAATCTCCCATCAACCTCCCGATAACTATCGGGATCAACCTCCCATCAATCTCCCGATAACTATCGGGACCAATCTCCCACCAATCTCCCGATAACTATCGGGACCAATCTCCATCTAAACAGTCTCCAAACAACCCATTCCCTGAGCTGTATAAAGCCCAAGACCTGAGTTCAGTATCAAATCCAAAAACCTTTTCTCAGCAATTAGTTTCAATTTAAAATTCAAGTATCCTTTTATTTTAGTTTCCGCATCAGTATTAGGTTTTATGGTAACCAACCGTGATCTCCAAGGATTCTCGTATTTTTCGACTTCCAAAACCAATAATGCTTTCTTGGCCTCTTCAACTCCATAACTGACTTCAATTTTGTTTCTCCAATTAAAAAGCAAACTCTCATTAAAGCGAGGATCATCGGGTGAGAGAAAATTATAATTTTCCTTTTCATTTTTTACTCCAGCCACAATCATTGAAAGAGGTTTGGTTAAGATTTCAACAATTTCCATATCTTCAAACCCTTGCAATGGATTCTTTAAAGATGTGATCGACTGCACTTTAAACTCGGCTTTAGATAATTGATCTGCCAATACAACCTCCTCCGAGCGAAACAACCCTTCTACAAAAGCCTGAGCAGCTTCGGGCAGATGAAAACAAACCGTAAACTCCATCATCGGTTCTAATAACTTCATTCGATCGCCATCGTGCTTAAACTTTAATCTCAAATCTGAAAACGTAAACAGCTTATATCCTTTTCCATACCCTTGAGTATGCAAAAATTTCGCATAGTCAGCATCTCCCTTCTGCAGAATCTTATATATAGCAGCACTCAATGGATATTGATAGTTTATGGGGATAAGCTTAGCTGAATGATGCAAAAGTTGTAGTTTTATTATGAACCTCATAGTGTCTTATTATTTGTGTTGATTCAAAAATCTGAATTACAATGCGTGTCTTTGTTCGATACCCCAGTCACAAAAGATCGGTCTGAAACTAAAATAGTACCTACACAGCAATCAAATCATCCTTTTTTTAGTTATTTTGATATTGCAACACGCATGAATACTCTCATAGAAGTAAGTTTAATTCATACCTATCTTTTCGATTTACGTAACGACTACAAATATAAAAATATATATGATTTCAAACAAGGTTTTTAACAAACGAGTTTCCACATCACATATGTTGTTTTACTTGGAAATATGTATAGTAATTAGTTTATGATCCGTCTTTAACACTGTCATGCTTAGCTGTTTATGTGCCACTAAATTTTGACACCACACCATAGGCTGATGGCAGATGTCAGAAAAGGAATGGATAAAAATCAACCGAAATATTTTAAACTATTACTATTTAAAAATTCTAATTATACTATAGAATATATCAAATTAGTAGGGCTGTGAGTATCTAATATTAATACCAAAAGTAGCGCCACCTATTTTTTTATTCCCCACCCTCGACCTTCACTCGCTGGGCTTTGCTCGTAGCTGAAAATTCAGGGGCATAGTAGCTTTGCAGTTGGGCATATCCGTGTGCAAACTCCCCTTGTTGCATGACGATAAGGGTATATTCCAACAGATGTTTTCCTCTAGGCAGGTAGTCGAAGAAGAAGTCGGTATAGGTGTCATTCACTGCTTGATAATATGCTAAAGCGACATTCCATTGGTAAGCTGATAGAGTTGATTCCGGTTCAAAGGCGGCAGCTCTCAGATCGCGCAGGTGTATAAATTCCATATCGCGGTCGGTCTCTATGATAAGCCGTACCTTGATCTTATCGCCTGTTTTCAGGATATTATCTTTCAGCGGTTGCCACAGAGGTACCGGAGCTGATTCTCTCAGTACGAGCAGCTCTCTTTGTATCTTCAAATTGGTTTGAGAGTCTCTGACCTGATCTACAGCTACTTTGTATTCCCTGAATAGTCCACCCCATCCTACAACCGGATTAGGATTATTTATTTCAACCCTACCTTTATCAGGAGTAATCTCGGAGGCGGTCCATCGTTTCTCTATAAAGCCAGTTCTATCCTGTGTATGAGCCACATCAAGTGTGTGTCCACCTATGCTGATAGTAGCTTGTTGTTGTCCTTCTAACCATGGTGTCCCGTATTGCAGGAGGGCAAACACTGCTTCGGAGCTAGCACGTGCGGTAGGCCAACTGTTGGTTTGTTTGTTGAGCAGCAACCATTGTCTTATTCCGTCAACCAATACGGTATCATGGGTTATCTGGCTGAAGGCAGCTATCATCATAGCCTGACTCTCTATGGCAGCTGCTGTACCATACCGTTGATGCTTCCAATAAACTCCCAACTCTTCTTTGAACAATGAGCGCTCTTTCAAAGAAGCAAGAAGCTCTTGAGCCTCTTTTATTTTTCCATGGCGATACAAGACTAAAGCGGCTTTAGCCTGAGTATCGGCTTCCATCTTTGGCCATCCTGAGATTGTTTTCTCAATGAAATAGGCAAGTACCTGCTGGTCAGTCTCACTCATTTCCTCATGTGGAAAGAGAGAACGTATCCACAGATAGTCTATCTGGGCTATACCTATCTGCCAGAGCTTCAATTGCTTTTCCTTTTCTATCTTTTGATAGGTTTTATACATCTCCTGTGCCAGATACCGCAGTGCATTGCGGACGAGTTCATTCAGCAGATGCTCATCGGCTGATTCGGGTATCAGCTCAATCAGCCTGCCCAACCCTAATAAGACGGATTGGGTGGTATGCACATTGCCTCTCATACCCGGGAACCAAGGCCATGACCCATCCGGTAATTGGCTTTCTCTGAGCTTCTGAATGCTCATCTGCCGCTCATATTGCATTTTATTGATATCGAACAGCAGTTTAAGGTTTTGTTTTTGATCTGCTTCCTGTGCTGCTGCCATCACCCATGGCGTCTCGTCAAGCAGCGCTGCTTTCAGTTCTGGATTTTTCTCTAAGTTAGAAAGCAGTGCATCAGCTCCTTCCATCTTCCAGCTTTCGATGGTCTGCATCAATGATGGGATACCTTTCGCTATATAGGCTGCCAGGCTGTTGGCATAAAAGCGATACAACATCTGGTCAATAGAGGCATTTTGTTGCTGATGCAGGTACGGTAATGCTTGTATGGCATACCAGACAGGGTGGTTACTATATTGCAGGGTCAGGCTCAGGTTTTTCTCCCCTTCTACTGGTTTGGTGATCGAGCTAAAGTCGAAGCTTTTGCTGCTATGTGCCGGCACACTCAGTGGCAAGGTCTCTCTGATGATGACACCTGATGGTAGCAAAGGTATCCACTGCTCTTCACTGTCTGAGTATGCTCCAGCCGAGATGCTGTAACGCACAGCCATCAGTCCGGTACCATCTAACACTGCCTTCCATCTGATCTGCTTGCTTTGACCGGGCCTCAGGTTAGCTACAGGCTGACGATCTGATGTAAGCAGATAAGGCAACAACTCATTACTGACCGCATCACTCAGTTCTAATGAAGCTATGCCATTCAATGTCTTATCACTCATATTCACTACTTTGGCAGTCAGCCATACCGTGTCGCCCTCTCTGTAGAAACGGGCATGATTAGGAACCACCATCAGTTCTTTGGAAGCCTCAAAGGTGTAGGTATCCAAACCCGAACTCATGTCTTGCGTATGTGCGAGCAACATCAGTTTCCACTTAGTGAGTGCATCGGGCAGGGTGAAATGCAGGCTGATATTGCCTGTGCTGTCGGTATGCAGCTGAGGAAAGAAAAAGGCTGTTTCACGAAAATCGGAGCGTAAAGAACTAGCTTGTGGTATATCTTCTTCACTCTCAAAATCCATTTCAGCCTGGCTATCTCCGTACTTTGATTCAGGTGTACCACTAAGCTGCTCGGATAAGTTTGTGCCGTCATCATGTATCAATGCTTCTTTAGACATGAGTGGGACAGGACGTCCATTAGCTCTCCAATACCTGTTTTCGCTCAATCCAAACCAGTTCAACCGTATTTCTTCTAAGGGTGGAAACAAATAGTCATGGGGCTTGGGCATGGTAAGACGAGAAGCAGTATAGGTTAGGAAGCCGTTGTCGGTCATCCAGCGATGAGCCGATGGTTTGCGTTCGATAGTAGTAAAAGCCCAGTGATGGGAAGCAAATTGATCCAAAGAGGCGTCGTAAAGGGATGCAAGCAGCTCAGCTGCAATAGCTTCTTTTTGCTTACCCCTGATATGTATTATCCATGTCTCTTCTGCTCCTGGCTTCAAGGGTTGACGCACAGTTTCAAGAGTGATATCTAATTTTTTGTTTGTATAAGGCACTTCCACTGATTCTATCAGATGATGGCTGCGGTTGTGGCTGACTGCTAAGGCCTGTATCTGCAAGTGCCCGCGGTCGGCTTCGCTGACGATATACGGTATGATCAGCTTTTTCTTGCTCAGCTTGTGCCAACGGCTGTACCGTATCTCTTCTCCGGCAGTGATCTCTACTAAGACACGACTTCCACCGGCTGCCGAACTTAGATACAGATGCAGGGTATCACCCGGTTCTGCAGTCTTCTTGTCAAGGTAGAACCAGGCCGTCTCGTTCGACGGACTTCTGCTGCTGCCAGCATCAAAAAGCAGAAAAGGATGAAGCAGCCTGACTTCTTGGCCTTTTATGTCCTGAGCTACAAACTCAACTAAATAGCTGCCTTCAGACCAGCTTGAAATATCGTCCGGAAATATATGTAAACTGCCATTGACAAAACGCTCATACTCATATACTAACTCTTTGGGCTGTTTATCCGGTTCTGTTTCAAGGGTGAACCCATCCAATGGGAACAATGCTTCTAATTTCTGAGAAGCAAGTATCTGGCGATCAGTAGGTGAGAAAATAGAAGGCCGTAGCACTGTTCTCTCGTCTCTGAGCCTGTAGAATCGGGTTGTAACCATTGCATTGACCGGTTTCTGCTGTAAGTTTACCAATTGCAGACTTTGATCAGCCTGATGTCCTTTTTGCACTACTTCAGTTATGCGGGCCTGCATCAGCAGGTTTATTTCCCCTATTTGTATGCTAAGTTTCCCACTTCGGGTCTCACCGTTGCGATCCACCACATCGGCTGTGATAGTATAGCTATAGGCTGTATAATCGTGACCGGTACTTCTTGCTTCGGGCTCGGCTACAAAACGGATTTGAAAGCTGCCATCGGCTGATGTCTGTGTAGCACCTGAAGCGATATGTTTGGACTGCTGATCAAAAGGAGGCCATCCTCTCCACCAGGGCCAATATGGATAGTATATTTTTCTTTCCACCGTATAACGTACCTCCACATGATCGAGTCCGTAACCGGCATAAGCTTTGGCAAGCCCTCTGATGCTCACTGTATCTCCCAGTCCGTATTGTTCGGCTTCAGCTTCTAAGCTAGTCTCAAAATCAGGCCGCTTGTAATACTCCACATGAAATAATACCGAGCCGGATTCATTGCTTATCATCATAGTGCCTGTAAGCAGGTCCTGGGGGATGGTAAAATGCCCTTCAAATGAGCCATAGGTATTGGTGTACAAAGTTTGTGTGCTGATCTCTTTACGATTTACATCTAAGAATCTCAACTTGGTGGAATGTGGTTCTTTAAGTTTCCATTCAGCCTGGTTGGCTTGCTTTTCAAGGGTAATACCTTTAAAGAACACCGTCTGTCCCGGCCGGTAGATAGCTCTATCGGTAAAAAACCATGTCTTATTTTGGGTACGTGTATTAGGTTTGCGTTCGTATACATCGAAATAGTTATCGCTATAGAGAGTGTCGTTTTTTGTAAATACTTCTATCATAAAAGCCTGATTAGTGGGTAGTTGTTTTTGGGGTGCTACCACAAAGCTACCATCTTTCCCACTTTTAAGCTGTAAGCGTGTGTTTTGAATATATTTTCGGATATTGTAATCGTACTCACGTGTAATTAGTTGCACATCGGCATTAGCTACTGCTTTCCCGTTTATTCGGTCTATGATATAAAAATGGTTAACAGAATTTCGTTTGAGCTGTACAAAACTTAGTCGGCTCACCTGAAAGGAAGTAAACACCACTTGGTTTTCGGACTTAAAGCTGCTGTCCTGAGCGGCTATCAACAGGTATAACCCATTATCCAGCGGTGGCAGGTCAATAATAGTTGAATGGCTCTTGTAATCCGGTTCAAACGGAAGTTCTAATGACCATTGATGATCAGGCTTCAGCTTCAACACTGCTGCTTGACGTGCCTTAAGCTCCGGATATTCCATGATCTCTTGCAGGGTCTCACTTTTGATGCGAACAATCCGAAAGGCAGGTTGGGTAAGGTTACGGTATTCCAATCGGACGGCTATAGGGGTTTGAGGTTGTTCAACCCTTTGGATAGTGAGGTTCAGCTCGGTCTCAAGTATCTGTTCTTTATAGCTTTTGCATAATGCCGCCCCTCTACTTTTTGGATGGGCCTCTATTGCCTTACGGCATATCTCAACAGCCTGTGCAAGGGAGACGGTATCCTTGTCTGAGAGCTTCGCCTGTTCTATCAACAAGGCAGCTCGGTCGGCTGCTATGAGAGCAGAAGCCGGATGATGTGCGTTGCGCTCTTGTAGTGATAACAAAGCCTTTAAATAAAGTGTATCAGCTTTGGAATGCGGTTCGTAGTATTGTTTGAGATATCTGAAGCGTTTCAGTTCATTATGAATCATAGCTTCCTGTTGTTGTTGCCTCAGATTGGAAGCTAACAACTGCTGCATCAGGCTTAGGATATGGGCATGACCGGCTGATGTTGTTGGAAGTTTGAAAGCTGCAAATTGTGCAGCAGGCAACCATAATGCTTCATCTTGCAGCGCTTTCTCCGGTATCACATCTTGTAGTCCTGCATCGCGGTTCATATAATAATCTAATGCTCGTGTAGCTACAAACCCAAAGACCCGGGGTTGTATCTGCCATGCCTCATCAGAAGCTGTATGTAGTACAGGAGTAAACTTTTTTAAAGGGATAGTATCCAACAATGCCTGTGATCGAAGGCTGGCTGCATAGTGTGCTTCGATAGTATCACGCAGTCGTGTGAGGTCCCATTCGCGTATGTCTTCACTTTCTAAACCTGTGGTCGGGCTGCGGTTCATCAGGGAATACCGTTCCTGTTGATAATACATCCAGTACAGCTCAGCAATGATGGAGTGTAATATTTCTGAGGCCGGACTACTCAGCAATGGGACTGTCTGCAAGGCAAAGTCAATAGACTTTATCAGTGGGTCTTCTTCAAAATCCTGCCACAGTCCAAAACGATACAGAGTAGCTTTCAGGAGCTGGGGATGGTTTTTTTCGGCCATGGCCTGATCGTGTAGCTTATCAAGCTCTTGCATGGCAGATCTGGGAAGTCCTTTACGGGTGAAGCTTTCAATTTGCTCCCAAAGACGATCGTAACTGTCGGGCATATCAGGTGAGATAAAAGAAGGTGTTACAAGCAGTATCACAGTTGTAAGCAATACATGTTTCAGGTGGGCAGGCAAAGAATTCATACTATTTGATTTTTAGAATAATGGCCGAGACATAAGTCCCGGTAGATATCAGCTGACAAAATCCAAGCCAAACATCAATCGCGTATGCGCGATCTAACAGGATTTCGCAGGTTACGGTATTCTATCAGTTCCATTTTCACGCTTCCTACTATGACTTTGGTCTCGGCTAACAGGGGCAGGTGATTTTTATCGTCGGTCACCCAGACATACATGGGATAGGCATCGGCAAACACATTTCCGGTAGCCATCATAGGTGCAAATTTCAAACAACGATACACGCCTAACTCGGTTCGTATATTTTCAGTGCCTACATATTTTATCTTGCTGTAATAGACCGAGTCATCCAGAAAAAATTCGATTAGATAGCTGCTGTCGGCATCGAAATCGTTCAGGTCTAAGGTTCTCATAAAAAAGAGAGCTGATACAAAATCATGAGTGTTTTGAGGTATAGGCATGCGGGCAGTACGACTGATAGCTATCTGTTGCTCGGGATAAAAATAAACCTCATCATCTTTTTTATACCCTCCTTCACGGGTGCGTCTGACAAACAGAAATGGGATGAGAGCTTCTTTATCCACATACGATTCAAAGCGGTCTCTCACCTTGAAAAACCAGTTGAACGCACCTTTGCTTCTACCCTCGCCCACCAAATGCCAGGTTTCTCTGCCAAAAAACCTTTTCTTGGATTCATTGACGGTAATGGTTGCCTCACCTGCCGTAACGTTTCCTGTCAGCATCGCACTGTAATACACCTTGAATCGCAGGTACTCTTTTTCAGCAAAGGCATGATTAGGGTGATGACGATAAGTTTGACCATAGCCCTTCGAGGCTACCAACAGCCCTGCAATACAAAGTATCAATATCCACAAGCTTGCCGGTTTATGTTGTCTCATCCCACCACTATATTGATAATCCGTTGAGGTATAACGATAATCTTACGCACTTGTTTCCCTTCTGTCCATCTTTTTGTTTCTTGATGAGCCAATACGGCTGATTCTATCTCGTTGGTCTCTATATCTGCCGGCAGCTCTATCTTAAACCGTGTCTTGCCATTAAACGATACCGGATATACTACCGATTGCTGTATCAGATACCGCTCATCGCATACGGGGAACTTCTGCTTTACCACTGTGTCCTCATGGCCGCACAAATGCCATAACTCTTCAGCTATATGCGGTGCATAGGGTGAGATCAAAATGATGAAAGGCTCTAATATCTGACGTTTGTTGCATTTCAGCTCGGTCAGCTCATTGACGCCTATCATAAAAGCCGAAACAGCCGTGTTGAAAGAGTAGCGTTCTATATCATCTTCTACTTTACGTATTGTTTTATGGAGCACCCGCCATTCTTTATCGGTCGGAGTTTCATCCGATAAGTTAAAAATATGCTGGTCGTTATGAAAAAGGCGCCACAGCTTACGGATAAACCGAAACACACCTTCTATACCTTGAGTGTCCCATGGTTTTGACTGTTCTATAGGCCCCAGAAACATCTCATAAATACGTAAAGTATCGGCTCCATACCTGTCGATCAGCTCGTCAGGATTCTGCACATTGAACTTGGATTTCGACATCTTCTCTACCTCATAGCCACAGATATACTTTCCATCTTCCAACACAAACCGGGCATCGGCTAAATGAGGCTGCCACTTTTTAAATGCCTCTATATCTAGTATATCATTATGTACTAAGCTTATATCCACATTAATTGGATCAGAATATTGTTCTCGTCCGGCTATGTTTTTCGATACAAAGGCAGGGAAATTTTCAATGCTTTCTTTTTCAACAAAAGCCTCAACCTCTTTTCCAGCTATGGCATCTTTGATACGCTGTACGATTTGCTCACGCTGATCAAGGAAATCACGTATAGGGATCAGCAAGAGGGTATAATCATGTTCTTTAGCCCATTGCTCATACGCGGTAGCTAATTTATCCAATGCTTGTTGCCGTTTTATTTCGATGATCAGCCGTACTTCGGGAGCATAAAAGTCAAATCGTCTGCTACCCGATTTGAATTCCTGAAAAAACTCTACCCCAAGTTTCTTGTCTCTCAGCTCTTCCCAAAGAACATATTCGGCCATCTTTTCGGGATTTATCCTGTAAACCAAATTAGACCGCCCTTGTATCATCCCTTGATTGAAGCTTTTTAAATGGTTCGGGCTTGATAGCTAATCCTAAATCGTAGAGAAACATATTCCAGAAGCGGGCGTATATCAGGTGGCCTGTAGCATGTTCGGCACCTCCAATATATAGGTCTACATTTTTCCAGTAGTGCACTGTTTCTTTAGAGAAATACTGATGGTTATTCTGCGGGTCCATATATCTGAGATAGTATCCGCTGGAACCGGCAAAGCCGGGCATAGTATTGGTTTCTAAGGGATAGCCTTCTTTTGTCTTCCAGTTTTCGGCTCTTGCCAATGGTGGCTCGCCTGTTTCGGTAGGCAGGAATGCATCTATCGCAGGCAGCTCAAGTGGCAGCTCGTTTTCGGATAAGGTATAAGGCATTCCGTCTTTATAATAAACAGGGAACGGCTCACCCCAGTACCTCTGACGGCTGAAGATGGCATCACGCAGGCGATAGTTGACTTTTGCGGTGCCTATCCCTTTCTTTTCTGCTTCTGTCACTACCGCACTGATCGCATCCATCACATCCATGCCATTGATGAATCCCGAGTTAACGGCTATTCCTTCTTTGGCATCATAAGATGTTTCCCAGAAGGCTGTATCTGTTGGTTCCTCATCTTTTTGGGTGATGACCTGAATAATGGGAAGCTGAAAATATCGGGCAAAGGCAAAGTCGCGACTATCGTGCGCCGGTACAGCCATGATGGCTCCTGTGCCATAACCCATGAGTACGTAATCAGCTATCCAGATAGGTATAGGCTGTTCGGTGAATGGGTTGAAGGCATATGCACCGGTAAATACTCCACTTACTTTTTTTACTTCGGTCATTCGTTCTCTTTCCGAACGATTTTTTGTGCGCCTTATATATTCTTCTACTTCGGCCAACTGTGTCTCAGCGGTAATTTGTCCTACTACCTCATGCTCGGGAGCCAACACCATGAAGCTAGCCCCAAACACAGTGTCGGGACGGGTAGTAAAAACCTCTATCTCAAGTTCGGTATCGCGTATAGCAAAACGCAGAGTACCACCAACTGATTTACCTATCCAATTACGCTGTATCTCTTTGATAGAATCGCTCCAGTCAATAGTCTCCAATCCATCCAACAGCCTGTCGGCATAAGCAGTGATCCGTAGCAGCCATTGTTTCATTGATTTACGTTCAACGGGATATCCGCCACGTATGGATAAGCCTTCGCTCACCTCGTCGTTGGCTAATACCGTCCCTAAAGCCGGGCACCAATTGACTATAGTATCATCAATATAAGCTAAGCGATAAGGCATAAGATATTGCTGACGCTGCTTTTCTGTCATCTGTAGCCACTGTTCAGCACTAAAATGATCAGTGTCACCTGATGCAGCATTCACATTTGCATTACCTTCTGTTTCAAAGATAGTTATCAGTTTTTCTATAGGTTCTGCACGTTCTGTGTCGCGGTTATACCATGAATGGAAGAGCTGTATGAAAGTCCATTGCGTCCATTTGTAATAAGCCGGGTCACAAGTTTTTACTTCTCTGTCCCAATCGTATGAGAATCCTATTTTATCTAACTGTTCCCTGTATCGTGCGATATTTTTATCGGTAGTGATCATTGGATGTGTGCCGGTTTGTATGGCATATTGCTCGGCTGGCAGCCCATATGCGTCATAGCCCATTGGATGAAGCACATTGAAGCCTTTCAGCCTTTTATACCTTGCCACTATATCGGAAGCGATATAGCCTAATGGATGCCCTACATGCAATCCGGCTCCTGAAGGATAGGGAAACATATCCAACACATAATATTTAGGCTTGCCGGAATCAATATCTACTTTATAAACCTTGTTTTGTCGCCAGTATTCCTGCCACTTTTTTTCAACTTCTGTAAACTGATACTCCATGCTTTGATTTCTTACTGGTATAATTAACGTATTGAAATTTTAATTGTTCTGATATATATTGTGTAACTCCTCAAAGGTGATGTCTAACAATCCTTACATCCACCGGTTCATGGTCAGGATGATGTGCCGCTTCTGGCTGATACCGTACCGGATCATTAGGCACCCGCAATCCATATGGGTTAGGCTTTGGCCGGGCCGATAACGCATTTGTAAGCAACCAAAAAAACAGCAAATACACTCTACGTATCATAAATCTATGGGTGTAAACAAAGTGCGAAATTACAGAAAAGCGTTTAACTCTCTGCATCCTCCTTCTATAGATTCGTATATGACCGAATCGGAGCTATGTACAACTGATTGACATCTTATAACACGGCAATAGGTACACAGCTTTTTTACTCAACTTTTCAAAGGGTAGGGTAAAACGCATCTTCTATGTGATGCACTGTCTTTTTATCGGGGGTGATGACAACGGATATGATGTCGAAGCGGGTCTCAATATCCAAGTCGTTTTTTAGTATATAAGCTTCGGCAGCCCGTATCAGTATGCGTCGTTTAGCTGCTGTAACAAAAAATTCCGGCTCGCCGTAACGGGTTGTTGTCCGACTTTTTACCTCAATAATAACCAACATATCCCCATCTTTTGCGATGATATCAATTTCCTCTCTCCCGTAGCGCCAGTTACGCTCTAAAATCTGATAACCCATTCCTTTTATATGCCGGACAGCCATATCTTCACCCGTTTGCCCTAATATGTTGTGATCTGCCATAAGATATTATATGTGATGTGTATAGGCTCTTGCAAAGTTATGAAATTTAGTTTGTTATGGCATCTACAGAGTTGATAAATCAATGGTTTAAAAAGTTTAAATCCATGCTGCTATGCATTCAAGTCATTATTGTTATGAATAATTCTATGCATAAGAACTCAACAACTTTGTGGGGTCTTTTTTTCCTCAGTCATTCAGGCTGGCAAAAAGTACCACATAATTATTACCTCTTTTTTTGGCACATTTAGGGCAGGTGGTGTACCAGATAAATTGCCTCTTAGTTTGAAATCCTTTACTTTTTACAATCTCATGCAACTGTTTCCACCATTTGGGAATATGTTTATAAGGTCCATCAAACACACGGCTATAAAACATCCCGTTGAGTTCTATATAGTTTTTTTCTTCTAACTTACGGTCAACAGCCAGATATATCATCATTTTCCATGGTGAGAGCGGTTCCGACAAGCATAGGTAATGAGGTACCGTTGCTTCAGAATTTTCTAATATTTTATCTAATCGTCGGATGACCCATCTAAAATTTAACGGCACATAGTAACACGTATAAACCGTCTCACTTAGAAATCCTTTTTCGGACCATTCATGCAGCTTGTCGTCCCAATGTTCGAGGTCTAAAACCGGGCAACAGATATCGTTTTGTTCCATTTGGTTTGTGTGATTCAAATATGATATTTCTTGCTTATCCTCCATGACTTACTGTTTTTGAATTTGTGCTTCTTCCTTTAGCATCACTTGATGAGGGCTTACAGACATCTGCATATTCCGGCCTATGATAAGTGCTCTGTTGTCGTCAAGATGCCCGGCAGGAAATCCAAAAATCATTGGGAAACTGTAATCGGTCAGTTGCGATGCAATGATCTCGTATGCCTGCTGGCCAAAAGGGATATCAGTATCCTTCATCTTGGTAAAACCTCCTATTATCAGTCCAGCGATTTGATTAAACAGACCTGCACGCTTCAGACTAAGAATCATACGATCAATGTGATAAAGATATTCGCCCACATCTTCTAAAAACAATATACACTCCTTATATGCAGGGAAGAGCGCAGACCCTTGTAGGCTGTACAACATTGAGAGGTTCCCTCCTATCAGTCTGCCTACGGCCTGTCCATACCGGTTCATCGGATGAGGTGCGATAGTATATGACAACGGTTTTCCTTCCAAGCTGTCAAACAAGCTGTTCAGGCTGTCTGCCGTATGATGGCTAAAGTTGACAGGCATAGTTGCATGCAGGCTCTCAAAACCTTCAGCCAATATCCGGGCATGCAACACAGTAATATCACTATAACCTACTACCCATTTGGGATGTTTTCTAAAACCGGTAAAGTCAAGGTGGTCAACGATCTGCAAGCTTCCATATCCCCCTCTTGCACAAAATATGGCATGTATGTCAGGATCATCAAGAAGTTGTTGGAAATGGCGTCTGCGTTGGGTAACATCACCGGCAAACTGGTGGTGTACGGCCAGCACCTCTATGTCTGACCGCACATTATATCCTTTTTGTTCAATGACTTTGATAGCTTCTTTTAATTGCTCACTTCGGATACTGCTTGCCGGAGCGGCCAAAGCTATCAGATCACCTTTTTGCAAATCAGGCGGAGTATTCATCTAAAAGGATTCTTACCTTTGTCAAAATTTTTTTGACCCAATCGTTTACCGTAATGAGCACCAAAGATACACAATTCAAACGTTATACAGTAACATCAGCACTTCCTTATGCCAATGGGCCAATTCATATTGGTCATCTTGCGGGAGTCTATGTCCCGGCTGATATTTATGTTCGGTACTTACGATCAGCCGGTGCCGATGTGCTGTTCATAGGTGGCTCTGACGAGCATGGTGTTCCCATCACTATCAAAGCCCGACAACAAGGTATCAGTCCACAGCAGGTAGTAGATACGTATCATGAGCTAATAAAAACTTCATTTGAAGCGTTTGGAATTTCGTTCGACATATATTCCCGCACATCAGCACCTATACATCACAAAACGGCTTCTGATTTTTTCCGAAGCTTGTACGACAAAGGTGTGTTTGAAGAAAAGACCTCCAATCAGTACTACGATCCTGAAGCCCGGCAGTTTCTTGCCGACCGCTATATCAGCGGCACCTGCCCGCACTGCGGCTATGAGAAGGCTTATGGCGACCAGTGTGAGAACTGCGGCACATCGCTAAGTCCTATGGACCTGATTCGGCCTACCTCAACCTTAAGCGGGAAAGCACCGATTTTAAAAGAGACCAAACACTGGTACCTGCCATTGAACAAAGACGAATCATGGCTGCGCCAGTGGATAGTAGTAGGACATAAAGACGACTGGAAAACCAATGTGTATGGCCAGTGTAAATCGTGGATCGACAACGGGCTGCACCCACGTGCTGTAACCCGCGACTTAGACTGGGGAGTGAAGGTGCCCTTAGAAAATACTGAAGGAAAAGTTCTGTATGTTTGGTTTGATGCTCCTATAGGCTATATCTCAGCAGCCCGCGAATGGTCGGAAAAAACTGGTAATGACTGGCAGCCCTACTGGAAAAGCCCGGACACCAAATTAGTGCATTTCATAGGAAAAGATAATATAGTGTTTCACTGCATCATTTTTCCGGCTATGCTGAAACACGAAGGGAGCTATATACTGCCCGAAAATGTGCCGGCTAATGAGTTTTTGAATCTAGAAAACGATAAAATATCCACCTCACGTAACTGGGCTGTATGGCTGCACGAATATTTGGAGGAATTTCCCGGAAAGCAGGATGTGCTGCGCTACGTATTAGCTGCCAATACTCCCGAAACAAAAGATAGCGACTTCACCTGGAAAGACTTTCAGGCACGCAACAACAGCGAGCTGTTAGCAATATTCGGAAATTTTGTGAACCGAAGCCTCGTACTCACCCAGAAATATTTTGACGGTAAAGTACCTGCCTTAGACCATCTGACAGAACAAGATATAAAAACCTTGAACCTGATAGAAAGTTTTCCGGAAAAGATTGGCCATGCAATCGAAAACTATTATTTCAGAGATGCACTAAATGAGCTGATGAATCTAGCCCGTGCGGGTAATAAATATCTTACCGAAAACGAGCCTTGGAAATTATTTAAAGAAAATCCCCAAAGGGTAGAAACGATATTAGCTGTCTCTTTGCAAGTCGTAGCTAAACTATCCATACTCTGTGAGCCTTTCCTACCATTTACCGCTTCCCGTTTGTCCGACATGATCCAGCTTAAAGGCCAGTGCTGGCCGGATGCCAAAAAACGGGTGTTGCTACCCGAAGGCCATAAACTGGGAGAAATAGATTATCTGTTTGAAAAGATAGATGACAGCCTCATTGAAACACAAATTCAAAAATTGCATGCCATCAAATTAGCCAATAAGGCACAACATCAATTTCAACACAATCCTCAGAAAGACATGATCTCTTACGAGGATTTTGCAAAATTAGATATACGCACAGCTACTATACTGGCTGCCGAAGCAATCCCAAAAGCCCAAAAACTACTAAAACTGACCTTAGATACCGGGTTAGACCAACGGACAGTAGTTAGCGGAATAGCCGAACAATACAGACCGGAAGAAATCATAGGAAAAAAAGTGGTCGTATTAATGAATTTAGAAGCGCGCAAACTACGTGGAGTCGAATCGAAGGGTATGATACTGATGGCCGAAGACAGCAACGGAAAACTAGGCTTTGTCAGTGCAGGCAATATATTCCATGATGGAAGCGAAGTGAAATAATTGCACATTTGAATGGCTGTTCACATATAAACCAACAGCTGCGACTGAGCTTTTATTGCCATCCTATCGGATATCACGTCCTGCCTTTCCATGAACTCTTAAAGCCAAGCCCGGCAATAGCAGTGATCACCACATAAAAAGGATAGAAAAACTGCATAGGCAAAAACCATCGAAGCAGCTTACGGCTATGCATGAAATTAGCCATACTCTGCATTAGCGGCAGCTCAATAAGATATTTTACCAATATGAACAATAAGAAAATGATTGAAAGATATGGAATCCAGATCATTGCAATAGATAGAGCAACAAGGCTGAAGTTCAAAGCAAATACTATCAGAGCAGGCAAGATGATAAACGGGTGTCGGTAGGCCTTGCTTTTAGATACCCATCGCATTCGCTGGCTCATAAACGACTTCCAGTCGGGGCTAGCCTGAGTAGTCACCATCGCCTGCGCCGACCGAACAAAGCGTATCTTTTTTGATCCATAAGTCCGCAGCAATTTAAGCAGGAGAAACACATCTTCGCCAGAAGCATACTGGGTTTTCTGGTTGAAGCCTCCGGCTTTTATCAGTGCATTATAGTCAATAGCCATATTAGCACCGTTGGCCATAGAAGGTATTCCCAAACCTGCAGCGCCTGCCGTACTGGCTATCAGACTCATAAACTCAAGAGCCTGTAGTTGCTGCATGAGGCTTTCTATCGGACTGATCTTAACCGGTCCCAAACACATCACCGCTTTGTCGTGTACATAATGAGCTGCCAATTGTGCGATCCAAAATGGGGAGTGAATACAATCGGCATCAGTAACGACTATAAGGTCGGCAGCTTCATGCCGGAGTGCCTGCTGAAGAGAAGCTTTTTTCCCCGGCTTCTCAGCTTGCAATACAAGAAACTGATGCGACATCTTAGCCTTGACAGCCTGCTCAAGCCTTATAAAAGTATCATCCTCCGAATGATCATCTACCAGGATAAAAAGAAGGCGATCGGACGGATACACCTGGTCCCGCAGACTTTGGACAAGAGCCTCAATTTGCGATGATTCATTACGCAAAGCAATTAACACATGTACCTTCGGATGATTTGTATTCAATAAAGGGGGAGATGAAGGTGTCCGATACCACCCAATTGTATATGCCATTAGCAACAGCAAATAGGCAAAAGCTGTTATCTGCATCAGACAAAGCAACCAGCGAACTATTTCCGATTCCATAGGTTTCCGTTTCTGATAAATTTCAAGCGATACACAAAGAAAACACCAGTAAGAGCAGGTACAGCTACATTGATAAGCCAAATGATCACACTTGCTAATAATACAGCCATGACCGACTGCTCGTTCCAGTAATCCGTATGCTCAAACAACATAGTAAATATACCTACTGACACCGAGCCACGGACACCTAACTCAGTCAACGCAATAGTAGGTATCAGAGTGAGGGCCATATACATAAGTGCTAAAGCCAGGATAGCCTGCGTATAAGGGATAGAAAAAGACAACATACGTAGCATCAGAAAAAACTGAAACGTAAATACTATATACCGCATGGCCGAAATACATAAAATAGCCAATATATCATAGCCGCTATACAACGAAAACACATGAATATACCGCTTGAGTCGTGGGGCTAAGCCAGGGAAAAGCAGTGTGACAAGTTGTTGAGCCACCCTTAGGTTAAAATAAACACCCAATGATAGCAACACAATTAGCAAAAGACCAATAATCAACCCTATATAGTACATCAATGCATTTGGCTGTTGAAATACCGCAGTAGAAGGAAAAACGATTATCAGCGCCAGGCTGCCTCCTGCAATGAACACTATCCACTGAGCTATGCTTCCAATAATAGTAACCAAAATGCTTTCGATGCGGTTGGCATGGTTCAGCACAAACACCTTTCCCAAATAATCACCTACACGGTTGGGCAAGAACATGCTGACAGATAATCCGGTAAGTACGGCAGTAAAAGCACGATTGTATGTCACCTTCTCCAATCGGTCAATCAGTCGTTTCCATTTTACACTTTCAAGAAATAGATTCAAAGGAACCAAAGCTATGATAGCGATAGCAAACCAAACCGAGACGCGATTCTGCGATAAATCGTCTATCACTTGTTTCCATTGATCCCATTCCAGGCGATGATGTATCTGTTTATACACATACGCAATGGTCAGCAGCATGATGGCGATACGCAATACTATATTGGTTGTTTTGCCTACTTTTGCTTTCATAAAGCTAAGTACGGAATTTTTTGAAGAAGGAGCGCATTATATTAGGTATTGACCCGGGTACTACGGTAATGGGATACGGGCTTATCATACAGCAAGGTAATGATATTCAGCTTATTGCTATGGGGGTGCTGAAGTTAAATAAATTTTCAAGCCATGCACTCAGGTTGCAGAAAATATTTGAAAGAACTCATGACCTGATTCGGGAATACCATCCGGATGAATTAGCGATTGAAGCTCCTTTTTATGGTAAGAACGTACAGTCGATGCTCAAGTTAGGACGTGCACAGGGAGTAGCTATGGCAGCTGCATTGCATAACGGATTGCCTATTTTTGAATATTCTCCTAAAAAAATTAAACAATCCATCACTGGAAACGGCAATGCCTCCAAAGAGCAAGTAGCTGCCATGCTGAAAACATTGCTCAAATTTGTCAATCAGCCCGAACAACTTGACGCTACTGACGGATTAGCTGCCGCCGTTTGCCACTTTTTCCAGAGCAAACTACCTACCACTACTACAGGCTATAGCGGATGGAAAGCTTTCATAGCACAAAATCCTGAAAGGATAGGCAAGAAATAATCGCTGTCCGACAAGACTATCGAAAGCAGCCACACAAATGTGGATGTAGTTACTTTAGTGTGTCGGGAAATGTTCAGGTATCTTATTTTGCTAACCATTGGGCCGGATTGATCAGGTTACGGTCTTGCCACAGCTCGAAATGCAATTCTGTTTTTCCTTCTATTTTGTCGGTATGTATCAATCCTATCACTTCTTTGGTTTTCACCTTATCGCCTCTTTTAACATATACCCTTTCCAGGTTTGAATATACTGTAAAGAAATCGCCATGGCGGATAATTACCGCATTATTAGTGGCAGTAATCAGATTCACGCTTACCACTATCCCATCAAACACTGCCCTTGCTTCGGAGCCTTTGGTAGTAGCTATATCAATACCTCTATTATTGATGGTAACTTTTTTTAATACCGGATGAGCTTGTTTACCAAAGTTAGCAGCGATCACTCCTCTTTCAACCGGCCATGGCAGTTTTGTTCTATTCTTGCTGAAGCTATCTGACAGCAATTTTTCTTCCGGTGTGAGGTGCATCAGCCGGTCGGGCAGTGCTTCGGCCTCTTTGAGGCGGCTTGCTTTGCGTATTTCTTCAGCTATGATAGCTTCTATTTCGCGTTGCAGCTTGCGAGCTTCCTGCTCTTTACGGCTAATGGTTTGATTCAGCTGTTTTTCCTGCTGCCCTATCTTACGTAACGAAAGGTCTAAGTTCATTCTTTCGTTGTTGAGTGCTATTTGCTGCCGTTTCTCAGCCTCTAAGAGGGAGTTTTTTTCTGCCTGCTCGGCTTCGAGGCTTTTTTGAGTAGCCTCCAACTTTTGTTGTGCTAATTGTATCTTTTGGATTTGCTCTTTGCGTAAGGCGGCATATTGCTGTAAATGTTTCAAGCGGCGATATGCCTGATTAAAGTTTTCCGAAGAAAACAAAAACATAAGCGTATTCAGTCCTGAACGGTTTTTATAAGCAAAGCTGATCATCCTTGAATATTCCTTTTTGAGCGATTGAAGCTCGGCCTCTACTTGCTGTAACTCACGCTTGGTACGACTTATACGTGTCTCAAGCAATATGAGTTGCTTTTGTAAGGTAGCCACCAAGTTCTCGCGTGTTCTGATCTGGGTTTGCAGCAAAGAAAGCTCGTTGATACTCACCTGTTTGCTTTTTCGTGTCTCTTCCAACAAACGGGTAGTATATGCAATCTCTTGTTCGATTTGTTGCTTCGACTGCTCTAACTCTGTCTTCCGGTCTTGTGCTGGCGAGTGCTTCCATGCAATTAAAACGCAAAACACCAATAATAAGATCGCAATATGTGATTTCCTGAATGACATATCTCACGAAATTACTGTATTCTGCTGAAAGTTTCGGGTATGCGAAAAGGAAAACTAACCGCTGAGTTGACTTCCATTCTCGAGCATTCTATTTGAATAGTAGCTTTCACAGCTCCTGAGAGTTCAAACTTAAGCGATGAAGGATAAAGCTGTCCGTTCAATGCCTGGAAACGATCGTATTGTGCTTGCAGCCTTATATTTTCATCCCCAAACTCTTTGATATGCAGCCTACGTATTTTAAAGGTTTCAGGGTCGAGCCAGATACTTTGTACAAGGAATTTGGTGGTGTCTTGTTGCTTCAGATAGCGTTTTCGCTTATTGCGCTGAGCTGCTGTCAAACGATACTCCATTGCATCTACTGATGCCTTAAAATTATCGTCATCATACCACGACAGATCGTTGCCTGTCAACAAAGCCTGAAAGAGATCAAAGTCAATAGTAGAAGAAAATGCCGTCTTAATAAAGCTAAAGTCATCATCGAAATAGGTCTTATCCAATCTATTGATGAAGCGTACCGAATCCACTGTTACTATCATTCGTACCACTTCAATCCCAAAAGCCGGAGAAAGGGAAATCCAAATGATGCTGTCTTTTTTGATCCGTATCTGCCCTTTCAGATCGAGCTTGGTTTTACGGTCGGTTGATAAAGTGATAGTACATCGGGAATTGAAATAATCGAATTTTGTTTCGGCTGTATTCATTTTTTCTATCAGAAACATTTCCCCTCTCTCTTTAAGGGGAGCTTTGATAAGTGCCCGCTTTGTCCGACAGGAGGTAATAGCCAGTGTGAAGGCAATTAACACTATCAGAGCTATCCGTTTATTCATACAGCTTAGCGTCTTGTATTTTTTTATCGATCAGTTCAGATGCATTACCTGCCTCCTTAGCTTGCTTCCATTTTTCCAACGCCTGTTGTTTGTCGTCCAGCTTAAACAATATATCGCCATAATGCTCCCATAATGTACCGCTGACAGTATCAGAAGCTTGTATAGCTTGTTCGATCCAATCCAATGCGCTCTGAAACTCATTCATCTTATACAATATCCACGCATATGTATCTAAGTTGGATGCATTGCCCGGATCAAGTTCAATGGATTTAGCCGACATTTCTAATGCTTGATCAAGTTTTTCACCCCGCAACGAAAGATAATAGGCAAAATTATTCAACACTATGCTGTTGACAGGATTGATTGCCAAAGCTTTAGCATAGGCTTCATCTGATGCGATATGATTTCCGAGCCTATGTTGTATCTCACCCATTATACTGAATATCTCCCCCAGGAGACGGTCGTTGCCCACAACAAATTTTCTACCTCTTTCCAATACTTCTAAGGCCTGTTCATATTCTTTTTGATGGTATAAGGCTATTCCTCTGAAATAGTAAGGCAAGGGCTGCTCGGGAAACAGCAGTATAGTTTGGCGGGCATGTACATTCAAACTGTCGTATTGATCTAAACGGGCATCTACAAACAACAAGCTTTCCCATACTAAATAACTGTTCGGATTTTTTTCAATTGCCTTTAACAGATAGTCCAAGGCTTCTTCATTATGTTCCAGTCGCATAGCCAGGTCAGCTAATATCTGAAATCCATGTGGGCTATCGGGATGAACTCTTGCCAGCACATGACCGATGCTATCAATTTTTTGGTCAAGCTCCTTGCTGATGCTTTCCTTATCGAACCAAAGCAGCATCACCTGTAGCTTGGTTTCTACGTCTAAGGCAGGATTCTCAAATGCTTTCATCAACGCATCAAAAGCAGCAGCTTCTTCTTTATTTTTTCTATAATATTCAGCTACTGAGATATTTACATAAGGATCGCCAGGGTCAATCTCAAGGATCTTTTGGTAGTGTTCCAACGCTTTTTCCTGAGGGCCGTATTTGATATATAACTCAGCTAACATAGCGTGATATCGGGTTTCCCATGGGAAGGCGGCAGACAGCTTTTCTATCTCATGTATGGCAGCCAGAGTATCTTTTTTGCCAAGCAAAATATTGTGTTTCTGTAACGACAGCATTTCATTGATCCCAAGCTGTTTTTCTATCTCATTGAACACTTCTATAGCCTCGTCATATTTTTCTAATAACACCAACGCATTTGACAGCTCGCTATAGTATTCTATTGAGCCGGGTTTCAGCTCTAATAGTTTTTTAAACACATCGGCATAGGCCTGGTTGTTGCCTGTATATTTATATAGTTGTGCTAACCGTATATAGTACCATTCGTTTTTGGGATCTAACTGTACAGCCTGTTTCATCAAGGTCAATGATTCGTTTATCATTCCTTTGCGTGCATATAGCTCGCTCAACTCATACATGCTGGCATGATCTTCGGGGTCTATCTCTAACACCTGCTGAAAAAGTTCCAATGCCTTTTGTCCGTTGCCGGCTATCCGTTGTGCTAAGGCGTCAGAAAACAATGCAGCTGCTTTACGGCTTTTGACAATAGCCAGGCTGTCGCTTATATGTTGAGGGACAGCAGTGTCAAGATTTTTAGTAGTTCCACAAGAAACAATAAGACCGGAAAATAGTATGATCCAGATCGTTGGTACAAAAAGGTGTATGCTGTTTTTTGTTTTCAATCGTGTGATATTAAAGGTTCAAATGTATAAAACATCGGTTTGGTATAGCTTTTTCAGTATCCTGTATGTCCAAATCCACCACTTCCTCTTGTGGTATCGGAAAGAGTATCCACCTGTATCCATTCGGCTTTTTCATGTTTGCTGATGATCATCTGGGCGATTCGATCGCCATGCTGAATCTCAAATACTTTTTCAGAAAGGTTGATCAGTATAACCTTTATCTCGCCTCTGTAGTCGGCATCAATAGTTCCGGGCGTATTGAGAACGGTTATTCCGTGCTTTAAGGCCAATCCACTCCTGGGTCTTACCTGTGCTTCGTAGCCTATAGGAAGTTCTATAAATAGTCCGGTAGGTATTAGTGCCCTTTGCATAGGTTTCAACAGCATGGCTTGTGTGAGATCAGCCCTGAGATCCATCCCGGCAGCAGAAAGCGTTTCGTACGACGGCAATGGATTAGTAGAGGTGTTGACAAGTTTTATCTGCATGAATAAACTAAGTTTCGGCAAAACTACATATTTATCCGTTTCTATGTTAGGAAATACACAGCAGCAGGCTGTATCTGACAATGACATCTTTGCTGTAGGACCAAAGCTAAAAAAAACTACGTATTGTTCAGCCGGGCCACTCAAATAAGCGATGGATGTTTATTTTTTTCCTAATGATAAGGAATCAGATGGGTTATATTTGCGCTAATTTCCTATTTTTGCGCCCATTATGAAACAAGAAGAATATTTTAAAAAACTCACAGCTCATGCCAAAGAATATGGGTTTGTGTTTCAGTCAAGTGAAATTTATGACGGACTTAGCGCCGTTTATGATTATGGGCAAAACGGGGTAGAGCTGAAAAACAATATCCGCAACTATTGGTGGAAAGCTATGGTACAGCTTCAGGAAAACATAGTAGGCATTGATGCAGCTATTTTCATGCATCCTACCATCTGGAAAGCTTCGGGTCATGTGGATGCGTTTAACGATCCATTGATTGATAATAAAGACTCAAAAAAACGCTATAGGGCTGATGTGCTGGTTGAAGACTATCTAGCTAAGATTGAAGACAAAATCAATAAAGAGGTTGAGAGGGCCAGGAAACGGTTTGGTGAAAGCTTTGATGAGCAGCAGTTTGTTACTACCAATGCCAGAGTGTTGGAATATACGGCTCAAAGTAAGGAGATACGCAACCGATTATACGCCGGTATGGATGCCAACGATATGGTTAGTATCAAAGAACTGATAGAAGACTTAGGCATAGTGTGTCCGGTATCCGGTACTCGAAACTGGACGGATGTCAGGCAGTTCAACCTGATGTTTTCCACTAAGATGGGATCTGTCAGCGAAGGTGCCAGCGAGCTTTACCTGAGGCCTGAAACGGCGCAAGGCATCTTTGTCAACTATCTCAACGTACAGAAAACAGCCCGTATGAAAATCCCATTCGGGATAGCTCAAACGGGTAAAGCGTTTCGCAATGAGATAGTAGCCCGGCAGTTTATTTTCCGCATGCGCGAATTTGAACAAATGGAAATGCAGTTCTTCGTCAGACCGGGTGAAGAGTTAAAATGGTTTGCCTACTGGAAGGAAGAACGCATGAAATGGCATCTCTCCATGGGTATCCCGCCAGAAAAGTTTCGTTTTCACGATCACGAAAAATTATCCCATTATGCCAATGCGGCTACTGATATTGAGTTTGAGTTTCCGTTTGGGTTCAAAGAGTTGGAAGGTATTCACTCAAGGACTGATTTCGATCTGGAGGCTCATCAAAAATTCTCGGGAAAAAAACTACATTATTTCGATGCAGAGCTGAATCAAAGCTATATCCCGTATGTGGTTGAAACATCCATTGGTTTGGATCGTATGTTCTTAGCTGTGCTGAGCTACGCCTATAGAGAAGAAAAATTAGCCGACGGTTCTGAACGCGTAGTTCTGATGATACCTCCTATGCTGGCACCGGTGAAAGCGGCTATTTTGCCTTTAGTAGCAAAAGATGGTCTTCCGGAGAAAGCCCGTGAAATCATGGATACGCTTAAATATGACTTCAACTGCCAGTATGAAGAAAAAGATTCTATCGGAAGACGCTATCGCCGACAAGATGCTATTGGTACTCCATACTGTATCACTGTTGACCATCAAAGCCTTGAAGATAACACAGTTACTATCAGAGACCGCGACAGCATGAACCAGGAACGCATCACTATTGATAAGCTATCAATGGCTATTGCCCAGAAGATCAGACCCCAACGAATATAGAAACAAGCCATGAAGTGATACCTAAGATCACTGTCTTATCCTATTTGTTGTTGTAAAAATTCATTGTTCTGGCTGCTCCTATACTCACAAAGCTCATCACTATTTCGGAAGCTATTGGGATACGTTTTTCAATGGTCTCAATTTCCTGGTCGCTCCAGCTGCCTAACACATAATCTACCTGTCGGCCTTTAGGGAAGTCGTTTCCTATTCCAAAGCGTAACCGGTTGTAATCGGTGGTTCCTAAGGTAAGGGCTATGTGTTCGAGGCCGTTATGTCCGGCATCACCTCCTTTGGTCTTCATGCGTAAGGTGCCAAGAGGCAAGGCAATATCGTCAACTACTACCAATAGTTTATCAATAGTCAGCTTTTCCTGTTGAAGCCAATATTTAATGGCTTTTCCGCTGAGATTCATATAGGTTGTAGGTTTTATTACCACTAAGGTACGTCCTTTATGCTTCAGCCTTGCCAGTTGGGATAGACGAGTTGTCTGAAACTTTCCATCCAAGGTTTCGGCTAAATGGTCAGCTACTAAGAAACCGATATTATGGCGTGTCAGTTCATACTCAACACCTATATTTCCAAGACAAGCGATCAGATATTTCATCAAGATACCATTTATGGGTTTCAAAGGAAACAAAAAAAGGCATAAAACTCAAATTTTTATGCCTTTTATGAGTTGTCTAAAACTATTATTCCTGTGGAGCTTCGGTAGCTGTTTCGTCAGCTGCTTCTTTATCTTCTGCTTCCTCTTCTTCGTCTTCAACAGCTGCAGTAACTCTGGCAGCTTTCACGGCAACAATGACCGAGTTCATATCGTTCAGCATTTTCAAATTCGGCACCTCCACATTCCTGACTCTGATAGACTGACCTATATTGAGTTTGGCAATGCTTAGTTCAATAAAATCGGGCATATCAGCAATGAGCCCTTTTACCTTCAGATGCGATAGTTTAGTACTAAGTCTCCCTCCACGTATCACCCCGGGGGCCGTACCTAATAGTTTGACGGGCAAGGAAACAACGACGGGCAATACATCATTGATCTCATAAAAATCGGCATGTAATACATTATCGCCTACAGGATGATACTGAACATCCTTCAGTATTGATTTATACACCTTTCCATCTAAATTGATCTCAATAACGAAGGTCTCGGGTGTAAACAACAGGGATTTAAATGCGTTTTTATGCAGTGCAAAATGAATTTGCTCGGTACCTCCGTATAGCACACATGGCACCTTATCTTCCATACGAAGACTTTTTGCATCTTTTTTCCCTACGTTCCCTCTAAGGGAACCGCTCAATGATACAGTTTTCATATTACAATTAATTAATTATTTACCTATTTTGAACAAGGAGCTGATCGACTCACAGTTTTCGACACGTCGAATAACCTCTGCCAGAAGATCAGCCGTTGACAATACTTTTATCTTATCGGATTTATGTTTCAACGGGATAGTATCTGTAACCACCACTTCTACAAAAGGAGATTTTTCTATGTTTTCAAGGGCATTGCCCGAGAATATGGGATGGGTACAAAACGCACGCACACTCGAAGCTCCTCTTTCCATGATCAGCTCACCTGCCTTGGTGATTGATCCACCGGTATCGATGATGTCGTCAATTAGTATGACATCTCTGCCATTGACATCGCCTATCAGTTCTATCTCTTCAACCACATTGGGTTTTGCCCGTTGTTTATAGCATATCACAAAGCCTGTATCCAACATCTTGGCATAAGATGCAGCCCTTCTTGTACCACCTGTATCGGGTGAAGCCATAGTTAAATTGGATAAGTTCAGGCTACGTATATAGGGTACAAAAATATTGGACGCATAAAGATGGTCAACCGGGACATCAAAAAAGCCTTGTATCTGATCGGCGTGCAGGTCAATGGTGATGATACGCGTTATGCCGGCTGTCATCAATAGATTGGCAATCAGCTTAGCAGCTATAGCTACACGGGGTTTGTCCTTGCGGTCTTGACGGGCAAACCCGAAATAGGGAATCACAGCGGTTATCTTCCTTGCGGAGGCACGTCGGGCGGCATCAGCCATCAACAACAGCTCAAAAAAATTATCAGCAGGAGCAAAAGTAGATTGCACAAGAAACACATCTCTGCCTCTGATATTTTCTTCAAAAGAAGGCTGAAACTCACCATCCGAAAAATCGGTAATAGTGATCTTACCTAATTCAGACCCATAGCTGACTGCTATTTTTCGAGCCAGATATTCTGTTGCCCTCCCTGAAAAAATACTCACAAATGGCTCAGGCATGATGTAATGCAATTTTTTTCGTTAAAACCGGCGGCAAAATTAGTTGTTTATATCCTAAGCTACAAATCAAAAGATCATTGCTTCACAAAAAAACTGCTTCAACAATCACCTTTCCAATCAAGAATGTTCCAAAACCAATAAGCCCCATTCCTGCAAATTTATTAAAAAAGCCGATAGTACGGGCTGTTAAAAAGCGTTTGATATTATATGCCAGATATGCTTTTGCAATATCGCTCATCAATACCATGGCAAGGGTGGCTCCAAAAAAATAGCTCAGATCTTTTTGATCACCTCCAAATCGGGCCGAGATACCTACCACTACCCCTACCCAAAAAATCCAGATAAACGGGTTAACGATATTCATAAAAAACCCTTTGGCAATATATACAAACCATGCAGGCCCTTGTACCTTTATGGGTAGTTCATTAGGCGATGGAACTTCTATGACTACTTTACGATGAAAGGTCACCAATCCGAAAATGATCAGTATGCAGCCGCTGGTAAGTCCAAACCAAAAATAATTACTTGGCTCGGTGATGATCTGTACAGCACCCATCAAACAGAGTACTACCATAAAAAGGTCGTTCAAAAAAACACCTATAGCTAACCATATAGCCGGTACGAACCCTCTATGGATACTGGTTTGAACCAATGCAAAAAAGGCCGGCCCAAAACCAAAAAAGGTAGCAAGCGTAAGCCCAAGAAGCATGCCTTGAAAAATAATATTCCCCATAATGCAGCAGGCAGTTTATAAATGAGTGATGTTCTCTGTTTCCCGTAGCCATGCTTTCCAGTCTTCGTACCGCTGACCTTTCAACACACGGGGAAACTTATTGGCACTACCTTCTTTTCCTAATTTTTTCATATAATCGTAAAACACACGGCTGGGAATTATTTCTACAAACACATCCGAAATAGCTTCAAGGCGTTCTACCATATAATCATCGTTCAGTTGCTTGAGGTATTCATCTATTTTCTGTGCAGCCAGGTTGGCATCCAACAAATCGTTTGTACCCAAATACCAGCGGTGGGCAAACCGATCGCCATAGCGAAAGCCTGATACAGTAAACTCATGTACAGACACGTTAAACTCATCCTGTAGCAGCTCTACAGCCCGGGTCATGTTTTCTACCGAAAGATGTTCGCCACAAATGCTTAAAAAATGTTTGGTACGACCAGTAATGATGATCTCACACGCTTTAACATCAGTAAACTTGATGGTATCGCCCACTAAATAACGCCAGGCACCGGCATTGGTTGAAAGAAGCAGGGCATATTCAACCTGTGGCTCTACCTCACTCAATGCAAGTGTTTCTGGATTATCCAATAAGTTGCCCTCATCATCAAAATTACGATTAGTCAATGGGATGAACTCATAATAAATCCCATTGTCAACTATCAGCTGCATGATGCGTTTGTCCAAACGGGTTTGATAGGCAATATAC
>Ga0265294_10000313_pt1 | contig 64021 bp, 56 predicted proteins | sample MunlanPumphouse3_FD_192504 | JGI IMG/M metagenome (GOLD analysis project Ga0265294, IMG submission 192504) | Groundwater microbial communities from a municipal landfill in Southern Ontario, Canada - Pumphouse #3 | ecosystem: Environmental > Aquatic > Deep subsurface > Groundwater | place... | reverse complement strand
ATATCTGCCCGATGATCTGATAGGACATAGTTTCTACCACCCGTCAGATAATGGATATGAAAAATCAATACAGAGATTATTCGAAAGAATAGGTAAAAAATGAACTTAAAATCATCTTATGGCTGCCAAGATCTCTTTGGCCTCTTCACTTCCTCTTGCAGATGCCTTCTTCAACCATTTTATGGCATTGATCCTACTCTTAACCATTCCTTCACCAGAAAGTGACATTTTGCCTAATTGACACATGGACTCAACAGATCCATTTTCTGCAGATTTTATAAAATAAACGGAGGCCCTTTTAATATCCTTGTTTACCCCACGACCTTCCAGGAACATGCGGCCTAAGCGATATCCCGCTTTGTCATATCCTTCTTTGAAACATTTTTCATAATAGACCGCGGCCTCTTTTTCATCCTTTGGAATACCTCTGCCCTCTTCTTTCATGACACCGAGACGATAACATGCAAGAATGCTTCCATTATCTGAAGCAACAGTATACCATTTGAGTGCCTCTTCCCAATTCTGCTTAGTACCTATGCCGTCTGAATAAGCATGTGCCAGATTAAACTGTGCTCTGACATATCCTTGTTCTGCAGATTTCTTATAAAGATCGAATGCCTCTTCGAAATTAATATTGGCTCCATATCCATGAGTCAACATGAAACCCAAATTACACTGACCTTCAGCATCTCCCTGTCTCGCAGACAGATCAAACCATATGAACGCCTTATCGAGATTCTTCTCGACACCGTTACCTTCGAAATAGATATAACCAATTGCATTCTGAGCATGCGAATCCCCACCGGAAGCAGCATCCAGAACATCCTTAAAAGCCAAAGGATCACCTAATAATGGTATTTCCAGAATTTCTTACATGAATCTCGGGATGTTCCATATAAAGCCCTAATCTATAATATGCAACAAGATATCCATTCGCAGCGGCCATCGTATAGTATTTTATGGCCTCTTCTATATCCTTCTTCATTCCTTTTCCCCTTTCATAGAGGGTGCCCATCATGAACTGAGCATCTTCTGAACCAGCCAATGAAGCTCTTGACATAAGGTCCAAGGCCATACGGTCGTTCCTCTTTACGTATATACCATCATGATACATCAAAGCAAGAGTAAATTGAGCTACAGGATTTCCTAAATCTGCCGCTCTCTGATAGTTCTTAAAAGCCCCTTCATAATCTTCAACATCGAGACAGTGGTCGGCTAGTGTCAACGCAGAATCTCTTAGTGTCTGCTCTACTTGTACATCGGTTTGACTCAATCTGTTCTCTCTGTCTCTGAGCGTGTCATGCTTTGCGCCATCTAGAGATGCCAATACGGATTGCCAGCATATCAGACACTTCTCGTGTCCCATGTCTGCACCAATCTTATACCATCTTCCAGCTTCGAACAGATCTACCTTTACACCGTATAATCCAAACTCATAATTTCTTCCGATCCAATAGAACAATTCAGCATTTCCATTGACTCCTACCTTGGAATACCAGATTTCTTCTTCGACTTTATCTACCTTGGTACCTATGCCCTGTCCGAACATATATCCTATAAGGAATTGAGCCATGGGCAACCTCTGTTCAGCTGCCGCATGCATCCAATTGAATGCTTTCAAATCGTTTTTAGGAACCAAACTCCCTTCCATCTGGACCAAAGCATACTCTAATCTAGCCTCAGGAACGCCTGCTTCCGCCGCCTTTGAAAGATAATACAAGAAATACTCATCACTCTGATCTGCGATGCTACCATCGCGGAAGATCTTTGCCAATTCCCACTTAGCCCTCGAACATCCTTCCTCAGCTGAACGCATATACCAATCCAATGCCAATGCAGGATCTGGATCCACATCCTTGCCGTATTGATACATATACGCGACACCAAGTCCCGCATAAGCATTACCTAATTTAGCATCGTTAAATATTGTATCGTCCATATGATCACTTTCTTTTGGGCTTACAAATACTCAATGCATCTTCTCAATTTTTATCTTATTGAGAAGCGCTATTGCATCCGTGTCGCCCTGTTTTGCGGCTAAACTCAGATATTTTTTTGCACGCGGTATATTTCTTTCTGTGAACTGTCCATCCATATAAAGTTTTCCCAAGTAATACTGAGCCTCATAATAGCCAGTATCCGCAGCTTCATTCAAATATTGAAGCCCTGTCGATATATCCTGGTCTACACCTTTTCCCGCAACTGTGAGCATACCTAAAAATGATTTCGCACCTGGATGTCCTTGTTCAGCCGCTTGTTCAAACCATACTGCAGCTTCAGAATTATCTTTGGTAACTCCTCTACCTTCATAGTAAAAACATCCAAGACAATATTGAGAATTTACCTCTCCCATTTCTGCTGCCTCTTTGAACCACTTAGCAGCCATCTTTTCATCTTGAGGAAAATAGTACCCATTTCCATACATGCAAGCGAGAGCATATTGAGCATATCCATTGCAAAGATCGGCCGCCTTTTGGAACCATTTAGCCGCAAGAACATAATCCTTTTCTAAGACTTCGCCTTCAAAACGCATATTAGCGTAATCCACCATAGCTTGCTGAAAACCACCTTCACATGCCGCTTCCAACCATTTTATAGCATTATCGACATTTCTCTTTGTGCCCTGACCATAAGCACACATTATACCCAACTGATGCTGAGCCTCATGATGTCCCTGCTCAGCTGCTTTTTCCAAGAGCTTGACGGCCTCTGCAGTATCGAAATACTTAGTCTTCTGCATCATATGGATACCCGCAAGAGAATACTGCGCATCCGCATATCCAGAATCTGCCGACATTTGATACCATTTTATGGCTTCTTTCAAATTCGGCTCTGTGTAACACATGCCTGTATCATACATCTCTGCAAGATGGAACATAGCCTCAGAATTTCCTGATTCTGCCGCTTTCTTTAACCAGAAAACAGCTTTTTCTTTATCTTTAGAAACTCCTTTTCCCATCAAATACATAAAACCTATCGTATTTTGAGCAGAAACGTTATCCTCTTCTGCACAGACAGTATACCATCTGACGGCTACCTTGTGGTCCTTTTTAACAGGTATTTTTCCATTGTCATACAAATCGAAGAGCTTTGCACATGCATCGGTATCATTCTGCTCTCCTTTGAATTTCAACATAATGAGATCATTCATTACAGATTCATCATTGTTGTTCTTTTCGAACTCACTTAGCAATAAATGCGCATCCTGATTTCCTGCAGATGCAGAAAGAGAGAACAGATCCATAGCAGATTTCTTATCCTGCGTTGCCTCTGTACCAGTGTAGAGAAATAATCCATAAAGATATTGAGCTTCCGGATTTCCACTAACAGCTAAAGAATCCAAAAAATTACACGCCTTTTTCATATTACGATCGGCAGAAGTACAACTCATATACGAACGCGCAGAAGAACATTGATCGCTAACACCATCAGAAGCAGTCTCCGAGATCATAAAATAACGATAGCTGTCTCATATTTATGGCTTTCATAGCATCTAATAAAAATGTACGCTTATTAGTAAAGGTTATATCAAACTCATTCAATGAAGATACATGGAATTAAATTCTGATCCATTATACAACACGCAGATGGAGCCTATCGAGTGGGCAAAATTTGTAGTGAGAACAAGATCAGAAAGAGATTACTCCACTGCTTTTTCAATACTTTCTACATCGGCCAACAAAGGTTCAGTCGATGCAGAGTTCTGTCTGGGTCTTTTATATGCAAGAGGTCAAGGCGTCAATCGGGATTTTGTAACTGCTAGATATTGGTTCCAACGCGCTGCTGAAAAAGGCAACATGAGCGCATACTATTTCTTGGGAAAGATTTATGCAAAAGGGTACGGCATAGAAAAGAACGTCAACAAGGCAGTAGAATTTTTCACACCTCCTGCAGAACATGGAGACGCACGTGCACAATACTCACTAGCACTCCTCTATTTTGATGGAGATGTAATAGGAAAAGATGTCGCCGAAGCAGCCAAATGGTTCGAAATGTCAGCCAGATCAGGCCATTCCGAAGCTCAGTTCGTCCTCGGACAATTATACAAGACTGGATGTGGCGTTACTAAAGACATGAACAAAGCTACAGATTGGCTTATATCTGCCGCTCTAAACAGACACAAAGGTGCTCAGATCCTATTGGGTAATATGTATAATACTGGAGATGGCGTTCCTAAGAACAAAATCGAATCTGATAATTGGTACGATATGGCCGATAATAGGAATAAGGTCACTTCAAACCAATAATCTTTCCTTCCGCAGTGATATCCATTCTCATCGCTGCAGGCATTTTTGAAAGACCCGGCATAAGCATAATAGAACCGCATATAGGAACAACGAATCCTGCACCTGCAGAAACAGTCACTTCTCTTACGTTGAGTTCCCATCCTTTAGGAGCTCCTTTCAAATCAGCGTTATCTGATAATGAGTATTGAGTCTTTGCTATACAAACAGGCAGATTTCCGAATCCTTTTTCTTCAAGGTCCTTAAGTGTCTTATCTGCCGCAGTCGAATATACTACTCTATCTGCACCGTATATCTCTGTTGCAATGATCTCGATCTTTCCTTTTAACGGAACATCCAGATTGTAAAGGAACTTGAAATCCTTCTTCTCTCTATCGAGAATCTCTACCACTTTGTTAGCCAATTCAACAGCACCCTTTCCGCCTTCTGTGTAACCATCAGACTGAACACATTCTGCACCTATTCCTAAACAGTGTTCACGTAATAATTCCATATTCTCTGGATCATCAGTAGCAAAATGATTGATAGATACTACAACGGGAACCCCATACAATTTCATATTGGTAATATGCTTATCCAAATTTGCAAGTCCTTTAACCAAAGCATCCTTTGTCATAGTACTGGAATCTTCAACTCTAGCGCCGCCATGTGTCATTAATGCACGAACAGAAGCAACTATCACGATACAATCCGGGGACATACCGGACTGCCTACATACAACATCCATAAATTTCTCTCCACCCAAATCAGCTGCAAAACCTGCCTCGGTTACAACATAATCTCCAAGTTTCATAGCATATTTAGTCGCCAAAACACTATTGGTTCCATGTGCGATATTTGCAAATGGGAATCCATGAACAAAGACGGGCTGTCCTTCTAACGTCTGAACAAGATTTGGTTTGATAGCATCTTTCAAAAGGACCATCATTGCACCCACACATCCAAGGTCCTTTACAGTAACAGTCTCACCTTTGTTAGTGTATGCAACAACTATCCTCTCGAGTCTTGCTCTGAGATCGTCATAACCAGTAGTTAATGCAAGAATTGCAGATATCTCTGATGCAGATGTTATAAGGAATCCACTCTCGTGAGTAACTCCTGCTGATAATTTTCCTCCACCTACTCCAACTATTATATCCCTCAACTCACGACAATTCATATCCATGGCCTTTTTCAGAACAATACGGGCAGGATCGATATTCAAAGGATTATCCCTTACAAGATTATTCTCAAGAATGGCAGATAACAGATTATGAGCAGCTGAAACTGCGTGAATGTCTCCGGTAAAATGAAGGTCTATATCCCACATTGGATAAACTTGTGAATATCCCCCACCAGTGGCTCCTCCTTTTACACCGAATGTAGGCCCTACAGAGGGCTCTCTCAACGCTCCAACGACTTTCTTTCCTATGTAACTGAGACCTTGGATCAAACTTATTGTGGTAACTGTCTTTCCTTCTCCAGCCGGAGTTGGTGTCACAGCTGTAACCATGATCAGTTTTCCGTTATCATTCTTATCAAATCTAGAAAGAACATTCAAAGGTATTTTCGCAATATACTTCCCATATTGATCAATATCATCTGCACTCAACCCGATGGATTTTGCTACATCTACGATATTCTTTACCTTTGCTTCCTCTCCGATCTCAATATCTGTTTTCATGGAACTGCCAAACTTTAAATTGATTCTTATGTAAATAAAGATGGTGTAATTGAAACTTACAAAAAAACAATAATCCCCTTCATCATTACCACATCTGTATGAAACAGTATTCTTTGTTCATCTTCGATCTCGACGGGACTCTTATGGACAGCACCGTTGGTGAAAAAGTTTGCTATACACATGCACTTAATAAATTAGGATATAAGTTCAATCCGAAAGATCTGAATAAATTCCTCAAAGAATCGTTTAAAACAACCTTTGAAAGATTCGATGATGGCCGTTATAAATATTCAGATTTCATAAAAGCATTCTCAGATGAAGCGCGCGAATCCATGGATGATAATACTATACCCTTCGCAGATACACGTCCGACTATCCTTGCATTGATCGACAAGGGGATTCCTCTATGCATAGCAACAAGGAAATCAGAAGAAAGAGCCTGCGCTGTCCTTAAAAATTACGGACTATACCAGTACTTCGATCATATAATCGGAGAAGACAGTGTCATACATAATAAACCTGATCCAGAGTGTCTCTTTCAGTGCATGTCGTATTACGACATCCCAAAGGAGAATACTGTATTCATAGGAGACACACCAAACGATATGTATGCAGCAAAAGCTGCAGAAATAGACGGAATATTCCTTGATAGAAATAATGAGTGTTTGAATATTCCTTATGTTAAAAGGATGACTACTCTGACAGAATTACTGAAATAACCAATATGAAAGAATATGATGCATACATATTAAAATGATATTGGCAAAATTCAATGGTCTTGAATGTTTCAATTCATTATGCCCTGAAAAACACAACACTTCCAAAGCCTAATCCTTATCCGATAACTCTGTAAACGATAAAACTGGAAACATATTCAAAAAAGAACGTTATAATCGACGACAGCAAAATGATGTAACTACAGGTAAAGATGCGAGTTCTGATGGAATGCTCATCACAAAATGTGTAGATATGAATATTAACTACAGGCCTAACATAATCACTTTTAATCTATAAATCTAGAATATTGAATCATTCTGTTCCGTCGATTTTAATATACTGAGTATTCTGTCTCCTTTTTAAATCATTTATAATCTGCTGGGCCATCTCATTACCTGCATCTGCGGCCTTTCCGATACATTCGAACGCCTTCTCAGCATTCTGCTCAGTACCAGTGCCTTCCAAATACATTCTACCCAAAAAGAAAAGAGCATCCTTATCCTGTGTCTCGTCCGCTACATTCTTATAAAGTATGAATGCCTTTTCAAAGTCTTTATCTATACCATCTCCGTCATAATACATAGATGCCAGATTGAATTGTGCCGCAGGAAATTCCTGAGCTGCACTGCGCTCATACCAGTCCGCAGCTTCTCTCTTTCCTCCCGGGATCCTTCCGTCATACGCCAAAGTAGCCATTTTAAATTGAGCTTCGGGCAATTTCCTAAGAGCAGCCTGTTCAAACATAGTGATGGCCATCACCTCGTCCTTTTTCGTTCCTACTCCCTGTTCATACATGTATCCACATTTGAACATGGCAACCGCATCATCTTCTAGAGCGGCTTTATAATACCATTCAAACGCCCTATCTATGTTTGACTCCGTTCCTATCCCATAAAAATAGATGTCTCCTATTACGATGTATGCCATTGTCATTCCGAAATCAGCACATCTCTCAAAATACTCCCTTGCTTTCTGACGATCCTGATCCGAACCCTTGTCCATCATATAGTGACCTAATCTGAACATAGCTGCAGGATGATCCTGCGCTGCTGCTTTTCTGTAAAGATCCATGGCGCGTTTTACATCCTGAGGAATGCCGTTGCCTTCTATGAGCAATTCTGCCAATCCAAACTGTCCGTTTGGATGACCATCATTAGCTACGTCTTCGAATATCTTTGCCGCAAAGGAAAGATCTTTCGGTACTCCGTCACCCATGACGTATTTCAAAGCCAAGATACACTGTTCCTTTGCGACTTCATCATTCATATTACCATAATGAACTTCATCGTTTTTGAAATGTTCACTAAGAACTATTCTATATTATCTTGAACACTGTCAACGCTTCATTTTTTCTTTGGGTTTTCCGTACTGTAAGCACAGATCAGTACATTCACATCAAATAATTTTATCGAATATTGAAAATTAATATATATTTGATTCTACAATTACTTGAATAATTGAACAATCATTCAAATGAGTTTTTAGTATGACAAATTATGATCACTTTGACAATTGCGATAACTTTGATAAAAAACTTGTAGAAAACATCAAGGAAAAAATGCTAGAGGATACCATAATATTCGATCTAGCAGACCTTTTCAAGATTATCGGAGACAGCACGAGAATAAAGATCCTTTGGGCTTTAAAAGACAATGAACTGTGCGTATGTGAACTAAGCAACATACTGAACATGTCTATGTCCGCTATCTCTCATCAGCTTAAGACCCTTAAAAATTCTAATATGGTGACCTCAAGAAGAGATGGCAAATCGATATTCTACTCATTGTGCGATAAACATGTTCATGACCTCATAGAGATTGGATTAGAACACTCTGAAGAGGTGTTAAGATAATTGAAAATAAAGCCATAAGGGTCATTATCGGTGCGGCATTATTCATCATAGGTTGCATAGCAGAATATATAATACACGCAGATGAAACTTATCTATTGATCATATTTGGTTCTGGCATAATAATTGCAGGATATGACGTTTTTACAGAGGCTGTTGAAAATCTATTCAAAGCACATTTTTTAGACGAGAATTTTTTAATGGTAGTTGCAGCCATCGGTACATTCCTTATCGGACAATACCCTGAAGGTCTTGCAGTTCTATTATTCTTTCAGATAGGAGAACTCTTTGAAGACCGTGCCGTAGGAGATACTGAAAAAGCAATCACCGATCTTGTAAACATCCAAGCAGAATATGCCAATCTCCAAAGAGACGGCCACATAACAAAAGTTGATCCAAAAAATATACAGATTGGGGATATTATAGTTATCAAACCTGGAGAAAGAATTCCTCTAGATGGAAGAATCATCGAAGGAATAAGTAATATCGATACAAAAGCACTAACAGGAGAACCCGTACCCAAATATGTAGAACCGGGATCTGAAATAATGAGTGGATGCATCAATCTCAACGGCGTACTAAAAGCTGAGGTCACAAATACATATGACAATTCCACTGTAACGAAATTATTGGAACTCATCAAAGAATCCGCATCTAAAAAATCCAATTCAGAAAAATTCATCACAAAATTTGCAAAATATTACACACCTGCGGTCGTATTGGCCGCGATATTCATTGCAATAGTCCCCAGTATTTTGTATCCTAGCCAAACAAGTACTTGGACCTACAGAGCACTAATGTTCCTTGTGGTGTCGTGTCCGTGTGCTCTGGTAGTATCAATACCTCTGGGCTTCTTCTGTGGCATCGGCTGTTCCTCAAAAAATGGTATACTCGTAAAAGGAAGTAATTATCTAGAAGCTCTTGCTGCGACCAAAACTGTAGTGTTCGATAAAACTGGCACACTAACCAAAGGTGAATTCAAAGTAAGCCGGATCAACTCTGTAAAACTAGAAGAAGAAGAATTGATTGAATATGCCGCAAAAGCAGAGTATTACTCCGATCACCCCATCTCCGCGTCTTTAAAAGAATGTCATGGAAAAGAAATCGACCCTGCACATATAGCCGAATCTGTTAACATTCCTGGAAAAGGAGTTCGCTCGGTGATTCTCGGAAAAACTATACATGTCGGAAATTCTATCCTGATGAAAGAAATCGGCATAGTATCCTCTCATTCAGACAGCAATGAGGGAACCAATGTCCATGTAGCCGTTGAAAAGGATTATGCAGGACACATAGTTGTGTCAGACACGATAAAAGAAGATTCCGCATACGCTATAAAAGAACTCAGAAAATCTGGTGTAACGACCATTATCATGCTAACCGGAGATTCTGATAACGTTGGACAAACTGTATCTCAGAAACTCGGATTGGACATGGCCTATACTGAATTACTTCCACAAGACAAAATCAAAAAATTAGAAGATATCATAAACCTACAAACCGTGAATAAAAAAACTATTTTTGTAGGCGATGGCATCAATGACGCTCCGTCACTGGCTAGAGCTGACATTGGCATTGCCATGGGCGGACTCGGATCCGATGCTGCAATAGAAGCTGCAGACATAATAATCATGGATGACAACCCCTTGAAGGTGGCCACTGGGATACTAATCGCGAGAAAAACAGTCAGTATCGTAAGAGAGAATATCGTGTTTTCGTTAAGTGTAAAATTCGGTGTCCTCTTCCTTATTACTTTCGGACTTTTGGGAATGTGGGCCGCAATTTTCGCCGATGTCGGCGTTCTTGTTGTAGCCGTGTTGAATTCCACTCGTGCCTTGAATGTCAAAAGACTTCCTATTTCAAGTAAGACAGAATCAGCAAAAACTACTGTAAAAATATCATAAAAATTACTGCTGGCCATGTCTCTACGAAATTCGTAACACAACTATTTCAAAAATAATATCTGTTTTTAAAACGAAAGACTGACTACGAAATTCGTAGACAATTTCCAACGTATTTTATACAGATAATAGCTATACGCAATGGGATGGGAAATGAAGGTAGGAATAGACCTCGGAACAACGTACTCTACAGTTGCAAAATATGATAGGACCTCTTCAAAAGCAGAAGTTGTAAACAACAGCTTCGGCAAAGAACTGACTCCATCTGTCATTTGTTTCCTAGAGAATAATGAGATTATGATAGGAGAAGACGCGAAAGACATGCAGGCCGGCGGTGTTGGTATCATCGCAGCTTCATTTAAACGCGGAATGGGTGACAACAGTTTCACCGTAGAAGCAAACGGAAAAGTATACACGGCAGAAGAACTGTCTGGAATGCTCCTTAAACAACTTATTTCTGATGCGGAAGCACAACTCAAAGAAAAAATCACTGAAGTCGTTATCACAGTACCTGCCTATTTCAACGATTTCCAAAGAACAGCAACAATTCGTGCAGGAGAATCTTGTGGCGTAAAAGTCATAAAAATCATTAATGAACCGACCGCAGCTGCAATCTCTTATGGATACAACCACACCACTAATAAAACCGTCATGGTCTATGACCTTGGTGGAGGGACCTTCGATACTACTATTGTAAAGATCAACAAAGGTAACATTCAAGTAATCGGAACAGACGGAGACCACATTCTCGGAGGAAAAGACTGGGACGCAGCTATTGTAAAATATGTCTGCGAACAGTTCGTGGATGAATTCGGTGTAGATCCCAGAGATAATGAATCTGCAAAAAATGAACTTATAGTCGCAGCTGAAAATTACAAAAGAGTACTAACTAAAACAGGAAGCGTTCCTATTCAAGTCAAATATGACGGTAACGTTGGTAAATACACACTCACACGTGAACAATTCGATACGAAAACACAATTCCTGCTCAACGCAACAAAAGATGTCTGCTTAAAACTTCTATCAGATCTCAATATGCAATGGTCTGAACTCGATGAGATACTTCTTGTCGGCGGATCCACGAGAATGCCTCAAATATCTGAATTCCTTGAGAAACTCTCGGGAATAAAAGTCGTATCTCATGAAGATACAGATCTTGCAGTCGCAAAGGGAGCGGCAATCACATCAGAACTGTATTGCAGCAACAACACTGGACTCAGAGAAGCACAGATCACAGATGTTACTGCACATAGCTTAGGTGCACTATCAGTCAGTATTGATGGAAAAAAATACATCAATGAAATCATGATAAAAAGGAACTCAAAAGTTCCAACTACATGCAAGAAATCTTTCAAGATCAGCGAGGGTAACATGACTGATAAGATTGAGGTCTACACGCTTCAAGGAGAAAGCAAAGTCCCTCTGGACTGTTATGTACTGGCAAAAGTTGTCATTACAGGCTTCTTCAACAACGGAAACGGCGCCACAATAGACATTGGATACACATATGACGAAAATGGAGTTGTTCAGGTATCTGCATATCAAGACGGAGAACAACTGGAAGTAAACTCTGAAGAACTTCCAGAGGATATCTCGTGGATGAATGACGTGCCAGGAAGCATGCCTTCTGATGTGCCCATCTCCAAGAATATAGTCATCTGTGTTGATCTCTCAAGAAGTATGAAAATCTCGCTTGATGATGTCAAAACCTCAATAAAAGATTTCATAAACAGCGTCGCTGACGAAAATACCAAATTTGGACTTGTTGGATTCGGCGATAAAGTCAAAATCCTTAAAGATATGACACCTGACACCAATAATATCATAGATTCCCTTGAAGAATTAAAGGTCAACATATTGGGAAGAGGTACCGACGGAAGTCCGTTAGGAACTGCTCAGATGATGCTCTCCGGAAAAACAGGTGCAAAAATGGTCATTGTTCTCACTGACGGCATCTGGGGAAAAAGAGACTTCGCTGTAAGCGAAGCCATAGCTCTCAAAAACGCCAGGATCGCAACAGTAGCTATAGGATTCGCAGATGCAGATACATCATTCCTCAGACAGATCGCAACAGTAGAAGAGGGCGCCATGTTTACAACCCTCGACGGAATGGGAACAACATTCAGCACAATAGCAACTGCGATCAATTCCGGTTCAATGGGAATGCGCGAGAGTTCAGAAGAAAGACCTAGAATCAAGAACTGATCTGTGAGGTGAATGTCAGTGCCACCCAATGACAGAGAGAACTACTGTCGCCTTATCGGATTGAATCCGATGAAGGAGAACACCTACACTTACGAAGCTATCGAAAAAAAGATAGCAACAAAAGAAAAAAAGTGGGAAAAAGACAGTGGAGATAAACAGAACGATCTGGAACGCCGGTTCCAGATCCGCGCATACTACAAGATGGTACCCGATATGCGCAAGGTCATGAAGGACCCGATTTTAAGATCCAAAGAGTTCGACGAAGGCCGCAAACAACTAAAGGCAAAAGCATCAAAACTCAACAAGGATTCTATCATATTACACGACGGTTCCAGGGTATTGCTCCCAGGAACCGCCGACAGTCTTGTAAAGAAAATCCAATGGGATGGAATCACAAAAGAGGATCTTATTGCCATCGCGGGTATCAAGAAAACATCTGTACCTCCGGTTGTCAACGAGAAAATCAATTCAACATACAAAGGTATCAGAGAAGTTGACACAGACACCCCGATGGAACTTCTTAACAGGATCATTCAAAATCCAGATCTTGAAATAAAACTCAATCCTCTCAGAGATGGAAGTTCGTTCACAGAAATCAGATCAGCGTTCGATGTCTGTGAAAAAAGGGTCAGCAGCGTCAGACGTGAGATCCTACCCGATCAGGACTCGTATATACAGTCATTAAGGGCACTTAAAATCATGTTATCTGCAGATACGGATCTTTCAAGCCTTATCAAATATGGAAAATGCAAAAAAGCCTTAGCTCCCGCAATGCAAATGATGGAAGAGGACTACAGCCAACCATTCACCAGGGAATATATCGATAATATCCTGAATATGTTCCTCAAAAACACGAATGTAGACAAAGACATGGCCATTGCAATCTTGGAAGAATTTTGTGTAAAGAAAAAATTCATCGCAAACTTCTCAACAAAAGAAAGCAAACTTATTATCTGCCCGAACTGCAGCGGATTAGTAGAAGCAAATGGAAATGCAATATGCTGTAGCATATGTGGTTTCAGCATCAGAACAAAATGTCCTCAATGTAATACTGAACAATCATCAGGCAATAGTGCATGTATCAAATGCGGTTTCGATTTCCAAAGTGGACTAAAAAAAGCCCAAGAACTAGAAAAGAGATTCAAGGAAAATCTGGAAGCAGGCTTTGTAAACAAAGCTGATGAAGATCTGAAAAATATCAAAAAAGTCTATGCAACATATCCCAACATCGACAGTCTAAATCAAGACCTCAGAAATGTCTCTCTGAAATATGATAAAGCCATAAAAAATATCGAGCAAACCTATAAATACAAAAAATATTGCGAAACAAAAGAATGCTGTGATAATACACTTGTGGATTTCCCTAAATTATTCGATAATAATTTCGAACTCAAGAAGAAATATACAGATTCTTTACAAAGGATCAATGATGCAGAAAAACTCTGCAAAGAAGCAGAATCCACCGAAGACAGACAAAAGATCATGGCCATTTACGTATCCGCGGCAGAAAGATGTCCAGACCATCCTGTGGCCAGATCCAAACTATCTCAATTCCCACCCGAATCACCTGCAGATGCATCTTTACAAGTACGTGACGGAAAAATACTGTTGAAATACGCAATACCTGAGAACAGAAACGGAATGACATTCTGCGTTTACAGGGAACAAGATAAACTCCCTGCTGTGAATGAGGAAACAATACCTCTAACAGAACTTCCTGGAAGCGTATTCTTGGACAAGACGGCAGAACCTGGTATTGATTACTATTATTCCGTATATTCCAAACGTTGGGGTATCCTATCAAGAGAATCGGCCAACTGCGGCCCAGCTATCGTGTTCGTTGAGGTCGAGAATGTTACTATCGAACAAATGCAGGGTGGACTCAAAATCAATTATGAAAAACCTAAAGGTTGCACAAGAGTACGCATCTGGAGAAAAGAAGGCACCACTGAAGCTGGTACCGGCGAAGAATTGGAGATCACTCCCCAAGATGGATCCACTACAATAGATGATTATGGGCTCAAAGGCGACATAAAATACCATTATCTGTTCGTAGCCGAATACAAAGGAAAGAACAAGACTGAAAGATCCATGGGCTCTGCATTTTCATGTACAACCGTAAAATATCCTGAACCCATCAGAGACATGGAGATTAGATGGAACAAAACCGACGGCTCCTACACTGCAAAATGGAAAAGCAAAGAGAAAGTTGTTCTATACTCATCACCTAAAAAGGTCACCATGTTCGGACGCAACATCCCAGTGTCTGATCTAAACTCATGGATGACAGAGATAAAACCCATAGAAGTCTACGATGACGGTATGAAATTCATGCTGTCCGATGGAGCAGTCCAATACATCTATCCTATGATACCTGCAGGCAAGATCGCCATCAGAGGAAAAGATATCATGGTCGCTAACCTGAAACCATTCAGGGACGTTGAGAAAAGACTCAGCGGAAAAGACTGCGACCTAACCATGAACTGGCCTACTGACGCCGAATCTGCCATAATAGTTGTAAAAGATTCGTCCCCCGCATTAGGTCCGGATGATGTCAATGCCGAAAAGATAACTGTGAGCCGCAATGCTTACAATACTGATAAAATGATCAGGATCTCGATGGGCAACTCCAAAAAAAGAGTTGTCACCCTATATGCCGTCTATGATGTATCTGGAGATAAGATGAATTCTCGCGGAATGAGCATTGATGTTTATTCTGGATCATGCACCAAAGTAAAGTACACTATGTCCTTGGATAAATCAACAAAAACAGAATCAAAAGTCTTGATCAGCATCGATGCCGATTACACTGTCAAAGAATTACCTCAGATGACAGCCATTTGTGTGAATGAAGGAATTCCACTCAAGATCTGGGATGGAGAATCCGTTTGGACATCCAACGGACCCATTGCACTATCTGCAGGAAAAGCATTGATAACATTCCACACAAAACCGAAGATCGACCTCAGCAAGATAAGAATGTTCTTCACGAATGAAGATGATTACCACCTTTTCAGATTCATACACCCGATATACAAGGATAGGTGATCCAATGGCAAAAAAAGATGAAAATCTAGAGTATACATGTCCGTTCTGTTTCAGTTCAATTGATTTGAAGAAGATACACTACGAGTGTACGAATCCCGCGTGTACGAAAATGTTCCTCAGAAGTCTTTCCGAAAAGGACAAATTAAAATACAGCTGTGGAAAAGATGATGAAGAGATAGATATCGAGAACACTATATTTCTTGGAAAGGACCCTCTAGGAGAGGACCCCATAACAACAAAACACCATATCGTACGTAATTCCTCAGGAATATGCGACATATGCAACAGATCTGCTTACAAAAGACTCTGTCCTGTGTGTCACAATCCTATACCTCAGGGAGCTGAAGACGAGGGGAGCACAGTATTCGTTGTATTAGGTCCAAAAGGAGTCGGAAAAAGCCATTATATCGCAGTATTGATCAATCAGTTAAAAAATTCATTCTCGCCCGAATTCGGAGCCACCATGAGCCCCGCAACAGACAGGACCACCCTTAAATATCGTGGAGTATACTACAAAAGATTATTCGAGGAAGGAAGAAAACTTCAACCTACGTTATCATATGAGGACAGCAAAGAATCAAGAGAACCCATGATCTATTATCTGAGATTCCTAGAAGGAGATGCACCCAAAGTGTACACCTTAGCATTCTTTGATACTGCAGGAGAAGACCTCGATTCAACAAGCAAAATGATGGGACTGAATCTGAATTCGTTTATCTCACGTGCATCCGGTATCGTATTCCTTGTAGACCCGTTGCAGATTCCGTACATCAATACGAGAATACATATGGACAACAAACCCAGCACGGGACCTAATGTTGCAGATATGCTTGCCAATATATCAAACATCATCCGCACCAATAACAAGATCAAGATAAGAAATCAAATAAAGATCCCGTTGGCCGTCGTCCTGACGAAGAGCGATGTGCTCATGAAATCACCTGAGAATGAAGAAGAAGCAAAAATCCTATTCGGATTGAACTCCTCTCTGAACATCGAACGTGAATATGGAAAGTATGATGAAGCCAATTTCGAACAAATCAGCGTTGAGATCGAAGAATACATGCGCAGAGCAGTATCCAATGATTTCATACAGACTATAAAAGAATTCGAACAGTATTGCTATTTTGCAGTGTCTTCTCTCGGAAGCAACCCTGTGGGAAGCGTACTTGCCAGAGGAATATCTCCTATGAGAGTAGAGGATCCGTTCATCTGGTTGCTTAATTGCGATAACTTCGGAGGTATGACGAAATGAGCAACAAAAAAATAGGAAACGCGACCATGAGATTCAAACAACTTCTTACAAGCGGCCCTTCAGGAAGCACATCCGAAGGACAGATCCAACAGAACCCTCAGAAAACAACAATACCGATAGAAGATCAGATCGAAGAAGCATTAATCATTGAAGACCAGATAATCGCAGATGAACCTTCGGCAACAGAACCGATCGAAGAAGAACCAATGATAGAGGACATCATGGTCTCGGGAGAGATTCAGATAGAAAAACCGATAACACCCTCCGATGTGCCTGTCTATACTCCTAAAAACTCCGAAGATGTGGATTCTCTGAAGTCTGAAATATCAGAACTTAAGACAATAATCGAAACAATGGAAGCAAAAATGAATGGATGTATAACATCTAAAGAGCAATTCAAAGAATATTTTGAGATCATCAATAATAAAAATTCTGAAATGGGAAACAGAAAACTTATGGGAATGCTAGAACAACTCTCAACTATGAGAGAGGATTTCTTCAAACTCTGCAGTGGCATGAATGAAAAAATCGATATTTTCTCGGCAAAAGATGTATTGAATTCATTTGAAGCATACGGTGTCGATATGGAGAATATCCTTACCGACTGCGGCGTTTTCATAGGTCCTTTCAAATACGATAAATTAAACACATTGCATCAGAGAATCGTCGATGTCATACCCACCGATGATGAATCTAAGAATGGTATGATAGCAGAAAGGAAATCAGACGGATACGAATACAACGGCCGCGTTCTTTTCAAAGAAAGAGTGAACATCTATAAGTTCTCAGAAAAAACTGTAAAAAATGAAAAAGAGGAATAAAAATGGCTGGAGAATATACAATCGGAATCGACCTTGGTACAACATACTCGTGCCTTGCATATATCAACGAAGATGGAGAAACAGTAGTTGAAAAAAACTTCGAACAAGAAGAAACAACCCCGTCGGTCATTCTCTTCAATGAGAACGGCGAGATCATCGTCGGATCCCCTGCGAAGGATATGGCAATAATGTATCCCCCTGAGAGGATCGTCACAGCTATCAAAAGACAGATCGGAACCGATTATGAAGTAGATGTCGACGGTGACAAATACACACCAATCACTCTTTCTGCCGCAATACTCAGAAAAATGATCAATGATTTCAATGACAACCACGGTTGTGAGATCAAGAAGGCAGTCATCACCTGTCCCGCATATTTCGGGCAGACCGAGAGAGACGCAACTAAAGCAGCAGGAAAAGTCGCAGGACTTGAAGATGTAACCATCATCAACGAACCTACTGCGGCAGCAATATCCTTCGGATTAGGAAGCGGAACAGATTCCAAAAAAAGAGTGCTAGTATACGACCTGGGAGGAGGAACATTCGATGTTACCATCCTTGAGATCGACGGAACATCATTCACCGCAGTAGCAACTGATGGAGAAAGACTCCTCGGAGGAAAAGACTGGGACGCAGCTATCACGAAAATCATAAAACAAAAAGTTTGTGAAGATAACGGCATCGATCAAGATGAACTCGACGCAGATGACGACGTGAGACAAACACTTGTCCTTGATTCGGAGACCATCAAAAAAAGACTGTCTACAGCGGAATCCACGAAAGGAACACTCACTGCCGCCGGGAAAAAAGCCGTCTACTCAATTTCAAGATCGGAATTTGAAATCGCTACCGCACCCCTTATGCAAACGACACTTGAAATCATCGACAGAACACTCGCAACGAAAGAATTCACAATAAAAGACATCGATGAGGTCATCCTGGTCGGAGGATCATCAAGAATGCCTCAGGTCAAGGATGGAATATGCAAAAAATATCCAGAAGCAGACGTCAAGATCTATGATCCGGACCAGTCGGTCGCAAAGGGTGCCGCCATATTCTCTAAATCTTATTCGTGGGATGGAAGCACTGCAGCAGCAGTTGCAGCAGCGGCAGCTACCGGAACAGAATACGTTCCTGAAGAAGGAGAAATCCTTGTTCATAATGTCCTCAGTAAATCATTCGGTATCAAAGCAATGTATGATGACGGCGAAGAGAAAATCTCCAACATCATATTCAGGAATGAGGTACTGCCTATCGTAGCCATAAAGACCTATTACCCTGTGGATGACGGTCAGACATCTATCAAAGTAGAGATCTACGAGGATTCTGCGTCCAATAATGATGGTGGAAATAAAACAGAACTAATTGACGGATACGGCGTCGGTGATTTCGAAATGGAACTACCAGAGGGAGTTACAAGAAGCACACCTATAATGGTCAAGTTCACTGCCACGGATGAGGGTATCCTCGTTGCATGCGTGGACTGCCTCAATCAGCACACCGAATATCAGCTTCAGAACAGATTACAGATGTCTGATTCAGATATAGAAGAGTCTCAGGGACTCATGGAAAAAGTCACAAATGCTAATTGAAACTTTAATGGGGGTATTCCCCCATTTTTATATTATCTTTACAAAATTAATATCATCCGTTATCGATATCAAGACAATGATGCAATTCGATCCTCTCTGATTTAGAGATATTCCTGTATCTGCCTTCTTTCAATCCGTTAAGAGTTATATTCATGACTCTTATACGAACCAATTTCACTACATTGAATCCAAACACATCACACATCCTTCTGATCTGTCTATTCAATCCCTGTCTCAGAATAATTCTGAATTCCTTGATACCCGTTTGTTCAACGAAGCATTCTTTTGTTATGCGTCCGTCGATTATCGGAACGCCTTTTGACATTCCTGTAATAAATTCAGGAGTCACATTCTTGTCTACAGTAACAATGTACTCTTTCTCATGTTCATAACGCGAACGCATTATACCGTCAGCAAGTTCACCGTTATTGGTCATAAGAAGAAGGCCTTCAGAATCCTTGTCCAGCCTTCCTATTGAATAGATACGTTTCGGATATCCGATAAAATCTATGACATTATCTATGTCATCAGGATTGGAGGTGCATGTTATTCCTGCCGGTTTGTAAAATGCAAGAATTATATCTTCTTCTTCTCTTTTTATAGGCTTGCCTTCAACACACACAACAGTATCTGGCATGACTCTGTCTCCCAATACCGCTACTCTTCCGTTTATGGTGACTAGACCGTCCTCTATCATGCGATCCGCAGCCCTTCTAGATGCTACACCCGCTTCACCGATGAATTTATTCAGACGCACTCCCTCGGGATTTTCTCCGATATCACTCATGTTTCTCCTATAAACCGATACTAATATTAATTTATCGAAATGACATTGGTGTAAGAGGTGCGAAGATGTCATTATTCAAAAAAAATAAAACAGGACCTGTAATAAAAACTTGGCCATTACAGCTTCATTGGGACACTGAGGATCCGTTCATTTTCGTATCTCATCATTGTGATAACTATCCAAAAGGAAATGCCCAGCAGGCCCCCCCTCTTAAAGAGATCAGCGGAAGAAACCTTGGAAGAGATTACAAAGAAAGATTTGGATTCAGAATGTATAACGGAAAAGTAGTTCCAGGATTTCCATTACATGCACATTGGGGATATGAGACTATCACAATTCCTGAATTGGGATTCATTGATCATTTCGATTGCTTAGGAAACCAAGGAAGATACGGTTTCGGAGACGTTCATTGGCTCACTGCAGGAAGCAGATATCAACACAACGAGATGTATCCTCTCGCGTATTCTGATAAAGAGAATCCGAATGACATCACACAGATAATGATCAACCTTCCTTTGAAAAATAAGGGAACTAAACCTGAATTCAAAATGATGTGGTCTGAAAAAATACCTATTATCAGAGGAGAGGGATATTCTGTAAAGATCATTGCAGGATCATTCAATGGCATTGAAGCACTAGCCCCTAGCGATATATCATGGGCGGCCGACCCCAAACATCACGTTAATATAATGCTGATCAAAATGATACCTAATTCAAAGATTACATTACCTGCGATATCAACTGTTGTTAACAGGAATCTTTACTTCATAACCGGAAACACTATTACAATCGGAAAGGAAACAATAGAGTATTCCAAAAGAATAAAACTTGACGGAAACACAGATATCTGTATCACAAACGGCGATAAGGATTCGACTCTTTGGTTTTTGGAGGGAGAACCTATCAAAGAAAAGACAGTATCATTCGGACCTGTAAACCTAGAAACGGAAAAAGAGGTCAGAATTGCTATAGATACTATCAGAAAAGAAGAATTCAAAAATTGGCCTTGGGATGTCATCGACAAAGCCCAACCTATCGGAACCGAAAGATTCGTCAGATACGCCGACGGAACGGAAGAACATCCTAGCCAATGAATTCAAAAGACCTTTGTCTTCAGATCTTCGTCGTTCTCCATCAAGATCCATTTAAAAGGCTCTGCTGCAGACGATATATCATTTCCCAAAGATGCAATCGTGAAATATCTAACTTTTATAAACGTAGATTTAACGATCTTCACAAAAGATTCCTGACCGTATTTATTAAGAAATTCCTCGGGAGAACTTTCTGCGTTAACAATAGAACTTACGCGAGGATTGTCCATCTTTGTAAAAACAATTGCCATTGGAACAGTCACCTGCACTGAAGGCCCATATCCATTAATCTCGGTGAACATACTATAAAATGCCTCAAATGTATTTGTAGGTGATGTCTTGCTAGCCTTAGAGGGCGAATTCGAATTGAATAGCGCATATACTTCTAACGGATCTATCGCAAACACGATTCCGTCGTTGTATTTGTAATACTCCTCGAATAATATCTTTTCACTATCTGGTTCGAACTCCAATCCAGAGATATCGTTGAAAATTATCTCCTTCTCTGGAAACTCTCTTGATCTTATGAAAAGACACTGAGAATCTAATTCTCCCGTAACTGTAGGGGCAACCGTATCCTTTGCACGCTGAATATTAAGAGAAATAGAACTAGAAACAGGCTCAGTGGTTATGCCTTTTGATTTTGCAACAGCAGATATACTTTCCACTGCGGACAACATCATGGTCGTCTTTCCGGAACCTGACGCTCCGACCATGGAGAATGTCAACGGTTTTGCTTCGTGAGTCTGTATCTCCTCCTTGCAGTAAGGACAGACAATTTTTAGTTTACCTCTTGCGCCATCAACGTTAGTACAAGGTATTGTATGTCCTTTGTTGCAGGTATGCATTGACACACCATGAACATCCGGGACTGGATAATCGATTACAAGACCACATCTACATTTGACCTTGGGCTGATAGAAATTCCTCTTACATTTAGGACAGACTGCATACTGTGTCACTTTCTTGTATATCGCATCATCCTTAGAAAATGCTGATTTGATCCGTGCTCCCATAATACCTTTCGCAATCAGGAATATTATCAACAGCACTATATCCATCAGTATCGCGAATGGAATGATAAAGGGTATCAGAATAATAGGAATAATCACCGGAATCTTCTTGAACCTCCATGTTACAACGAAAATATTCCACGGCATCACGATACACTTAAGAATAGATCTAGGGCGCGATGTGAACAGATATTCCTGTGGATTAGATTCTTCTCCAGCAAATTCTCTAGATGGCTTTGAAACACATCCTGCAATAACAAGAATGAAACCTACTGCAACGAATATCAGAATAGCATATTCTTTGCCTACAAATTCAGATATCAAATTCGTATAATTAACGATGACCTTATTGTATGACTCAATCATCATGGGAATATACTTTGAAAGATCGAGGTACGCAAGATCAAATGAACCTTCGATCAATTCGATTGGATTAAATAAACACAATGAAAACTCAGAATTATCAATGATATACTTTGCAGTGTAAAAAAAACATAATGCCGAGTATATAACAGCTATCCCCAAAATAATTCCCATTAATTTCTTATTGGTTTTATTCAATCCACATCCCCAAACCTACATGCTTAATGGAAGATATAATCATTTTTAGAGAACAACAATATAAAGTCTGAATAACTTACATTGTTACATGGTAAAACAGGTTAACGCAGCTCACATACTTGTGAAAACTGAACAGGAAGCAAAAGATATCAAAGGAAAACTTACGAATGGCGAGAAATTCACAGACCTTGCAAAAAAATATTCTACATGCCCTTCTGGAAAGAAAGGCGGAGACCTCGGATGGTTCGGCAAGGGGCAAATGGTCGCTCCTTTTGAGAACGCAGCATTCAACGCCAAGAAAGGAGACGTGATCGGACCTGTAAAAACAGAATTCGGTTATCACATAATCTTGGTTAAAGATCAGAAATAAACGGGTGATACATATGGGATTCTTCAGCAAAAAAAAGAAAGATGAACCGATTATAGAAGAAAAAGGTTCTTCAGGAATTTGTGTGGAAACGTTTGGATAAGCTCTTCACGAAAGCATCTTTATTGGGTCCCGCAGCGGTCCTCCGGACCCTGCCGGACCGGAAAGGTATTGTGAGGTGTGCGTCAGGTCGATGGATCGACCTTCCTTCACCTCACCCCGCGACAGCTCGCGCTGTCTCGAAGAAGACACGCTCATACCAAGAAGTCCGGATATCAGATATCCAGACGTCCGTGCCTGAAGAAGATCATCGTCATGAAGTTCTGCGTATTAGGATAGCCGCGACCGATACGTTTCGTTGTCTGTATCATCCCGTTCAGTCCTTCCAGGAATCCGTTGCTCATCTTATGGATGTACCAATTCAATATCCTGTGGAAATGCCTGGATACCGTTCTGCCGACAGCTTTCATCGGTGCTTCTCCCTTGCTGTCCACCCATGAAAGCCATTGCTTCACATGTTCGGATGCCGCCGAGATATCGGGATAATCATACAATTGGATAAGCGATTCCTTCATCTCGTACGCCAGACCCAGCACGGAGTTGTCATTCTTGATGTCGAATATCTTCCGTTTGTCGTCATCGGAAAGGTCCTTTCCGTTCTTCATCAGTTTGAATCTCATCCACTTGTGCCTGGAACCGTTCATCTGATTTTTCGAACGAATTTTGTCCAACGCGTCGTTCACCATCTTCACCAGGTGGAATCTGTCGTACACGATATCCGCTCTGGGCAGATGCTCGTTGATGCCTGAAAGGAACGACCTGCTGAAATCGCAGCTCACCAGCTTTATCCTGGACGGATCGCCGTTGTGTGCTATCAACCAATCGGAGAACGATCTCAGAGAATCGGAACCCTTGCCCTCGGTCATGAATATTATTCCTTTGGTATCAGCATCCGCGATCACGGTGATGTATCTGTGTCCGCGTTTGCATGACGTCTCATCCAGAAGTATGTTCCTCACATTGGAAAGATCCATTCTGTCCAACGACCTTTGCACATGATATCTCAATATGCCTTCCAGCACCCATGTTCCCACGTGCATGAACTCCGCCGCTTTCGTCAACGGCATCCGTTGCATCAGCGACATCGCCCGTCGCTCGAAACTCTCCGTGAATGATATGTTCTCCCGTGCCCACGGCACAGCTATCTGCTTCACACCGCATTTCGGACATTCGCATCTGGGTATCTTGGCGGTGATGAAACATTCGGCATCCCTGACATCGGAATCCCTCCATGTCCTCTGCACCCGGTCGTGAACCTTGCATCTCTTTCCGCAGACAGGACATTCGACAAGGGCTTTTGCCCTTGTCGACAGGTATATGTCCACTCGTTCGGGCGTGGCCTCCACGTTCTCAACGAACCAAGGTTCCTCCAATTTCAAAAGGGTGGTGAATATCTTATTCGCATCAGGCCCCAACATATTCTCGATATCAACAACAAAGGATAAATCAGATTCTCAAATCCACACGATTTCTCGGAGAGCCAAGAAAAACCAATAGAGACAGAAAAAGAAACACCTGTAACCAAAAAAGAAACTATTACAGAACCAATCAAAAAAACAGAATCAAAAAACAAAGTTTGGCATATTACTAAACGTGCAGAGGACGGACGCTGGCAAGTAAAAGCAGAAGGAGCTTCTAAAGCAACAAAACTATTCCGTACCAAGGCAGAAGCCGAAGAGTACGTCAAAACCCTCGTAAATAACAATGAAGGTTCTAGAGTCGTTCCTCATAAAAAAGATGGCAAATACCAGAAAAAATAATCTGGATACAGAACTTCAAAAGGATTTGCAAACAATATAAATAAATGCAACGGGGGTTGCATTCGTTTACATTCTACTACACTTCAATATTTTAGATACGTCCTTCTTTCATTCCTCTCGAAGTATCCCCTGCAAAAAAATAAAATCTTCCGATTACGCATATTAAATTACATAATGAGAATTTTAATACTGTGAATTCCTAATACTCATATGAGTTTCATACTCGATAAGCCCATGATTGTTCGTATCGTACCAGTATTATATGCGATACTAGGCGTATTCATGTTATATGTTGCCGCGATAAATATTTCTGATTCTTGGTTTGCCGTAATTAGTATTTCTATTGGAATATTATGTCTCATATGTCTTTATTTGATACAATCAAGAAAATGGTATGCTTGGCATGTTTCTATGGCCTCATTCGTTATTTTCGCCATTTATATAATTATCGTATATTTGGAGACATCGAACACATCATGGTTACTCTTCCTACTAATAGATCTAATGATTATTTTATCATGGGCCGTTAAGTTTACCAGACAGTATTTTGATGCTGTTGCTTAAAAACTTTATAAAACATTTTTATTTTTTATCATTGTTGCATTTTAAATATTTTACTAAATCCATATAGTTATGTGTATTTATGTCGACAATATTATAGATTCAATAGATGTTTGTATGTAAAATTATCTACAATATAGACATTTGTCTAAAAATGTATTAATATGAATATATTCATTGAAATATTGGTGACAAATATTGTTATCTACATACGCGCTTCAAATTGCCGATGTAGCCTCTTACAGTGCTACAGACACCATATGGGTGTTGGTTACGGCAGCCCTAGTATTCTTCATGCAACCAGGTTTCGCAATGGTCGAAGCTGGTTTCACAAGAGCTAAAAATGCAGGAAATATCGCAATGAAGAACATGCTGGATATGTGTTTTTCAACGGCAGCATTCATTATAATTGGATTCAGTTTTGCATTTGGAACTGATATCGGAGGATTCATAGGTACTCCTTCTTTATTCATTTCAAATTTCAATTATGACGGCACTATTTCAGTCGGAGCATTCATTATCTTCGAACTTGTGTTTGCCGGAACTGCGACAACAATCGTATCTGGAGGTATGGCAGAACGTACTAAGTTCAGCTCATATTGTATATATTCCATCATAATGTGCGCTCTCGTCTATCCAGTGGTCGTACACTGGGTTTGGAGTTCAGACGGATGGTTGTACACTGCAGGATACATTGATTTCGCAGGATCTACAGTTGTCCACATGGTAGGAGGTCTGACTGCATTACTCGGTGCATGGTTCCTCGGACCACGTATCGGAAAATACAACAAGGATGGCAGTGCAAATGCCATTCGCGGACATAATCTCACTATCGCCACATTAGGTGTTTTCATACTCTGGTTCGGATGGTTCGGATTCAATGGAGGTTCCACACTTGCAATATCTGATTATGCCATGGGAGAATTAGCTGGTCAGATTATCATTAATACTTGTCTTGCGGCCGCGTTTGGTACAATAGCCGCTATGTGCTACACTTGGATCAAATTCGGACACCCTGATCTCACTTACACATTGAATGGATGTTTAGCGGGTTTAGTAGGTATCACTGCCGGATGTGCAGCTGTCGATTTCTATGGATCTATCGCAATAGGTGTCATTTGTGGTGTAGCTGTTGTGATAATCGCAGAATTCATTGATAAGAAGGTAAAGATCGATGATCCAGTCGGTGCATTTGCAGTACACGGTGCATGTGGTGCTATCGGTACACTCTTGGTTGGTGTATTTGCAACAGAAAGCGGTATTTTATACGGCGGAAATTTACATCAGATAGGAGTACAGTTGATGGGTATTGCATCCATAGCGGTCTGGGTACTCGCCATCATGGGAGTAGTATTCTTTGTTATAAAGCATACCGTCGGCCTGCGTGTTACCGCAGAACAGGAAATATCGGGTCTGGATATCTCCGAACACGGTTTAGTCAATGCATATTCGGGCATGATGCCTGATCTACACATGATCACCAATGTACCTGAAAAGACAGATACACAGATGTATAAGGAAACAGAAGCTGTCACAGGTGTTGCGGTAGAAGATTACTCTATTCCCGATAAGACTGCCCTGAAGAAGATAGTTGTCATTACCAGAAGAGAGAATGTTGACATTCTTATGAAGAAACTCAATGAATTGGGAATCGGAGGAATGACTGTCACAATGGTAGATGGATACGGAGCTCAGAAAGGACAGACATCCATGTATCGTGGTGTCAAGGTAGAGAGCAAACTTCTCCTTAAGGTAAAAGTGGAAGTGGTCATCGGTGACATACCTGTAGATAAGCTCATCGATACTATCAGAGAGACTTTGTACACAGGACAGATCGGAGACGGTAAGATCTTCGTATACAGTGTCCTCGAAGCTGTCAGAGTCAGAACCGGAGAGACGGGCCTGAACGCTGTTAAGCCGGAGGAAATGCCAGAATGATTTAAAAAATCATTTTAGATTTCAAAACCTAATAGGTGGAAAAATAACGACCTTCGAGAAATCATAGTGATACTATGATTTTTTGAAGAGGATCGATCACTTTCCACTGTTTTTAATTATCTTTGCTTTTACAATCTGTATATAACTTAAACTAGACAGATATTTTCAAAATAATGTAGGACTTTACTAGTTATTTTTCATTCTTTTCTTACTATGCAACAACGATTTTCTACACATTATCGAGGACGTTGGTATTTGATGCACCAAATCTCACAATTATATGCTCTTAGAACACACATTATAGTTAAATATCATAATTGGTGAACCTATCTATAAAAATAGAAATTATAAATAACTTCGAATCGGACCAATATCTTAAATCATGCACTATTTGAAAGATGGAATAAAATAGTGGGCCCGAAGAGATTCGAACTCTTGACCTCCCGGTTATCAGCCGGGCGCTCCAGCCAGTCTAAGCTACGGGCCCCTGTACTTCCTCGAATAAGGATATACCATATAAATCTTACCTTTACGTACCTGTATATTATGTCCCAAATACAACTTCAAGGCAGAGAAACTCAAATAACTGCATATGCTATCTCCCCTTTATGGTCCCGACATATGAGGAAACGGAGTTCATCATCCCACGCATTGCATTCCATGCACTTCTCTTTATTCTCATTTCAACCGATGCATTCATACTTATCTGTACACAACTGAATATCGGCACCGATATGTGGATGTTCTATATCACGACCGTTATATTCGCCGTTATTATTCTGATCTTCTATTTCATAAGATTGAAAATCGTGATAGAAAATGATGTTATTACCATAAAATACCTGAAAAAATATATTATTCCGTTTTCAGACATTATAGATTTCAAAATCGGGGATGTTAACATAATCAAGAATTACAGTGGATGGGGGCTCAAGAACATCAAGTTCAAAAATTTCATATGTAACGGATACGAGAACGGCATATCGCTTAAAGTCATGGGAAGAAAAATATTCACATTCTCAACATCTGACCCTGATCACCTTGCAACATTACTTCCTAAGAAATGAGAATGATTATTGCACAACGGTTTTAATAACTGCTAACTGCATGGGCTGATTAATGCAGGGAACATTTCATTGGTTGAGAATTCAGACATTCTGTTACGCTACTGAGAAAGAAGAACTTATTCACGATACTATGGCTGAACTTATCGGTAATGACGAATTCGATTGTGATGTCAGCGAGAGTGAACATGGGAACCGTCTGATCGTCTTCAAAAAGGAAATGACCAAACAAAAAGAATTCGTTCCTTTATTCACAAATCTCGGAAAATCGGTAGCTGATAAAATCATATCCGATATCGACAGAAGGATCGATGATGACTGTGTGTTCTATCTTCGCTTGGATAAACAGAAAGCAGTACAAGGCGAGTATAAAGTCGCCCATCACGGCGATGTCATATCAATAACCGGAAAGGTGGCATCACACCCCGCTAAGAAGGAGATCGCAGTAAAGAACATGATAGAGTTCCTTAACTCTCTTACTTTCACTGAGAATTGATTCTTTCCATGGTAGAATGGGGGATAAACTTAGCCTCCCTGATGCGGCGACCCTTCATGGACTTCACGACAATAGTTACATTGTCCAATTCTATACTGTCTCCCTCCTTGGGGATTCTCTCTGATTTATGATGAATGAATCCGCTCACGCTATATGTATCCAGATCCTCACCTGGATTGAATTCTAACTTGAGTTCTTTCATTACATCGAATATATTAGCTTCCCCCAATACAGTATAGCTGGCATCTTTCTCTTTCACGACAGGATACTTGACCTCGTCGTTCTCGTCCCATATATCTCCGACCAATTCTTCCAGAATATCCTCCATACAGACTATACCGACTGTTCCTCCGAAATTATCCAACACTATGGCCATATGGATCTTGGTCTTCTGAAGATCTGTCAACAATGTTGCAATACTTGTGTTACCAGGAACGAACTTGACGGGCCTGATGATATCTGTAAGCTTGAAATCCTCATTATTTATGTATCTCGAATAAAAATCCTTTGAATAAATCGCACCGACGATACGGTCGATGGTGCCATCGTAAACTGGTATCCTTGAATATTCCGAATCGATGAATAAAGACTTCATATCCTCTATATCTGTCCTTACATCCACTGCAGTGATATCTGCTCTAGGGGTGAATATCTCTGAAGCCTTGATATCATCAAATTGAATGGCAGACTTAATGAGTTCACTTTCCCTCTTCTCAATAGTCCCTTCCTCCTCGATCTCATCTATCATTACATAAAGCTCATCCTCAGTAAGTGTGAACGTCTCCGCAGAATCGTCTTGTACACTCTTCGATATAATATGCGTGAATTTCAGGAACATCCATATGATTGGTGCGATGATGACCATTGCTACCTGCAAAGATGACGCGAACTTCAGCGCATAACGCTCGGAATTCCTCTTTGCAAGTGTTTTGGGAGTTATTTCTCCGAATATCAGCAATACTGTGACCATGAATATCGTTGCGTATATCACACCCATGGTTGCTCCGAAGAACTCCGTGAACAACATCGTACACAATGTGGACGATGTTACATTCACTATGTTATTGCCTATCAAAATTGTTGTAAGTATCTTATCAAAATTCTCGTAATTATCCAATGCCTTGACGGCATTCTTATTTCCTTCATTCACAAGATTCTTGACCTTGACCGGATTTAAACTAGAATATGCCGTCTCAGATGCCGAAAAATAAGCCGATAAACTGATAAGACCGACCAAAACGAATATTGTGGTGTATAATAGAATTGAATCCATTTAACATCCCAACCCCAACGAACTAAACTGCACTTTACATTCCCGACCATCAGTAATGTTCTGATGTTAAGAAATATAACGGACTAAGATTTAACTGTTGTGAAAACAAGACGGAAGTAGAAAAATTAGAAGCATGATATTTTAAGATCACACCTCTAAAAATACAATAAAAGGTTTATTTAAAGTTAATAGTCTCAAATTCCCATAGAAGATCTAACTTCTGAAGACAAGCTTGCAAAGAGCGCATAAACATATACGAAAATCATACATATTGAGGATAACGCTGGAATCAGCTGCACATCGCCAATGTTCGAAATTGCTGAAATGATCGTAAGAATTGCTTCGATAAACAGAACAATAACTAACAATATCCAAACGATTTCACTAATTGCGTTCTTATTTGCTCCACTGATCTTTTCTGCGACCCAGAAAAGAATAAGAGCAACAATGATCTGAACAATCGCAGTTAAAATTGCGCTTCCGATGCTGTTACTATTAATATAATCTCCTGCTGCAACGAATATTGCTGCAAGAATCGTTGCACTTGCGATGGCATATACGAGTCCTGATAGGATAGCAACTTTATCGTTAGATCCCATACGAACTTTAAGTCCGAATCCTAAGATAATGAGGCCAAATATGATTCTTCCTATTGATATGACAAGCACTGAATTGCTATAGTTTGTGCAAATATCCACAATCGGGAATATCACACTGATAAGACCTACGATAATTAATGCAAGTCCGACTTTTCTATTGTCGTTGAAAAATGACATGAATGAGAATATTGATTGAAAGCTTATTAATATTTCACCTATCACAACAAAAGTATAGTGTGCATGAATCAGACGTTCTCATATTGGTTTTCAAAAGGGTTTTCTTTATTTTTAAATATAATATTGTATATGACCTATTTGGAGCGCGCGCAATGGCAGTAGAATTCAAATACGAAGTTGTGGAAAGGATCGCAGTCCTTTCTGAATCATCAAAAGGATGGACAAAAGAATTAAACCTCATCAGCTGGAATGACAGGGAAGCCAAATACGATATCAGGGAATGGTCACCTGACGGAACCAAAATGGGAAAAGGTATCACTCTTTCTGATGAAGAGACACATGTTCTTAAAAAAGCTCTTGAAGGCAGAGATATCTGAATTGTGAGCACGACTCACACTAAATTCCTTCCAATAATCTCATTTTATATCTAATATGAATGAATTAAGTTGCATATATTCTAACCACATTACACTCTGTACCAAAACCTTTTTAAATAGGTTGACGTCTATTACATGATAGGCATTCGAAGATATTGCTCCTAATCCGTCGTAAGAAAGATAAAGGTAGTGTATTGGGAATACCCAACTAAATAAGAGGAATTAAAAATGGCCTACGGAAACGGAGGAAACAGGAATTACAGGGACAGGGATCAGCCTAGGGAGTTTTTCAAAGCTACCTGTTCAGATTGCGGAAACGAATGCGAAGTACCTTTTAAACCCACACAGGGACGCCCAGTGTACTGCAGAGATTGTTTCAAGAAACATCAGCCAGAAGACCGTGGCGACAGCAGGCGCAGATTTTAAATCTGTTGCTTGAGTTTACAATCGAATAAAGTTAATTCAAAACTTTTTAACTTGATTCCAAGAGATCACTTTTTTGATCTTTTGGAATTATCCAGCATTTCTTTCATGTCTAACTGATAAAACATGTTCAAAATCGCCCATGCGACCATTAGTATAGATATGCCGATTATTAAAATTATAATTCCGCCTATCTTGTTCACAGTCATTGCCAGAACGAGACCTAAACATACCAAAGTTACACCAGATAGCATAACCCATGTGTTTCTACTCCTTTCTTTGTCAAAAGACATTTAAAAGGACCACCGGAATTAAATAATCCTCGTTCCTGCCAACTCTCCGACACCTTCATCATATACAGAACAAACTCTGAACGCCCACAATTCATAAGCGAACATGTTCATCTTATTAAGATGTTGATTCATCTTCTCAAGAATAGGACCTTCTGTGATCCTCCCAACAGCTTCTGCCTGAATGCCATAAGCCTCACGTCCCAACCATGCCAAAAACTCTACTTTACGATTCGTCTCCAAATTCTTACAAGTAGTATACATATTGACCTTTCCAACAGCAATCGTCTCAGGATCTATAACAATGAGACTTCCACAGACAATAGAATGAGGCTGTCCATCAGCCGATACAGTCGACATAACCTTATGTGTTTCTGGGCGAATAAGCATATCCATGACTATCGGCAACATTTGTACCATTATTTACACCAACTTGAAGTGCATATACAAAGAGATTAATTAATTATTGCAAAAAAAGAAAGAAGTTTGAAAGATTTGAACTGATCTTCAATGGGATATCAAGCCAATTTTGTACCAGCCTTTGGCGATGCACTCTGATCAAAGACAGCTTCGACAGTGAATATCCAAATCGCTGCAGCATGCATATGCATGGTTTCAAGAACCTTATTCATTCCGTCGAGTTCCGGACCCTTATCCAATCTCGCCTTAACTTTACAGTTGATCTCATACGCTTCCGTACCGGATGTGATGAGGAAAGCTGCTTCTTCATTCTCTTTGAGGTTTTTACTTGATACTTTCATCAAAACCTCTCCGATGACCATTGTGTTTGGTGCAGGAGACATGATTGTTCCCGCAATGATCGCATGAGGCATACCTTTTTTAGAGGATGTTACAAGAGCCTTCACAGTTCCCTCTTTATTCATAAGTTCGATGACGTTTGCTGGAATGTTTACCATTTTAACACCTAGTCCACTAAAACCACTTACCAATATAAGTTACAGTTAGTTACATAGTAGTTACTAACACATTAAATCCGAATAAAGGAGATAAGAACTTATTCCTCTTCGGTCTTCTTTTTAACGTTATATATAAGCAATGCTGCCAGATAAACTGCCATTACTCCGATGAATATGTAATATTCTTCTACGATGAAAGTCATGGTAACAGAACCGAGTATCGTGTATCAATATTTATTCATTATGTATTCTGTTGCTATGATAACAATGAAAATGCCCAAAAAATATAGTGGATTTTTCTATTTACTTAATTCGTAACATTCATACGAATATCGCATATCTTATGTAAAATGTTGAATTAAATTAAAGATTTCCAGCTAAAAAACACAATTTATTCTATTTTTTCATAAGACAACATTTTATATGGAAAAACTATAACGCAGTTGAAATGTGCTATGATGTCATCATAATAGGTGCAGGTCCAGGTGGACTTACTGCAGGGATCTATGCCAGATCCAAGATGATGAATACTCTCATCTTGGAAGCTGGACGCGTAGGCGGACAGATGACCGCTCTGTACCCCGAAAAGGGAATACATAACTATCCAGGATATGAATCGGTTCAAGCACGTAAACTTTCTGACAAGTTATACGCCCAGGCAGAGTCTATGGGATGTGAAGTGAGAGAGAATGAGAAGGTCAACGAGATCAATGATGGCGATGAGGAACTCATAGTAGTCAGTACAAAGAATACCTATCATGCCAAATCCGTTGTCATCGCTATCGGAATGGGCAACTTCCATCCAAAGAAGATGGGGTGCCCCGGAGAAAATGAACTAGAAAACAAAGGCGTGACATATATCATGCCTGTAAAAGAAGAACTCGTAGGAAAAAACGTCGTAATGTTCGGAGGTGGAAACAGCGCCATTGAAATGGCACTTATTGCAGATTCTGTTACAGATACCACCATAGTGCACCGTAAAGGCGAATTTAGAGCCGATGAATCCAACGTTGAGAGTCTCAAAAAAAGTAACATCAAAACTATCATGAATGCTAACGTCATATCATTCAATGGTACAGATCACATTAAGAGCATAACTGTTGATCAGGCAGGGAATAAGTTCGATATCCATGCAGATCTTGCTGTGATAAACATCGGAATCGATGCAAACCTAGATGATATTAAAAAATGGAATCTTGAACTCACTCCCGATGGTCTTGTAAAAGTAGATAACAGCATGAGCACGAATCGTCATGGTATATTTGCATGTGGAGATGTAGTTGACTACCCTGGAAAGTACAAACAGATTATTACAGCCTGCGGAGAGGCCGCAACAGCTGTTATTATGGCATACAAATTCGTCAAAAAACCGTATTGGGCGTAAAATTCTTGTACGGCATACTTTTCAAACCATAATATCAACAACCCACTTTACTCAGTTGTATCTCACTATCCACATAGATTGATCTGCTAGCATATTATAGCCAAAATTATATGCAATTAATAAACCACAATTCATAGGTATGCTGTATCAAGACCAACTCATCCATACAAACCGAATTTTACAAAGTTATCATAAAATAAAAGATAATTCGACAGGATCGACCTGCCGAATATAGTTTAAAAAACAAATAATATCTGTTTACTCTACAATTGCCGCTGAAGGACACTCGTCGATACATGCTCCGCAGTCAACGCATTTGTTTGCGTCGATAACCGCAACATCATCGACTGTGATCGCGTCCTGAGGGCAAACATCGGCACATGCTCCGCATGCGACACACTCTGCTGCTATAATCTTAGGCATTTTTTTTCACCTGTTGGACATGAATTGGATAATATGATATTTGAACATTTCCAATAACTCCAAATTATCAATATTATCTACAATACAGATTGTGTAGATCTTGTCCTCTGATTCATAACGAGTAAAAACAAGACATTTGAATCATGCAATAGAAAATAAAGAAAATAAATCGGCAGGATCGACCTGCCAAGTATAGTTTAAGAAATAGATAATATCTATTTACTCTACAATCGCAGATGAAGGGCACGCATCGATACATGCTCCGCAGTCAACGCATTTGTTTGCATCGATAACCGCTATGTCATCGACTGTAATCGCATCTTCGGGACAAACATCAACACATGCTCCGCATGCGACACACTCTGCTGCTATTATTTTGGGCATTTTTTCACCTGTTGAACATGAATTGAGGAATATTATATTTGAAAGTTTCCAACGAATCAGTTACATTATTAAATGAAATAAAGGACATGGAAAACTAAATCCGTCAGTTTGATCTCCGATTTCAAATTTATACTTTAAAGGCAATGACATTGACATGGATTATCTTAACGGTTCTATACTCACAAAGGATGGATTCATCGAAGGATATGTGTGCGTAGAAAACAATAAGATATCCGAAATAGGGTCTGGAAAATGTCCGGAAATACCTATCGCAGAAGGAATCATATTACCATTGATGGTCAATGCTCACACCCATTGTGCAGATTCAAATGTAAAAATAACACCGGGAATGTCAATAGAAGAGCTCGTAGCACCTCCAAACGGATTGAAACACCAGTATCTAAAAAATGCAACCGACTCTGAATTGAAAGAATCTATGAAAACCTATGCGAAAAACTCATATGCCAATGGTATCGAAACATTCATAGATTTCAGAGAAGGCGGAGAGAAAGGTTGCCGCTTACTTAGAGAAGCAGTACCTGATGCAACTATTCTGGGACGTCCTGTATCACCAGAATATGATTCCAATGAGATAGATCTTATATTAAAAACAGCAGACGGGATAGGAATATCCAGCATATCTGACATGGATGTAAATTATATAGAGAACATAGCTGATCAAGTACGTAAAGCGAAGAAAATATTTGCGATACATGTAAGCGAAAGGATCCGCGAAGATATCGACACAGTACTTTCCATGGACCCTACGTTCGTAGTTCACATGGTAGAAGCAACAGACAGTGACCTTTTGAAGTGTGCAGAAGCAGAAGTCCCTGTTGCTGTATGCACTACCTCCAACATGTATTTCAAAAAGATCCCACCGATCAACAGAATGATTGAATGCGGCATAGACGTGGCTATCGGCACAGATAATGCTATGCTTTGCGGCCCAGACCTTCGTTCCGAAGCTTCTGTATTCTCGAATGTACTCGTATCACAGGGCGGTAACTCAAATTACGTATGGAAGGCCATGATAAATAATGGAAGAAAATTATTATATCATCAAAGCAAGATATATCTGAAAGTCGGAATGGATGCTAACTTATCTGTCATGCCTTGTTCAAACACACATGATCTGAACAATATGTTATCCGATAACAGAAAGATATTCAGATATGAAAAAACCCTGAAGGTATAAAATGAATTTCCAAAACATACTAATCCCAACAGATGGGAGTGAATCTATAAAGTTTGCAGTTGAAAAAGGATTAAATTTAGCTAAGATCTCGGGTGGAAAGGTCACTGCACTTTATGTCCTAGATCAATCAGTATATTCTAACATGCCCATGGACACGGCTGTTGTGAACATCTATGAAACTCTCGAAAAAGAAGGCGAAGAGGCCACAGATTATGTTGCCAAAGAAGGAGCCAAGATGGGAATCACCGTTGAAAAAAAGGTCCTTGAAGGAGCCCCTTCCAAAACGATCCTCAATATTTCTGAAAAATACGACATAATAGTCATGGGAACCCTTGGAAAAAAAGGAATGACCAAAGTACTTATGGGAAGTGTGGCAGAGAAGATCATTGAGAATGCTACCTGTCCCGTCATGATAGTAAGAGCTAACGAATGATGAAGATACGGCCGTTCAAAGATCGATTTTTATAACAAGCCCTTAAGAACAATAAAAGGATAACCATACACAAAGGAAGTGAGTCAAATGAGCTTCAAGAATATTCTGATACCGGTTGATGGCAACGAATTGACCAACGCAGCTATAGACCAAGGAGTAGCCTTAGCAAAATTAGCAAATGGAAAGATAACAGCATTATATGTTGTTGAATCCAAGAAAAAACTCACTTCTGCACTCTCTGCAACCGAGTACATCCTTGAAAAATGTAAAGATGAAGGTGTAGAAGTAACAGAACTTATTGAGAATGGTATACCCGCACAGGTCATTCTCAAAAAATCATCAGATTATGATGTGATCGTCATGGGCACAGCAGGCAAAAAAGGTATGACAAAACTAATTGTCGGCAGTGTTGCGGAGAGCGTTATAAGAAGCTCTATGTGCCCTGTGATCGTAGTCAGATCCCCTGAGGTAGATTAAACATGAAGACCGTAGCGGACATAATGACCGCAGCCCCGATCGTCGTAGAGGTTCCAGGTAGCCGTAACGACGCAATTAACATGATGGTTAGAAACAAACTCACCGGTCTACCGGTGGTACGTTCATCAGACGGAAAACTGATGGGAATAGTCTCCAGAAGAGACATTTTCAGAAAATTCGATGAAGATCAACTATCCCTCATCATGAAAAAGGGTTGTATCTCCATCGGACCCGACGTAAGTATCGTTGAAGCAGCGAAGATCTTCTCAGAAAAGAGGATTCATAGAATCCCAGTCGTCGAAGGAGGACGCCTTGTCGGAATCATAACACCAACTGATCTTCTGAAAGAAGTCAAAGAAATGAAAACGACGATGACCGCAGAAGAAGCCATAAGAACTACGTGTGTAACTGCATATGAAGACGAACCCCTCGCATACACAGTTACAGCAATGAGGATCAGCGATGTACCTGCGGTGCCCGTACTCGACGCACGCGGAAAACTTGTCGGCATCTTGACAGACCGTGACCTTTTCAGCGATCAAACAAAGGATGCAGAAGCGATGTCCCGTCTCGGTATCGAAGATTCGGAACTTGCAGGGTACAGAAATGTACTCCCATTATTCTATGCTGCAACCGACAAATATCTCTCAGATGACAGAAAGGTCAAAGATTACATGATCAAAGACCCACTCACGGTGTTCAAAAAGACCACTTTGAATGATATTGCACGTATAATGGTACAGAACGACTTCGGTCAGATTCCGGTACATGGTGCCAAAGACGAGATTGTCGGTATGATCTATGATGTAGACGTTCTACGTGCTCTGACAGGTAATGCGGATGAAAACTGAAGTCAATTCAAACGACCTCATGTCCGTCTGCAAGCGCAGAGGATTCATTTGGCCTTCATTCGAGCTTTACGGTGGAGTCGCAGGTATGTACGATTACGGACCTACCGGATTCAGCCTAAGAAATAACATAGTGGAAGTCTGGAGAGATATCTATAAAGGCAGAGAAGGTTTCGTTGAGATCGATTCCGAAACCGTCAATCCAAGAGAAGTCTTCAAAGCTTCTGGGCATGTTGATAATTTCGAAGACCTCATCACATACTGTACAAAATGTCAGGCACCATTCAGAGCCGATCATTTGGTGAAACCGTTCTATGAGAACGCTGACGTATTATCAGCTTCCGATCTTGAAAAAGCATTTATCGAACACGGAGTGGTGTGTCCAGAATGCGGCGGAAAACTCGGGCCCGTAGAAGAATTCAATTTAATGTTCAAAACCACGATCGGACCTGGCTCCGCACGTATCGGATATCTCAGACCTGAGACCGCTCAAGGTATCTTCGTGAACTTCCTGAATCTTTACAGATACAATCGGGAAAAACTCCCAATGGGTGTCATTCAAACAGGAAGAGGATACAGAAATGAGATCGCTCCCCGCCAAGGAATGATCAGAATGAGAGAGTTCAATATGATGGAAGTAGAACTCTTCGTGGATCCGGAAGACAAAGATTGGGTAAGATTCAAAGATATTGAGAATGACATCCTCACACTCGTTCCGAACACAGGTGACGAAACAGTTACCATGAGCGTAAAAGAAGCTGTTGACAAGAAGATCATCGCAAATCGCGTTCTAGCATACTTTGTAAATACAACCAGACAACTTCTAACAAGACTCGGAATAAATCCCGAAAAACTCAGATTCAGACAACACCTCAAAGATGAAATGGCCCACTATGCGGCAGATTGCTGGGATGCTGAAGTTCTTCTGTCGTACGGATGGACAGAAATCACTGGTATCGCAGATCGCGGATGCTGGGATCTCTCACGTCATGCAGAATTCTCGGGAACAGAACTAACACATTTCAAGAAATTTGATGAGCCTAAAGAAATGGAAGTTACCAAGATCATAGCGAAGCACAAGGCTCTCGGACCTAAATTCAAAGGAAAGGCCAAAGACATCTCCGCTGCAATGGAATCCAAAACACCAGGGGACATTAAAAATGGAAATCTCACAGTAAACATAGACGGCGAAGACATCATCCTCACTGACGAATTCTTCGAAATAGCAACTGTGAATGAAAAGGTCTCAGGAGAACGTGTTGTTCCTCATGTTATCGAACCTTCACACGGACTTGACAGAATATTCTATTCCATCTTAGAACACGCATACGTATTCGATGAAGAAAAAGGATATGCCGTGCTTAGGCTGAAACCCGAAGTCGCACCTATCAAAGTAGGAGTATTCCCCCTTATGGAAAAAGACGGCCTCGATGTCTTAGCAAAACAGATCTACGAGAAAGTACACACACCCAGGATCGAAGCATACTACGACGGCGCGGGTACCATCGGAAAGAGATACGCCCGCATGGATGAAATCGGAACACCTTGGTGCATAACAGTTGATTATGAAGCATTCGAAGGAAAGGATGCGGGAACAGTCACTATAAGAGATCGCGACTCGAGCCAACAGAAAAGAATTCCGATCGATTCAGTACCTTCTGTCATAGACTCGTTATTGACTGGAAAGCCATTCAGCGATCTTTGAGATAATCTATTTAATACCTTTGCGATAAACGAAGGATTCTAAACCTTTTTCTTCTTATAATTTAATCATATGGTAAATCTATCTGATTTTTTCCATAAAGAGGGAGTAAGTAGACAATCCTTTATATGTCCAGTAAGGTGATAGTTGTTCCGAGGTGTAAATTTTGGGAGTTAAGGACCTAGAAGATTTAAAGAAAATATCAATGCTTAGATCCCAGATCGACGGTATTACCGTCGGAGAGATTTTGATCACCGATTTCCCGTCTGTAAAGTCGGAAGATAAAATGTCAGACGTTCTGTCTGTCATGCGTGATTCAGGATTTCAGGAAATCCCGATCGTAGATGAGGGAAACTATGTCGGTATGGTAAGCTACGGCTCAATATTGAGGAAAAGAAGTGTAACACCTGATACAAAGGTCAAGAACCTCGTTCGTAATCTGCCAACACTGACAACATCTACAGAAATAACGAAAATCGCAGAACTCATGGTTATGAACAACTGCAGGCAACTCGCAGTTCTCAACGGCAAAAAGGTCTTGGGTATCGTATCCAGAACAGGATTGACAAAAATCGCTGCCAGAATGAAGGCACTAAAAGATATCAGAGTGTGGGAGATCATGACCACACCCGTTGAGTTCCTCAGAGAAAACGCAATGCTGGATGATGCTCTAGATATTATGAGGAGGCTGGACATAAGAACGGTTCCCGTCGTTAATAACGCAGATAAGATCATCGGTATTGTAGGAATGAAAGAGATCATCGACAACTATTGGAAATCCGAAAACAAGATCTTCGGAGATTTCGAAAAGAGCTCAAAAGCTCAGATATTGATTGAATCCGTATGTTCAACAACCGTTGTAACAACAGACTGGGGAAGTGATATGGGAACCGCAGCACAGATAATGGAAGATGGACGTTTCTCAACATTACCTGTGGTTGACGGTGAAGAGCTCGTCGGAATCATAACAGAGTATGATATCATCGAACTTATCAACGCGTGCAGAGACAGAGACGCTCTATTCGTCCAAATTAGCGGACTTGAAGAAGATGACAAAGAATATGCTGAATCGATGTATTCAGATATCGCATCAGAGATCACAAAGATCTCCAAGATATACAAACCAGAATCGCTCATCATGCATGTATCTAGATACAATGAAAGCGGAGAAAGAAAGAAATACAGCATTATAGGAAAAATGTTCATCGATGGAACAACAATAAATGCTAAAGAAGTCGGATGGGACTTAATTCAGACGAATGCAGCCCTTATTAAAAAGATCGGCGACATGGTCGTCAATATGAAAGAGACCAGAACCACTTTCCGTAGAAGAAAAAAATAAACTTCGGGGGATAATCCCCCTTAACTTTGTTTATTATATAAGTTGCGGTCTTTAAAAACCGTATTTTAAAGAACAACCTTTTTTAATCCCTTTTTAATGTCAGTATTGTTTGACATGTCACAATACGACTCAGCTTCTATCGAGAAACATTGGCAGGAAATGTGGAAAACGGAAGAAATATATCGTTTCGACCCTAAATCCGATAAACCTGTATTCAGCATAGATAACCCACCCAGATATACATCTGGACCTCTTCATCTCGGTCACGCGACCGGATACTCTTTGATCGATTTTGCAGCCCGTTATAAAAGAATGGCTGGACACAATGTATTCTTCCCATTATGCTTTGATGTTAACGGAACTCCGATAGAGGTTAAAGTCGAAAAAAAATATAAAATAACAAAATTAGACCTTCCGAGGCAGGAATACAGAAAACTCTGCAGCGAATACGCCAACGGCTTCATCGATGAGATGACGCATCACTTCGAGATCCTCGGAGAGAGTATGGATCCAAGCATCTACTATCAGACAGATGCTCCATATTACAGACGCACCACTCAGCTATCATTTGTTAATCTATTCCACAGAGGTCTTGTCTATAAAGCGAATTTCCCTGTGAACTGGTGCCCAAGATGTATGACTGCCCTGGCAGATGCCGAAGTAGAATACAAAGATAATGTCAACAAACTCAATTACATCAAATTCCAGATAGCTGGCGAAGATGACCACGTGCTGATAGCCACAACAAGGCCGGAACTTCTCTGTACCTGTAAAGTAGTAGCAGTCCACCCCGACGACAAGGAGAAACAACACCTTATCGGAAAAGAACTGATCACACCTCTGTATGGAAGACGCATAAAGGTCATTTCCGATCCGAAGGTAGATCCCAAATACGGAACTGGAAATGTCATGATCTGTACCATCGGTGATAAAGAAGATCTGGAATGGGTAATGAAATATCATCTCGAAATGGAAAAAGGTATCGATGAACAGGGACGCATGACCGAACTTGCAGGAAAATATGCAGGAATGCCTGTAGCAGAAGCAAGAGAAGCGGTCATCAACGATCTCAGAGATCAGGGAATACTCGTAAAACAGGAAGATAATCCTCAACAGGTCTCTATATGTTGGAGATGCCACACACCTATTGAATTCCTTCAAGTGCCTCAATGGTTCCTTAAGACCCTCGATTTCAAGAAGGAAGTCCTTGAAAGAGCAAACGAAATCAATTGGTACCCCGAGTTCATGAAGATAAGACTTCAGGATTGGGTCAACTCACTAGAGTGGGATTGGGTCTTGAGCAGACAGCGTATCTTTGCAACCCCTATCCCGATATGGGAATGCGAGGACTGTGGAGAAGCCGTATGCGCCACAGAAGAACAATGTTACGTAGATCCGACCTTGGACCAGCCTCCTGTGAACAAGTGTCCCAAATGCGGCGGAAAATTAGTAGGATGCACCGATGTATTCGATACATGGATGGATTCTTCCGGTTCTGCATTATATAATACATTTTGGGGAAGAGACCCCAAACTCCACAAGAAACTGTTCCCGATGTCAATGAGACCTCAATCACATGATATCATCAGAACATGGGCATTCTATTCAATATTAAGATCTGAACAGATCGAGCAATCACGTCCATGGAATGACATTATGGTCCACGGATTCATAATGGCCCCCGACGGCACCCCGATGCATTCATCCATTGGAAACGTAATTGATCCTATACCGATCATTATGAACTACGGTGCAGATGCACTCAGATACTACGCAGCAACATGCTCATTGGGTATCGATCACGCTTTCAGAGAAAAAGATGTTATCAGAGGAAGGAAGCTCTGCAACAAAGTGTTCAACATCGGTCAGTTCACAGGACGTTTCTTCGAAGACCTTACCGATAAACCAAAAGAATACGAAATGTTGAGAGAATCTGATAAATGGATCATCAGCAAATACTCTCAAACAGTCGAGAATGTGACTGAATATCTGAATGTCTATCAATTCGACAAAGCAATGAGAGATGTCGAAAACTTCATTTGGCATGATTTCGCTGATAATTACATTGAAATGGTCAAAGCAAGAAAAGATCTTGCTGTGAAATACACATTATATAACGTGTTCCTAGGAGCAATCAAGATGCTTGCGCCTTTCATGCCTCATATCGCAGAAGATGTCTACCAAGAGCATTTCTTCAAATTCGAGAAGACCAAGAGCATTCATATCTCGGAGTGGCCGAAGCCTATTTTCATCGATAAAGATGCGATCAAGGTCGGAGATATTCTTGTAGATGTACTGGCATCGATCCGTAACTGGAAATCAGAAAACAAAATGCCTCTCAACGCCGAAATATCTCGTATAGAAATGGTCGGAACAGATGCCGCTATCCTTGAAAAAGCAAAAGACGACATCTCAGAAACCTCGAAGGCAAAAGAGATAGTCATAGCACCAAAAGCAGATCTTACTGAAGAGATAGTTGCGGTCAAACCTGTACATTCTAAACTAGGTCCAGCATTCAAAGCACAAGCAAAACCCATTGTTGCCGCGATAGCTGCGACATCACCTAAGGACATAGCAGAACAACTGTCAAAAGGCGATGTGACATTGAATGTCAATGGAGAGACTATTTCTTTGGGGGCAGAGTTCTTCGAACTGGAAAAACGTCTGATGCTTGATGGAAAAGCCGTCAGCACAATACAATTGGGAAATATCTTAATTGTTATCGAGATCTGACTAAACATTACAAAGGGACAGGGCGTTTCCTGTCCCTCACCTATTTTTACTTTTTATTATATCAAACTTCATATCATCAACTGTGTAGAACATATTGATGCCACAACAGTTGATTTTGCAAACAACCACATACTCGCCACTCGACGTATGACACTTGAATACTAATTTTAATGACGTTTCTTCTTATTCGGATCGAATGCCTTTAGATACTTCAGAACATCTGTATCTTTATCTGTCCATTCCGGAGTATAACCATTCTTGATATACTCATTGTACCACTCTTCTGCTTCTTTCATATATCCAGACATATCGAGTTTATCTTTGATGACGATATATGTATTCTTGGGAGTTGGCACCCAACGTTCTGGATGAACATAATCACTTTCTTCCAGAAAACCTACCAAAAATATTATTCCATCTATTCCCGAAAGTTCTGCATACAAAGATGCCTGAAGCATGTATGATTCCGGAACTATAGACACTCTACCTGAATCATCAATCCATTTCTCAATATCGTGTGAAGTCTTGATCTCCAAAATATGATCTCTTTTCCCATTTACATCAATATATCCGTCTACCATCCCTCCAAACATCTTGTTGTCATGAAAATGATCATATCCGCATTGTTCTTTGGGTACAGGTTCTTCGATGGTTATCAAAGATCCTCTAGGAAAAAGATCCAAAAGAAGTTCATCAGACCGATCTCTTACATACTTCCTAAGTACAGGTTCAAGGATATTTCCTGCATCTATGTATTTATTAGCCTTATCTCCTGGATATAATCCAGCAAGTTCGCATGCGACTTTAAAAGGTGTGGAGAATTCACTGATCCCTAACAGAGGGCCGATCTTGGTACCCGTTATCTTCTTAGTTCTGTATGTATCGAAATAAACAGTCTTCTCATCATCATCTATATCGATGATGCCACACCTTCCATCAAACACCATAATCGTATATAGATGTCCTTGGATTTATTGAATATTATCAAAAGCTTCTAAAAAAAAGATCGCGTGTGCTGAAGCACAACACGATCTGACCCAATTTACTGAATAACCTTTACACGGACCTGTTTTCCCCTGTATTTCATTTTCGGGAGATCCATTGTCATCCTATTGCCAAAGTCTTTATGGACCTCCACGACAGATGAATCTGATTCGATACTGATCTTTCCAATCGAAATGTCTCTGATCCTTGCGGCACGAATGATGTAATCAGCAAGACTTACCTTTCCAACACCATCATTCTTTCCCAGATTTATTTCAAATCTACACATACCGTAGACATCACAGATCTGATCATAATCAACAACTCTGCGAATGGTGTCCCTGGACCCCTCTTCCGCATCAGGAACCTCTCTCTTCTCGATCCTCATCTCAGTACGAAGTTCGAATTCTCTGATCAGATATTCTTCTTCGGTCGTAATAAAAGAGACTGCGATTCCTTCCTTTCCTGCCCTTCCAGTCCTTCCTATCCTATGGATATATGTATCGACATCTTCAGGCATATCATAATTGATGACATATGAGATATCATCAATATCCAATCCTCTGGCTGCAACATCTGTTGCAATTAGAATGTCGGTCTCATCGTTCTTGAAATCCTTGATGACCCTTTCCCTCTTGGATTGAGGCATATCACCATGTATCGCTTCTGTCCTGTATTTAAGGTCGATAAGTCTCTCTTCCAGGATGTCAACCATTTTCTTAGTCTGACAGAAGATGATAGCCTTTGGTTTATCGAGATCCAAGATCCTGCATAAGGCCCATGATTTGTTCCTTCTTCCGACAGATATGTAATATTGTTTTGTAAGATCCAGAACTACCTCATCCTGGGAGACACTGATCTCCTTGGGTTTGTTCATGTAATCACTAGCAAGACGTTTGATATCCTCAGGCATTGTTGCCGAGAAAAGCATGGTCTGTCTCTCTTTGGGCATTGATCCTAAAATGTATTCGATATCTTCTATGAACCCCATGTCCAGCATACGGTCCGATTCGTCCATTACAACGACCTTTACCTTGGTAAGGTTTAAGGCTCCCCTCATGATCATGTCCTTGACCCTTCCAGGTGTTCCAGCTATGATATCGACTCCCTTCTCGAGTTCTCTTAACTGACCTTCGATGCTTGCTCCACCATAAATGGGAACGCAAACATGACCTGTATATTTCGCTAATTTGCTTATCTCATCTGATACCTGATTTGCAAGTTCCCTTGTGGGAACAACGATGATCGCCGATGGAGTCTTGAGTTTTGCATCGACCCTATCTAAGAGGATAGCACCGAATGTACCTGTCTTTCCGGTACCAGTCTGCGCCTGGGCAAACATATCGATACCTTTCAATCCTAATGGGACCGCTTTTATCTGAATAGGGGTCGGTTCTTCCCAACCCATGTCTTCCATTGCTTTAGCAACGTCCTCTGATATGCCTAAATCTGTAAACTTTGAGATCATAATTAATCACTGATATGAAGTCAAACCGCCTGCGACTACAACGCAAACACCGCTCAATTTCGAAGACACAAACTATACGTTATTTTATATACTTACCTGATAACATATAATTCTGATATAAAACTCCATATTCTTCTGTATGCCGTATTTTAGAAACATGTAATGCCCCTGTTACACTTAATGGTTGAATATATGTTTATCTCGAATAACAGAATTCTCATATTAACAATACTTTCTTGAAACACATTTCGGATACAATACCATAAGAATACACAAAAAACAACGCATTACGATTCGAATTCTTGCTAATTTGAAAATAAAACGAAAAAGGACTTTATCAAAAATATGACACTCAAACGAAAACGCTATACAAAGGATTAAGACCATTATACAAACATTAGCAAAGAACAACTTTGAATCATATCATAATCATTTTAGATTTGTAATGTATTCAACTTATGCTGTGATTTTATGAAAACTGGTTTTGACAATGATAAATATCTTCAAACACAATCCGACCACATCAAAGAAAGAATCGCCAGATTCGGCGGAAAACTGTACCTTGAATTCGGCGGAAAACTTTTTGATGACTATCACGCAGCAAGAGTACTTCCAGGATTCAAACCAGACAGCAAGATCAAAATGCTCATGCAGTTGAATGACAATGTAGAAGCAATAATTGCGATCAACTCAAACGATATTGAAAAGAACAAAGTCCGTGGAGATCTCGGCATAACATATGATATGGAAACTTTACGTCTTATCGATGCGTTCAAAGACAAAAATATCCACGTGGGCGGAGTGGTTCTAACAAAATATACTGCACAGCCTTCAGCATTAGCATTTGAGAAAAAACTCAAAGCACTAAAAATAAAAGTCTACAGACACTATCCCATTGCAGGCTATCCATCCAATATTCCAATGATTGTCAGCGATGAAGGATATGGAAAGAATCAATTCGTTGAGACCACGCATCCTCTGGTGATCGTCACAGCACCAGGGCCAGGCAGCGGAAAGATGGCGACATGCCTTTCACAGTTATACCACGAATACAAATTGGGCAACAAAGCAGGATATGCTAAATTCGAAACATTCCCAATATGGAATCTTCCTCTTAGACATCCGGTTAATATTGCATATGAAGCTGCGACCATGGACCTTGGAGATATAAATATGATAGATCCATTCCATCTTGAAGCGTATGGAAAGATATCTGTCAATTACAATAGAGACATTGAAATATTCCCTGTACTGAATACAATACTAGAGAAGATATCTGGAACATCCCCTTACAAATCACCTACGGACATGGGTGTTAATATGGCTGGATATTGTATCATCGACGACAAAATCGTATCTGAAGCAGCCAAACTTGAGATCATTCGCAGATATTATAAGGCGATCTGCGAAAATAAACAGGGATTGATATCTGATGATGTTATCTCAAGATTCAACATTTTAATGAATCATGCGGGCATCTCTATCGAAAGCCGTAAAGTTATTTCTTCTGTGGAAAAACGTGCAGAAGGACTTCAAGTACCAGTCGTAGGTATAGAACTTGCAGATGGACGCGTCATCACCGGTAAATCATCTGCATTGTTAGGTGCTGTATCTGCAATGATATTGAATGCTCTGAAGAATCTTGGAAACATCGATGACGATGTCCTTCTGATCTCTCCCGAAATCATTGAACCAATCCGCAGATTAAAAGTAGATGATCTTGGAAACAGCAATCCCAGACTTCACGCAGACGAGATGCTAGTTGCACTATCTATCTGCGCACAGACAGATCCTATCGCAGAAAAAGCACTATCCCAACTCTCAAAATTGAAAGGATGCGAAGTTCATTCTTCTGTAATACTTTCACCTATGGATTCAGCACTGCTCCAAAAACTAAATATCAATGTCACATGCGACCCTGAATATCAAACAAACTGCCTGTTTCAATGAAAGATTGACTGATCTATAACCATTGGACAACAATAAACTTTATATTCGTTCATATAATCCCCCGATTATCACGTGGATGTGGTGTAGCTGGTTATCACTTGACCTTGCCAAGGTTAGAACTCGGGTTCGAATCCCGGCATCCGCACCTACTATCTCTATGCCAGATAGTCGGATTTTTTGGCGTTAAAATTTCTTCGTTTTCCTTGCTGGCTGTCAAAATATTTTGATACTCTGTTTTTTCACTCATTTTTACCACCTAATACGTTGTTTTTCGACCACGAATCTATGATCTTCCTGACCACGCGATCGTCGCGAGGTCTGTGGCGTATGCCAACTCCGTGGTCCTTGTGTTCGAATGACCTAGAACCACCGAAACAAGATCCGTTGCGAACCCCTCGTCCACGAGGTATTGCGCGTAGGTCCTCCGGCACATTCTGAAGTCGAATTTAAAATCAAGATCGGCTGCGACCTTGTCTTTGTCCTGTCTTAATTTGTCGTCGGACAGGTATTCTCCTTTTCTGTTTGAAAAAATATATTTGGATTTGACATTGTAATCTCTGGTCGCGAGATACAACGTCATTATCGGAACGCATTCGGGTCTGATAGGTACCGTCCTTGCAGATCCGTATGTTCCCATCCCTTTCACATGATCCAAGAAGATGTATCTAAGATTCTTATCCAGATACTCCATCTTGGCGAATTGGATCTCCTGCGTTCTCAATCCGGCGCATATCGCTAACGCAGTGACAGCGTATGCGCGTATCCTCATGTATCCAGATTCGGCTGTCAGGCTGTCGGCGGCTTCAAAGAACTTGTCGAAGATGGGTCTCTCCATCACGGGCAGCCTGACATGTCTGTGGGATTGGAAAAGCAGCGGATAGCGCACTCTGGCCATGTCCACGCAATTGTTCTCGCCGATGTATTTGCATACATTGCTGATTCCGCAAGGTCAAATAGCCATTATCCAACAATGAGTAGACGAAGGCAAATTTGCCGATACAGCATTTTACACTGTTGCAGTTGAAAAATAGGTTCCCGATTGCTGACAATGGTCTTCACGATGTCTAACGCCCGTTTGTCAAACTTAAACTATAATGAATCACATCTGTTCTTAAATCGATTCACGGGGTTTGATCGTGACCTTCATATGAACCCTTATATTTATCGGACCAAAACACACGGATATCAGACACTCCCTCGTAAGATATCTGATCAAATTTATTCATCATGGCCCAATCTGCAAGTTCTCTTAATGCAGGAACAAGATTTTTGCCTTGACTAGAGATAGAGTATTCTATACGTGGGGGAATCTCTTCAAAATCAATCTTTTTGATTAATTTATCCTGTTCCATCTCTCCAAGCTGTTTTGAAAGTATCCGGGCAGATATTGGTTCCAATTCACTTAATAATTGTGAGAATCTCATATTGTCGCGGTCTGCCAATTTACAAAGTATCAGAGTCTTCCATTTTCCCCTTATAACGGATAACGCTATATCGATTACACTGTCTATTCTCGGAACATTGTCATCTTTGATCATCTGAAAACCTTACATTGACCTAACTGGTATCATTAGATAAAATAATTCAGTTTCTGATATGATAAATCGTGAAATAAATATTATTGCACATTCAGATTCCAGTGAACTGAGGTAGTTATATTTTCATTACTACCATACATCCTGAAGATATGATTTGAACGTAAACTATCCGTGAAACCACCGTGATAGAATACGGTGCCAGAGACTAAAAACTGTTGATGATCGCTGCTTGCACTGGAGTATTCATCATGCTTTTGATAGCGACAATGATGAATATTTCATTAATTTCTATAAGCGATGAATTCGATATCAAATCTAAAAAATGGCCATGGTTAATACAATATACATACTTGGTACAATAATAACAATGGTTCCGATTACAAAACTGGCCGATATCGTATAGGTAGAAAAAAGATTCTGTTTGTGGAATTCACTATAATAAGTGCCTCCTTATTGCTATCTGCCATCAACATGTCAATAGCAATTTGTACAATAACCGTTGTGATGGGCTCCATAGATTACTTAAACCCTTCCCAATATGAAAATTTCATTAATGTGATGCATATATCATTTTCAATATGCCTATCGTGTGCATTATTGGAATAATGACATCATGGAAATGTGATAGGTGTGTTGAAAACTTATAAACATAATCAATCACGCAAAAAATGCATCTCATCCTTCCACATCTCTTCGATGAAGGCATTCTCTACGATCCTCTGATTCCTGATATGTGAATTCATATCGCTTATCAGAATATATGCCCAATATGGTGTCAAGATACTCAGAGTACATACAGAATACTTTGCCAATTTACCATATGAACGTTCTGGAACAGTTGCATTAAACTCAGGTATCTCCAATCTTAAACTGCTGCTGATGTCCCTTATCTGATCGTAGAATCTGATAAAATTCCTTTCATGGTCATAAGAAAAAGATGTCATTTCAGGAAATGCCAACAATCCTGTCAATAATGTCAAAAGCATCATGACTATCGTAATCTCTCCCAGATGTATTCTTAAAACCTCTACAAATAGAGATATTACCATGATAATCAGCGGAACAATAAGAATATAGATGACCTTTTTTGAATTGAATGGCTGTATCTCACTCCTAAATATCTTGGCATCTGTATCTTTCAGATAATCGATATCATCTCCGATATTCGCACCGATTGCCTCTTTACGTAATTCTAAATATAGTATAAGACGCGCCCTCAGATCATTCTCTCTCTTCCAATGAGAACAATTACGTAAAGATATCAGATAACAAACTGCCAATGCCAGTATCGCACCTATAATAACAAGGGCAAATACGGCAATAGCAAAATGCACCGGAAGAGTCCATTTCAATTCTATATCGCGAACGATAGTCATATAATAGAATGCAAACACCAGATACGATATTATCGCAATAAGGATCATGAGCGGATTTATAAGAATGTCAGTGCGTTCACCGCGACATGTACACCGAATGATCCCATTACCCGCTTCTTTAGTATCCACGACAGTGTAATCTATTAGATAGAATAAAGTAGTATTCTAGATGATTAAAGTCTGATGTCATGGCTTGATAGCAGTAAGTACACAGAATATGGAAAAAAAGTGCCTTACTCTCTGATCTTAGCAGGACCTATCGTATTCATCTTCGCCACATATTATTTCGTAAGAGTTTTCGAATACCTTCACATAGCATTCGATTATTTCAGTGCTGGAAATTCACTATTCATCTTTGTATATATGCTATTCCTTTTCGCATTGTATATAAATTATCTTTGGACGATATTCATGATGGCCACCGGCAATAGACGTGCATGGGGAAGAATGATACGCCAATCCTGTCTTTATATTGTAATACTGATTTTAAACGAAATAGGTATAAATTACATGACTGGAGATGTATTTAGTTTCGGACCGATGCTTATGGCGATCATACTTGTCGGAATGATCGCATTGATGATGACTTACCCCGTAAGATCATTCTTTACACCAAGATATTCAAAAGAATTACCACTAAGAAATTGGTTACCGTATATCTTCTGGATAGATCCATTCAATTGTAAAAAAATAGAAATTATGTAATTTAGACAACATTATCTGAAAAAAATGCATTTATTCAAAACTAACTCTGTAATCTAATTAGTTCTGCATATAATCAGAAAACATCTTAAAAAATATGCAAAGTGAATCAAATAACAAAACATATTAATCTAATACTCCCGTACTAACATTCATGGTAACCGCATGTCCGTCGGAAAGCGACCCTAAATTATATGTCGAAAAATTTCTAAAAGATCCTAAATATAAGGTCTTGGCCGGTCTAAGAACGGAAGGATGTCATTCCCTTATGACCGTAGTTATGAATGAGATTATATCACAAGACCCAACAGCAAATATCATAAAATTAGATCGCGACATCCTTGCAGACAGCAAAGTAGATTTTCCCAGAGAATTACTGCCTTTCTTTAAGGATCAAATAAAACCATCTGTCGAGAATTATATCTTACTGTTCGATACTCCTGAAATAATAGGCTGGGAACAGATCATACCTCAATTAGCAGCAGATAATGTTCATCTCTTCTCTGCATCATCGGCATGTCGTCAGGTACCGATATGCACAAAGCTTCTTTAAGTGGCATATCTACTAAGGTATCAAAAATTCTGATTCCATAAATATAATCTAGCAAACCGTATATGTAATTTATATTTATGGCTCTCCGAAAAATCTTGTGAATTTAAGAATCTAACCTATCCTTCAGTACTGATGCCAAGAACGTGTTGAAACCTGAGTTCAACATATGATTTCAAAATCTGAAGAATTTGACACTTGAACATCCGCTAATCGCACATCGTTTACGGAATATCTTCAGGTCCTTTCTTATATTCCTTGAGGGCCTTCAACCCAGGAAAAAACCTGAAACGACCACCATATCCTTGAGAATGCGTAAGTTCAGGGCCTCGAAGTTCGAGAATATATGCGTATTGTCGTCTGCTTACGGTCGTTACACAGGCAACTGTCAAATTATGCAGAGAATCAATGATAAATACTTTAGAACAATTTTTAGGTTCCAGCATATCATACCGCATCATCGAGACAATTACTTGAGCTAAGAAACACAACAAAAGCATGCCTTTAACCGAATCCTCGGATCACACACATAATTTTGAGGTCGATATTGTTCTTCAACTAGTCCGTAAGCTTTTTGATGAGGGGCTCCATGTAGATATGCTATCTGTTATTTTGAAAATTTGTCCTCAAAAACAACTAAAAATCGTATACTCTTCCACGCGATGATTGTATAATTTTTGACTAACTAACTAGAAAGTCCATGCATGGATATCAGATTTTGTAATGTTTTAATTCGGTTAATTGATTATCATTTTCAATTTTTCATATATTTTCGCAATTATGTGACAGTCAGATGTAGATTTATCTGAATTGAGAGATACGTCTATTTCAAAATAGTTGATGAGATTAGTAAGAGTGTGACTTTTCATATTATACAGATGTTCTTTGGAAATCTGTATAAGATCGATTCTGCAATTTTCAGGTATTTTCAAATCAAATTTGTTACACAAAGAGGATATGAAATCGAAGTCGAAGCAAGAATTATATGATACTATTTTTCTGTCTCCTATGAAATTTATGAATTCTATCAATACATTTTTCGGATTTTTACCATTTTTCATCAGATCTTCGTTAGTTATACCTGTTGATTCTATTAATTTCGAAGAAAGAATTATATTTGTATAGAGCAACTCTGAAAAAGTATTTTTTACCATTCCATCTTCAACAATCACAGCATTTAGTGAAATAATATCATCATCCGATGATGATAATCCTGTCGTTTCAATATGAATAGTTGCATATATCTCAGAAACACTGGATTTTGAGATGCTGTTGGAAAAATGTTTTGCAATTTGAAATCTACTTGCTTTGCTATGATAGTTTACGACAACATTACTTTCTGAACGATTGTCGGAATTTGGTCTTAGCATAAATTTAAGACCATCAAATTCAACAGGTTCCCATTCGCTGTTATGAATGCGAAAATCAAAATGTTGTTCATTATTCATGCCGTATACCATGGTCGCTCCGCCGGTTTTACATTCGTATTTCACACGTTCCCAGAGTTCATCCCTTACACGAGAACTCATTCTCCCGACGAATACATTAGTGCTAACTTCAAACATCCATTTGGTTAGATCCCCTCGAAGTGTCTGCGGACAGTTGTATAATATTATGACAATCATTGATCTTCCGACGAAAAAGTTTCCGGTTCCTCAACATAATTCAATTCCCTGTACGATACTCCACTGGAAACAAAGCCAAAGCGTTCATCCCATAGATTAAGTACACTTATTGAAACATTGTCTTGATATGCGTCACATCCCAAGAGAAGATTGTGTATGTCCGAAACAATGCGTTCGATGATCTGTCCCTTTGAAATGGAATCACGTACAGCATGTCTTGTTACAGAGCCTATATCATTGGGATTTTTGGAGGCAATTTCAAATGCGATAGGAATTGTTAAATCGGTTTTATACAGATCTGCAATATCGTATACGAACGATCGTTCATTGCCTGTATGTACGAATCCCAACCCAGGGGAGCAACCAATTGCCACAATTACACTATGTACAAGTCCGTAGAGACAAGCGTGTGCAGCTGAGAGTGCTTTATTTATAGGGTTTCCGTCGTGGAAATTATCTGGATCATATTCTCTGCCGTTCCATTCTACTCCTGTTTCCTTGGAAACACGACGATATACTGCGCGGATACGTGCACCTTCACGGCCTCTGAGTTGTTGCATTGTCAGGTTGGAAACATCTTCACCTGGGAAACGCATAGAATACATTTCCCTAGCCACTGTAAGACGGGTACGAGTGTTTGAGACCTTCTCTGCCTGTGCAATCAAAAGTCTAGATGAATGAGTGAGCGGTCTTCCATGAGCATAATACCGGATTCCTTGTTCACCTACCCAAACGATGCTTGTTCCTGCATCTCCTAGTAATTCAACTGCTTTGTGAGTTATCTTTGTGCCAGGACCTAACATGACGACGCTCAACATCGCAATAGGTATGTGTACAGTACCGCGTTGATCAGTAACTGTCATGGCACTATCTTTTCTGTTTATAGTGCATCGTTCGAGATAGATAAATGAGAGTCTATCTCTCATCTGCGGAAGTTGTTGTAGTTCCGGCCTGTCCACACCAGGCATATCACTCATTTACAACCTCGTCACGGTAAGTAAACCGCATCCATATCCTTTAGCGCGACCTATGCCCTTTTTCATCGATGATACCAGCAATTCTGCATTCTCAACCCTTAGTAATCCTTCAAATGTTACTGCATTGAACGTCACATGTTCATTCCCGCGTAAAAATCTCTTTGTTTCGCTTTGTCTTATCTCTAATGCTGGTTCCTTTATATCTTGACTAACATCTTCTATGCTGAATCCCAGTTTCTGTGATCTATGTATCAACCAGTTTTTCTGCTGATCTACAGTCACGTGCGCTTGTACTTTTCCTCTGCTTTCATACTGGAACTTATCACTAACACTATGTGTAGGATTGGCTAAGAGGCGGAATCTCCAAACCTGACCATTCATTATACCATTGAGGAAAGCATCATATTGTATAGTGTCCCACGTTTGATTTGAAGCAGGCCATCCGAATTGATCGATAATATGATGAAAATCTGGTTTTTCATCGCTTTGTACTATAACGTAGGTTGAAGGCCCTAGAAAATCTATCCGCCATAATACGCGGTCTTTTCTCTCGAAAGAAGGAAAACTCGCCATTATGGTCGCATGTATTCTCTGCGGAGAAGACATCAACTGTATCGTTTCCCGTCTACGCGTATTCAATTCCACTCTCGAAAGATATATTTCAATCACCTCTGTTGTTTTTTAATTCTAATATTGCATCATGTTCTGTAGATACGATACTTCTTTGTCTACGACTATCTGGATTGCTGATATACACGCCGTTGATAACATGAGTAACATTCCTTGTGCCATATCTCCTATGTATTTGACTGAAGGATATTGGTGTATCCCTTTCTTCCATAGTGACAATATCGTCAGAATTTGCATCATGGATAATTTCAAGATATAATTCAGGATCACTTTTTTTCCTGTACCATTCCGATGCAATCCATGGTTCGTCATTCAAAGATTTCATCAGATTAGAATCCCGTAAGCCCAGGGATAGCTTATTTGCGGGAGGGCACGAGCGCCTTCCGAGGAAAAGAGGGAACATAGGGTTGTTCAATGCGAAATCTATATTCTTCAATGTTGTTTCATCTCCTTCTAGACCTACTAAAAATGTGGCATCCGCAAGATAATAGCGTTCTGTGATGTAACTGCGCTTGTTGTCATAAGGATGATGAACAGTATGATAATCTCTAATAAGTTCTCCCACCTGATCTATGCGAACACCAAAACGCAATTTGTTAAAATCGTCAACTGGAGCAGTCCTTTCTATACCCATGGCAGATGCTATCATTCCTATCACGCCACTCTTAGTGGGTTCTCTGCCCGTTTTTCGGGATTCAAATTTACACGATGACCCCCAAGATTGCATAGGTGCCGATAGTCTGAGCAACAATGTGCTCAATGCTCTCACGACTCCTGTAGGTGTTCATTCAATTTATCGACATTGCTATCTTCAGAATTGGACGCTGCAAGGCAGTCTTTTACGTATTGTCTTAGCTCGTCTAAGGCGGTTTGAAGATCCACGGCGTTACCAATCAACTCTAAGCCTTTGCCTATCTGCCATGTTTTTACTGGTGCGGATGTAAAAGTACAGCATACTTCTTTCTCATATTCGGCCAATCTCTCAGCTGATCTTATACCGTATCCGGCCATCGTATCTGCAGATATCGGGGATTCGAATGCCGCGACGAGATTAAGAGGTTGATCTGTGCGTACAGAAATCAGCATTGCCGTAGGTAGGGTACGGTTGGCGAATGTATTTTGCTTTCCCGTAGGCATCGATATCGTGAAAACCTTTGCAAATTCACTAATCACTTTTGCTGTGATTTCTGGATCATCCAGCTGTTTTTTTAAATCGTGTACTGCAACCGTCGCATATCTGTAGAGAGTGGAAGAATTAAATTCAATTGTACCTATCATACCTGCACCTGAATTATCTTCCGGGGACCTTTCATCTACAGCTGTGAAGTAATCATATTCATTCTCTACTTTATGAGTGGAGATGCTGTGTGCAATCTGCGCAGACGCATCCGCATTAAGCGACGGATCATCTGCTACCATACGTCCAAAAAGCGCTAGATCAATACCATGTCCTTTATTCAAAGCGTTTTGTGCATCTTTTTTATCAATTTTTTTATTAGAAAGAGCTAGAATAGCAAGATTTTCTGCTTGTTTTCTTGAGATGAAGAACAATGCCTGAGCCTCTAAAGTGTCATCTGTTTTAGACACCTTTGTTTTGATTCCTGCTGTTGATATAATCTCATTGGCTTTTTTCTTGGCATCATCAGAATTTATCGATTTATCTTTTTTTATTATTTCCTCAGCTACCAGCTCAACAATCTTTTTGGTCCTTATGCTCAATTCTGATTCATCGAATGACCTGTTAAAACAATCCCTCATTGCTCTTTTCCAGCTCTGCGAGGATACACGAGCACGCCTCACACCGCCATAAACTGCGGTCTTAGGGCTTCCAGTATCATCACGGTTCACACAACTCGGCGGAACAGTCTGGATGATGTGCATGTCTATATACAATCTTTTCTCCATTAAAATCATCTCATTCCTTTTTATTGTCTATATTTGATTCGATTCTATAAAAATCACGACCCCAGTTCAAGAGTACTCTCCGTCTCCCTTCTGGTATTTGAAAGAAGTAGAGATCTTTCGCAAGCTGTGGATAATTCACTTGTATGGGCTTATCCGCTGTTCTCATCATTTGTACTAGACCACGTGCATGATATGAGAATTCCGTTAAATCTAGTGCTGTAATCAAAGAATCAAATCTCCTTTTTATGGCATTTTCATTTTTTCCATCCGGGAATATCAGCTTTCTGGAAGCGGATGCAAATGAGTTCTTATTGTTTTTCTCGTTTTTTCCGTTTACAGAGAAATCATTCCCCTGTTGATGAAGAGAGTAGAGTGTAAGTGCAACATGTATTGCCAGCTCAGCTTTAGTGGTTCCGATGTCGGATTTATATTTGCTCAGAGATTCTGGAATGCCACCAAATGTTATTTCCCAGATATCGGGGGTATCTACGGGATCCTTTCCCACTCCACGACGTAGTCTAGCAAGCATTCTCTTAGACCAGGGTCCGTCAATCTGTAATAACGAAATCTTTTCACTTACAAAAGCATATATCTGTTCAGATTCCTCCATGTTATTCACCGCTAATTATCCTATTTACTTCGTATTTGAACAATTCGAACCACGATATGGCATTGTTCTTCATTGATGATACAATTCTGTTTCTAACTATGATGGATTTTCCAACAAATGATTTTTCATCAGCATTCAGTATGTATTCTTCCCCTATATTCAAAATAATATGCCTCATTTTACCAAGCCATTCGTTATTTTTTATTTCCAAATCATCGCAATCAGGATCGATAGATTTCAGCCACTGACGGAAAGGACCATCCAAAACGAAATAAGCTTTTTTACGGACGTTTGCTGATGCGCCTTTGTAGTTGTTCTCATCACTATCGCCTGCAGATTTAAGGAGATTTATTGCAAAATTACCAAGTTCCAATATGCACTTATCAGTTTTAATTAGAATTTCACCAATTCTATTATTCCATTCACGATGAAGATCAGCTAGAAGATGTGAATTCATCGATATGCTATCTTCGAACACATCATCTACAAAGAAATCCTTATCACCATATTTTATGCCTGCTGTTTGAAAACTTAATACGTGACTAGGAAGTAGATTTTCTTTCTGTAATAAGGACACCCATCTAACAATGCCAGGTTTTCCGTCTTTATCGCCTTTAGAAATCAATGTTGCATAATCCCTCCAGAGCGCTTTGGATGGGTCATGTCTTTTAGGAATGAATTCACTGGTTTTTTCATCTTTGCGCCATACTGTCATCTGTTCGATGAATGCATTTTCTTTTGGAAAGAAATCACCCCCCAAGAGTTTGTAGCCGACAATATTTCCTGCTTCTCGAGATAATAGCAGCCTACGGGATTGTAGTGTTAGCAATTCCAGAGGATTATTCGGCATGGGAATTTCTACACGCTCTTTGGAATGAACAGCCTTGAGTTCCCAACATGCCTGTCCGTTTTCAAAAGGCATTTCATTATGATCCAATAAAACGAAATTCATCATAAGTGTTTCAAAGAGATTTGTGCCTGTAGCATATATAAGACCTAATTTCCCGAGCCATCCAACTCCTACTGATGGCAATTTCTGACTAGAATCACGGGTTGGTTTAGATGACGTATCATCATAAGAATTCAAATAAAGGAGCCAACGAGCGGCTTCTGAATAATTTATACTATTTTGTCCAGTCCCAGTACGGATTGGAAAAAGTCTCGGTTTGTTACTACTTTCAGACAGTTCACCTATCAATTTCGATGTTTTATAACTGGTCCCATTGCTAAAATTAACTTGATAGAACGGTCTTTCATGATGGATTAGGAAAAACCTATCCTCATATCTCTTGAGATAACTGCTGATTTGGTTCATATTGAAACTGCTTCTCTGCCATAATTCTCTCCAGCGATCCAAAGCATCTCTCGCGGATTCCAGTTTTAATATATTGCCATTAAGATCTTCTCTTTGATAAACCGCATACATCACTGCCAACATAAGTCTGAGTATTGCAACATCCTGTGTTGGAAGTTCTCCCGAAATCCTTACTATTTCATGTGCATGTTCAAATGCCTCCAGGAGACTTATCTCCTCAACATCCCCAAATGGATTCATCACCAATATCCATGGTTCATAAAGCAGATTAAAATCAGCGTCTGGTGTCAATCTCTCCCTTCACTGAGTCCATATATCCTGTCATAATAAAGAGTTTCCCCCAATAACTCTGTACTCAGATTCATATCCATTATCAAGAATAGTTCTCCTCTTAGCCAAGACGATTCCTGCCAGCATGAAGGAAGTTGACTGTTGCTATTTTCTATTTCATTTATAGTTTTTTGTATATTCCAAGATGCGGTAAATCTATTCGGAAGCGAGATTTTACAACCAGCGATAGCAAATGCTAATTCTTGATTCGGCATGGAGTCATAAGGTATCTCCTTTCCTCCGAACTCATCCAACCATTCAAGAACGTAGAACCTTCCGTTACGTTTCTGTATGATGATGACCTCCAAAGAACCATTAGTATCTCTCACCGCAGCTTCCGCATACAATTCATCATCTTTTTTATCGTTTTCCAACCAGTTTATTATAACAGGGTTAAGGCCGTCTTCAGGTCCTCTGATTTGGAATGTTTCAGCCTTTCTACATTTTTTATTCAATTCATCGATTTCATCAGACATTGCCTTCTCGTACGTCTCCCTAAGATTTTCCGGGATGTTGGATATTCCTCTGGGATTGTATGCATCCTGAACCAGCCGCGGTATATCCTCTGGCAAACAGAGCCGATCAGGGAGAAGAAATCTTGCATTCATCAAATGCCATCTGCCGTATATATGCTCTGAACCTTTCTCGAATTCACCATACCCATTATCAATAACTAGACATAAAGGGTCTTTCAAAAGACGTGGCCTTGTATTATTATGCCTATGAAGCCGTCCGATGCGTTGTATTAGTAGATCCATCGGACAAAGATCTGTCACAATGAGGTCAAAATCTAAGTCTAAAGATTGTTCAATCACCTGTGTACCTACAATAAATGTTCTGTGCGGTGGACCCTCTCTATCTTCTTTGAGCATCCCCATGACCTTGGCTTCCTTGCTGGTTCTGTCTATATTTATATATCTAGAATGTAGCAAACAAACTTCATCAAGATGATGTTCATTTAGTTTTTTGGTAAACGATTGAGCACGCTTAACAGTATTAAGAATAATACCTACATAACCTCCTCCGCTCGAAAGAGTCATTATGTGTTCGATGACATCATCATCATTCACAAGTTTAATTTTTACTTCCGATGTTCTGTTTGAAATTTTTGAAGTATCTTGCTTTACACATTTTCCATCTGAATAGGTAATCAAGGGGTATGAGATATTGGAGACCCATTTGGAAGTGTTTTCTTTTATTTTTTTGTTCGTATATGAATCTATAAGTTCTTTGCGTCTTTCTGAGGGGAGGGTTGCTGATAAGAGAATGACTGGTACTTTATATGTTCCTAGCCAGCGGAGCACTTTGGACATGTAACTACCCATGTAGGCATCATATGCATGACATTCATCTATTATCACGACCTTTCCTGCAAGGCCAAGATGCCTCATACATAGGTGTTTCTGTTTTAGACCACACATGAGCACCTGGTCTACGGTACCAATTACGAATTCAGATAGGATTCCTTTTTTTCTTCCTTGAAGCCAATCGTGCGCAATAATACCATCATTTTTATCATTTAGGCCGTCTGTATTTAATTTCATGGAACGAAGTTCCCGATATTCCCTATTATACCTGGATTTGCCATGCGCTAGAAATATAGCGTGAGTGTCTTCGTATTTTATCGTTTTTTCAATCCAGCCCTTTATTCTTGGAAAAAGACCGTCCGCAGTGGCTTGAGTTGGAAGTGCGAAGAATATCCCACCAGAACCGAATTTTTGCGCCATTATTTCTGCTGCAACTAATGCTGCTTCAGTCTTTCCCTCTCCCATTGGGGCCTCAATTATCATAATTGCAGGAGAGGACATATCTTCGACAATAGATCTTACGGTGTCTTGAAAAGGCCTAGGTGTGAATCCAAAGCGTTCTTTGTACAGATCTCTTGTTCTCCAACTTTCATCTGGATCCCATCTAGATGGCAATTCCAAAGAGGCCCACGCATTTTTTACTCTTTGCATCGGTTCTATTGTATCGATTACACAATCCTCAGAAATGTATGGAAATATGATCTCGTCGCTAGCTATCCAATCTGACATAATGATTATTCCCGTCAATATGAATTGTGTCGGAACAGATATCGATGTGTTCCTTATAATATCCAGATGGGTATTAGAAAGGTTAATGTCAAATAAGAGTAATTCATCTTGAACCGATACCCAGTCTTTATCTTTGAAACCTGTATTGCCACTATATGAACTGAAATTTTCGATGTCATCATATGAGGGGGGCTTTCCGTGATGCCCTCCTAATACAACTCCGAGGCTGTCGTTAAATCCGTTACGCTTCAATATCATCTCAGATGCTAACGAATGATGTATTCTTCTTGGATTTGAGAGATCATCACGAATTTTTAGACCTGATGAAATCACACGAGTGGCGAAGTCCTGATTTGAGTTTAGGTTACTATTTATTTGTTTGCCTTGAAATGCAGGTATAGCTTTACCTAAATCATGTGCTGCAGCTAAGAAAACAAGAAGGTCCTCTGCAAATTCAAAATTCAAGATATTATTGTCATTTTTGATACCGTTCACAATAATTTCTTTAAGAGAATAAGGAAGCCACTGTCTCCAAAGCAACCTAGCTATTCCTGAGGTATCTGACATATGAATGATTAAAGGTAACCATTCTTCACTTTCAGAATCATTAGATGCTTTGGCCCAGAGTGATTTTGCACGTATAGATAATTGAGAAATGGGCTCGCATCTATTGTTAGACATCTTTGCGATAATAGCGTTTCATCCCATATAAATGAAATGCTATATCTCCTGACCTGGACATTTTGAACTCATGAACAAGGGTTTCGCCCAATTTTCGACAGTTCACGAATTATATGGCTCCGCTGCCTCATATACCATTAAAGCGGATCAGATCCCTAAATACGTACGATTCCAGGCCAGAATGGCCAATTAGAAGCGAAATCACCATAATATTTCCGATTATCTACTCAGAAATGGGTTCCCAATTGCTGATAATAATCTTTCCACGATGTTTAACACCCATTTTATCATAGTGTCAAATGATTCAGAGAATGTATAATGTATTTCGCAGAAGGCTTGGATCTTATCACTGCATATATACCGTTGATGTGCCTGGTCTCTTCCCTATTCTCCGTATCGAACCTGCCATACCGAGAGCGACCTCATCAACGCCCCATTGACAGATGGAGAGTCATCTAAACCCTCAAAGGTCCGATGCACATTACACTTTTTAGTGATGATATCAGATGCTATACAGTCTTAGCAAGTCTATACGAAATGAACATATTTTCATTCAGAATAAGAATATCTATACTCTATTTGCTGAATACTGTTTGTTTCACAGCACCTTATTTGAATAAAAACACTTTTATTTTTCAATCATTCTTGAAGACTTCTGCGTCCCAAATTATGTATATTTCTGTTTAGGTCAGGATATTTATCAAAATACGAAACTAAATTTTTTTTAATTATTTTTCAAGATTAACATACTAAAAATTAATTACTGGTAGTCCTTTATGTTTTAGTGTGTTCCCCGCAGATGCGGGGGTGATCCCAAATTCAACAGCAGAGTAGGAGGACAGACAGTGTGTTCCCCGCAGATGCGGGGGTGATCCTCATACGAGTGTAGAATCAATAACAATCCCTGAGTGTTCCCCGCAGATGCGGGGGTGATCCTTGAAAAACTCGGTTGATTATTACGCTGAAAAGGTGTTCCCCGCAGATGCGGGGGTGATCCTCTGGATGCAAGACTTCTCACTCTCGCAAAAGGGTGTTCCCCGCAGATGCGGGGGTGATCCTTAATGATAATCACCTTTACCCTGCTTGGATTAGGTGTTCCCCGCAGATGCGGGGGTGATCCCCATCCTATGAATACGTATCCCGTTTTGACTGGGTGTTCCCCGCAGATGCGGGGGTGATCCTTACAAGAAATAAGCTGGAAAACAAGTTAAACCGTGTTCCCCGCAGATGCGGGGGTGATCCTGCATCATACCAGGTTATCATCGGGCGATTTTTGTGTTCCCCGCAGATGCGGGGGTGATCCCATATCTGCGGAATCCAGAGCAGGGTCTCCGACGTGTTCCCCGCAGATGCGGGGGTGATCCCAAGTTG